>Ga0209101_1002380_pt1 | contig 12450 bp, 6 predicted proteins | sample ConPoolayeCmetaG_FD_185481 | JGI IMG/M metagenome (GOLD analysis project Ga0209101, IMG submission 185481) | Hot spring microbial mat communities from California, USA to study Microbial Dark Matter (Phase II) - Cone Pool mat layer C metaG... ... | reverse complement strand
CCGCCCATCATGCCCATCATGCCCATGCCGCCACCGCCCATGCCCATGCCCATCATGTTCATGGCACCAGGCGAAATCACCAGGTCGGCCACTGGATAGACCTTGGTAATGAGCTTGTTGGCCGCCTCGTCCGGGGTGGTGATGAGGAGAACTTCGTCCTGAATCATGTAGGTCAGGCCTTCGGCTCGGAGCAACAGCCGCAGCGCCGAACGGAGCGAAATGCCCTTCAGACTGACTTGGACCTGCTTATCGGTGGCGAACCCCACTTCCTCAAGGGCCTTGGTGTCGAATTGGATTTCGATCTTGTGGTAATCTTTCAGGTAATCGATGATGTTTTGGAACGTCTCCCCGCTATCGAACGGAAGCTGGGTCGTGCTTTTCAGCGCCTCGAGGATTTTGCGTTCCGCCGGCTTGCGGCCCAGGAGGTCCATCGACTCGTATTCGCGCTTTCGCCTTTCAGTCAACTGCCTCCAGACCTCTGGGTCGGGGTAGACAACCGGCGGCTCATCCGGGAAGGGGATGTGGGCCTTTTCGACCTGGGCCAAGGCATCGACCGTCTTCTTCTGCCGCTCTGCCCGAAGGGCCATGAAATCCTCCAACGCACCCCGCGCCCGAGCGTTGTTGCGCGCGGCGATCATCGTTGGGTTTTCCGGGGCTTCTTTCAGAGCCTCGTCGGCCACCTGTTCTTCGGCCATCTTGTAACGGGATCTGTCGTACTGACCTTCTTCCATCAGCGAATTGAACCGTTCCATCAACTGACGCAGTTTTTCCTCCTTGCGCATCAGGTTTTCGGTGATCAACTGCCGTTCCCTGGCGCTGGCCAAAAGCTCTTGCTGCTGCTGGCGCTGATGCTCGAACTCCACCCGCCGCCGATCGGCCTCGCGCAACGCCGTCTGAAGCTGGGTCACCAGTTGGTTGCGGACGTCGGGATCGAGTTCCGGCACGCGGCGGACATTGTCCAGTTGCAGTTTGAGGTCGTTGATCACCGCATCCGGACTGGTGGCCATCGCCTTGCGGGCGCGGCTGATCGCCTCCTGGACCTCGGCCGTGACGACTTGCGTGGTCAGGCGTCGTTGCTGGGCCACGGACTCAACGAGGGAACCCTCGGGCGGCGGGAGTTGCTCCTTCGGGCCAACCAGGTTCAAATCGGCCGCCGGCCCGCCGTTCGGCTTGCCAGGTTTCGACTTTTTCGCCGCCACCGCGTCGACGATGCCTTGAGCCAAATCGTCCTGGGGATTTTTGGCCAAGGCCTCGCGGGCGAGTTTCTCGGCGGCGGCCAGGTCGCCGGTCTGAAGTGCCGTTCCCGCCAACTGCGCCAGGTTGCTGCCAATGCCCCCAATCTCGCTCGCCGCTTGTTTCAGCATGGCCGAGCTGATCAACGGCAGCGTCATGCCGCCGGTCGGTCCCGCCATCTTCACCAATTGCGGCAAAAAGCCGTTTTCCTCGCTGGGATCGCCCACCGACACTTTCCACGCCAACGCGAGCGAGCTGCCGTCGGCCGCCACGGCGCTCATTTTCACGTCGAACGGTCCGGCGCCCTTGAAAGTGCCCACGACAACCGAATCGCGGTCGCTGCGCAACGGTGGGACTCGAACGGGAATGACGGTGAAGTCGGGCGGCCAGGTCACTTGCGTGGGCCACAGGACCGCGGCCTTGGCCGCGGCGGCAAGGCCGACGCCGATTTTTTCGCCGTCCGCTTCGTCGGGCTGGAAGAGCCGTCCGCCCGTATGCGCGGGCAAGGCCCCCAGCACTTGCAGTTCAGGCATGGGGCCAATCGCGCACGTGGTCACCGGAATCCGCTGGTCGGCCAGGTCCTTGACGAGTTGCGCGAAACGTTCGGGGGTGAATACCTTCGCCTTGCTCGTTCCATCGCCAATGAAGATCAGCGCCCTCGGGTTCGACCCGGAAAAGCTCTTCATGGCCGCCCGAAACCCCTGCTCCAGGTCCGTCGAGCCGAGCGGGGCCCGCCCCTCGATCTTGGCCAAGGCCTGGTCCATTTCGGGACCCTTGGGAGCGACGAAGCCCGGGGTCATGGGCACGGCGTTCAAATCGACCGCAATCACGTGGACCCGGTCCTTGGGGTCCAGCGCCGCGAGCAATCCTTTCAAGGTCGCCAGCCCTTGGGTACGAAACTCGCCGACTTGGGCGGCCGAAGTGTTGAGCAAGACCACCACGTCGTGTGGCCCCTTCGGGGCCGCCACCGTCACGGGCCCTAGCTTCAAGGCAAAGTACTGGGCGTCATCTGCCTTGAACACGTCAAGTCGCGCTGTCTGTGGGCTGGACTCCGCGGCCACGATCGCGCCGGCCGAGACGGTCGCCAACGCAACAAACGGCAGAAAGGCCCTAAAGAAAAGACGGCGTTTGGACATGGATCGATTCTCCCGCACAAGAAATCCTACCGCGCAAGCAGCCCTGTTCCGTTACGGCTGCCTGGACACGCACCCTTGCGGTTGCCTCGAAATGTTCTCACGGCAATCTCATTCTACTTAGCCGCAAAGGCCTTTGCCAACAAAAATCCCGCATTTGTCACGGTCACGGACTGATCTCGCCGCCAACCAACTGATTACGTATCATAAGCAGAACACACGGAAGCGCCATTAGCCCAGCCCCGGCCCAAGCCGCGATGGGGAGCGAAACCCATGAAACGAACCATCCTTCTTTGCGGCCTTTCAGCCATTGTAGGTGGTATGATATCCTCTTTTGTGATGGGTTTGTGGGATGCCCTGCCGAACAGTTTCGCACAGGCCCCGGGATCGGTCTTTGTGCCGGGCGGGCAACCGATGGCTCGATCGATTCCCGATCTTGGGCCCCAGGGGCCTATCGACATGAACGCCGGGGCTCATTCCGCCGCCCCAATGACGAACGAAGACCTCAACGAGTTGACGCCGGAAGAGCGGGTCAATATCAGTGTTTACGAGAGTGCGAACCGAAGCGTGGTCCATGTAACCACTGCGGGGTATCGTGGAGACCGCTTCCTCTTCCTGGAAATCCCCTCTTCTGGAGAGGGGAGCGGGGCCGTCATTGACCGTCAAGGCCATATTGTCACCAATTACCACGTGGTCGAGGGGGCCCAACAGATCCAGGTCACGCTTTACAACGACAAGACCTACGATGCCCGACTGGTGGGCCAGGATCCCGTCACCGATGTGGCGGTCATCAAGATTGACGCTCCAACCGACGAATTGTTTCCCGTGGTCTTCGGCGATTCCAGCCGCCTCCGCGTCGGACAGCGTGTTTACGCCCTGGGCAACCCCTTCGGTTTGGACCGCACGCTGACAACGGGGATCATCTCGAGTCTAGATCGGTGGATTCCCAGCCGCAGACGCGTCGGTACGATCCGGCAGATCATTCAGATCGACGCCTCGATCAATCCCGGCAGTTCAGGAGGACCGTTGTTGGACAGTCGCGGCCGGATGATTGGCATGAACACGGCGATTGCCAGCAAGACCGGCGAGAGCGCTGGCGTCGGATTCGCCTTGCCGATCAACACGATCGCGAGGGTGGTGCCACAATTGATTCGCAACGGCCGCGTGGTGCGCGGCGACCTTGGCATCGATCAAGTGTTCCAGACCGACCGGGGCGTGTTCATCGCCCGGCTCACGCCCGGCGGCCCCGCCGAGAAAGCGGGCCTCCGCGGCCCGCGCACGGTCCGACAGCGCCAAGGCCCGTTCGTTTACTCCTCGATCGACCGATCGACCGCCGATCAGATCGCGGCCATCGACGGCCAACCGATCAAGGTGGCCGGCGACGTCCTCGACGCCATCGAGAACAAAAAACCCGGCGATCAGGTCATCGTGACCATCATTCGGGGCGGCCGGGAATATCAGGTTCCCATCCGGCTCGGTCCGGGCGGTTAGGCCCCAGCCATCCTGGACTATGCCTGGGCGACAGGGAGGCGTTTTTCCTCACGAAAAAGGACCGGTCTCGCTCGCGCGCAGCGGGATTCGCAGGTAGGCACTGGAAGGGGTTGCACGGGGCGGGTCGGGGAACGAGAATTTCAGGACGAAGACGGGTGGCAAGGGCGGAAGCCGCCGTGCCTTGTTCGCCTCTCGAACGCAACGCCCAAGACCTCAGGAGACCGGCAACATGCGATCGCTTGAGTTGAATCGACGCGCGATGCTGAAAAAGGCCGCCGCAACGGGCGCGGTCCTGGCCCTCCCGGCATTCCTCCCCGGCAAGGTCCTGGGCAAAAACGGGGCCGTGTTGCCCAGCGAGAAGATCGTCGCCGGGGGCATCGGTCTTCGCGGGCGGGGCATGGGCGACCTGCAATGGATGATGGGCCAGCCCGACGTGCAATTCGTCGCCATCTGCGACGCGAATAAAAAGCAGCGGCTGGCCGTGAAGCAATTCGTGGACAATCAGTACGGCAACCAGGATTGCAAAGCCTACCCGGAAATCCGGGCCTTCCTGGCCGAGCGCACGGACCTCGACGTGGTGTTGATAGCCACGGGCGACCGCTGGCACGCCTTGGCCTCGATCTGGGCGATGCGCGCCGGCAAGGACGTGTACACCGAAAAACCCTCGTCGATGACCATAGCCGAAGGCCGGGCGGTGGTGGAAACGGCCCGGCGTTATGGGCGAATCTACCAGACGGGCACGCAGCGGCTGAGCGAGGCCAACCACGTTTTCTGCATCGAGATGGCCCGCAGCGGACGCCTGGGCAGAATCCACACGGCTTACGCCCATATCGCCCCGTGGGACGCCGCCCAGATGCGTCACGATTGGCTTCCCGCCGAGCCGGAACCGCCCAAGGAAGAGTTGGATTGGGACGCCTGGCTGGGGCCTTGTCCTTGGCGGCCCTACAATTCGCAGTACGTGGCCGGCGGATGGCGGGGCCATTACGATTTCCACACCAGTTGCATCGGCGAGTGGGGCGCCCACACGTTTGCCCAGGCCCAGGCGGGACTGAATTGCAGCCAGACCTCGCCCGTCGAGTACGAATACGTCCCCAACGAGACCGGCGACGGCATGGTGACTCATTTCGCCAACGGCGTGCGAATGATCCTCTCGCGGGGCGACAAGTACTGGCGCGGCTCCTGCGGCGAGCGGTTCGACGGCACGGAAGGCTGGGCGGCGGCCGCCGACGGCTACTCGAAGCCCGACGTCTCCTCGCCGAGCCTGCTGGGCGAATATAAGAAGGTGATCGGCGACTACGTGGCCCGCACCGGCCGGGCGCTGGATCACATGCGGAACTTCCTCGACTGCGTGAAGAGCCGCCAGCCCACCGTGGCCAATCCGGAGGTCATGCACCACTCGATGACCACGGTCCACGCGGCCAACATCTGCATGTGGCTGAAGCGGAGCCTGAAATTCGACCCGGTGAAGGAAGAATTCATCGGCGACGACGAGGCCAATCGTTTCCGCTCGCGGGCCATGCGCGAACCCTACGTCTACTGAAAGCCCGCGGCGCGATTTCCGTTCCTCCCACGCGGCTGGCGCACGACCTTGGGAGGGGGCAACCTCGCGGGTCGCGTAGCGGCGCGATGGGCTGGGAAAATGCCGCCCGTCCGCGCCGCCATGGCCGAAACCCCAACGAAACCCCAAGCCGGCCGCGGCAATGCTCGGCGGATGGCGATCAGCGGACGCCGCGGGGCGGGCCGGGGCGTTCAGACGAGGGGGCGTTCGGTGTAGCGCGTGTGGAGCAGGCGGTGCGACATCTCGCCATAGGGCTTGCCGAGGAATTCCTCGTACAACGCGAGCACGGCGGGATTCTCGTGGCTCTTGCGGAGCCGCTTGCCTTCGTCCTCGCGGTAGATCGCGCCGAGGCGCGCCTCGCGCACGCGGTTGTCGGTGAAACGCGGCTGGCCGCCTCCGCCGATGCATCCGCCCGGACAGGTCATCACTTCCACGAAATGATAGTGTTTCTCGCCGCTTTGGATGGCGTTGATGACCCGCTGGGCGTTGCCAAGTCCGTGGGCCACGGCCACGTTCAAGGTCGTGCCTTCGAGGAACCTCCAATCGTCGAGCGTGCCCTGAATCGCTAGCGACGCCTCCTTGACGCATTCCAGGCCGGCGAGGGGACGGACGTGCAAGTTGTCGGCGGGCAGGGGCCGACCGGTGACGACTTCGTACACGGTGCGCAAAGCGGCCTCCATCACGCCGCCGGTGTTGGCGAAGATGTCCGCTGCTCCGGTGGACATGCCCAAGGGGGCGTCCATTTCGTCGTCCGGCAGGGCGCGGAAGTCGATGCCCGCGGCCCGAATCATCTTGCCCAATTCCCGCGTCGTGAGCACCACGTCCACGTCGCGCACGCCGCTGGACTGCATTTCCGGGCGTTGGCATTCGAACTTCTTCGCCGTGCAAGGCATGACCGAAACCACGAAAATGTCTTCCGGACGCTTGCCGAGTTTTTGCGCGTAATAGGTCTTGGCCACCGCCCCGAACATCTGCTGCGGCGACTTGCACGTCGAGAGGTTCGGCAACAGGTCGGGATGGAAATACTCCATGAACTTGATCCAGCCCGGCGAGCAGCTCGTGAACATCGGCAGCGCGGCGGGCTGGCGCTCGACCAAGACCTTGCGGAGGCGAACCAACAGTTCGGTACCCTCTTCGAGGATCGTCAGATCGGCGGCGAAGTTCGTGTCGAACACGGCGTCGAACCCCAATCGCCGCAACGCGGAAACCATTTTGCCGGTGACGAGCGTGCCGGGCGGGTAGCCGAAGCACTCGCCCAAGGCCGCCCGAATCGCCGGCGCCGTCTGGACCACCACGTGGTTGTCGTGCGCGTCGATGGCCCGCCAGACCTCGTCGATCTGATCGCGCTCGGTGATCGCGCCGACCGGGCAAATGGCCGCGCATTGGCCGCATTGGACGCAGGGCACCGCGTCCAGGTCGCGATTGAAGGCCGGGCCGATCACCGTGTCGAAGCCGCGGTTCTGGGCCCAGAGCGCCCCGACCCGCTGCATTTCGTTGCACACCGCGACACAGCGGCGGCACTTGATGCACTTGCCGTTGTCGCGGACCAGCGCGGGCGTGGAGAGGTCGATCCGCTTTCGCGTTTTTTCGCCCTCGTAGGCGATTTCGCGGATGCCCAACTCGGCGGCCAGCCCTTGGAGTTCGCAGTCCTCGTTGCGGTCGCAAATCTGGCATTCGCCGTTGTGCTCCGAAAGGAGCAGCTCGACCACCGTTCGCCGCGCCAATCGGACGCGGCGGGTATTGGTGAAGACCTTGATGCCCTTGCTGACGGGCATCGAACAGGCGGCGACCAGGTTCCGATTCCCCTCGATCTCCACCACGCACACCCGGCACGCCCCGATCGGGGCCAGGCTTTCCACGTGGCAGAGCGTGGGGATGCGGATTCCGGCCTTTCTCGCGGCGTGGAGGATCGTCGTCCCTTCCGGCGCCTCGACCGGACAGTTGTTGATCCAGAGCGATATCATCCGTTTTCCTCGAATCTCAAGGTCCGTTGCCACGTTTACCGTGGTCGCACCGCAAGCAACGTTTGGCCTGGCGGATCGCCACGGCTTCGGGCCAGGGCTGCTCGACCTCGTCGAAATTGTGACGGCGGCGTTCCACGGAAATCAAATGAAGCCTTTCTCGGGGCACGTCGAGGGGATCGGCGTCGGGGTCGAAGTGGGTGTCGACCGGCTTGGTTTCCCGCCAGAAGGCGTGGTTCTTGCCGGTCAGATACAGGTCGATGCCCACCGCCGCCCGCTCGCCCGCCGCCACCGCCTCGACCACCGACGACGGCCCGCTCACCATGTCTCCTCCCGCGAAAATCCATTTCTCCGAGGTTTGTCCGGTGACCGGATCGGCATGGAGGAACTCGCGGCCGCGGGTCTGAAACGTCGTGTCGTTGCAAAGCTTTTTCAAGTCCAGCGTCTGACCGACGGCCACGAGCACCTGATCGGCCTTGAGGATGAAGGCGTCGCCGGCTTGCTCCGGACGGCGCCGGCCCGTGCGATCGAACTCGCCCAGCCGCATCGGCATGCACTTCAGGCCGGCCACTTTCCGGCCCTCGAGCACGACTTCAATGGGCGCGGTCAACAGCCGCAGCGTCACGCCCTCGTGCTCGGCCTCCTCAATTTCTTCCTCGTAGGCCGGCATGGCCTCGCGCGAGCGGCGGTAAACGACGCTGACGGTTTCCGCGCCGAGGCGGAGCGCGGTTCGGGCGGCGTCGATCGCCGAATTGCCGCCGCCGATGACCACCACGTTCTTGCCCACGGGCACCGAGCCGCGCTGGTTGTAGGCGCGGAGAAAATTCAGCGCGTCGGTGACCCCTTCGGCGTCCTCGCCGGGGATTCCCAAACGCACGCCGAGCGGGGCCCCCACGCCGAGGAACGCCGCGTCGTATCCCGCCGCCCGCAGACCCTTCAAGGTGAAATCCACTCCGAGAATCGTGTTCGGGATGATGTCCACGCCCATGCGTTCGATCATGCGGACTTCGCGGGCGACGATCTCGCGGGGAAGCCGATAGGCGGGAATGGCCTGGACGAGCATCCCGCCGGGACGCGCCGTGGCCTCGAACACCGTGGGCCGATAGCCGAGCCGCGCCAGAAAATAGGCGCAGGAGAGGCCCGCCGGCCCGCCGCCCACGATGGCGATTTTCCGTTTCGCGTTGCGCTCGTTTTCGAGCACCTCCGGCAACTGGATGGTGACTTCCTGATCGGCCATGAACCGTTTGACGCCGCGGATCGACACGGGCGCATCGAGCGTGCGCCGCCGGCATTTGTCCTCGCAGGTGTGGAAGCACACGCGGGCGCAGACGGCCGCGAACGGGTTGCGCTCGCGGTGAAGACGCAGCGCCTCGGCGTAACGCTTCTCGCCCACTAGCGAAAGGTAGCCGGGAATATCGACGTTGGCCGGGCAAGCGCTCTCGCAGGGGGCGTGGACCAACGCCGCGCACACCCCGGCGCGGCACCGCTTGTCGCGAATGTGTTCGATATACTCGTGACCGAAGTGGCGGATGGTGGAAAGGACCGGGTTCGGCGCGGTCTGGCCCAGGCCGCAAAGCGACATGTCCTTGATGACTTCCCCGAGTTCGACCAGGCGGTCGACATCCGCTTCCTCGCCTTTCCCGTCGCAGATGCGCTGGACGATTTCCAGCATCCGCTTGGCGCCCACCCGGCATGGCACGCACTTGCCGCACGACTCTTCCTGGACGAACTCGAGGAAGTAGCGTGCCACGTCGACCATGCAGCTATCCTCGTCCATGACGATCAGGCCGCCGGAGCCCATGATCGCCCCGAGTTCGGCCAAAGATTCGTAGTCCAGCGGAACGTTGAGGAACTGTTTGGGAATGCACCCACCCGACGGCCCGCCAATCTGCGCGGCCTTGAACTCCTTGCCGCCGGGAATGCCGCCGCCGATGTCGAAGATCAGGTCGCCCAGCGGCATGCCGATCGGCACTTCCACCAGGCCGGCGTTGTTGATCGTTCCCGCCAGGGCAAACACCTTGGTCCCCTTGCTTTTTGGCGTGCCGTAGGACGCATACCAAGCCCCGCCGCGGAGCAAGATGGCCGGGATGTTGGCGTAGGTCTCGACGTTGTTTAGCAGGGTCGGCGCGCCCCAGAGGCCCTTTTGGGCCGGGAAGGGCGGCCGGGGACGCGGTTCGCCGCGGTTGCCCTCGATCGAGGTGAGCAGGGCCGTTTCCTCGCCGCACACGAACGCCCCGGAACCCATCCGGATTTCCAATTCGAAGTCCAACCCCGACCCGAGGATGTTCTTGCCCAACAGCCCGCACTCCCGCGCTTGCTCCAACGCCACGTTCAGTCGCTGAACGGCCAACGGATACTCCGCGCGGACGTAGATGAAGCCCTGGGAAGATCCGATGGTGGCGCCGGCAATGATCATGCCTTCGATGACGCTGTGGGGATCCCCCTCCAGCACGCTGCGGTCCATGAAGGCGCCGGGGTCGCCTTCGTCGGCGTTGCAGACGACATATTTCACGTCGCCGGGGGCCTGCCGGGCGAATCGCCACTTCATGGCGGTGGGAAAGCCCGCCCCGCCCCGCCCCCGCAGGCCGCTGACGCGGATCGTCTCGATGACCGCCTCGGGGTCGCGAACCGTCAAGACCTTGGCCAGGGCCTGGTACCCCTCGCGAGCGATGTACTCTTCGATGCGCGTTGGATCGATCTCGCCGCAGTTGCGCAGCACGATCTTCACCTGGCGGCGGAAAAAGTCGATGTCCTGGGTCATGGCCACGGGCTTTCCGTCGGCCCGCTTGTGCGTCAGCCGGTGAACGATCCGGCGACGCACGAGGTGCTCGAGGACGATTTCCGGCGCGTCTTGCGGCCGGACCCGCTCGTAAAGCACGTCGCCGATCTTCATCACCGGCCCGCCCGCGCAAGGGCCGAGGCAGCCGGTTTCGACGACCGCGACCTTTTGGGTGAGTGAGCGAAGTTCGAGTTCCTTTTCCAAGGCTGCCTTGACCTGGGAGGCGCCCGACGCAATGCAACCCGCCCCGGCGCACAGAAGAATCCGCTGATGACCAGCCGCTTCCCGCGCGGCCTGTTCGGCGCACACCGCCTCGCGCCAGGCGTTGAGCTGTTCGGCGTTGGCAATCACGCTTCTCACGGGTTTCCTCCCCTGCCTGCCTTTTCCGCTTCCGCGTCGGCTTGACGGTACTGATCCAGGAGTCTGCCAATCTTGGTTGGTTTAACCCGCTGATGCACGTCCTGGTCGATCATGATGACGGGGGCCAAACCGCAGGCGCCAAAGCACCGACCGACGTCCAGGGAGAACATGCGGTCGGACGTGGTCTCGCCCACCTCAATTCCCAGTTCCTCTCGCAGGGCCTGGAGCACGGGCTTGCCGCCGCGGACGTAGCACGCCGTTCCCAGGCACACCCGCACCATGTGCCTTCCACGAGGCACCGTGGTGAAAAACGAATAGAACCCCACGACCCCCGCCACCTCGCTATACGGCTTGCCCAGCCCTAGCGCGATCTTTTTCAGGGCGGATTCCGGCAGATAGCCGAACATCGCCTGGGTGATCTGAAGCACCGGGATCAACGCCCCAGGCACGTTGCCGTAGTCGTGGAGCACCTCATCCAGTCGCTCCAAGAGTTCCTCTTCGGACGCCTCTTCGCATCCGCAAGAGACCGTAGAGTTTGTGCTCATGAAGCCCCCTTTCCCAATTTCGCGGGGAAAGCATAATAGAGTGTGTTGGCTCAAAATCCGCGCGCAAGCCTGGATTTTAGGTCCTGGACGGCCGGACGTCCACGGTCCGACGGACGCTTGGAGCGGTTTTCTCAACGGCAATGGCGAAAAAGTCCATCCGCGATGACCGCGCGGCCTAGAGGCGGGGGGCACCAGATGAAGGTCCGCGAACTTATTCTCTTGCTGGAGCGGTTCGATCCCCAGGCCCAGGTCCGCCTCTGTGTCAGCATGCCCGGCCGCGTGATCGAGACCCACGAGGAGCTTTTCGTGGCCGACTATGGCGGGGGACCCCAAATCATCGCCGCCCGAGATTTCAAGCAATTCTCCGTGTACGTCGGCTGCGGCCTCGAACAGTTGGTCCGCGACGTGCCCGACCCGAAAACCTTTCTCGGCGAGTACGAAACGCCGGAGATCGCCGCCAAGGTGCATGACTTCTTCATCGTCCACCGGAAGCTGCATCAACCCCTGGCCTATCCGGAGTTCGATTACGAGCGTTGGATCCCGCCGCGGACGATCACGGGCGAATACAATCCTCTGATCGCGGAGATTCTCCGCGAGAAGTTGCTGAAAGAATAGCTAACCGTTCACGGGGACTGCGTGCGATTTCGCGGCGAAAGCGCGGGAAGATGGAACAGCCCGCTTTGGGCCGGAAACGGGCAGGCAAAAGCCGACATACTACGTTTAATAGGGCGACGGCGCCCGTTATACTCCGCACGCGTTGAGATGACATGTTTTTCAGGCGAAAAGGACTCATTCTCGGCCGCGCGCAAAAATAGCGCGAGGATCGCCGGCAAGACGTTGTGCGAAGACGCCCGCCTACGGGCGTTTGCCGCCGTAGGCGGTCTTCGGCCCGGCATTCATGCCGGGTATCCGCGGACCAACGCCACGGCGCGAGGCCCGTTGACGGGCCTTCTCGCTGGGGCAAATCCCGGAGCGCGGGCGTCTCACCCGCCAGAACAAATGCGGGCAAGATGCCCGCGCTCCCCAGGGGAAGCGGCCTGAACACCGCCCGCAAATCCCGGAGCGCGGGCGTCCCGCCCGCCACGACCAATGCGGGCAAGATGCCTGCGCTCCACAGGGGAAGCGGCCTGAACGCCACCCGCAAATCTCGGAGCGCGGGCGTCCCGCCCGCCACGACCAATGCGGGCAAAATGCCTGCGCTCCACAGGGGAAGCGGCCTGAACGCCACCCGCAAATCCCGGAGCGCGGGCGTCCCGCCCGCAACGAGAAATGCGGGCAAGATGCCCGCGCTCCACAGGGGAAGCGGCCTGAACGCCGCCGGCAAATCCCGGAGCGCGGGCGTCTCGCCCGCTACCACCAATGCGGGCAAGATGCCCGCGCTCCACAGAGC
>Ga0209101_1002378_pt1 | contig 12455 bp, 9 predicted proteins | sample ConPoolayeCmetaG_FD_185481 | JGI IMG/M metagenome (GOLD analysis project Ga0209101, IMG submission 185481) | Hot spring microbial mat communities from California, USA to study Microbial Dark Matter (Phase II) - Cone Pool mat layer C metaG... ... | reverse complement strand
ATGATGAAGACGCCGGGTCGCTATCGTCGGCGCAGCATCAGCACGCCGGCCAGAGAGGCGACCAGGGTCAGCAGCAGGAAAGCCTGAACCGCCCGCCAGACGACGTGGCCCGCAGTCGCTACAGCCACGGCGGTCGCCTCTCGATACGGGGCTTCGGCAGTCGGCGAGGGGACAACGTCCTTTTCGAGCGTAGCCTCAGTCGCTCCAGCGGCTGGCGGGGCTTCGACCGGCGCGTCGGTCGGCGAGGGCCACGGCGCACCGGGCGAGGCCATGGCCGTTGCCGTGGCATCGAAGGCTTCTTCCGTGCGCGGCAACTCCGGACGCGGAGGAACCGGCGGCGCGGCCTGCCTCAGCAGCGGGGCGGGGGCGGGAATGGCTCGCGTTGCCGTTGCGGGCGCGGCGAGGGGGGCTGCGCCCCGTCCTTCCGTCTGGGGTTGGATGGCTGCCGGCGCGGGCGGCGCAGCGCCGAGCTCACTCACTTCGTCAGCATGACTCCCTTGTAGAAAAAGGCTCGCGCCCTCAGCGGACGGAGACATTGCCGCTTCAAGGTCAATTTCGGAGGATACAGCCTGGCCCTTGGACGGTTGGGAAGCTGTCGTCTCCTCTGGGACATGTTCGGCGGACGCCATTTCGCTGGTCTCCCCGAAAGCAGGAAGTAGCAACTGGTCGGAAGCGGTTGCCGTAGGAGAAGCGGTCATCGGGACGACAGGCGCGACGGGCGCCGGCATCGGCGCCTGGCTGAGCATCATGCTGGTCGGCGCCAGGCGGACTACATCTACACACAGGGTGATGATCAAAAGAACGGCCGCGGCCGCCGCACTCGCCTTGAGGTATGGATATAGCCACCCAAACGTGAGCCGGCTTGCGGCCGGTTCGTTTACCGGAATCGTGAACGGGCGGGGAACGGGTTGCATGGGCAGGGCGCGCACCCAGTCTACAGTCTGCCGCAGCGTGCGCAGGTCGTCGGCACACCGGGCACATTCGCCCAGATGTCCCTCCACCAGCCCCTTTTCCGAGGCGGAGAGTTCGTCGTCTATATAGGCGGACAGGCGGTCCTGCACCCACTGATGCAGGCCCACCTCATGTGTGTTGTCGGTTTTCACGGCCATGTTGACGCTCCGGGCGGGGCATGTTGCGCCTCGCTGTTATCTTTAGGACGATAGGGGCCGGGCAAAAGTTCCCCTTGTTCGATCAAATAGTCGCGCAGCTTGCACCGTGCGCGGCTCAGGCGCGATTTGACTGTCCCAAGCGAGGCCCCGGTCACCCCGGCAATTTCCTCATACGACAGCCCCTGCACATCGGCCAGCACCAGGGTGACCCGCTGATCTTCCGGCAGGGTTTGAATGCCGGCGATGATGGCATCTTCCAATTCGCGGCGGAGCGCCTGTTGTTCGGGCTGCGGCGATGGATCGGCGACCGACGGGCCGTGCTCCGACTCATCCATCAGCTCGTCGAGGGAGTCGGCCGGCCGGCGTTTCTTGTATCGGAGCTGATCGTAGCAAGCGTTGGTGACGATGCGGAGCAGCCAGGCCTTGAAGGACTCACCTCTCAGGTGGCGAATGTTGCGATAGGCCGACAGAAAGGCCTCCTGGCAGGCGTCGGCCGCCATATCCGCGTCGCCGAGCACGCGATAGGCGACGTTGAAGGCCATGCTCTGATAGTGCAGCACCAGCGTATTAAAGGCTTGCACGTCCCCCTGCTGAGCGGCACCGATGGCCGCCTTTTCGTCCATGGTTGCTCCCCGCTGCTGGACTGATTTGACTTAATTCCGCTGTTCGATTATACTGCAAAATGCAGGCCAGTGACACTGGCTGTCGGTTTATCGAAACATCACTTTCAGATGTGCCGAAGTGGCGGAACAGGCAGACGCGGCGGTCTCAAAAACCGTTGAGGGCAGACCTCATGTGGGTTCGAGTCCCACCTTCGGCACCTTTCGGTGTGTGCAGGTCAAGTATGCGACCAATCGGCGCTGGTTTTTCATCTTGGCAGTACGTAGATATCGAGCCTGCTCATTATAGCACCTTTTGTGTTTCAAAGCCAGACCGTCCGCTTGTGGCAAGGTCGGGAGGATGAGCAAGAGAAGCAGTTGTCTGTGGAGTTTGGCCTGGCTGCTGATAGGCCTGATCGGAGGCACCATTATTGGGGTGCTGATCGGCTGGTTTGTGTGGCCGGTCAATTACGTGGATACGGACATCGTAGACTTACGGGCCGGTTACCAGGACGATTACATCTTGATGGTCAGCGATGCCTATCTGCTTGATGGCAACCTGGCCCAGGCGGAGCGGCGGCTGTCCTATCTGTCGGAGCCGCGCGTGGAGCAGCGCGTGGTGGCCTTGATTCAAAGCAAAATGGCGGCGGGTGAACCGCCGGAGAAGCTGAGGTCACTGGTTAATCTGGCCCAGGGCCTGCGCGTGGATACCCGAGAGATGGCCCAATACATCCTCATGTCTACGCCGACTGTGACATCTACAGCGACCCCGGTTCCGACGGCGAGTCCAACTGAGAGAGCCACGCCAACACTCGCGGCAACCGATACGCCCGTTCCAACCCAAGCGCCGACCAGAGCCGCGACGCTTACGCTCACGCCGACAGTTGCGCCCGGCCCGCTGATAGATTGGGGCGCTTTGAACCCTACGCCGACGTTTACGAGCACGGGCACGGTCGAGCCGACGGGTGAAGCCAGCCCGTCGCCGGCTGCACCGGAAGCGACGGTGACGCCCCGCAAAGACTTCACCATTGTCAGCCAACGCATGTTACATAAGGCGCAGACCGGCGGCTGCGAGGCGCCGTCGGTCATTTACATCAAGACGATTGACCCGGCGGGCAAACCGGTGGACGGCATTATTTTCAGGGTGTTTTGGGACGGCGGCGAGTTCCCGCCGGTGGTGACGGGCTCGAAGGGGCCGGGCACCGCCGAGGCCGCCGCCTGGACAGGGGACTATTACGTCGAAGTGATGGGTAATGTGAACGGCGAGAAGATGACCGGTGAGCGCAGCCGCATGTTGCGCACCAGTTACCCGCCAGTTGACGACCTGTTGGCGGCAGGCTATTGCGAAGGCATCAGCCGCGCCGAGTGTGAACGGCTCAGGGACAACAATGAGCTGTGCACGGGCCATTATTCTTATGAGCTCGTCTTCAGGCGGCAGTGGTAAAGAGAGGGGCAATCGGATGAGCCACAAGATTCGTTGGCAAATGGGGCTGGCATCAGCGGCAATGTGCCTGGCGCTGTTGATTACCCTGCTGGCGGCCCTGCAGCCTGGCCTTGCGACTGGCTTTGCCGCCAGCGACGGTCATGCGCTGCGAGCTGCGCCGGGCGCTGGGCGACAGATGGGCCATTTGCCAGCGCAGGCGCCGACTATCACGTCAGAAGATTACATTGTCCTGGTCAGTGGCCTGTATGCAGTAGATGGCGACATTGACCGTGCCAGGGCACGGCTGGCCGGCCTGGGCCTGCCCGACGCGGGCGCGGCAGTGGCTGATCTGGCCGAACGATTCCTGCAGGAAGGGCGCGGTGATGTGTTGGTGGTTGACCTGGCCACCCTGGCGCGGGCTTTGGGCGCGGAACGGGCCAGCCTGCTGCCTTATGTCGCAACACCTACCGCCGTGCCGGCTCAGCCGCAGGCGATCCCCGGCGCCGGTGGCCTGCCGCCGCTGGATTGGGACATCCGTTTGAGCGCGAAACTGGAACCGCCGGTCAAATGGATTCCGGCTGAGGTGCAGTCGGGCCAGACCTACTGGCGTCTGATCCGCGCCTATTGGCAGACGCCAGAAGAGGGGCACGACAAATACCACATCTTTGCCAACGTGCTGAACAAGGATGGGGTACCCATTGCACAGCCGATCGTGGTTGAAAACGGCGGCAAGCTCGTCGTGCAGGCTGAGCCAAAGCCCGATTCCGAGTATTTGATCAACTTCCCGATGAATGGTACACTGGGGTCATACACCGTCTACGTGGCGGGCGATGCGCCAAGTGACCGCATAGTGGGGCTGGGCTTGGGCTTCGCCAAGGGAGGGAAAGACCACACCTGTTTCTTGTTGACATTCCAGGAGACGGTGGCGCCGTGACCCGCAGCGCACAGCCGAGAACCGCGAAAGGCTGTTGGCCGGGGCTTGCGGCGACGATGGGAGTTGCGCTGGGACTTGCCAGCGGCTTGCTGTTGACCTGGGAGATTTGGCCGGTCGAATACTTTGATACCGACCCGGTCGACCTGCGGGCGGAACTCAAGCAGGAGTACCTGCTGTTGATCAGTTCGTCTTACGCCTTGACGGAAGACTGGGACCAGATGCAAAAGCGGCTCGGTTGGTTGGGTTTCGATGATGAGACCGCTTCACGCGCGCTGGCCGGCTTGACAAAAAAATATGCCACTTCTGGCACTGACATGACATGGGTGCGCAGCCTGGCTAAGTTGGCGTATGCGTTGGGGGCGAGGGATAGTCAGGTCATGGTTTTCGTCATCACCCCTACGCCGACAGTGACTCCCACGCCGACTGACACGGCTACGCCGACCGCGACCCCAACCGCGACGCACACGCCTTTGATTCCGACGTTGCCGCCTACGGCGACGGCCACGCCGATAGAGGGCGACCTGTCCGAGACTCCAGCAATTGCTGCCGCGCCAACCCATACTGCAACCGCGACGCCCACCATTACTTTGCCCATCTATAAAGCGGCCGAGACGCTTTTTTCTTGTCGCCAGGTTGGGCAGGCGGGCAAGAGCGGCCTGCTCGAGGTGCGAGTCGAGGGGAAGGACGGACAGGAGCAGCCAGGCGTTGCGTTATCCGTGGTCTGGGACGATAATCAGGACACGTTTTACACGGGCCTGAAGCCGGAACAAGGCATCGGCTATGCCGATTTTGAGATGCAACCGGGGCAAGAATATACGCTTGCCGTCGTTGATCGGGCGAGCGAACCGGTGACGCTTTCCTTCCGCGACGAGGATTGCGCTGGCCAGACCTCTGAGCCAACCTTGCCTGTCTGGCAGGTCGTTTTCCGGGCGAGAGCAGAGCCTTGATCGGACAGGCTGCCTGAAATCTCGTCCATAAATCCGATGTGATTCCAGGCAGGAAAAGGGTTTGTGCCCGCTTCCTGCCCGGATAGGGGACTGATACAAAAAGTGAATGTTGATTTCTTGATGCGAGACGCACCGCTCTTTGCGGCCCTTTCGCCGGAGGAGCAGCAACTTTTGGCGTCAAAGATGCGCCTCGAACAATATCACCGTGACGAAATCATCTTCGTCAGGGGCGAGCCCAGCCGCGCGCTGTATTTGATCCAGTCAGGCTGGGTGCGACTGGTGTCCGACAGCGGCTCGACCATCGCCAACCTTGGCCCCGGCAGCCTGGTGGGGGAGACCGACCTGTTCCTGGGACGCAACAGAACCCTGGAGGCCAGAGCCTCGTCGGAAGTGGAGCTGTTGTCGCTGTCGGGCCACAACCTGGAGTCTCTGATTTACGGCTACCCCGACCTGGGCCTCAGTTTGAGCATGGCCTTTGGGCGCCGTGTGGCCCAATTGCGCGGCTACCTGGTTGAGAAACGGCTCAAACCGTTGCCCTTTCTGGCCGATTTGCGGGAAGAAGAGCTCAACGCGCTGGCGGACCATCTCTATTTGAAAGAATTTCGCAAGGGCGCGTTTGTGTTCCAGGCCGGACAGACCGCCAACGCGATGTACATCGTCGAGTCCGGCCCGATACGTCTGGTGGACAGTTCTGCCGAAGAAGAGGAGTTCACCGAGTTAAATCCCGGCGATGCGTTCGGCGAAGTGGCTCTGCTCACGGGGACAAGCTACGCGGTGGCGGCCTACGCGACCGATGCGGCAATTGCCTGGGTGCTGGACTCCTCCGAATTTGAAGAGCTGGCCGACCGGTACCCGTCCATCCGGGTGACGATGAGCCGCCACCTGCGCTCCCGCTTGGGGCCGCAGGACCGCTCGTTGGCCGTGCAGATGCTTCAGAAGATTCAGATTTTCGCCGAGCTGCCCGCGGAAACGTTGCAGGCGGTGGCCGGACGGTTGGTGTTGCTCCATGCGCCACTGGGTGAGTTCATCTATACCGAGGGCGACCCAGGCGACGCTTTGTACATCATCAAGTCGGGCGAAGTGAAAATCTACTCGGACAGCGGGCTGAACGCCGAGGTGGTCGCCCACCTGCACCAGGGCGAGTCCTTTGGTGAGATGGCGCTGTTGACCGGCAAGACGCGCACGACGGCCAGCCGCGCCGTAACCAATGCCAATCTGCTGGTCCTCTATCGCTCCGATTTTGATGAGCTGCTGCTGCGTTATCCCTCTCTGAGTTCAGCGTTGAGCAGGACGCTCAGCCAACGCCTCAATGAGGCCGGGCAAGGGTTTGTGGACCGCCACCTGGGGCGCGTGCCCGTGCTCAGCAGCCTGTCGCGGCCCGAATTGAGCGACGTTGCCAACCGCGTGCGGGCCGTGCGTTACCGGCCAGGCGAGCTGATCTTTGCCCAGGACACGCCGGGCGAAGTGATGTATTTCATCGAGTCCGGCCAGGTGCGGATTGCCGCCCGCAAGGACCAGAAACTCACCACGCTGGCGGTGCTGGGACGCGGTGAGTTTTTCGGCGAGATGGCCCTGCTCACCGGCAACCTGCGCTCGGCCCTGGCCCAGGCGGTCAGCGAGGTTGACCTGCTCGCGCTGTACAAGAAAGACCTGGACGAGCTGATGCACAAATACCCCCAGTTGGCGATTGGCATCGGGCGTGTCCTGTCCGAACGGCTGACCCGCACCCGTGAAATGATGTTGAACGGCCATAGTGCGCCTGTGCGTCCGGCGGTGTCGGCGCCGGCGGCTGCGGCTGCGCCCAAAGCGTTGCCCGCGCGCACGATGACGGCCAGAGACAGGGCGACCGCAGGCCCGGCCAAAGTCGCCCGGCCGGCGCCGAAAACAACCCAGGTGGGCAAAGCAGCCGACGCCTCGCGCCGTGCGGCCGCCAGGCAGCAGCAGGAATCTCCCAAGCAGGCGCGCCCGGCGGCCAGGAAGAAGGCTGGCGATAAACCGGCCAAAGAGAAGGTAAGCCTGGGCCGGCGTATCGGCGACGGAGTCGGCGCAGCCGGCGTCTGGTTCGCCACTCGCAGCGCGGCAACGAAGCTGCAATTGATTGGCGTGCTCTTGTTGTTCGTCTGGCTGTGCGGCATCAGTGCACCGGCCACGGTCATATCGGCTTTTTCGAACAACGACGTCAGGCTGAGCAACATGGCCTTCTTGCAAACCATCACCCCGACGGCGACCGACACACCTATCCCGACGCCCACCATGACCATCACCCCGACGCCGACCGATACGCCGACGCCCACCGACACGCCAACCCCCACCGGCACGTTTACGCCGGTGCCGCCGACCAACACGCCTCTGCCGACCGATACGGCGACGCCGCGCCCTAAGCCGGTGCTGCCGACAGACACGCCCGCGCCCGAAGCGCCGACGGCGACGCCAACGCCGGCAGTGGACTTCAAGCTGGTCAAAGTCCGCCGCCTGACCGCCTGTGAAAACAGGGGCGGACACAACATCTACATTGACGTGTTGGACAAAGACGGCAACGGCCTGCCAGGCATCCCGATCTGGGTCTCCTGGGGGCCGGATGGCGTGGAGCTGATGTCCGGCACCAAGCCGGAACGAGGGCCCGGATCGGCCGACTTCCCGATGTACAAAGGCACGCACACGGTCGAGATCAAGGGCTTCAAAAGCGAGGTAGCGACCGGCATCACGCCAGACATCCCGGTCGACGAGCCGTGCGAAGACATGATGACGGCTAACTCGTTGTATCACTATTCCTACGAGGTGGTTTTCCAGCGGACATGGTAAAGCCATGTGCCGGGAATACATATCAATCCAATCTATATGTGAGCTAAAGGTTTAGGAGGAAGGGAATCATGCCACTCGTCACAAGCAAAGAATTGTTCAAACAGGCCATGGCCGACCGGTTCGCCGTGGGAGCGTTCAACGCCAACAACATGGAGCAGGTACAGGCCATTGTCGAGACGGCCCAAGAGGAACGGGCGCCGGTCATTTTGCAGGTCAGCCAGGGTGCCATCCGCTACTGCGGTTTGAGCATGGCGGCCGGTATGGTCAAGATCGCCGCCAGCCTGGTTGATGTGCCAGTCGTCCTGCACCTCGACCACGGCACCGATTTCGAGCAAAATGTCCGCTGTCTGCGCGAAGGCTTCACCTCGCTCATGTTCGATGGCTCGAAGCTGCCGTTCGATGAAAACGTGGCTATCACCAGGAAAATTTGCGAAATCGCCAATTGCTGCGACATTCCGGTAGAAGCCGAGCTGGGCAAGGTGCTGCAGGCCAAAGACAACGTCACGCCCGAGGATGTCAGGAAGGCGATGACCGACCCGGATGAGGCCAGGAAATTCCTGGAGCTGACGGGCGCGTTTTCGCTGGCCGTAGCGGTTGGCTCGGTCCATGCCATGGAGTCGCAGGCCGCGGAACTGGACATTGACCGCATCCGGGCCATCCGCGACGCGACCCACGCCCCGCTGGTGTTGCACGGCTCCTCCGGCGTGACCGACGCCAGCCTGGTCGCCGCTATCGAGAACGGCGTGGTCAAAATCAACGTGGCGACCTATCTCAACCAGGGCTTCGTGGAGGGCATCAAGAAGGGCATCGAGCAAGACCCGCACAACGTTGACCCCCGCAAATGGCTGGCCATCGGCCGCGACAACGTGAAGGAGCGCGTGCGGGAGAAGATACGCCTCTTCCGGTCGAACGGGCGGATCAGCTCGTCGGGCGGCTTTGTCAGCCCGCCGACGCAGCACCGCAGCGTGCACCTGGGCGGAGCGGAAGAATAGGCCTTGCGCGCTGGTGCAATCGTGGTATAATACATCGCAGCGAGAGACAGGGCAGTCTGGCAAGGCCCTGTCTCTTTTGCTGTGTGCTCAAACAGAATCTCTTACATGGCTTCATCACTTGAGATGATCAGGAGGAAATCATCATGAAAATAGGTGTTTTGACAGGCGGCGGCGACGTGCCCGGCCTGAACGCGGCTATCCGCGCCGTGTCGCGACGGGCCTTCACGTTGGGTTGGGACGTGGTCGGCATCAAGAACGGCTGGGCCGGTGTGCTGGAGGCCAACTACATGGAACTGACGCCGGCCAACGTGTCCGGCATTTTGCACGTCGGAGGGACCATCTTGGGCTCTTCGCGGACCAATCCGGCCAAGCAGGAGAAAGGCATCGAACGTGCCCTGGAGGGCATAGACAAGATGGGCCTGGACGCCCTGGTTGCCATCGGCGGGGATGACACGTTGGGCGTGGCCCTGAAGATGTACGAGGCCGGCGCCAAGACCGTCGGCGTACCCAAGACGATGGACAACGATGTCGCCGAAACGGACTACTGCATCGGCTTCGATACGGCGGTGACCACTGTGACCGACGCGCTGGACAAGCTGCACACCACGGCCAGTGCGCATCACCGCGTCATTGTGGTGGAGGTCATGGGGCGCGACGCCGGCTGGGTGGCGATTGTCGGCGGGCTGGCCGGTGGCGCAGATTACATCTTCGCGCCGGAGGTGAAGCAAAGCATCTCGGACGTGTGTAAACACCTGGAACGCCGCCGGGCGATGGGCAAGAGCTTCAGCATTATCGTCGTGGCCGAGGGGGCCGATATTGAAGAAATCGTGCCGGCCGATGCTGCCCTGGAAGGCAAGACCGACGCCTTCGGGCATGTGCGGCTGGACCTGCGAGGCATCGGCGAGACGCTGGCCCGCGAAATCGAACGGCGCACCGGCATGGAAACGCGCTCAGTCAACCTGGGCCACGTCCAGCGCGGCGGGTCGCCGACCGTGTTCGACCGTCTGCTGGCGACGCGGCTGGGCGTCTTCGCGGTGGAACTGGTCCGCGATGGCAAATTCGGCATGATGGCCGCCCTGCAGGGCAATCGCATTGTGGCCGTGCCGCTAAAGGACGCTGTAGCTTACAACCGCAAAGCCCCGGCCGACCTGCTCGAGCTGGCGAAGATCTTCTACTAGACTGTAACAGATTTCGGTCTGTTGCATACCAGCCTCCCAGACAATGGCGCCTGGGAGGCTGTTTTTCACGCCGAAAACAGGGGGCATCTGTGATCTCTTTCGAAATCTGCCGAAAAACTTGACATATTAAATGCTGTGTGGTATAATAATGTTGTTAAATGAACCACCAGGCTTGAGCCCCCTGCCCGCGTCGTTGAACTCGGCTTTGGCCCGATGGATTGTGTTTCGCTGTCCGCTGGTTGCTGCCATGTCCATTGCGTGAGGGCGCGCCTATGGCAGAGGATAAAGGGTTGTCCTCTCAATCGCAATCCAATATGTTGAGACCTGCCACCCACCGTCAATTTGTGTTCGGGTGGGGTTGTACAACCATATTTTTTATTGTTGTTGTAATAGTTTATCTGGTGGGGTTCGTCTCCTACCACGCTTTTTCCGCCGTGAGGTCATTGACCTGGCAGAAGGCCACTGAATTGGCGGTAGGGGATTCGTGCAAACTATTGGTCGAATACCCCGCTACAGTCCCGCTTGAGCCTCCGGGCAAGCCAGGGCGTCCTATCACCCTGCGGATGTGGTACACCGGAACGTCGGAGTACAATGAAAACATTACCTGCTCCAGCGCCCTGACCCTGACCTCGCCTGTTTCCCATTCGGTGGAGGTCGGCCCGCTGGGACAGGGGCTGGACTTCACCGACCAGGATGGGCAGGTCGTCCCGCCATCAGTATCCATCGTCCCCGGCCCGACTGAAGGCTCGGCCCGGCCAGCAGTTCTTTATGTGCGCCGTGCACCGGCCGATGATGAGATTGCGCCTGTTTCGATAACTTTTGCCGTATATGTTGCAGATGCGACACAGAAGCGTGTCCAATTGAGTTCCGAGCCAGCCCCGTCGCAGGCGACAGTCAGCCCGGAGGCCAGGGGCGCAGCGTTCTGGCGACATTTTTTCGATACAGCTTTCGACCCGGGCCCCCTCCAGACTATCTTTTCTGCTTGGGGCGCTGTTTTCTTGCTGATAAAAGCATTTGAAGAGGCGAGAAACAGACGAATTGAGGCCGAAAGGCAGGCCGAGGAACGCAAAGAGAAAGAAAAAGAAGCACTAAGGCAGCTACGGCAGAAAATAAGCGCGTTGCAAGACGAGCCGTCCGTGGACAAAGCGTTCCGGGCGTACCTGTCGCTCAAAGAAGAGCTGAGTGAACCCAAAGACCTTTTGGGAGAACACCTGGCGAATATCCGCCTGGAGCTGAAATCGGCCTTCAGGGCCGAGTGGTTTCCCGCCTTGCGCCGTGATGTGGCGAGATACCTGGCCAGGGATGCGCAAGAGGCCTCCAGGCGATTTAAAGCCAACCGCGAAGAATGGGAGAAAGCGAAAGGCAAGCAGTCGGCCGACATGGTCGAGGAGTTTTTGGCTTGCTTCGTGCCGCCGGCGTCAGGCCAAAGGGCCGATAGATCATTCGGCAGCGAATCACTGCGGAAAATGGTGGATGGCCTCCGCACGGTCGGGTTGGAAGCGGCCGAACCAGTCGTCAACTGGCTCGAACAAGCCTATCCTGAACCAGCCCTGTCACAAAATAAGCAGACCGTCCGGGTGGAGTTGTTTGGGGGCGGCGTGGCAGGCCGTTACCTGTTGGGGCGATGGGCAGAACGAAACCCGAAGGTCAAAGAGTGGTTGCAGGAATGGCAAACAGACAGATGGCGACAGTTCTACGCCGAGCAAGGTCCTGGCATGCTCTGGCCCCAAAAGCGCGGCGAAGCTGAAAGAGTCAGGAAAGGCTGGGCAAACGTTGGCTGGACGGCCAATCCCTTCGGCCCTGAAAAGGCCGAATATGATCGTGGGCTTTTCGAAAATTCTTTATTTTGGGAACGCGCGGACATTTGGGACGACGTGATAGCTCCGCAGCCAAGCGTTATCGGGGTCGGGCCGGGCGGAGGGCGCAGCGCGCTTATCTGGATGGTTCGTCACAGGTGCGGCCTGATTGGAACCCCGTTGGCTACCGTGTTCCCGGTCTTCGTCCCCCTTGCCGCCTTGGCGTCTGGCGAAGAGGTTTTGAAGTCTATCGCCGGACGCGCTCTTGACGCCCTGTGTTGCGCCCTGGCCGCGGACCCCTATAATTTCCTCGGCCTGGATCCGGCGGCGCAGTTCAGGCTGGCCGAATTTATGCTCGATGTATCTGGTAACATGCCCGCACTCCTCGCCAAGCTACGGCAGTTTGGCCTGTCCACGGATGAGCCGGACGGCGACTTGCTGGTCGAGACCCTGAAGGAGGCAGTCGGCTCTGGCGAGGCCCGCCCTGGCCACAGGGTACAGCGATTGCCCCCCCTGGCTTTGAGTGGCACGCAGCAGACTTTTTTGCTTATTGATTTCCTCAGTGATGATGTGACGCAGGTCGAGCAATTGCTGGAATTGTTGTTCGACCGTTGGCTGCCCGACCTGTCTACCTGCCAGATTGTCCCCAAGGTCTTCATTAACAAACTCCCATAC
>Ga0209101_1002375_pt1 | contig 12477 bp, 13 predicted proteins | sample ConPoolayeCmetaG_FD_185481 | JGI IMG/M metagenome (GOLD analysis project Ga0209101, IMG submission 185481) | Hot spring microbial mat communities from California, USA to study Microbial Dark Matter (Phase II) - Cone Pool mat layer C metaG... ... | reverse complement strand
GCCCTGGGAGATCTATGTTCGCGAAGCCCGACGGCTGGTGGGCCGCCACGTCTTGACCGAAAACGATCTCCTGCCCCGGCCGGGCCTGATGCGGCCGCGGCCGTTTCCGGACAGCGTGGCCTTTACGCCCTACTCTTCGGCGGGGATGGAGAGAAAGGCTTCCGCATCGGCGCGATCTTTGAGGAGGTGCTCCGCTCTCGGTTTCGGCCAGATCGAGAAGGGGCTGCCAGTCGGGTGAGTTGTAGATATTGAACGGCGAGGGATCATGACGATTCACGCGGGAGCCCCCGACTTCGTAGAAGTTGACGGCTGGGCGATCTACCGGCTTTCCGTAAAGGGGGTAGCGAGGAGTAGTCGTTTGTGACGGTTCATCACGTTTTGGGGTGGAATGCTTGTGGAAAAACAACAGCAGAGGGGGTAGACTGACGCAAGAGATGGAAGAGAACGACACGATTGCCGCTTTGGCGACGCCACCGGGAGCGGGGGCCATTGCGATCATTCGGGTATCGGGACCGGAGAGTCTTGCGATCGCGGACCGACTGTTCCGGGGGTCTGGGCCTATGCCTTCGCAGCGTCCTCATGGGACGTTTGCGGTAGGGCGGGTTGAGGGGCCGGAGGGTTTTTATGATGAAGTGGTGTTGCTGATCTTTCGGGCGCCGAGAAGCTACACTCGGGAAGACGTGGTCGAGTTTCAATGTCATGGTGGGCGGGAGAGCGTACGGCGTCTTTTGAGGCTTATTCTCGAGAGCGGAGCTCGTCTGGCTGAGCCGGGTGAGTTCACCCGGCGGGCCTTTCTCAGGGGTCGGCTCGATCTGACGCAGGCGGAGGCGGTGATGGATCTGATTGCCGCCCAATCGGAACGGGCGGCGGTTGCCGCCGCGGAGCATCTGCGTGGAGCGCTTCGCCATCAGGTGGATGGGTTGTATGAAACCGTGGTGAGCGCTGCGGCCGATCTTGAGGCCGGGCTTGATTTTCTCGATGACGGTGAGGTTCCCGACGGACTTCCCGAATCGGCGGCGAGGAGGATCCGGGAGGCAAACGAAACGATACGTAATTTGCTTCAAACGTGGAATACCGGACATTGTCTCCGTGAGGGTGCGCTGGTGGTGATATCGGGTCGGCCGAATGTGGGGAAGTCCACGCTGATGAATGTACTGCTGGGCCGGCCGAGGGCTATTGTTGCGCCGCTTCCTGGGACGACGCGGGACACACTGGAGGAGCTGGTGATTTTCGATGGGGTGCCGATTCGACTTGTCGATACGGCGGGGCTTCGGGAGACGGCGTGTCCGATCGAGCGCGAAGGCGTCGAGCGGGCCAAGGCGTTGATCGCCCAAGCCGACGTCAGGCTTCATCTCGTTGAGGCCTCGCAGCCGCTTTCTTCGGAGGATGAGGAAACGATAGGCAATCAAAAAGTCAAGACGATCCTGGTTCGCACCAAGTGCGATCTTGGCATCGGGCCGCCTCCCACAATTCAAGGAATAAACCAAACGATATGTATATCAGCTGTGACGAAGATGGGAATTTCAGAGCTCAAGAAAGCGATTCTGGAGTTGCTGGACATTGTTCCTGTGACTCAATCGGGTGTTGTCATTTCGGAGCGCCATCGCCGTTATCTTTTGGAAGCCGAACGCGAACTTGGCATGGCTTTTGCCGCTCTTCAGAGTCGGGCCGACCCCACCCTTCCTATAGTCCACCTGCGAACGGCTGCCGAATCTCTAGGCGCGATTACAGGGAGAGTCTATCACGACGACCTCTTGAATCAGATTTTTAGTCGGTTTTGTGTAGGAAAATGAGCCGCCTTTCAAACCAATTCGACGTGATTGTTATTGGCGCCGGACACGCGGGATGCGAAGCCGCCCTCGCCACAGCCAGGCTCGGAATGGCGACAGCCTTGATTACTTTGAAAAAAGAGGCGATCAGCCGAATGTCCTGCAATCCCTCCATAGGAGGCATCGCAAAATCCCATCTTGTCTTCGAGCTTGATGCCCTGGGTGGGGAGATGGCGCGAAACACCGACTATACCGCGATCCAACTCCGAGTTCTCAACACCAAAAAGGGACCAGCGGTCCGATCTCATCGCGCCCAATGCGACAAACCCGCCTACTCTCGACGCATGGCGTGGGTCGTTGAACATACGCCTGGACTGACACTTATTGAAGGCGAGGCCACGGCCTTGATTGTTCAGAATGGAAAAACCAAGGGAGTCATGCTCAAGGGATCGGAGCCGCTGATCGCTAAGGCCGTCATCGTAACGCCAGGAACCTTTCTCAACGGAACCCTCTACTTCGGCAAGAGGGTCGTTCCCGGTGGACGCATCGGAGAACCTCCATCCTGTGCCCTTTCCAAAGAGATAAAAAAGCTCGGATTCCAGATGGGACGCCTTAAAACCGGGACACCGCCCAGACTCCATCGGGATTCGATCCAATACGACCGGATGACGATACAACCTGGCGATGAACCTCCTCCCTTTTTCTCCTGGGTGGTTCGAAAGGAGTGGAAATTGTTCCACGTGGAACAATCGTCCGGAATGTTCCACGTGGAACATTATGCCAAATCTCCCATGAGGCCATGGTTTCCAGGGTCGGATCCATTACCCTGCTATTTGACGCATACAACGGAGGAGACCCACCACATCATTGAGTCTCACCTCAAGGAGAGTGCGCTCTATGGGGGATTGATAACGGGAACTGGGGTTCGGTACTGCCCTTCGATCGAGGACAAGATTGTCAAATTTCGCGACAAGAGCTCACATCACCTATTTATTGAGCCGGAGGGACGCGATGTCCCAGAGATCTATCCGAATGGGACCTCCAACAGTCTTCCAGAAAGGGTTCAAGAGCGGATGATTCACTCGATCCCAGGCCTGGAAAAGGCGGTCTTTCTTCAGTACGGGTATGCAATCGAGTATGACTTTTCTGATCCAACCCAACTTTTTCACACTCTTGAAACGAAGCGGGTGGAAGGACTCTATTTCGCTGGTCAAATCAATGGAACAACGGGTTATGAGGAGGCTGCAGCTCAGGGTTTTGTAGCCGGTGTGAATGCCGCACGCAAGATATTGGGACTTCCGCCGATCATTCTCCGGAGGGATGAGGCCTACATCGGGGTGTTGATTGACGATCTGGTGGTAAAAGGAACCGACGAACCTTACAGGATGTTCACATCCCGGGCCGAGCACCGTCTTCTCCTTCGGCAGGATAATGCCCCCTACCGCCTTTTGAATACCACAAAAGAGATTGGACTTGTCGAACCCTCACGGCTGGCTGAAATTGCATCGAGCGAACAGGCGATAGAAGCCACCATTCATCGCCTTAAAAACACGATGGGTCCTGATAACGCTCCTCTTGCTGCCGTGATCCGACGATCAGAAGAGGGCTGGCGCGAGCTTCCGGACGAAATTCGTCATCAAATCCCCGAAGAGATTCGTGACGAGGTCATCACCCGTATCCGGTACGAAGGGTATATCGCCCGGGAGAACGACCAGGCGCAGAAACTCAGAAAGTCAGAAAACGAAACGATTCCTATTGATTTTGACTACGACTCCCTTTCGGCGCTTCGGTTCGAATCTCGTGAAAAGTTGAAACGGATCCGACCGGAAAACCTCGGGCAGGCATCGAGAATCCCCGGCATTACGCCTGCCGATGTGGCTATCCTTTCCGTTATTCTCCGAAGGATGAAGTCCAAACGCGAAGAAAACCCTTGAAATTCCCAACCCTGGCACAAATTCCGCGTCGAACCATCCGATCCTTCCTTGAGGCAGCGCACGAAACCGCCCGTCATCGCCTGGTCTCATGCAGCAGCGGCAACCTCTCATACCGACTCGACGAGAATCTCCTCCTCATCAAATCCAGCCGCGCCTGGCTCGAACGCCTCTCCCCCGGCGACATTTCCCTCTGCAGAATTGCCGACGGCAGGCTCGTGGACGGACCGAAACCGTCTGTAGAAATCGGTTTTCATGCCGGCATTATGCGCATCCGCCCCGAGGCGCAGACGGTGCTCCATTTTCAAAGTCCGTGGGCGACCGCGCTGGCCTGCCGTTCGGATGTCCGGCGACTCTCGTTTTACATCACTCCGGAGGTTCCCTATTACATCGGACCGATAGGACATGTGCCCTTTCACATGCCGGGTTCGTCAGAGCTGGCCAATGCGGTGGTCGCCTCTGCCCGAAGGCATACGCTCATCCTGATGCATAACCATGGGGAGGTGACCTTCGGATCGAACTTTGAGGAGACCCTTCAGCGGGCCTTGTTTTTCGAAATGACCGCCTTCCTGATCCTGCATGGCGGACACCGGCTCAAGCCCCTGCCGATGAGAAACGCTCGCGCCCTGATGGCCCTTACTTCCCGGAAAAACAGCAGCTCCGCCTAGGAAGGTTCCGCCTCGCGCCGGGGCGCAGGGGGAGGGGGAAGGAATGAGCCTGCCGGCGGAAGCATTCCGGCCGAAACGATGATCTTGAAGGCCTCCTCCACACTCAGAGAAGTGCTCTGCACCGCCGTCTCGGGAACAAGGAGCAGGTAGCCCGATGTCGGATTTGGAGAGGTCGGCAGAAAAACATGGCAATAAGACCGGCCGGCGGAATCCCTCGAAGTCCCCGTCAGAAAACCGATCGCCTTATAACCCGGGAAAAAGCAGTCAATCACCACGACCCGTTCAAAAGGCGTTTTTTGATCGGAAGCGACGCTCTCGACGATCTGCTTGGTGGCCAAGTAGATCAGGCTGATGCCGGGTATACGCGTGAGCTGAGATTCGACCCAGTTCAGAAGCTTCCGTCCCAGAACGTTTTGGGTCACGACCCCGATGACGTACACGACGAGAGCGAAGAGAAGAAAGGCGAAGAGGTTGCGCTGCCATTCCGGGGTCGAGGACGGAAGAATGCGTTCCAGAGGGAGAATAAAAAGCGCAAAGAACTGAATGAGGAAGCGCAGGGTAAAGAGCGTCACCCCCAAAGGAATCAGCACAAGAAGGCCCGAAAGGAGGCGGCTTCGCATTTGGGGCCCTTTGCCTCGCAACCGTTCCGGCGTCCCAGCGGTCGGGACCGCCCCGTTCAAGGGGGATGGACTGAAAGGTGCTTCCACGGGGACGAGTGTAATGGTTCGGGTCGTCTCATGCAAGTGGACAATGTTGGCGAGGCCGGGGATTCAGCGTTCCGCTTTGACGGTTAACGCCATTCCGTCGTGCCCGCATAGAAGACGATGATTTCGGCCGGAACATTTCCTTCGTTTATTCCGAAATGCCACGTGTTGACGACTTCGATCAGGCCTTCGCCGGCATGTAGCGACAGCCGTTGACCGGCGTCCGTCTCGACCGTCAGATCTCCCCGGACGAGAAACTCGGCATTGATGACGGGATGACAATGGCGGTCGAGCCGGGCGCCCGGTGGAATGGTGATGCGGAGGATCGTAATTTCCGGATCGCCGGACGGATACGGGGGAAGCGGAACGCCATTTCAACTTTGGGTGCCGCGGGCCACCGTTTCGACGTGAATCGCAGCGGATGCGGACGCCACGGAGCGATGGACCCGTCCGGGATCGAGACAGCCGGCGCTCATCAGCGTGAGCGCCAGGAAAACGACGCGCATCTCCTTCCCGCCCATGAGAACAGTCCAGATCATAACGGCCGAAAGAATCCTAGTACAAAAGGGATGTGTCGGAGAAGCCCAGAATTCCATTGAACGGAAGGCGTCCGGTGGAGTTAAATGGAGGCATGAAGACCATGCTTGAACGGATACATGAAGGGGAGATCCTGATTGCCGATGGGGCTATGGGCACCCAGCTTCAGGCCCGCGGGCTCCCGCCCGGGGATTGCCCGGAGCTGTGGTGTCTGACCCATCCCGATGTGGTTCAGGCCATCCACCGTGCCTATGCCGAAGTGGGGAGCGACATCGTCGAGTGCAACAGTTTTGGCGCTTCCCGCTATAAGCTTCGCCATTATGGGCTGGCGGATCGGGTGGGGGAGATCAACCGCGCGGCGGCACGGCTGGCCCGCGAGGTGGCCGATGGCCGGCAGTACGTTCTGGGCAGCGTCGGCCCCACTGGCGCTTTTCTCGAGCCCGTCGGGGATGAGACGGAGGAGGCCTTTGCCACCGCCTTTCGCGAACAGATCGAAGCGCTGGAAGCCGGAGGCGCCGATGCCGTCATTGTGGAGACCATGACGGCCATTGAGGAGGCGGCGATCGCGATCCGCATGGCCCGCGCGCATACGGCGTTGACCGTCCTCGCCAGTTTCACCTTTGATCCTCAGCCGTCCGGCGATTACGCCACCATGATGGGGGTCACCCCGGAACGGGCCGTCGAAGCGGCGCTCGAGGCCGGTGCCCATATCGTGGGGGCCAATTGCGGGACGGGCGGACGAGACATGGTGGCGGTCATCCGCCGGATGAAGGCAGCGGCCGCCGGGGCTGTTCCGCTCATGGCGATGCCCAATGCGGGCATGCCCGTGCTCGAGGGGGGCCGGACGATCTTCCGGGAAACACCGGAGGAGACAGCCGCCTATGCCGTGGCGCTCGTGGAAGCGGGCGTTTCGGTGATTGGCGGCTGTTGCGGAACAGGACCGGAACATATCCGCGCGATCCGGCGCGCCATTCGAAAGTCTTAAAACGCGCCATGCAAACGGGGGAAATTACCCTCTTCGGAAGGCAAGCGGTCGGTCCGATCGAGGGCCCACTCTTTGGCCAGTTCTTCGAACTGGCCGGCCGTTGCATTCACCCGGGGCTCTATGATCCGGAGAGCCCCCCGTCACGTCCCGATGGCCTTCGGGCAGACGTCGTGGCCATGCTCCAGGAGTTGAAGCCAACCCATATCCGTTATCCCGGGGGCTGCGCCGCCGCCTACTTCGACTGGCAGGATCTCGTTGGGCCGCGCGAACGGCGTCCGCGCGCCCGACTCTTCCGGAGGACCGGTGTGCCGCAATCCACGGCCTTTGGCCTTCCGGAAGCCTGGGCGCTCTGCCGTGAGGTTGGGGCGGAGCTCTATTACACGGTCAACGCCCATACGCAGAGTCCAGAAGAGGCGGCCAACCTGGTCGAGTTCGGCCGCCCCGGCTTTGCCGACAACATGTGCGCCAGTTTTGTGTTCGAGGAGATGATCCGGTTCGGTTGCCTCCAGCCAGTTGGACGGTCCTGGAATTCCCCATCTGAGAGTCTTCATGGGGTCTGGCCAAGAGGCTTTCTCAGAAAAATCCCCCGTTGATCGGTGACCCCAGGGATGTCGGGGACGAAACCGAAGGACGTGGCGACGGCCAAGGGCAGATGGCGGAAACCGAATTCCCCTGTTGACAAGGGTAGCTCGAAAAGGCATGATGATAGGTGCGATGGAACGGATTGTTCTGTACGCCATCTTCGCCTTTAGTCGGCCGGACACGCGCGTCCGGTCGGCCGGGTAGAGAGCGCCCAGGACGACAGGATGGAATGGCCAACCGCGTGTCCGGCCAACGGACGCGCGGTTTTTTTTGTCAACCCAACGGAACTGGAAGTTATGAAAAAGATCGCTTTTCTCGGACCCGAAGGTACCCACTCCCACGAGGCCTGTCTGGCCTACTACCGCGATGGATTCGAGCCCTATCCGTGCCGAACCGTTCGGGAACTCTTCTGGAGTCTCTCGCCCGAATCCCCGGCCGGCGTCGAGGAGGCCATTGTGCCGGTCGAAAATTCGACCGAAGGGCCTGTGACGCAGACGTTGGATCAACTGGCCCGCTCGGACTGGACCACGGTGGTCGCCCAGTTCAGTCTGCCGGTTCATCAGGCCCTGCTTGGCTCCCCAGAGGCTCCGCCGCTCGGACGGATCACGGTCGTCTACAGTCATCCTCAGGCGCTGGCCCAATGTGAAGCCTGGCTCGACGCCAATCTCGACGGCGCTGAACGGGTAGCCATGAGCAGCACGGCGGACGCCGCTCTCCGAATCCGCGAGCATAGGGACGCCGCGGCGATTGCCGGCGTTCATGCGGCGCGGCTCTACGGTTTGAAGATCCTGGCCGAGAACATTCAGGATGATCCCTCCAACGCAACACGATTTTTCGTTCTCCGCCGGGTCGAACCGGGCTGGGAGAGCCGTCCCCCCGCTCCGGGCGAGTGGCGGACCCTACTTCACGTCATCCTGGCCAATCGCCCAGGGGCGCTATTGGAAAGCCTGGAACCGTTCCGGCGCCATGGCATCAATCTGACCTTCATTCAAAGTCGTCCGCTTCCCGGCAAGCCATGGGAGTATGGGTTTTTCATCGAAGCCGCGGAACACGGAGCCACCGAGCGATTCCGGGCGGTTCTGGAAGAGCTCAAACCGGTCACCGATGGTGTTCGTCTGCTCGGTATCTACCGGAATGAACAGACGGCGCTGGCCAGTCGAGTCTGAAAAATAGGTTTCTTTTTCCGCCATGAAGAATTATCTTAAAAGAACAAAGGCGAAAGGAGAGCCTCATGAAACGGTCGGCGTTGGGCATTGCTGTTCTTCTCACCCTCTCGGGCATCCTCAGTTGGGGCGAACAGGTGGTGGCGGCGGCTCAAATGGAGGGAGCCAAACTCAGCGTCGCTGATCCCGAAAAGCCGGCCGCGGAGTGGCTGACGGATTATGAGGCGGCGCTCAAAAAGGCCAGGGAACTTAATCGGCCTATTCTGCTCGACTTCACCGGCTCCGACTGGTGTGGGTGGTGCATCAAGCTCAAAAAAGAGGTCTTCGATACCCCCGAATTCAAGAAATATGCTTCTGAAAACCTCATTCTTGTCGAGCTCGATTTTCCCATGCGCAAACCCCAGCCGCCGGCACTCAAGAGCCAGAACCGCAAACTGCAGGCGCAATTCGGCATTCAGGGTTATCCGACTATCGTGCTTCTCGATGCCACAGGAAAAGAGATCGGGCGCACCGGCTACCGTCCCGGCGGAGGCGCTTCCTACGTCAAGCATCTCCAAGAGATTCTTTCCAAAACCACACCCAACAAATAAAAAAAATTAAAATTGTGCGCTCCGCGTTGACTATTTTCGAGAATGTTCTATTGTATGCGGTGATACAAATTTTCGAGCACAATAGATAGTGGTTGAAGCGGCATAAAATTCCAACAGAGTGTGGAGTTTTTAAGCTGAGACAGGCTGACACAGTGAGACGCGGTTCGTCTTTGCTGTAGCGGCGGACAAAACGGAGAAAAAGGGGCACCCATGAACGAAGGTGGCAGTAGCACCGAATCAAGCCTCGTCACGATAGACGAACCCCCGTTGTGTTCGACGCCATCTGCGGCGTCTCTCTCGGCTGAAACCGAATGTTTACCCTCTGAAGCTCCTCTGAGTTCCCGTCTCGTTATTGAGAAAAGCGAGCGGTGGAACGATTGGAAATGGCAGATCCGGAATCGGCTTCGCTCCGTTGGCGCTCTACTCGAGTGTTTTCCGGATCTTCGGATGGCCGGTGCGATCAATGAGGTTGTGGCCCGCTATCCGATGGCCATAACCCCCTATTATGCCTCGCTGATCCGCCGTCTTGACGATTTGGATCCCATCTTCCGCATGTCCGTTCCTCAGCTTCAGGAGCTCCATGATCCACCCTTTCTGAAGCCGGATCCCCTCGAGGAGGAGGAGGACATGCCGGTGCCGGGGCTGATTCATCGCTACCAGGACCGGGCTCTGATCATGGCCACGACCACCTGCGCCATGTACTGCCGCCATTGCACCCGGAAGCGCGTGGCCGGCACGCGGGAAATCACCCTCTCGTGGCCCCGTCTTCGGATGATCCACGACTACCTCCTTCAGCACCCGGAGATCAAGGATGTGATTATCTCCGGGGGCGATCCCTTCACCATGGAAACGACGGCCCTCGAGCGAATTCTCGAAGCCGTTCGCAGTGTGCCGAGTGTCGAGCTGATCCGGATCGGGACCCGTACCCCGGTGGTGCTTCCCATGCGAATTACGCCGGAACTGACGGCGATGCTCCGAAAATATCACCCCCTGTGGGTGAACACCCACTTCAACCATCCTCAGGAACTGACCCCCGAAGCCGCCGCTGCCTGTGCGGCTCTCGTGGATGCGGGCATCCCGATGGGGAATCAGTCCGTTCTGCTCCGGGGGGTCAACGACGAGCCGGAGGTGATGGCCCAGCTCTGCCGTGGTCTTCTCCGGATGCGGGTCAAACCCTATTACCTCTTCCAGTGCGACCTTGTCCGGGGCGTCGAGCACTTTCGGACGCCGCTGGCCAAGGGGCTTGAAATCATGGAGTATCTACGCGGGCGGGTGAGCGGCCTGGCGATCCCGACCTTCGTGGTGGATACGCCCCATGGGGGCGGGAAAGTGCCTCTGCTGCCCAACTACATTGTCTCGATGAGCCCGACCCATACGGTCCTTCGAAACTACGAGGGCATGATGGTCAGTTATCCCGAGCCCCGCTATCGTCATGAGACCGAGCATGCTCCCGTCATCGCCTCGGAATGTGCGAAAGGCATCTGGCAGGTCGCTTCGGGTAGGCAAAGCGCCATCGTGCCGGAGGGGGGGGTGCGGACCATGCGGCGGGCGCGCAAATGCCCGACCATCCCTCCGAAATGAGGCACAGGACCGAGGCGGTTCTTCTTCTCTATAACCAGCCCCATTCATCGGCGGCAAGCGAACAAGGGGTTTTGGACGAGGTCGAGGCGATTTCGCGCGCGCTCGAGCGCCTTGACGTTCCATTCACCAAGGCTCCGCTCCGGGCCTTGACCGACCTGCCCGCCATACTGGCCAGCCATCCGGCGCCTCTTCTCTTCAATCTGGTCGAAGCCCTTCCCAACGATCCCGAAGAGGCCAACCGCGTTCCGGCGGTTGCCCACGCCTTCGGCCGGGAGACAACCGGCAACGATAGCCGATGTCTCAGCCTGGCCCTTGACAAGGCGGTCACCAAAGCGATCCTGGCAGCGGCCGGTCTTCCGGTTCCGGCGGGAACGATCGTTCCGCCGGGCGAGCTGCCATTGCCGCAGGCGCTCCCTCCCGGCCGCTACATCATCAAACCGCTTCGAAGCGACGCCAGCGAAGGAATTGATGCGCGCTCCGTGGTGGAATGGCCCAGCGAGGCGCTTCCCGCTGCCGTCCGCCGCATCCATCGCAGGATGAATCAACCGGCAGTGATCGAGACGTTTTTCGGATGCCGTGAACTAAACGTTTCATTAGCCGAGATGGATGGCCGCCTCCACGTCTTTCCGCCCGCGGAGATTGATTTCAGCGCCTTTGGCCCCGATCGTCCCCGGATTCTCACCTATGCCGCGAAATGGCGTCCCCGTTCGTTCGAGTATCGCCACACGCCGCGGCTTTTACCGGCGTCTCTTTCCGAAGAGGAGCGGGAACGGGCGATGGCCCTGGCGCGCGATGCCTGGCGCGCCCTTGGATGTCGCGACTATGCCCGGGTGGATCTCCGGATGGACGAGCGGGGACAGATGGTCGTGATTGAGGTCAATCCCAACCCGGATATCGCCCCGGAAGCGGGCTTCAGCCGGGCCCTGGAGGCAGCAGGCTTTTCCTTCGAGATCTTTGTTCGCGCGATGCTCGAGAATGCCGCTCGCCGGCTCGGCCGCTCGACGCGGATCGTGACTCCGGCGGTTCGGCCTGTTGCCGCCTCGGAGGCGGTGATCCGGCGCGCCGAGCAGCGGGACCGAGAGGCCGTGCTGGAGCTGGTTCGCCGGACGGCCGTTTTCCAGCCTCACGAACTTGAAATCGCTCGCGAGGTCCTGGACGACGCGCTTCGTGATGGGCCTGGCGGCCACTATCAGTCCTGGGTGCTTGACGCCGGAGGCGTCGTGGCCGGGTGGGTCTGCTTCGGTCCTACTCCCTGCACGGCGGGGACCTTCGATATCTACTGGATTGCAGTGGATCCCGCGTGCCAGGGGAGGGGATATGGGCGCCGCCTGCTCGATCATGCGGAGCGGGAAATCGCCGCGCGGGGAGGAACGTTATGCGTTTTGGAAACGTCAGGGCGTCCGGCCTATCGAGCGACGCGAGGGTTCTACGAGCGGTGCGGCTATCGGTTGGAGGCGGAAATAGCCGACTATTACGCGCCGAACGATCCGCTGAATATCTACGTCAAGCGCCTGCCCGCGCCTCGATCCACTCCCGAATCCGCTTAAAGGCCTCGACTGCCGGGAGCGTGCTTTTAGCGAGGACGCCGTTGTTGTCTTCAACGCTCAGCCGCCCCTGGTAGCCGGGGCGGCGAAGCGCGGCAAAAAAGCCGCCGAAATCAAAGGCACCGGCCTCACCCCAACCGACGTCGGGAAGCGGTGGAGTGGGCAGGTGAATGTGGGCCAGCATAGGCCCTCCTTCGACCAGATGTTCGAAAGGCTCCCCCTCTCGCTCCAGGTGAAAGAGGTCGGTCAATAATCGGAGGCGATCACTTCAATAGGGTCACGTCTCAACATTCTACTAAGCGTGACGAGGGATTGGCCGTAAGTAGAATTGCGGTATGACACGACCCCTGCGGGTAGATATCAAGGGCGGCTGGTATCACGTCACCGCGCGCGGCATCGAGCGCCGGGCAATATTCGAGGACC
>Ga0209101_1002373_pt1 | contig 12496 bp, 12 predicted proteins | sample ConPoolayeCmetaG_FD_185481 | JGI IMG/M metagenome (GOLD analysis project Ga0209101, IMG submission 185481) | Hot spring microbial mat communities from California, USA to study Microbial Dark Matter (Phase II) - Cone Pool mat layer C metaG... ... | reverse complement strand
GTGTAAACCAATTTCCCCAGAAAATTGAACCATCCCCATCCGCGTCCTATAAAAAGTCACACCCATGAGACAATCTGCCCGGATCGGGGGCAAGCTGGCGTTGCTGGCATTGCTGCTGGCGGTGCTGGCCGGCCTGGTGCCGATCCCCCTCAACATCCCTCCAACCCCCATCGCCCCGCACCTGAGTCTGGGTCTCCATACCCTGCGCCTGGGCGACGAGGACCTGCGCCTCATCCGCGCGGCCGGCTGCGCCTGGGCCATGCAGGTCTTTAGCTGGCGCGAGATCGAGCCGTTACCCGGCGACTGGCACTGGGAATACGCTGATTCGGTGGTGCGCGCCGGCGACTACTACGGCGTGAACCTTATCGCGCGGCTGGATCAGCAACCGGAATGGGCCGCGCCAGGGGCCGTCTTCCCGGCCGGGGGCCAGGCCCAGCCGGCCGATATGAGCACTTACGGCGACTTTTGCGCGGCGGTGGCGGCGCGCTACCGGGGTCGCGTGCGCGCCTACGTGGTCTGGAATGAGCCGAACCTGGCCCGCGAATGGGGCGGTGCCCGGCCGGACCCCCTGGCTTACATGGACCTGCTGCGGGTGGCCTATCGCCGCATCAAGGCCGCCGATCCGGCCGCCCTGGTGGTGAGCGCGGGGCTATCGCCCACCAATGAGAACACGGCGCGGGCCATGGACGACCGGCTCTACCTGCGCCTGATGTACCAGGCCGGTCTCCGCGAGCATTGCGACGCCCTGGGCGTCCACGCTTACGGTTTTGCTTATCCGCCGGACGACCCGCGCGGCGCGCATCAGGGGTTGAACCTGAACCGGGTGCTGGACTTGCGGGAGATCATGATAGAGTTCGGGGATGCAAAAAAGCCCGTCTGGGCGCTGGAATACGGCTGGACCACCAACCAGCACGACCCGGACTGGGCCTGGATGAGCGTGACTCCAGAAGAGCAGGCCGCGTATACGGTGCAGGGCCTGGAACGCCTCTACCAGGACTGGCCCTGGCTGCACCTGGTCTGCGTGTGGAACCTGAGCCGGGACCTGCCGCCGGACGATGAGAAACGCTACTATAGCCTGCTCGACGACGCCGGGCAGCCCACAGCCACCTATCGCGCCCTGGCCGCCTGGCCCAAACGCACCGACGTGCCGGCCCTGCTCCGCCTCCGTGACGACCTGGCGCGCGCCGTTGCCAGCCTGAACGCGCGGCCGGACCCCCTGGTGGAGGTGCTGGCCCGGGACGTGGTCATCCGTCTGGGCGAGGTGGACGAGTGGTATCCCCACTGGGCGCGGCTCCACTGGCAAAACGGCTCTTCGCTGGCCTGGGCGGGGGATTTCTATGTGCGGCAGCCGGGGCTAGGCCCGTGGACGTTGGAACTGGAGGTCATGCAGGTGGATGAGTGGGGGAACACTGTAACCATCAACGGCCAACCGTTGGAACCGCCGGTTTTGCCAGCCGGGGGTTGGGGGTCCGAGTGGGTCACGGTCCGCTTGCAGGTACCGGCCGGCGTGCTTCAGCCCGGCCGCAACACCATTCGCTTCCAGGTCTCGCGCCGCCTGCCCATCTATCAGGACGATTGGGCCGTATGGGAGAGCATCCAGTTCCGGCACATCCGCCTGCGGCCGGGTCTATAGGCGGCAACCTTGCTCGCGCCTATGCTCCGCGTGGGCGCGCTTGCATTCCCACGCAGGGCGTGGGCGTTCCCACGCAGAGCGTGGGAACGAGCGTGTCGGTCTGATGGCTCGCGCCCATGCTCCGCGTGGGCGCGCTGAGGGGCCTGCGTTCCCACGCAGAGCGTGGGCGTTCCCACGCAGAGCGTGGGAACGAGCAGGGCGTGGGAACGAGCAAGACTGACTATTCCACCGCGAAATACTCGCCCACGTATTCGAGCGCGGCCTCTCGCGCGGCCCGGGCCACCTCCAGCGGGTCCCGCTCCCAATACTCTGGTCGGAACAACTCCACAGTGCAGACCTTGTCGTAGCCGATGTGTCGCAGGCGAATGAGGATGGCCTCCAGGGGGATGACCCCCTTGCCGGGGAGAAGCCGGTGCGCCGCCTCGATGGTCTCCCGGGGCCGGTCCTCCACATCGCACAGGTGCAGCAGGTCAATGCCTTCCGGGGGCACGTCCAGGATGCTCTTCAGCTCCGAGCCGCCGGCGTAGAACTGCGCCGTGTCGCAGACCAGCTTCACGTTGCCCCGCCCGGCCTGCTTCACCACCTCCCAGCCCTGAGCCAGCGTCCGCACCGAGGACCAGGGATAGCCCAGGAACTCGAAGGCCAGGCGCACGTCATACTGTGCGGCGATGCCCCCCAGGTCCTGGAGGACACGCACCGTCTCGGCCCGAATGACCGCCCACGACGCATCTTCAGGCGCGCGGCCCGGCGTAACGACCACGTCCTGGCAGCCCAACGCCGCTGCGACCTCGCACAACTGGCGTAACCGCTGCTGCACGTCGGCATACCCGGCCGGGGGGCGGAAGGTGACGCCCATCACCGCGCCGATGGCGACGGGCCGGACGCCGTGTTCCTGGAACGCCGCGCGCAGCCCGGCCACGGCATGGCCGGCCAGATAGTCGTCCAGCTTGGCAGCGGCGATCTCGAAGGCGCGGAAGCCGGCCACGCTGGCAATGGCGACATCATCCGGCAGAGGGGTCTTCATAATGGTCGCGCCGCTGAGGGCCAGGATCATGCCCACGCTACTCCTGGCCGGTGTGGGGCGAGTTCGTCAATGCCGCTATCGCCTGTCGCACGATAGCACCCTTGTACTGCGTGGGGAAGGTGCCCACCAATCGCGCCAGGTGGTCGTGCAGTTGCGCTCGCAGGAACTCCCGAAGCTTCTCATCTGGGGCAAAATTGGTGACGAGGAACTCAAAGATGGCGTTGATCTCCGAGTTCTCCAGCTCATTCGCCAGTTGATAGGCGTCGTCCAGGTTGTGGATGCCCCGCAGCGCGTGGGCGACGGAGAACCGAGCCATCTGACGGGCGTTCTGGAGCATCACGGGATCGGCCGGGGCCGCCAACTGCGCCGGGCTGGTCATATCCCGCAGTCGCTGGAGCCATTGGGCGTGCCCGGCTTCCTGCTCGGCATACCGCTCCCAGAAATCGGCCACTTCCAGATGATCAACGAATCGGGCCGCCAGCTCACGATACAAGGTCTCGCAGGCACGCTCCGACGCAATCATCAGATCGAACAATTCGGCTATTGTCGCCTGTTCAGACATGAGGTATCCTCCTCAAGATGATGCCCACCACTTCATCGTTCGGCCGGTAGTGGCGGATGGCTGGGGAATGGTCGCTCACCGGGCAAACCAGAGAGCCGCCGGCCGATAGCAGCCCACGGTGCGTATAGCTGGCAGCCCGCTCGGTGGTCTAGATGACGCCCAGCTCCCGCGCCACGCGCTCAAAGATGCTCAACCCCAGGTCCAGGTCCTCCCGCGTGTGGGCGGCGGTATTCATCACCCGGACGCGGGCCTGGCCCTCTGGCACGGTGGGGAAGCCCAGGGCCATGGCAAAGACGCCGTACTCGAACAGCCTGGCGCTAAAGTCCTTGGCCAGCTTCACGTCGCCCAGCATCACCGGCACGATGGGCGTCTGCGTGCGGCCGGTGTCGATCCCCAGCCGCCGGATGCCGGCCTTGAAATACCCGGCGTTCTCCCACAACTTATCCACCAGCTCCGGGTGCGCCTCCACGTAATCCACGGCAGCCATGCAGGCGGCGGTGTCGGCCGGGGTGAGCGCGCTGGAGAAGAGATTGGGCCGGGCCTTCTGGCGGATGTAGTCAATCACCACCTGCCGGCCGGCGATGACGCCGCCCATCACACCGAAGGCCTTGCTCAACGTGCCGATCTCCACGTCGAACTGGCCTTGCAGCCCAAAGTGATGGACGATGCCCCGGCCCCGGCCCAGCACCCCCTCGCCGTGGGCGTCATCCACCATGGTCAGCACGCCGTAGCGCTGCGCCACCTCGTAGAGCCGGTCCAGGGGGGCCACATCGCCGTCCATGCTAAAGACGCCGTCGGTGACCAGGAGACCCCGGCGATATTTGGGCAGGTGCTCCACGATCTTGCGCTCCAGGTCCTGCGGGTCGCAGTGCTCATAGACCACGATCTGCGCCCCGGACAGGCGCGCGCCGTCAATGATCGAGGCATGGTTGAGCCGGTCCGAAAAGATCACGTCCTGGGCGCCGGTGGCCTTGTCGCGGCCCACCAGGGGGGGGATGGCCGCCTGGTTGGCGCAAAAGCCGCTCTGGACGAGCATGGCTGCCTCCACGCCCTTGAACTCGGCCATGCGCCGTTCGCAGGCGAGATGGAGTTCCTGGGTGCCGGCGATGGTGCGGACGGCGGCTGGCCCCACGCCCCACTCGTCAATGGCCCGTTTGGCCGCGTCCTTCAGGGCCGGGTGGTTCGCCAGACCCAGGTAGTTGTTGGTGCAAAAGTTCAGCACCCGCTTGCCATCCACCACCATCCAGCCATCGGCCGGCGAACCCATGGTGCGGATGTTAATGTAGCGTTTCTCAGCCTTGAGGGTCGCCAGTTCCTGGCGCATAAAGTCCAGTTTGTCCGTCATTGCTCGTTGTCCTCCTTGACAGGTTGTTTAACAATTCACCACAAAAAGATGGGATGGTTAAAATTTCGCCTGGCCCTCACCCTTACCCCTGCCCCCTTCCCTCTCCCGCTCGCCTGGGGCGGCGGGCGAGGGGAGGAGGTGGGAAGCGGGGTTTGGCGGCGGGCGGCGAAGCCGCCCGCCGCCAAACCTCTTACTTATTCCACCAAATACAACTGTCATGGCGGCCAGGTCATAGGCCGGCGTCCAGCCCCACTCCTGGCGCGCCGCGCTATCATCAATGCTGCGGGGCCACGAGTCGGCGATGGCCTGGCGAAAGTCGGGCTGGTAGTCGCAAACGAAATCCGGGATGTGCTGGCGGATCGCGGCGGCCAGCTCCCCGGCCGTCAGTTGCACAGCATTTGACCATTGCATTGGCTCCACTGTTGTCAGCATGTTGGCTCTTCTTGTCCAGGTTACGGCTGTGGCAACCACTCCATAGTGATCAGGTGCTCCACAGCGTGAAACTCCGGGTCACCGGTGACCACCACGGCCCCGGTCTGTTGCCCCAGGGCCACGACGAAAGCATCGGCATAGGAGATGGAGTGGTTCGCCTTGACGTGCGCAGCGGCAAACGCCAGAGAACGGTCGGCATTGAGCACTTGCAAGGGCAATTGGTCAATGACTCCGATGACATGAGGGACCTGCGCGATGCCCTGCTGTCGCTCCAGGATATACAGTGCTTCACCGTAGCTGACGATGCTGAGGAATACCTCGGCCTCGCCCCGTTTGGCTCTGATCAGGATGTCCTTCACCTGCTGATAGCCCGGCTCCTGCTGCAAATAAGCCAGCAACGCGAAGGTGTCCAACACGAAGCGCGGACGTTCATCGCGCATCTTCCCGCTCCCGCTCGGCGGCCCGCTCCGCCAACAACGCAGCAGTCAGTGAGTCACCACCTTTGAGCATACCGCAGGCTTCCTCCACCGGGTCTTTCAACAAGGGGACAAGAGAGATGATACCTCCATAGTCTACGATACGGATCGGGTCGCCGGGCTTAATTCGATATTTTTCTCGAATCTGGGCCGGGATCGTCACCCGACCAGTGGCTGATACGCGGGCTGTCAGCGTCATGGTCTTTACCTCCAGGCTCAGTAACGTATCGGCTCACGCCGCGCATGGTTGCCCGTACAGTATCCCGGCCGCGTGTCGCCGTTGCAGCCTGTCCAGCATGTCCTTTGTCATGGCGGCCAGGTCATAGGCCGGCTGCCAGCCCCACTCCTGGCGCGCCGCGCTGTCATCTATGCTGCGGGGCCACGAGTCGGCGATGGCCTGGCGAAAGTCCGGCTGGTAATCGCAGACAAAGTGCGGGATGTGCTTGCGGATCTCGGCGGCCAGCTCCCCGGCCGAGAAGCTCATGGCCCCCAGGTTGAAATCGCAGTGATGTTTGAGCGAATCAAAGTCGGCCTCCATGAGGTCCAGCGTGCCCTTGATGGCGTCGGGCATGTACATCATGGGCAGCACCGTGTCCTCACGGACGAAGCAGGTGTAGCGACCGTGCGCCACGGCCTCGTAAAAGATCGCTATGGCATAGTCGGTGGTGCCGCCGCCGGGCAGGGTCTCGGCGCTGATGATGCCGGGGTAGCGCACGCCACGTACGTCCACCCCGAAGCGGCGCACATAATAGTCGCCCAATAGCTCGCCGGCCACTTTAGTGACGCCGTACATGGTCCGGGGCCGCAGCACCGTCTCCTGGGGGGTGTTCTCGCGGGGGGTCTCCGGCCCAAAGGCGGCGATGGAACTGGGGCAGAAGACGCGGGTCAATTCGCGCTCGCGGGCCACCTCCAGGACGTTGTAGAGGCCGTTGATGTTCACGTCCCAACACAATTGCGGCTTTTGCTCGCCCACGGCCGAGAGGATGGCGGCCATGTGGTAGATGGTGTCAATGCGATACCTGTCCACCACAGCCAGGATGGTCTCTGGCCGGGTCACGTCCAGGGTCTCGAAGGGGCCGGAGTCGCGGAGCGTGCAACTGGGCGGGGTGCGATGGCCGGCCGCCACCACATTGTCGCCGCCGTACCGCTCGCGCAGGGCCATCGTGAGTTCGGAGCCGATCTGGCCGCACGCGCCGGTGACCAGGATGCGTTTCATCTGCTTCGACATCGTTGGGGGATCCTCCTCGGTGAGATGATGAGCCGGGCTGCCTCGCCCGGCAGGTGGATGATAGCATACCCGGCCGCAAAATGCAATAGTCAAGGTCTGACATCCGTGCGTATTAAACGCATGAGAGCACTGCCCCGCTTCGCGTCCCTTCGTCGCTGTGCTGTGCGGGGAGGGGAAAGAATGCCTGGTAGGGGGGTTTTTGCGGCGGCAAAGCCGCCGCAAAAACCCCCAGAAAGGCTTTCTCCTCCCTTGAATCATAAAGCCAGAAGTGATGCCCCCAACTTGGCAAGCAAGAGAAGACGTGTTATAATCGCTCCGGCAAAGGGGAGGCGCGTATGGCTGATCAGCGTGAGTTGCCCACCCGGTCAAGCCTGGAAACAGACAGCAGCTTTGGAGGAGATCGGCGCCGCGATCCGCGAGCTGGTCGAGACTGCAACCCGGTTGGAAAGCGCGGTAGAACAACTGGCGGAGTGAAACGTCAAACGTCAAAACGTCAAATGCGACGCATGACGTCTGACGCATGACGTTTGACGCATGACGCCTGACGTAATACCTTCCATTTGCAAGGAGGTTATCAACAAGCATGACTATCATGATCGAAGACGATCTGGCGCTGGATGAGCAGCAGGTTGTTCACAACCCGGGTGATGCCTGGTATATCGAGACCCTCAAGCCCTACTATGTGGTCACTGCCGATGGGCAGTATCTGTTCGGCAACACCCAGCCGGGCCGGCGGCCGGACCGCGCCTTTTACATGGTCCCGGATGGCTACCGGCTGGGCAAGGGCCAGCGCTCCTTCGATAAGACCATCGGGTTGCGGCTCTATGACGTGGTCAAACGCTACCTCACCCGCTGCCGGGTCCTGGTGCAGGAAGGTATCCAGGGGGAGGCCAATTACAAGACCGGCCTGCGCGTGGTCATCTCCCTCCAGAACCCCCACACGGCCTATATCGGCTGGATGGGTTCCAAGATGATCTTCCCGGCCGAGCCGGGCATGAAGGTCCAGTGCTGGAACTATATCGTCCAGGAGCGACTGCCGGACGACGTGGTGACCGAGATTCGCACCTTCTGGCCGGACTTTGACCCCGACGAGCCGCTCACCCTTTATGACCTGACCCGCATGGACGATGATGTGCGCCGGGTCATGAGCCTGCGGATTGATTACTTTGGCGGGGCCTACAAAAAGCCCCATCTGACCCTGGTCTGGAACCGGGGCGAATCCGATGGCCTCATCTCCTACCACGCCGGGGCCACAAAGGACCGCCTGCTCAAGGGATTGTCTGGCACCGGCAAGACCACCCTCACCGTGGGGCCGGACCTGGAACAGGACGACGCCTGCCTGGGTCTGTTGTATTATCAGGACGGGCGGATCACGCGCTGTCAGATCATCGGGCTGGAGGCGGCCTCGTATGCCAAGAGCGAGGGGCTGGTCCCGGATAGCCCGGAGTGGCCCGGCCTGATGAAATCGCGCCAGCTCAACCCGGATGGCTCCCGCCCCGTCGTGCTGGTCCAAAACGTGGACTGCGAGGGCGTGGAGTATCGCCTGGAAGAGATCGCCGGGCACCTGGTCAAAGTCCCCCGGCCCCTCCCCGGCGAGCGGGTCGGCTCGTTGCAGTGCACCCGCTACGCCAGGTCCGGCACCACCAACGGCCGCTTCATCTTCCAGTTCTCCGAGTTGAACCCGCACTGGCAGCCGGGCCGGGAAAAGTGGCTCCGTACCGAGTCCCTCTCCTTCCGTCGCTTTGACGTGCTGGAACCGATCTTTCGCGTCGTGGACCCGGTCATGGCCGTGGCCCTGGACTCGGCCTGTGAGAGCATCATCACCTCGGCTGTGGGGGGCAAGGTCCCCGGCACGCGCATCCGTTCCTATGCCGCCACTGATTTCATGGCCCGCGAGGAGTCGCATCAGGCCCGGGCCAAACTCAAGATGTACACAGACCTGGGCCTGGGGCTGGACGGCAGGCTGGTGTTCTTTATCGCCAACTCCGGCTTTGTGGGCGAATATGACCTGGACGGCCAGCAGATCCGCGTGCTGGACGAGAAGGGGCAGCCCATCGTCAAGATAGATGCGGCCACCGGCCTGCCCGATTTGGATGCCAAAGGCCAGCCCCGCTATGTGGGCCAGGGCGAAAAGATCACCGTGGCCGATACCAAGCGACTGGTCTACCTGGTGGAGAACCGCCTGATCGAACGCTGGATCGTGCACCCGGTCTTTGGCTACCTGATCCCGGACCCGTTGGAACTGGAGGAACAGCACGGCATGACCGGCTTTCGCCACCGGTTCAACCTGCTGCGCTTCTATACCCCGGAGCAGATCCTGGCCTTCTACCGCCGGGACATCCAGGAGCGCACCGCCTACCTGACGAACCTGTTCGCCGGCCAGGAGGGGGCAGACCAGTTGCAGGATGTGATCCACGTCTGGGAGCGGTGTGTCATCCCGGGGCCAGAGGTCATCCGGGCGTTCTATGAGGAGTACTATACGTCAAACGTCAAACGTCAAGCGTAAAACGTCAAACATAAGATGATGCCTGACTCTTGACGCAACATACTATGCGCAACCGTCGTCTCAAACGTGCCTTCATCGCCAATGTGCGGGACCTGCGGGTGCTGTTCCGGGAGTTCCGCCTGTCGTTAGTGCTGTTCGCGGTGCTCATCCTGGGCGTGAGCAGCATCTTTGCCCTATGCTACGTCTCGCCGACGGACGGCCGGGGCCTCTCGTATGCCGAGGCCCTGTATGCCGTCTTTGCCATGATGTTTTTCGAGAGTGTGCTCCCTTTTCCCAACGAGTGGTATCTGCAGGTCTTTTATTTCGCCGTGCCGATCCTGGGGCTGGGAGTGATCGCGGACGGGGTGTTGCGGTTCGGCACGATGTTGTTCAATAAGCGGAATCGGTTGGAGGCCTGGCAGGTGGCAGTGGCATCTACGTTTCGGGACCATGTGGTGGTGTGCGGCGTGGGCCGGGTGGGTTATCGCGTCATCCGCGAGCTGTTGCGACTGGACGTGGACGTGGTGGCCGTCGAGATGTCGGCCAGTTGTGCGTTCCTGGGAGACGTGCGGGAGCGCGGGGTGCCGGTCATCGCCGGCGACGCCCGGCATCCCCAGGTGTTGCGTCAGGCCGGGGTGGACCGTGCCCGGGCCATCGTGGCCGCCACAGAGAACGACCCGGCTAATTTAGAGATCGCCCTGAACGCGCGGGAGATGAATCCCGGCATCCGGGTGATCCTGCGCCTGTTCAACGAGAACCTGGCCGAGAAGATGTCCGGCGCGTTCGATGTCCAGGCCGCCTTCAGCACCTCAGCCCTGGCGGCCCCGGCCTTTGCCGCCGCCGCCACCCGGGGCGACGTGACCCGCTCCATTTACATAGACGATATGCTGCTCAATGTGAGCCAGGCGACGGTAGCGGCCGGGTCGCGCCTGGCCGGGAGCACGGTGGGAGACCTGGAACAAGGGGCCGACCTCTCGGTGGTGCTCTACCGCAGCGCCGACGGGACGCGCACCGACTTTCACCCGCCGGATACGTTGCGCCTGGCCCCCGGCGACCGGCTCACGGTCTTTGCCTCCCTGGAGGCCCTGGGCCGGCTGGACCGGCTGAACAAGCCCACCTTCTGAGCGTATCCCCCCTGGAAACGCGCAGCCCCCCAGGCAATCACCTGGGGGGCTGTTTGCCGGCGGCCCTATAACATCGGCAGGCCCAATGCCTGCACCAGCGTCGCGCGGAAAAAGTTCATGAGGCCGAGTTCCGCGCTCACCAGGAGCAACCCGCTGAGGCCCGGCAGCACCAGGTCACGCCAACTCTCGCCTGCGGATTCGCGTTTGAGGACGATGAGCACGATCATGGTGTTCACGATGGTCAACATCGCCAGGATGCCCAGGGTCGTGATGACGGCGATGGGGTAAAAGAGCCAGGGGATCCTCAGGAATGCGACGATCACCACCACCACGTCGGCCGCCAGGAGGACCAGCAGTTCGCGCCAGCCCTTCAGGGGCGGCTCGGCCGTGGGCTGACGCCAGAAGGTGAACCCGAACACCGGCCAGACGATGTTGGACAGGGCCAGCCCATTGAGGCTGCCGGTCAGCAATCGCAAGAAATTGTGCGGTTCATAAAGGTAGGGCATACCGGGCATCAGGCTGAGGTACGAGTTCAGCCCATCTACCCCCATGATGCCGATGCCGGCTATCAAAGCGATCAGGATGGGAATGGGCACCATCATGCCGCTGCGCTGGCGGCCGCGCAGCCGGATGAAAGCGAACCCGGTCATGACACCCAGGTAGGTGCCGGTGCACCGGGCACACAGCGGCAGTTGCAGAGCGCCGAAGACCAGCGACCGCTCGCGGATCTGGTGGCAGATGGCATAGCCCACGTGCCAACAGGTATCCAGCAGCAGGTCCGGCACCAGGATGATGCCCAGGGCCAGGGCGCCGATGAGGGCCGTTGCCGCCAGGATGGTGCGGCGGTGCTCGAACCGGGGCCCGGCCGGCGGAACAGGATGGTCTGACGAAATCATGTCTGTGACCTCAGGTGAGGTGACGGTCACCTTAAAGGTGACCGTCACCTCACCTCGGATTCTAGCTCCTCCAGAAACCGGCGAACGGATTCCGGCAACCGGCGGCTCAGAAGATAACCGATAACCATTTCCCGGTAGGCATCCGGGTGGCCGACCTGGGTCCGTACAAAGGTGCGATCCACCAGTGTCCCCTCTCGCTTCTCCACCCACTCCAGATAGTTGCTGTAAGGCCACTCGCCGGGATCAGCCGCCAGACCGTCCTTAACCGGATTGGCGTGGATGTAACAACAAAGGTGGAGCAGATACGCCTCGTCGGTAACGGGCCTGGCTTGATAGCGATGCTCAAAGAGAGTGCCGCTATGCTCGTAGCGCCGATTATAGGCTTTGGTGTAACTGTTGAAAACCCGCTGAGGGAGCATTCCGGCAGGTGTTTCGCCATCCTGGCGTACCAACAGGTGATAGTGATTGGGCATCAGGCAGTAAGCAATGACGGCTATCCGGAATTGCCGGGCATATTGTTTGATGCGTCGCAGGACGAACAGGTAGTTTTCCGGCTCCCGGAAAATGCTCAGCCTGCGGGCACCGCGATTGTAGATATGGTAATATCCTCCCGCTTGCCAGGTCAGGGTATCTCTGCGAGCATAGGGCATAGATCCCTCCTCCAAGGTCAGGTGACGGTCACCTGACATGTGCTACGCGCCGCACCTCCTCCACCAGCCCCCGATCCGGCTCCCGCTTCGCCTCCCGGCAGGCCTGGAGATATTCCTGCAACAGCGCATCGGCCAGCTCCCCGAACGCGGCGGGGAGGGCCTGGACGAAGGGGAAGATGGTGCGTAGCCCTTCAGCGAAGGCGCGGGCGGCCTCGCCGGGCCGTCCCAGCCCGCGCAACACCGTTCCGTGAGCACCCAGGCTCCTGGCCAGGTCGGGGCGGAAGGCTGGGGGGTTGGCCCGGGCCAGTTCGCGGTAGAGGTCGGCCGCCTCCTGGGTGGCCTGGAGGGCCTCCTCTCGCCGGCCCAGGGCGGCAAGATGCACACCCAGGCCAGTGAGGCTCATCGCCAGGTCGGGGCGGAAGGCCGGGGGGTTGGCCCGGGCCAGTTCGCGGTAGTGCGCCACCGCCTCCTGGGTGGCCTGGAGGGCCTCCTCCCGCCGGCCCAGGGCGGAGAGCATCGCGCCCAGGTTGTTGAGGCTCATGGCCAGGTCGGGGCGGAAGGCCGGGGGGTTGGCCCGGGCCAGTTCGCGGTAGTGCGCCACCGCCTCCTGGGTGGCCTGGAGGGCCTCCTCCCGCCGGCCC
>Ga0209101_1002371_pt1 | contig 12503 bp, 9 predicted proteins | sample ConPoolayeCmetaG_FD_185481 | JGI IMG/M metagenome (GOLD analysis project Ga0209101, IMG submission 185481) | Hot spring microbial mat communities from California, USA to study Microbial Dark Matter (Phase II) - Cone Pool mat layer C metaG... ... | reverse complement strand
CGGTTGCCTGAAGTGCGATAATTATAGCCGATTTGTCGGCTTTTCGCAAAAAGAAAACGAAAACGGCCGAAATATGGAAGATCCGGTGGTGTCCGAATAGCCGCCCAAAACGAAATCGCGATAATTAAATAATGTCTAATCGACCCCTACCTGTAAAACGAGCAAACGCCGATAAAAATCGATCAATGAATCGTGCATTTTGGCGGCAAGACGCCAATATACGCGGCGGCCGTTGCCGGGATACCGAAAAGCAGGGGTAAAAAACAGCTGCGGTCATAAATGGACTAAGAAACACCCGGGGACTGACTTGCAACGGCCGGGAGAAAGCACAGGCTTCATCTTCGACCATCTGTTCGACAATACGAAGACGATGTATCCGGTGTCGGGCTGTTTTGTCCATTATTGAATTACGGGAACGATTTTGGCGAAAGAAATCGGGCAAATGGGCGGAACTTGCATTGTTTTGACGGCCGACCCTTTGAACTTGACAAAGATAAGGTGTTTATTATCTTATCATTTTGCGAAAAATTGGGGCGTCGACAAGCGGTAAGTCACCAGCCTTTGGAGCTGGCATCCCCAGGTTCGAATCCTGGCGCCCCAGTTGAGGCTTATATTTGGCGAGGATACGGGCATGCCGGATGAATTGAGGATTTTCGCGGGTAACTCCAATCTTCCACTGGCAAACAAAGTGGCCAGTTACATTCATCAGCCGCTTTCCGACTGCAAGATCAAGCGGTTCTCCGATCATGAGATTTTCGTCCAGATCGACGAAAATATCCGGGGCATGGATACTTTCATCATCCAATCGACGAATCCGCCCGCGGAAAATATACTCGAGATGCTGATCATGATCGATGCCGCCCATCGGGCATCGGCAAGGCGGATAACGGCGGTGATTCCTTATTTCGGCTACGCCCGGGCCGATCGCAAAGATCAGCCGCGCGTTTCAATCGTCTCCAAACTGATCGCCAACATGATCACCGTCGCCGGCGCCAATCGGGTTATCCTGATGGACCTTCACGCATCCCAAATTCAGGGATTTTTCGATGTCCCCTCCGACCACCTATATTCGGCGCGAGTGTTCAACCGCCATTTTCTCAAACAGGGCCTCAGCGATTTAGTGGTCGTTTCGCCCGATGTCGGGTCGACCAAGCTGGCGAGGGCGTTCGCCAGCAAACTCGATGCCAGTCTGGCTATCGTGGATAAGCGTCGGCCCGAACCGAATAGGGCCGAGGCCATGAACATAATCGGCGATATAGCCGGGAAAAATGTGATAATCAGAGACGACATGGTCGACACCGGCGGGACGATAGTTGAAGCGGCCGAGGCTCTCGCCGCAGCCGGGGCGAAATCGATTATCGCCTGCTGCACGCATGCCGTACTGTCGGGCGAGGCAATCTCGAGACTCGATAAAAGCCCCATAGAAAAGTTTTATATAACCGATACTATCGACAACTCAAACAAAAACCTGCCGCCCAAATTCCAAATCCTGTCGGTCGCCGAGCTTCTGGGAGAAGCAATCATGAGAATCCATTCCGAAAGATCGGTTTCCACTCTGTTCGATTAATTTGGTATGAAAGCCGTCTTTTTGACAAAATCCGGCGGGCCGGACACGGTCGAAGTTCGCGAAACGGCGATGCCGATAAGCGACGGCCGAAAGACCCTGGTCAGAGTGGTGGCGGCGGGACTGAACTACGCCGATGTTGTCATCAGAAGCGGTCTTTACCCCGACGCCCCTCGCTTTCCTTTCATTGCCGGCTATGAATTCAGCGGGATCGTCGAGACTCCGAACCGGTCAAGCAGATTCGCCACAGGCGATCGCGTCATGGGCGTCACCTGTTTCGGCGCCCAAGCCGAATACGTCTTATTGGACGACGACCAGCTGTTTCCGATGCCGCACGGGATGAGTTTTGAGGAGGCGGCGGCTTTACCGGTGAATTACCTCACAGCCTATTTTGCCCTATTCCGACTCGGGAATCTGCGTTCAGGTGAACGGGTGTTGATACATTCATGCGCCGGGGGCGTGGGCACGGCGGCGGTGCAATTGGCTCAAACGGAAAAGGCGGAAATATTCGGAACGACCTCCTCGCCCCACAAAATCGCCTATCTGGAATCTCTCGGCGTCCAGCATCCGATCAACTATAAAGACAGGGATTTCGCCAAAGAAATCAGGTCCGTCGTGGGCGACAAGGGGATAGATATGGTTCTCGATCCGATCGGCGGAAAGGTTTTCCGTAAAAGCTTCGAGCTGCTGGCGCGGGGCGGAAGAATTATCTGTTACGGGGTGACCGACCTGATCTCGGGCGGAAGAAGGAATCTGCCGAAAGTGTTTTGGAAGTATTTGAATCTGCCCCGGTTAAAGGTTCTCGACCTCATTCAAAACAACCGCGGTGTTTTCGGCTTGGCGCTGAATAGGTTGGTGGGCGAGATTGAATTGATCGCCGGGCCGCTGCGAGAGCTGATAAATCTATACGCACAGGGGATTATCAAGCCGAAAATCAGCGCCGTTTTTCGGGCGGAAAAAGCAAACGAAGCCCACCGCTTGATGGAATCGGGGAAAAGTACGGGGAAACTGATCTTGCGTTTCGAAAATCAAACAATGTAAGGAGCGATAAAAATGAAAGAAATAACAATCGAGGCCAACTCCCGGAATGGTTCCGGTAAAGGAGTGGCCCGCAAGCTAAGGATGGCAAATAAAATTCCGGCGGTGGTTTATGGCCGGGGTGATACGCCGCAGGCGCTCGAAATAGATTACGCCGGCTTCCATAAGGTGTTTCATTCCCTCCACGGTGAGAACGCCATCATCAACCTCCGGATCGACGGGAAAGCGGCCGACAAGAAGGCGCTTATCCGCGATATCCAGTATGATCCGGTCGACGGCAACATCATGCATATAGATTTCCAGCGCATCTCGATGGATCAGAAAATCAGACTTAATGTCGGGGTTAGGCTTCAAGGAACCGCCAAAGGCGTGAAAACGTCAGGGGGAATTCTGCAATGGAGCATCAGGGAACTGGAGGTCTCATGCCTTCCGGCAAATATCCCCGAGGCGATCGAGATCAACATCGAATCGCTCGATATTCATGATTCGATCAAGGTAAAGGATTTGAACGTTCCGAACATCGAATTCCTCGACGATCCCGAGGAAACGATCGTGAACGTCGTTCCGCCCGCTTTGATAAAAGAAGAAGCGCCGGCAGCAGCCGAAGGTGAGGCGGCGGCGACCACGGCCGAGACGAAACCGGAAGAACCGGCTGAGCCGGAGGTCATTTCGGAGAAAAAGGCCGAAGAGAGACGAGCCGAAAAGGAAAAGGCCAAGAAATCGGAAAAGTAATCCCGCCGAAATGCGGAAATCGAGTGCGGCTTGCGTTTGCTCGATTATTGTTTCCGGCGGGGGCAGAAAAATATACAGGGCGAAAACCGGATTTCAGTCATCGGGCAACGACCTATCGGCTTTTGAGCGCCCGGCCGGATACGGGGTGATTTCTCTTGCCAATAGGGCCGTGCCGGCATGACGGCATAACAATCAAAGTTACCGGGATACTGAACTATGAAAAAATTATGGTTGATAGTCGGCGTGCTGATTCTGGTGGTGTTGATCGCTCTCCTTGTTTTGCCGATGCTTTTCAAAGGCAAGGTCGCCGCCCTTCTTTCGGAAAAGGCGAATCAATCCCTGAACGCCCAAGTCGAGATCGGCGACGTCGATCTAAGCCTTTTGAGCACGTTTCCAAATCTTACGGCAAAAATCGACGGCCTGCGCATCATAAATCATCCCCCGTTCGAGGGCGACACGCTCGCCGCAATCGACAAAATCAGCCTGGCTGTGAGCCTGACAAGGCTGATTTTCGGCGGCCAAGTCCGAATACAATCGCTGAAAATCGAATCTCCAAGCATTTTTCTGGTAGCTTTGAAAGACGGCACCGCCAACTGGGATATAGTCCCGCAAAATCCGACAGCGGCGGCCACGGAATCGCAAAATCAAAAGATGCTCGATTTGGTTTTGAAAAAATACGAAATCAGCGGTGGCCGGATAAAATATTACGATGAAAACAGCGGCCTGCTTGCGGAAATTCGCGATTTGAACCACGGCGGCAGCGGTGATTTCTCGAAAAAAGTATTTACCCTGACGACAACCACCACCGCCTCTATCACGTCGTTGAAAAGCGGCGGCGTAACCTTGCTGAAAGACGCCGGACTGGACTGGCGGTCGGATATCGGCGTGGATCTGAACCAGGCCAGATATGATATCAAGGAATGCCGGATCAAAATCAACGAGATGGCCCTTTCGTTGACCGGCTGGCTCAAAAGCGACGGCCGGGATTTGAACATGGAAATAGACCTCGACGCTCCCGGAATCGGTTTCCGTGATTTGATGTCGATGCTTCCCCATATCCACAAGACGAATTTGTCCGATTTGGAGGCGAATGGAAGCGTTGCGGTCTCTGGCAGTTTTTCGGGGATATATAATCAGGAAAGGTTGCCGGCGATCGATTTTCAGGTCTCCGTCGACGACGGTTCTTTCAGGTTCCGCCGGCGCCAGGTTTCGGTTGACGATGTCGGAATCGATTTGAAGATCAGCAATCCCGGAGGAGCCTATGATGCGACCACTATCGATCTGCGCCGCTTGCACTTCGCCGTCCTCGGCAAGCCGGTCGAGATGCGCCTCACCGTCAAGACACCCGTTTCCGACCCATATCTCGACGGATTGATCTCAGGAGGTGTCGACCTTGATCGGGTGCGGCAGGTGATTCCGTCCGGAGACAGCCTCAACGTTTCCGGCACAATTCAAAGCGATTTAAGTTTCCGCGGCAATCTTTCGGCGATCGAAAAACGCCAATTCGACCGCTTTTTCGCCTCGGGCACGTTGGCCATGGATAACATACGTTATGAATCGCGGAACATCCCGGAACCGATTGCGATCGATGCCGCCCGATTGGTCTTCCGGCCTCAGGCGGCCGCCCTGAAACAGTTCACCATGCGAATCGGCGGCAGCGATATCCAAGCAGAAGGATCGCTGGAAAACATCTTCGGTTATCTTTTCGGCGGCAGGGTACTAAGCGGCACGCTCGACATAAAATCGAATTCGCTCGATTTGAATCCGTTCCTGAAACAGGAGGGAGGGGCGATAGCGGCGGTGGAGCTTCCCGACAGAGTCGAGTTCAGCATGACCGGGTCGTTCAAGCGGCTCTACCTGACGAATCAGATTATCGACAACCTGCAGGGGAGACTGACCTTGAAAAACCGCACCCTCTACCTCGAGAATCTCAGCGGCGGTTTTCTCGAAGGATCCATCAATTGTCGGGGAACGTATAGATTCGTTCGGCCGGAGAAACCGAAGATCGATCTCGATCTCAAGTTGGCCGATATGAGCATCCCCGCCATGTTTCGCTCAGTGACGACCGTCAAGGCTCTGGCGCCGGTCGCCGGTTATATGGCGGGCAGCCTCAGCGGGGGGCTTAAGCTGTCATCAGAGCTTGGCGATTCCCTCGCTCCGGATTTGGGATCGCTTTCGGCGGCGGGATCTCTGCAGATTCCGAAAGCCGCCATAGAGGGATTTCCCCCGCTGGCGAAGGTGGCCGATATACTGAAGATGGAAAAATTGCGCAATCCGACACTCACGAATTTCGCCCCGGATATTTCTATCGAGAACGGCAGATTTCATTTTAAGCCGGTCAATATCGAAATCGGAGGTTACCAAGTCGTCGCCTCCGGCTCGAACGGTATCGATAAGACAATAGATTACTCACTCAAGCTGCACGTCCCCGCCGGTGAAATATCCGGGGATGGCGGTTCCCCTATCGCCAAGATGCTCAAAACCGGCACAAGTCTGCTTCCCGACCAAACGGTCGTGGTCGATGTCGGTCTCAAGGGAAAGCTGGAAGATCCGGGTGTCAGCACTTCGGTCGCCGACGTGTTGAAAGGAACCGCCGCTCAGATCAAACAGGAGGCGCTCCGGCAGGTTGAACAGCAGAAACAACAGATCGAGCAGCAGGCACAACAGCAATTGCAGGAATCCAAACGGGCTATCGAAGACAGCCTGAAAAAGGAATTGGAGCAGAAAGCGAAGCAGGAAAAGGAAAAGGTAAAAGACAAACTAAAAGGATTGTTCGGAAAATAGAAACCGAATCCAGCGGTGGATTCCGATGAATGGAGGCCCGGCAAGCCCCCCTGATTTGCCGGACCTCGTTTTTATTGCCGATATCTCCGATCTGAAATCATTAGTTCGGGAAAAGCGACATCAACTGATCTTCGGAAAGCGTTTCCTCGCCCGACTCATCTATCTGGACTATCCGGCCGCCAATTTTGAGCCTGACTTGGCTGCCGAGCGACAGGTATTTGCCGAGTTCGGGATCTCTTTCGAGAATCTGGAAATAAGCACGGGAGAACCGCCTGATTTTAAGATCGCATTGGTCGCCGACCAGATCGCCCTGCACCCAGAGTGCACCTTGCAGGAAAAACCCTCTGGCCCCGACCCTTTTCATATTGCCGATTTCCCTTGTCTCTCCCCCGATATTGATTGCGTCGTGAGTGGCGACCTGTTCAAGTGTTTTCATCTCCTGCACGCTTTTCGATCGGGCCACGGAACCGCGGCCGACGCTTTCGACAAGAAACTTATCTATCCCATCTCTTACTCTGTTGCCGACAACCGCCGGCGGCAGCAATTGATATTGTTCGGCGCGCAGATTCTCATCGCCGGTCACCAAAAACGAAGTATATTCGGTGACTATCCCATACTTCTTGGAAAGTTCGATTAGTTCCGTTATCAGCTCCGGCGACGACCCGTGGATCTTGATCTGTTCGAGCAAATAAGCTATCCGCCGGTTGGCCCAGATAAGAGGTATGAAATCCCGTTTCCCGATTCCGGCTCCGAAATCAAAGGCGTAATCGTAGCCGACTTGTTTGTCACCCCTGTTGCCGCGAAGCGTCACCGAACCTTTTCCGGATCCCTTGTATCGACCGACCACGATCAACTCCGTTCCGTAGAACAGGTCGGGAAGCGGCTGCGGATATATAAGATCAACATCGATCCCGGAAAACCGCAGATCCAGATCGGTCAGCGCCGGATTGCTGATTCTGGCCGCCAGCAGGGATATCTTGGATTCGATATCTTCTTCCGGCAAAACATAATCGGCAAGCCCCTTATTCTCCTTGGCCAGCCTGTCCAGCAAATAAGTGTTGACATCGTGACCGACGCCGAACGCGAACAGCCGGGCCCGGTTGCGATTCCGATCAGCGGTATTTCCGGCTATTCGACCAACATCGGTTTCCCCGACCGTGGGCAGCCCATCAGTCAAAAAAATTATATAGGTCGGTTCGTTCCCGCCGCCTATCATCGAACAGGCCGCGTTCAAGGCCTCGTATATATTTGTGCCGCCGCCTGCCTCTATCTTATCGACGAATTCGAGAGCCGCCCGGATATTGACCCTATCGGCCGAAACCATCGTTTCTCTGAAAGGGCGAACGGCGTCGTCGTAATCGATCAAGCCGAATTTATCGGCGGGATTGAGGCTTTCGAGCACGAATCGAAGCGATCCCAATGCCTGTTTCATCTTTTGCCCGCGCATGCTTCCCGATGAATCGAGCACGAATATCAGATTTTTCCGCAGACTTTTGGCCTGATTGCCGGCTCCCGGCGACAGAATTCCGAGAAAATATCCGGTCGATTGGTCTTCATCCCTGTGTCTCATCAGATAGAATCCGAAATCTTTGCTTGAGCGAGCGAAAAACAATTTGAAATCTTTGTCGGGTCGGGAATTGGTTTCGCTGTAGGTGATCGAGGCCGCCCGCGGGCCGTTGCGCGATATTTCCACCTTATGGCTTGGGCTGTAAATAGCGCCGATATTCTCGAAAGAGGCGAGATCGACCCTGATCCGGCATTCCCGCAGATCGGCGCCGGAGAATTTTTCGGTATCAAGGGGATATGAATACTCGACAACGCCGTTTTCGGCCTTCAGGGTTTGTTCATACTCTATAGCGATTCTAACTTCACCGTGAGCGGCGATCGGATAGACCCGCACGCGATACATACCCCGGCCGTAATATTCGAGCAGCGCCGGATCTTTTCTATTTCTGACGATATCCTCATAGATTCTCCGGGCCGAGTAGGCGTCAAGCAACTCCCCCTCAAGTTTGCGGCCGTCGAGCCAAGCGACAAAACGACTGACCGCCGCGCCTTCGGGCAAAGGGAATATGTAATCGGCCTCGATTTCATGAGCATACGGATTGATGAACACTTGGTCGATTCTGGTCACGGCCGCCGGGTCGTCGATTTCGACATCGACATGGTGATACTTGACGTCGGTGTGCGGATTAGGGGGAAGGATCGGCGTCGGCCGCGGGATCAGGATGCCGTCGGCGGCGGCCTGCGATACGGCGGCGACAATGATCAGGCCGATAAGCGTCGCTTTCTTCACGGATCCTCCTTTGCTGAGGTTGCGCTCTGCCTTTTGCCGTTAATACGACCAACACGTGCCGAATATTCCCTTATAATTTATTGTTTCTGATCCGGCCGCCGCCTATATTAGGGCAAACTAAGTCGCCGCAAAATTTTCCGAGGTGAAAAATGTTCGATTCCATTGACGGATTCAAAAAGGCTTGGGAGGCTAACTCCGGTAACACGCTCAAGATTTTCGGAGCGCTGACTGATTCTTCATTGAAACAGGCGGTGGCCGAAAACCACCGGACAATTCGGCGAATAAGTTGGCATATCGTCACCACCATACCGGAGATGATGGAGAAGCTCGGGCTTGAATTCGAGCGGGTCAAGGCGGACTCGCCGCCGCCGAATCGGGCCTCGGATGTCAAAGCGGCATACGAACTGGTGTCAAAATCGCTGATTGAACAGATTACCGGCAATTGGAACGATGCCGCTCTTAAAATCGTGGATGACATGTACGGCGAGAAATGGGTGCGTGGACTGACCTTGAGAATACTTATCGACCACGAGATTCATCACCGTGGGCAGCTGACCGTGCTGATGAGGCAGGCCGGACTGAGCGTGCCCGGCATTTTCGGCCCGTCGCTCGAGGAATGGCCGCAATACGGCATGAAACCGCCCGAAGTCTGAACGAACCGCGAGAGTGCCGACCAAGCGCCGGCGACCAGAACGTCCGCCATACCGTAGAATTCCAAACGAAAAAGGGCGCCGATGGCGCCCTTACATTATTACAAACTCATGAAAACGACAATCTCAGCCTCTGAAAAAGATAAAAGTCATCAGCGCATAAATCGGGAACAGAATCATCGCGGAATAGGCCATGTAGCCGAAAAAGTGCGGCACCTTGACTTTTTGTTCTTCGGCAATCGACTTGACCATGAAATTCGGCCCGTTGCCGATATAGCTGTTGGCCCCCATGAAAACCGCACCGCAGCTTATCGCTTTCAACAAACCGACCTCGACACCGGCCACGGCATGGGCGCCGGCATGCAGGGTTTCGGTGACCCCTTGGGCGAGCGAGAAAAAAGTAAGGTAGGTCGGCGCATTGTCGAGAAACGAGCTGAGGATGCCGGTGAGCCAGAAAAACTGCCAAGGCCGGGTTATGCCGAATTCAGCGCCTTTCAGGTGAAGAATCATGAGCAGCGGCACCATTGTTATGAATATGCCGATAAACAGCACCGCCACTTCGGTAATGGGGTGATAGCTGAACCTGTTTCTTTGGCGCAGGTCGGTCGGGGTGAATATAAGGGAGAGGAGCGTCATGGCGATCATGATCATTTCCCGCCAGCCGGCCGGCACCTGCAGGGCGATTGCGGCGATCACCCCGATCAGAAAAAGGAAATTCCGCTTGCCTTCGATCGCGATTTTGAACACATGAACCTTGTCCCACAGTATATCCTCGGGCAATTCCCGGCGGTAGGCCGCGCGATCGATAAGATAGAACACCAATAATACGACCCCGATAGTGATGATCCATTCGGGAAACAGATTGAATGTCCAGGTGAATGGAACTCCTTTGAGATAACCCAAAAATAAAGGCGGGTCTCCCAATGGCGTCAGACAGCCGCCGATATTGGAAACCGTGAAAATGAAAAATACCGGAATATGACCGATGTTTTTGCGCTCGCTGATCGTCCGCAGAATGGGTCGAATCAAAACCATGCTGGCCCCGGTCGTTCCTATAAAATTGGCCAACACCGCCCCGACGGCCAGAAAAGCCACGATAATCCCCGGAGTCGCCCGAACATCACCGGTCATCAGTATCCCCCCCGATATTATAAACAGCGAAGCGAGAAGCACGATAAACGAAACGTAATCCTTCAGCGTATGAATCAATTCGTGGGGATGATCACCAATCAGGTAAATCAATATCGGAGTGCTGACCAGGGCTACCAGAATCGCCTTGTTGCGGTTCTTTTCCCAGAAATGAGGGGTAGCCAGCGGCAATAGGGCAATCAACAACAGCAACAACACGAATGGCGCGCCGGCGTACCAGGGAATAGATTCAGCGGCGTGCATTTTTCCACCTGTTCATTTGCGGTCAACTCCGTAATTATTTTCGGCCCACCAAACGACTTAAGCGGAAATGATAGGATTTTCCCGACACCTTGTCAAGAACCGCCGGATTCGTTCCGGCGATTTTTTTACGGTTTTCCCCCGGGCTCGATTATTCTGACGATGATCTCATCGCCGACGAACAGCCCTTTCCGGGTTATTTTCAGCCGGCCGTCGTCCGTCAATACGATCATCCCCCGCCGGATCAATTCGGCGGTCTCTTCGGCGTCGATCGCCGGCCCGACTTCCGCATACGGCACTCCCTCGGCCAGACGCAGCCCTAGCATGGTTCGCTCTTTTAAGCGAAGGACCGGGTCGATCTCCTCGATATGGGCGACCGGCAACCTGCCAGATTCGATCTCGGCGCAATAAACCGCTATGTCCGCCGCGTTGCTCCAGCGCTTGATTCCATCGAACGAATGCGCCCCCGGCCCCAGACCGAGATACGGTAATCCTTGCCAGTACTTGAGATTGTGGCGCGATTCATTGCCGGGCTTGGCGAAATTCGATATCTCATATTGCCGCAGCGGGCTTTTCTCGATCGTATCCAAGAGAATATTATAAAAGCCGGCCTGCATAGTTTCATCGGGAACCTCGATCGAACCCGCTTCGGCATCGATTTGCATCGGCGTTCCGCCTTCAAGCGTCAGGCAATATGCCGATAGGTGCGGCGGATCGAACGATAACGCCGTTTCCAACGATTCTTTCCATGATGCGAAAGTCTGATCCGGAATGCCGTAGATAAGATCAAGGCTGAAATTGACAAAGCCGGCCTTTCTGGCCGCGCCTATAGCCGCCTCCGCCTGCTCGGCATCGTGAATGCGGCCGAGTCGCTTCAGTTCGTTATCGCAAAACGACTGCGCGCCTATCGAAATCCGATTCACGCCGCTATTCAGATACCCCTCCAATTTGAGCGGATCGATCGATTCGGGGTTGCATTCAAGCGTGATTTCCGCATCACGATCGACCTCGAAATTCGAGTTTATCGCGCCGATGACTTCCGCCAGAGCCGCCGGTTCGGCCAAAGACGGCGTCCCGCCGCCGATGAAGATCGTATCGATACGCGTCTTTTCCCGGGAAAAAGCGGCGAATTCGATCTCCCGAATCAACGATCCGTAAAATCTTACCGTATCGAACGAGCCTTCCGTCACCGAGTAAAAATCGCAATATGGGCATTTGGAACGACAAAAAGGAAAATGGACGTAGATTCCGCCGCCGGCCATAATGCCCTTAGGATAAATCACGGCGGGCATATCGGCAAGAAAAGTTAAGATGAATTGATGGGGCGGATTATGAAGCTTTTATTTCGGCGTTGCGCCGAGCCTGCTCCAGTCAATTCGGGAAGGGAAATGAGTCAGGTTGTAGAAAAATATCTGTATGGCCGGGATTATATACGGACTTTCCCATTTCGGTTCGTTCTTGTCGGGGCGCCAGGACCAGTATACCAGCATTCCCTTTCCCTTGATATCGGCTATCTCGATCGGGCCGAAATGGCGGGAGTCCTCAGCCTCGTCGCGATTGTCGCCGAGAACGAAAACCATTCCCGCCGGAACCTGAGTCGGCGCGAAATTATCGCGATTAGAATAGTCGGGGGGGAATATCCGATAATCGCTATGTCTTACCGTTGATGGCTCGGCTATCGGGCTGTTGTCGACATAAACCGTTTTGTCTCTGATAGCCACGGTCTGCCCCTCGGTGGCGATTACCCTGCCCACGGTGTGTTCGCCGACTTTCAGGGGATGCTTGAAAACCACGATATCGGCGGCAACGGGCTTTTGCGAGCGATAGGCAAGCTGGTTGACCAGCAGAAAATCACCGGCCATCAGGCCGCTTTCCATATGTATGTTTTTCACCCGGTAGGGCATGGCGATAAAAATCCTGATCGCGCTTCCGATTAAAACGACGATCACCAACGCCTTAAGAAAATCCAGCGTCCGCGACGGTCTCTTGCGTCTTCTCCTGCTGCCCATATCCGCCTATTGTATCGGCAAAAAGAGCGCGGGGCTTGAAC
>Ga0209101_1002368_pt1 | contig 12511 bp, 12 predicted proteins | sample ConPoolayeCmetaG_FD_185481 | JGI IMG/M metagenome (GOLD analysis project Ga0209101, IMG submission 185481) | Hot spring microbial mat communities from California, USA to study Microbial Dark Matter (Phase II) - Cone Pool mat layer C metaG... ... | reverse complement strand
CTCATCCCCCTGCCCCCTGCTCTCCCCGCTTTGCGGGGAGAGCAGGGGAAGATGGGAGAGGGGAATGGGCGGGCGGCTTCGCCGCCCGCCCACTCCCCTGTCCTCTTGACTCCCCTTCTCCACGCTGCAGAGCAGCGTGGGGAGAGAGATAAGGGGTGGGGCTTTTCGCGATGGAGGGCACGGCTGAGTAATTACCCGCTTTCTTGCCGCGCGGGATTGTTCTCGGATAATGACGGCGCAATGCCGGCGCAACTCGGATACACTGCTCCGTTCGTATCACCGATGCGTTTTCATAGAACGCAACATTCGTTCAATCCGCCGCGCGCTCTCCTCGATGTGTTGACGCATCAAACGTTCGGCGCGCGTCGCGGCACGCGCCTCCAGCGCGGCGATGATGGCGCGATGTTCGCGCGTGTTCAGCGCGCGTCGCTCGCGGATGGGACCCGGGAAATTACCCAACATCATCGTCGGAAACGCCGTCCACAACTGATTGAGCAGGCGAATCAAAAATGGATGGTGGCTGGCAGTATAGATAATCTGATGAAAACGCCGATTGAGATCGCGATACTTGTCCCATTGTTGACGTGCAAAGACCGCAGACATTTCATTAACGATTCGACGCAACTCGGCGATTTGTTCAGCGGTAATGTGTTGCGCCGCATACCGCGCCGCCAGTCCTTCCATAAAAGCGCGGCAGGCGTAGAGGTCATACACATCGGTGAGCGTAAATTCAACGACACGAATACCGCGATAGGGAATACGTTCGACCACACCTTCGCTCACCAGGTCCTGGAGGGCTTCGCGCACCGGCGTCTGACTGACACCGAACTTTTGGGCGAGTTGTTCCTGCCGTAACCATTCGCCCGGTTTGAACTCGTTCGCCAGAATGGCCGCACGCACGCGCTCGGCAATCCAATGACGCAATTGGGTGGAGGCAAGAGGATGTTTCTCCACGACAACCTCAGGCAAATATTATATATAATGTATTCTGCATAAAGTATAACACGACTGCCGCGCCAAGTCAAAAAGACGCACAGGAGCGAAAAATCTTTCGCCCCAACTCTGAATTATTACCTTCAACGCTCGCAAACTTTCATTTTGGTTTGCACAGTACAGGCTTGACCCCACTTATCCCACTGACCCCTTCTCTCCCCGCGTGGCGGGGAGAGAAGAGGGAGATGGGGGCGAGGAGTGGGTGGGCGGCTTCGCCGTCCGCCACTACCCCGTCCTTTGACTCCCCCTCCCCCTTGGGGCGAAAAATTTTTCGCCCCGATGGGGAGGGGAAAGGGGGAAGGCACTTGGCATTTGAAGATAGTTTTTAACCCCAATTGGGAATTTTCATCCTCATAAGGTATAATCCAGTAATTGAAAACACGTCTTGAAGAATGGATGAATCCGATGAACGAATTTGAATGCAAACAACACCACATCCACACGTTACTTGCCCAGAAGCATCTCGACGCGCTGTGGTTGCAGCGCGTCAGCAGTTTCGCGTGGGCAACCTGTGGCGCGGCTTCGTACGTCAACACCGCGACGACCATCGGCGCGGCGTCGCTGCTCATCACGCCAGAGGCGCGCTATATCATCACGAACAACATCGAGGCAAAACGACTGGAGCAAGAAGAAAGTCTGGGCGCGCAGGGCTGGGAGTTTCGCATCGCCGAGTGGCATGCGGCAAATCCAGCAATTGCCGAACTGACGCGCGGTCTGCGGCTCGGCTCCGATTTTCCCACACCGAACGCGATTGATTTAACAAACGAAATCGCGCGCTTGCGCGCCAGCCTAACGCCCGAAGAAGGCGAACGAATGCGCGCACTCGGCAAACTGTGCGCGGAGGCGATGCACGCGGCGATTCGCGCGGTGCGCCCCGGTCAAACCGAATTCGAAATTGCCGCGCGACTGGGCGCGGAGACACAAGCGCGCGGCGCGCAACCCATCGTCAATCTGATTGCGACGGACGAACGCATCTTTGCGTATCGTCATCCGCTACCCACCGCGAAACAACTCGAACGCTATGGGATGCTGGTGCTGGTCGGGCGCAAGTGGGGCTTGTGCTGCTCGATCACGCGGCTCGTCCACTTTGGTAAACTGCCGGACGAGATTCGCCGCAAGATGGAGGCGTGCGCGCGCGTGGATGCCACGTTCATCGCCGCGACGCGCCCGAACGCGCGCCTGCGCGACGTGTTTCAGCGCGCGCTCGCTGCGTACGCCGCAACAGGATTCGCCGACGAATGGCGGCTGCATCATCAAGGCGGCGCGGCGGGCTACGAACCGCGCGAGTATCTCGGCAATCCGAATTCCAACGATGTCGTCGCGCGCGGTCAGGTATACGCGTGGAATCCGTCGATCACCGGCGTCAAATCGGAGGATACGATTCTCGTCGGCGAGACACACAACGAAATCGTCACCGCGATTCCAGATTGGCAAACGATTCGCGTGACGGTGGACGATCAGGTGATCGAACGTCCCGCGATTGCTTGCCCGTCGTAAGCGCCCAATAATGGATTGTAAGAATCACACGAGATTGCCCCTACCCCAATTGAGGAGGTTGCTCGATGTCGAGTCCAGCATCGCACGTGCTACGCCTGTCGCAGTTTGCCGAAGCGCAAGACACATTCCACGTCGAGTTGTCGCTCGACGGCGGCGCGCCTGTTCGTACGTCCCCGTTCAAAATTGATTTGTCCCCGCAAGATTCCGAAGACCTCCGCTGGTACCTCGAAGATTATCTAGCGTTCCCGCTCGACCCCGCGCCGAATAAAGCCGCGCGCATCGAAGAACAAATGAAAGAGATTGGCACGACGCTCTTTCGCAACGTGTTCGAATCGAACGAAGCGATGCGGCGCGCGTGGGCGCGCCTGATGCCCGCTTTGAACGACACGCGCATTGAAATCGTCGCCGAGGTGCAACACGCCACCGCAATCCCCTGGGAATTGATGCGCGATCCAGAGACGGACAAGGTCTTGTCGGTGCACGCGCGCGCGTTCGTGCGCGCCCCATCGAATCAGGCGGAACCTCCCCGCCGACCCGCGCCCGCCAGATCGGGAGAAAAGATTCGCATTCTGCTCGTCATCTGCCGTCCGCGCACCGGCGATGATGTGCCGTTTCGTTCGGTGGCAAGTCGCATCATCAAATCGTTGACCGACGAGGCGCGCGAGTTCGTCCAACTGGATGTGCTGCGCCCGCCAACGTTCGAACAACTGAGCAAGGTGTTGCATAGCGCCAGAGCGCGCGGCGAGCCGTATCACATCGTTCATTTCGACGGACACGGCGTTTATCAAGAGGTCAAGACATTGTCCGATGTACTCAAGGGGTTGAGCCCGCTGATACTCGGCGCGCCGGGCAAGCACGGCTTTTTGTTGTTCGAAAATCCGCTGGACAGGGATAACCTTCAACTCATCGAAGGCGCGACGCTGGGCAAACTGCTCACCGATACCGATGTGCCGTGCTCGTGCTAAACGCGTGCCGTTCCGCCTTCGCCGATCCGCCGCCGCAACCGCTCGACGCGAGTCAGGCAGGCGACGTTGGCGAGCAGGTGCACGCGTTCGGTTCACTGGCGCAAGTGGTGATGAACGCCGGCGTTGCCGGCGTCGTCGCGATGCGCTATACGTTGTACGTCGAGACGGCAAAGGAATTTATCGCGAATCTCTACGCCGCGCTCGCGCAGGGACAAGCGCTGGGCGAAGCGGTGACATTTGGACGCCATCAGTTGGCGCTGAATCCGTTGCGCGAAATCGCGTTCAAACCGATGGCGTTGCAAGACTGGTGCGTGCCGATTGTGTACGAAGCGGCGCCCATCGCATTGTTTCCGCGCGCAAAAGAAGCGACCGCGCCTCTGCGAATCACACTCGACTCGAACCTGAAACTTGAAACCTCGCACCTTGAACTCGGCTTGCCGCCGCGTCCCGACGTGGGTTTCTTCGGGCGCGATGAAACCTTGCTCGCGCTCGACCGCGCCTTCGATACGCAATCCGTCGTCTTGTTGCACGCGTTCGCGGGGAGCGGCAAGACGACGACTGCCGCCGAGTTCGCGCGCTGGTACGCGCTGACGGGCGGCGTCCGGGGCGCGATCTTCTTCACATCGTTCGAGCGGCGCAAGACGTTGACCGACGTGTTGAACGAAACGATTGGACGCGCCTTCCACGACGCGCTCGAACACGCGGGCATCCACTGGCTCACGCTGTCGGACAAACAACGCCGCGCGGTTGCACTGCAAGTGTTGCATCAAGTTCCCGTGTTGTGGATCTGGGACAATGTGGAGCCGATAGCAGGATTTCCTGCGGGGACGCCCTCGGCGTGGAGCGCGGCGGAACAGCAAGCACTGGTTGATTTTTTGCGCGACGCGCGCGAGACCAGAGCGAAATTCCTGCTCACCTCGCGGCGCGACGAGCGCGGCTGGCTGGGCGATTTGCCGCGCCGCATCCTCGTCCCGCCGATGCCGATGCAAGAGCGCGTGCAACTGGCGCGCGCCCTCGCGGAAAAATTCGGGCATCGCATCACCGACGTGGAAGACTGGCGACCGCTTTTGGAATTCACACAAGGCAATCCGCTGACGATTACGGTGGTGGTTGGCGCGGCGTTGCGTCAGGGGATAAAGTCGAGATTAGAGATTGGAGATTTTGTAGAGAGGTTGAGGAAAGGCGCAGCGGCGTTTAAAGATGAAGTGAGCGAGGGGCGGAGCAAATCACTCGGCGCGTCGCTCAGTTACGGCTTTGAAAACGCGTTCACCGAAGCGGAACGCAAGCAACTCGCGCTTTTGCATTTCTTTCAAGGGTTTGTGGAAATACTCGCGCTGCAAGTAATGGGCGGCGACCCAACTGTTGTGGAAGTACAACAGGATTGGCATTTGCCCGAGTTGCGCGGCTTGACGTGCGAAGCCGGCATCGCGCTCCTCGACCGCGCGGCGGAAATTGGCTTGCTCACCGCGCACGGACGCGGCTACTATTCGATTCATCCCGCGCTGCCGTGGTATTTCAAGGCGCTGTTCGACGAATACTACGGAGACGAAAGACGAATGACGAAAGCGGTCGTCCTTCGTCCTCCGTCGTTCGTCCTTCGTCGGCACTTCGCTTTCGTCGAAGCGATGGACAGTTTGGGCAACTACTACTTGCACGAATACGAGAGCGGCAACCACGATGTGATTGGCGTGCTGGGTGCGGAAGAAGCGAACTTGTTGCACGCGCGGCAACTCGCGCGCGCGAACGGGTGGTGGCGGCGCGTCATCAGCACGATGCAGGGGTTGCGCGTACTCTACGACCACACGGGACGCCGCGCAGAGTGGGCGCAGTTGGTGAACGAGATTGTGCCAGATTTCATTGACCCCGCGACGGATGGTCCGCGCGCGGGACGCGAAGACGAATGGTCGCTCGTCACCGAGTACCGCGTGCGACTTGCGATGCAAGCGCGGCAGTGGGCAGAGGCAGAGCGATTGCAACGCGTCCGTGTGGAATGGAACCGCCAGCGCGCCGCGTCCGCGCTGGCCGCGCCGCCCAACGCGCTGGATGACGCGCAACGCCACGTGATTCGGACACTGGCGGTGTCGGTGGAACAACTGGGGCACATTCAGCGCGAGCAAGGCAAGCGTGAATGTGTGACGGCATACGAGGAAGCCGCAAACTTGTTGCAACGTATCGGCAACAAACCCGAAGCCATCGTCGCCTTCAACCTCGGTTGCGCCTACATGGACATCCCCGCGCTCCGCGACCTCGCGCAGGCGGAACGCTGGTATCGGCGCGCGCTGGAACTGTTCGATGAGCGCGATCACAACGGACGCGCGCGAGCGTTGGGACAACTGGGCTTGGTGGCTTGTGAACGCTTCCAAGAAGCGCACGCTGCGAACAAGCCAGAAGGCAATGTGGGTGTGTCCGTTTGTTCCGCCGTTGTCCGTTGTCATCGTTTCGGTGACCGCGCGGCGGAGATGATTGAGAGGACGCGGGGGTTGGTGGCACGGATTGAGGGGAAGATACGCGGCGGGTGATGGGGCTGGTAGGAGCGCACGTAGGGGCGCACGGCCGTGCGCCCTTACCAGAGGGGAGGTATATACGCCATACGATCCGTTCAAACATCATCGCCGTTCGATTCGTCTGCGCGGGTACGATTACACACAAGCAGGCGCGTATTTTGTCACCGTTGTCACGCACAATCGCGAATGTCTGTTCGGTGAAATCGTGAATGGTGAAATGCGCGTGAACGCGCTGGGGCAAATCGTCGCGGAATGTTGGAACGCGCTGCCCACGCATTTCCCCAACGTCGAATTGGACGCGTTCGTCATTATGCCCAATCACATACACGGCGTTATTGTGATCGTGGACGCTGTGCCATCGCGTAAGGGCGAAGCATTTTCCCGTTTGCCAAACAAACGGGAAAATGCTACAACCACGCGGCACATCACCGGGTTCGCTTGGCGCAATCATCCAGAATTTCAAATCGGTTTCGACACGCAAGATCAACGCGTCACGCCAGACCGTTGGCGCGCCCGTGTGGCATCGGAATTTCTACGAGCATATCATCCGCGACGAAAAATCGCTGAACGCGATTCGCCATTACATCGAAAACAATCCGACGAACTGGGCACGCGACGCGGAAAATCCGAATAGGCGATAAGCAAAAGGCGGAAGATTTTCATCCTTCCGCCTTTATCTTTCATCCCTTGAAATTCTCCGCCACGAACTTCCAGTTCACCAGATTCCAGAACGCCTCCACGTATTTGGGACGCGCGTTGCGATAGTCAATGTAGTAGGCGTGCTCCCACACATCGCACGTGAGGAGCGGCGTTTTGCCGGCGGTCAGCGGGCAGCCGGCGTTACTCGTGCTTTCGATCGCCAGCGTCCCATCGGGATTTTTCACCAGCCACGCCCAGCCCGAGCCGAACGTGCCGACGGCGGTAGCGGTGAATTTTTCTTTGAACGCCGCGAACGAACCAAACGCCTGGCTGATGGCATCTGCGAGCGCGCCGGTTGGTTCGCCGCCGGCGTTGGGCGCCAGACAATTCCAGTAGAAGGTGTGATTCCACACCTGCGCCGCATTGTTGAAAATTGCTCCGCTCGATTTCTTGACAATTTCCTCCAGCGACGCATTCTCAAACTCGGTGCCGACGATCAACTTGTTAAGATTCGCGACGTACGTCGCGTGATGTTTGCCATAGTGAAAGTCAATCGTCTCTGCCGAGATGTACGGTTGCAGCGCGTCTCTGGCGTACGGTAGTTCGGGTAATTTGTGTTCCATTGGCTCCTCCTTGAGTAGATTTTATTTTCACATATACAAAAATCCGGCGCGTCGCTGTTTGCTATACGCGACCAACGCTTGTTCGATGACCACGTGACCGGCTTCTGCCGGTTGAAATTCGTCCACCTCGACGGTCTTGCCTTCCAATTGCTTGTAATCCTGAAAAAAGCGGCGCAACATCATCATCCGATGCGGAGGAATCTCGTTTGCCTGAGTGTAGGCATTGAACGATGGATCATCCAGCGCGACCGCGATGATCTTGTAATCCACTTTGCCCGCGTCAATCATTTTCATCAGACCGATGCAACGCGCGCGCATAATCGTCAACGGCACCACCGGTTCCTGACAAAAGACCAACACATCCAGCGGATCGCCATCCTCGGCAAGCGATTGGGGAATGAAACCATAGTTGGCAGGATAGTACACCGCCGAGTACAGAACGCGATCCATCCGCAACAAGCCGCTGGTCTTGTCCAATTCGTACTTGACGTTACTCCCCGCTGGAATCTCGATGACAGCATTGAATTCGTATGGAACATTCGCGCCGGGGGAAACATCGTGCCAGGGATTCATTGATCCCTCCTTCGAAAATACGTTTGTCCACGAAGGTCACGAAGGAACACGAAGAAAAAATCTTCATGTTCTTGGTGGATATTTTCATCTGTCGTGGCGGGCGCACGCGCCCATGAACAACTCCTTCGAAAATGTGGGGCAAATTTGAAAATTTGCCCTACGTCCTCTTATTTTCATCCGTCGTGGCGGGCGCGTGTGCGCATAAGCAATTCATTCATCCGTGCGCGTTACACCTGCGACGATACAACGCCACTCCAAAAACTCCACCCAGTACTAGCAGGCTGCCACCACACACCTGCGTCAGTGGATTCGCAGCAGCGCGCGGCGCAGCAGTAGGCGCAGGCGCGGGCGTGGCTGCGCTTGCTATCGGTGTGGGCGCAGGAGTGGCTTGACGCGGTGGCGTAGGCGCAGTGAGATCAGTTGAGAGCGCGAAGGTGGGGAACGGAGTAGGCGTGAATGCCGGGCGCGTGGGCAGCGCGCGCGGTTTGGCGCCAATGTCTTGACGCCACGCCGCCTCCAGTCCCTCGGTATCTACACCCAGAACTTGCAAAAACACCTCGTCGAACGCTTTGCCTTTTTTGAATTCCAACAACAGCTGGGTCATTTTATCTTTGCCATAGCGACGATAGATGAAATCCACGACGCTGAAACTTTGCGCGTACGAGAGCGTCGCCTGACGCGCATCGGTCGCAAAATTGCCCGACAGGGTACGGAGCGGTAGCAGGGTATCGTTTTGAATCGCGCGCTTGAGAATCGTCTCGTACTCGGATTCGAGTCTGGGTGGTACAAACTCATAGTACATCGCCAGACCTTCGTCCAACCAGCGCGGAAAGCCCGCCCTGCCAATGTCGCCCAATTTACGATGGATGATCAGATGGGTCAGTTCGTGGGGCACGGCAACCAGACCAAAGGATAAATTGGTCGCGCTCACGTGAATCAACGTGATGCCGTGATCGGTGTAGGCACGCCCGCCGACCCAGTCGCTCACGACGGGTTCAAGCGCGCCTAAAAAATCCGCGCGCTTGTCGTACAGAAAGATTTGCAACTGCCGCTCGACCATCACGCCGGTATCTCGCTGGAGCGCGTCCATTGCACTCACCGCGCGCTCGAAAATGGCTTTACCGAATGCCATATCGCCGCCATACCAATACAACGCAAAGCGCGGCTCACTCAACATCTGCCATTTAAAGCGCGTGTCTTCTACGCGGAACGGTTGTCGGCGGCTGGTGATTTTTTGCCCCGCCTGATCAGCAATTTCCCACCAGAATTGACCCGCCACTCCCGGCGGAAGATATTTTTGTTCCAGATTCCAGGTGTAGGTCGCACTCACGCGTGTACCTTCATCGAATTTAGCGGTACCGCGAAAACTACTCGGACTTGTTTCAAAGTCGATGAACAATTCGACTCGCGTGATCGGCGCGCGACTTTGCGCCTCCACCTGAAAGGTCAACTCTTTACGAAAGTTAGCCATGAATTGACTCGACGTGATGGCAAGAGCCTCCTGTGCCATCAGCGGCGCGCTGCTGAGTAACAGGAGCGCCACGCCGAGCAAGACAAACAAAACGCGTTTCATTTTACCTCAATCTTCCTTCCTGCATTGCGCACCCTTACGAGTGCCTGGTGCCCTTTCACATAATTCAGACTCATCGAGTTATGCTGCGACAGTCAGATGCAGCCTCTTGAGAAAGTGGTGCCCTATCCCCTCGCCCCCTCCCCGTTGGGGCGAAAAATCTTTCGCCCCAACGGGGAGGGGGAAGTAAAGGAGGGTTTGGTGGCGGGCGGCTTCGCCGCCCACCCACTCCCCTTCCCTTGCTTCCCCCTCCCCACGCCGTTCTGCAGCGTGAGGAGAGAGCGAGGGGGTGGGGCTTTTCGCGCGCAATTGATAGCACGGTTGAGTGATTACCCGTTGGGGCAAAAAATCTTTCGACTCAACAGGGAGAGGAGTTTCTCCAGAGCAAGGTGTGAAATCCGGGCTGAGCCCGCACTAGACCGGTACGCCCAACTGTTCTACGGGCGTATTTTTGTACTTGTCTCCTTCTTCAATGAGCATAATCGGAATATCGTTTTTGACCGGATATTTGCGCGCGCAATCGCGGCACACCAGCCACGTCTCGTTGATAAAATCGAGCAAGCCGGCGTTGGGTCCATTACGCACACACGCGGGACAGCGCAAAATGTCCAGCAATTCTTTATTGAGCATTAAACACCTCCAGAAGTACGACCGCCGACGAACGACCGCCGTCCTTAGTAACCATGCAAAAGTTTTTCCGCTTTCGTAGCACAGGATAATTCAGCTGTCCTGGCGAAATAGCCCCACCCCCTAACCCCCTCCCCACGCCGCAGAGCGGCGTGGGGAGGGGGAGACAAGGGAATAGGGGTGTAGGCGGGCGGCTTCGCCGCCCGCCTACACCCCTCCTCCCATCTCCCCCTGCTCTCCCCGCTTTGCGTGGAGAGCAGGGGGCAGGGGGATGAAGAGGGGTTATTCCCGGAGAACGACGGCGAAATAATGACCACCGAAATCTTCAAAGGCGGAAAAGACTTTTGCACACCTACTTTGAATGCGAAAGAACGCGAAAGTACTTTTCATCCGTCGTGACGGGCGCGTGCGCTACTCGGAAACAACTCAGAAACATAACCGACGATTGTTTTTGCGCAGCAGGTCATTGGTCTGCGCACAAACGCGCGAGCAACCGAGTTTTGCGTTCCTGAAAAAAGCGTTGGTACTCTGCCGAGCCGATGGGCGGCGTCGTCATCACCCACGCATCCTCACCATTGTCGCTATAATAGCGCACGCGTTGCCCCACCACCTCAAAACGATACTTGCGATACAATGCCTGCGCGCTCTCGTTCGAGACGCGGACCTCCAGCGTCATCACGCGCGCGCCGATTTCCATCGCGCGCTCGCTCATTGCCACCAACAACAATTCCGCGATACCGCGCCGCCGCCACGTCGGATGCGTTGCCAGTGTGCTGATGTGCGCTTCGTCCACCATCATCCAGAAACCGGCATGCCCCACAATCGGCGCTGTGGGTGGAGCCGCCCAGAGCGCGCGCAGGCGTTGCCACCATACCTGCCGCGGTGATTCCGGACGCGTCTGCCGTTGCAAGCGAGCGACGAAATAGTACGCCATCTTGTTATAGCGCAATTCGTAATCATACGCGCTCGCCGACCACGGTGCCGAAAACGACTGTTGCTCAATTTCCATCACCGCAGGAATATCCTGCACTGTCATCGGCTCGACGCGAAAGAGCAAGGTAGAGTAATCAATCATCGCGTTGAATCGCGAACCTCCATCTTACTGTCCTACTGCTTCGCCGCTGCTCGACTCCCCTCTACCGATTCGTGCGGTAGGTACACCGGCGCCAGTGCCTGTGGGTCATCGGTCTCGCCGCGTTGATAGCGCGCCCACGCGAGTTCGGCGAGAAAGGCGGCGCGTCGCGCGTTGAGCGCCGGCGAACCGATAACGGCGCGCGCGCCCCAGTGCTCACTCAAGGCGCGCGCGAGCGTGTGATCCACGTCGCCACAAAAGAGCGCGCGCGTGGTTTTCGATTCTGCCTCCAGCGCGCTTTTCACGTGGGTGATCAAGCCAGCGGCATCCACGAGCGCGTACGGACTGGCGCGCTGGATGGTCCCGCGTTTCGTGACATAGCGCGCCACCGAGTAGCGTCCGCGACCGACCGCGAGGATTGCCCAGATGGGCAAGGATTGATGCGCGTGCGCCTGCGCGATAGCATCGTGAGTTGGAATCGCCACGATGGGCATACTGCGCGCATAGGCAAGCCCTTTGGCAATACTCATTCCCACCCGCAGGCCGGTAAACGAACCCGGTCCCAGCGCCACGCCGACGGCTTGCACGTCCTCCTTGCTCGCGCGCACAAGTTCAAGCAGGCGCAGAATTTGCGTCATCAATTCGACGGTATGATTCTCGTGCGAGCGCCACGTCATTTCGGCGTGGACACCCAGAGCATCGTACAGGGCGATACTCGCAAGGCGCGTGGCGGTATCAATCGCAAGTAGCATAGTCATCACCCAAAGGCACTCGCTTTGAACGCGTGCAACAAGGCGTCGTAGCGCGCGCCATGCGCGCACATCAACACACCACGCTTGGATTCACCCAGATAGCGGAAGGTGATCCAGAGACATTCGGCGGGTAACACCTCGCGAATCTTCTCTGCCCATTCGATCACGCACACCCCACCGCCATCGAGGTAATCCTCCAGTCCAATGCCCAGCACTTCGCGCGCGCTGGCCACACGATACATATCGAGATGGTACAACGTCAACCGACCACCGCGATGTTCGTTCGCCAGAATGAACGTCGGGCTGTTAACATCGCTGGGAATAGCAAGCCCGCGTCCGATGCCCTGCACAAAGCAGGTTTTGCCCGAGCCCAAATCACCTTCCAGACAAATCACATCGCCGGGTTCCGCCAGTTCGCCGATGCGCGCACCCCAGCGCTGCGTTTGCGCGGCACTGTGACTGATTAAATCAAGAATATGCTCATTCGAAAGCGGCGCCATTTTTCCCCTCGAATTTCTGGACGTATTATACACACATTCACACGGCGCGACAAGAGGTCACGCCGGGGGGCATTTCAGTTTGGGGGCAAATCCGCTTGAGCCATAAATTTCGCAGCCGTGCTCTTGAGCAATCCCCTCTCATCCCCCTGCCCCCTTCTCTCCCCGCGACGCGGGGAGAGAAGGGGGAGATGGGAGC
>Ga0209101_1002366_pt1 | contig 12512 bp, 9 predicted proteins | sample ConPoolayeCmetaG_FD_185481 | JGI IMG/M metagenome (GOLD analysis project Ga0209101, IMG submission 185481) | Hot spring microbial mat communities from California, USA to study Microbial Dark Matter (Phase II) - Cone Pool mat layer C metaG... ... | reverse complement strand
GTCGCACACGCTGCATTGTCAACTGGGCTGTTGTTCATGAACGGACCGAACTCATCATGCAGAACCTGTTAGATACTGCTCCACAGGCCGCTCACTACTTCAGCGATGCCTTTCCCGCCTATGGCAGCCTCATCTACTACCCTGGACATCATCAAACGATGTGGGATAAGAGCCAGACCTACTCAGTCGAGGCTGACAATGCTGAACTTCGCCATGATCTGGCCAGGCTCGCTCGCAAGTCTCGCTGCTTTTCAAGGTGCATTCATGCCCTGCGGGCTGCTGTTTCCCTCTTCGTCTTTTGCTGGAACCAACGCCAACTTCACAAACAGCGCTTTCCTGCTTATCCTACCTGCCTCATTGATTTCGTGGCTCCAGCTTTTTAGCCACTCCCCCCACATTGCGTGGACTTGACACTGAAGATACCCAATGGTACAATGCCCAACACTTGGCCCCCATCGTCTAGCGGCCCAGGACGTGGCCCTCTCAAGGCCGAAACAGGAGTTCGAATCTCCTTGGGGGCACTCCTCTAACCGGCATCACGGTTATTCCAATGACCTCAAAGGAGTAGCTATGATGCCCCTTTTCCCTGCTTCCGTTAATTTCCCGCGAGTACCTGCTCTCCGAAGCTTAAGCCCAACTTATCTGAACTCACGACGTATGGTGAGGAACTGATTCAAACTTTTGATGCGAATACATGACGTAAGTTGATCATCGCAAAGGAGATATGATGAGCACCCAGGAAGTTGGCATCCTTTCGGTCAAACCGGATGAGCAAGGCGCGGAACTTATCGACCCAGGCGAAACTGGGTTCGTTGGTGAAGCGTCGCTTGTAGATTTCAGCGTTGAACAGGCGTTTGCGTCCACGCTTGGGAGCCTTGCGATTACGTTTGTTCTCGGCAATGTTGGGGATGACCCCATAATTGAAACAGACCTTGCGAGCCTCACGGGGATCGAAGGCGCTGTCAGCGTTAAAGAACGCACCCTCAATGTTCAAGCCCAAGCGTTTCATGCTTTTGAATGCGGCTTGGAGATGGGGTTTGAGGTTGAAAGCGTCGTTGTGATTGCCTGCCACCATGCCCGTCGAAGCGGGCAGGTACCTGTGGGCATCCATAATCGGTAGAATGTTAGGGAGTGGCCAAAAGGGTGGACATAGTGTTAACGGGTCGGGCGATTTTAGCCCTCCATATCCACTCTGTTAGCCACTCCCAACACATTGGGGAGTGCTCAAAAGGGTGGACATGGTGCTAACGGGTCAGGCGATTTTAGCCCTCTATATCCACTCTATTAGACACTCCCGCGCCCAAGACGCTCTACTTTGACATGGAGTTGGTAGAGTCTGGACAGCCATGTACCTGTGGGTTAATGATGTTTGCGTCCAGCACTTGCACAGAAAACAGGGAAAGACTATCCTTCTGAGCAATTGTGCTGATTTGATTCTGTTCGCACTTGGGTGTAACATCCTACCAACTGAGGCTGGTCTGGCAACCTGCCTTGTCAGGGCAGGAAAGCACTTTTCTGTTGCCAGCATAGCCGGGTGCCGGACATCGCTTACCTTCTAAAGACCGGGGGAACAGATGAGCTCAGAGGATCAGACCAAAGAGAAAGAGACCGAAAAGAAGGAGCCAGAGAAGCCAGAGGCCGGGAAGCCAGAGGCCCCCAAGCCGGAGGCTGGGAAGCCGCCAGAGGCTGAGAAGAAAGAAGCTGAAAAGCCGGTAGCTGAAGAGAAAGAGCCGGAGAAAAAAGCAGAAGAGGGGGAGAAAAAGTACTTCTACCCCAATAAGTGGGCTCGCGTGATCCTGACCTCAGCCGAAGAAGTGATGGGTGTTCAGGGCGTCACAGCTATGCTTAACATGGCTAAGATGTCCCATTACATTGGCAACTACCCGCCTGACAACATGAAGAAAGAGTTCTCCTTCGAGGAGGTAGGGCGGCTTCAGCAGGCTATCTGGGACATGTATGGCAGTCGGGGGGCGCGGGTCTTTGCAACTCGTGCTGGTGAGCAGTCCTTCAAAGATGGGCTGGCCCAATTCAAGAGTGTGGCCGCCGCCGCCAGCGTAGCAATGAAAGTCGCTAACCTAGAAGCCAAAGTTAAGATCGGGCTGGAGTTCTTCTCTAAGTTCTTCAACACAGTCAGCGACCAGGTGGTCGAAATCAGCGAGGACGATAAATATTGGATATGGACGATCACCCGTTGCCCGGTTTGCTGGGGGCGCAAGTCAGATGAGCCAGTATGCCATCTTGCTATTGGTGTCCTGCAAGCCGCCTTTGCTTGGGTCAGTGACGGCAAAAAGTTCCGTATCCTAGAAACTGAGTGCAAGGCTAAGGGCGACAAGAATTGCGTCATCAAGATCGAAAAGGTGCCTGTCGAGTAACCAATTATCGGCATGCCATCGCGGCGGTGTTGACTCCGCCTGTATATGGTAGTGTGGCTTTGTACTAACCTTCCTGATCATCTTGGACAGCTAGGAGTTTGAAATTGACCAAGTCCCGCACTGAACAAATGATCGAGCGGCTACGCGATTTACAAGTCAGCTCACCGGCTGTGGAGGCTGCTGCGGTTGTCAGTGTAGATGGCTTGAGCATGGCCTCCTCAATGCCTGCCAACGTTGAGGAAGATCGCGTGGCCGCCATGTCGGCTGCGATGTTGTCTTTGGGTGAGCGTATTGCCGGCGAGCTGGGGCGTGGAACGCTCGAACAAGTTTACATCAAGGGCGAGAATGGGTATGTGATCTTGATGGCGGTCGGCGAGGAAGCTGTTTTGACTGTCCTAGCCCGCAAAGATGCGAAGCTGGGCCTTGTCTTTCTGGATATGGGGCGCGCTGTCGCGGACCTGGCAAAACTTGTCTGAGTCAACTTGCCTGATATGAGCGTGAGGTTCGGTGTGCCGCCATAACATACATAGACTGTATAGTGCCTGCTTGTTATATTTGACGGGGCGGCGCAAGTAGGCAGACAAGTGAGAAGATTATGCCTTCGAATCTTCGGCAGACCATCCTCGTCGTTGAGGATGATCTTGATTTAGCGGAGATGCTGACTGCCTACTTCGATACACAGGGGTATCGGGTTGTTAGTGCCGCTTGGGGTGAGAAGGCAGTTTCGCTGGCCGCCGAGGTGCTTCCCGACCTTGTCCTGCTGGATGTCCGTTTACCCGATATTGACGGCTATGAAGTCTGCCGCCGTCTGCGTGAAAGCCATAAAACGCGCGGTATTCCCATCATCTTTCTGACTGAGCGGCGTGCCCGCCTGGATAAACTACAGGGGCTGGAACTGGGGGCAGTGGATTACATCACCAAGCCCTTCGATATCCGGGAATTGCGGCTACGGGTGCGCAACCTCCTGCGGCGGGCTGGTGATCTGAGTGCTATGAACGCCGTCACCGGCTTTCCGGAAGGGCGGGCTGTTGATGAATTCTTGCAGAATGTTGTTGATGCTCCCTCAGATGGGTGGGGGGTAATGGCCATCACACTGAGCGGACTAAAGACCTTCCGGGAGATGTATGGCTTCATTGCCAGCGATGATGTTCTGCGCACTACCAGCCTCATGATCTACAGGATTGCCAGTGAAGTCGCTGGGGAGAACATCTTTTGTGGCCATCTGAATGAGCATACACTCTTTGTGTTCTTACCAGCCGAAGACATGGACGCACTGGAAGGCCTGATAGCGGAACGTGTTGGCGGCTCACTGGAGTATTTCTACCCCAACGCTCAACATGAATCGATGGCAGAAGGGGCAGATGAAAGATTGGGACTGTGGGTGGGGCAGGTAAAGGCACAGGACGGCCCCTTTGCAAGTGTGGCTGATCTGAAAGCCAAAGCTCTTGCCGCACGCCGCACCATTCTCCCCAACCGGCAATCGTAGTTTCGACTTCGGATAAATAGGGAGAACACCATCAACGGGGCACAGGTTCTGCGCCCCGTTGATGGTGTATGGGGATCGGGAATGATCAGCCCCCTCAGGCAGGGTGAAGGGGTAATCCTTTAGCCTTCAGGAAGGCCCGAATAGCGTCCAATAGCTGGGATGTATAACCCGCATCTTTTGCGCGCCCCATGTGACCAATGCGAAAAATCTTGCCATGCAGGTCGCCTAACCCGCCGGAAATCATGATGTTGTGTTCATCCAAAAGGAAACGTTGTAGCTCACTGACATTCACATCAGGGCGGGTGTTAATGGCACTGATCATTGGCGCGGCATAGGCTGGATTGGTGAACAGGGAGAAACCCATCTCAGCCAGGCCTTCACGTGTAACCTGAGAAGCTTTGGCAAAGCTGGCAAAATGTGCCTCAACCCCTTTTGAGAAGATACCTTCCAGCGCCCTGTGAAGCGCAACTATGTTATTGGTTGGCAAGGTGGTTGGGTAAGGATGCCAGTCCTTCCAGTTGGTACGATACCATGCCCAGGTGCGCAGGTCTAGATACCAGCCATGGGCACAGGGATTGTTCTCTGCTGTCTCCCACGCTCGTTTGCTGACCGACATCAAAGCCACACCGGGAGGGGCACCTAGGCATTTATTCGGCACACTGATGCATATATCAATCCCCCATGCGTCAACACGGATCGGCACGCCGCCAAACGAGGCAACAGCATCTACGATGAGCAGCAAGTTGAACTCATGGGCTACCTCTGCGATCTCGCGCAAGGGGTTAAGTATTCCGGTGCTGGTCTCATGGTGAACAAGTGCTATGGCGCGGACAGGATGACCTTCCGCGTTTGCTAAAGGCAATGTCTCTTTGAGGAAGGCCCTCAGGCGGGCTGGATCAATGAACTCACCGACGGGGAAGGTGAGCGTCCACGGGTGTATGCCGCAAGCTTCGGCTATCTGGATCGTTCGGAAGCCAAAGAAGCCATTTTCGGGTATACAAATGCCCTCACCGGCAGGCACTAGGCTGGCTATACCAGCCTCCAGAGCGCCGCTACCGGGGCCGGGGATCATCAGCACGTCCCCTTCTGTCTCAAACAGCCGCTTCAGCAGATCGGTTGTGGCCTCAAAAAGAGGCATCCATTTGGCCCCATAATGGGGGAGTGTTGGTTCTGCGATGGCCGCCAGGACCTCATCATCCACGTCAACAGGGCCGGGGATCATCAGACGGAGATCAGGCACTAATTTTTTACCTCCTGCTAGCTGAATGTAAGTGACACCAGCATTGTGACACAATGGGAATGCACTGGCAAAATTGTGAATGATGCCAGTTTGGGGGCGGTATTTCCCTCCCGCAAAGCAGGGCTATAATCAGGGGCGTGGAATGGGAGTAACTTTGCATGTGAATAGTAGTAATGAGGAGGAAGCCGGTTACATGAGTCGGAAGTGGATATGGTTGTGTGGTCTGGTAGTAGTGCTGGTCATGACGGGGCTGTCTGCTTCCCCTGCCGCCGCCCAAGCAGTTTCCGGATTGAATGGCCGCCCGGTGTTGCCAAATGAGCAGACTTTCGGCACTGAACATTTTGTGATCCATTACACCCTCGTAGGCCATCAGGGGGTTGACCCCGCTGATACAAATGGGAATGGCATCTCTGACTATGTCGAAACCGTTGCGGACACCATGGAACATGTCTGGCAGGTCGAGGTTGAGATGATGGGCTGGGCGCCCCCTCCGCCTGATCGGGGCGAAGGAGGGGATACGCGCCTAGACGTTTATCTCGATAACATCCTGAGCGAAGGATACGCTGGTTACGTGGAGAGCAGCGGCGGACACATTGGCGACAACCCCCTTACGGTGGAAGGTGAGCGTAACGCCACTTATGGCTTCATGGTGTTGGATAACGATTACGTAGAGGTGTTGGACGACCCCAACCCAACAGAGACCCCCCTCCAGCTTATGCAGGCCAGCGCGGCCCATGAATTCAACCACCTGATCCAGGGGGGCTATGATGATATGGACCCTCACTTATGGCTGTATGAGGCAACCGCTTCGTGGGTGGAAGATGAGGTCTATGATGATGTCAATGACACGCTCTATTACATAGATGCTGTCTTTGATAACCCAGACATCTGCCTGGTAGCCGAGACAGCCAGAGGTAACGATGAGCACTGGTATGGGGAATGGTTGTTGTTGCGGCTGATGTCGGAGCGGTATGGGAGCGGCATCGTCCCTTCGATCTGGGCTTATTCCCGTGATCTGGATGGTTTTGCCTCGATCAATGCCGCGCTGGCGCCTCTGGGTAGCTCGCTGGTAGACGAGTCGCGTGACTTTGCGGTCGCAAATCTGCTCCGTGCTTACGAGGAGGGAAATACTTACCCTGCGGTGCGTTTGGAAGGAGAAGCAGGGTTGGGCGTGTTTAGCCCATCGGACGGAGTACAAGGCCTTGGGGCTGACTACGTTCGGGTGTCAGGGAGCGGTAGTGTGACCATCACGCTGAGTGATTCAAGCGGGTATCTGTTCATGCGGGCAGTGGGCGTGCAGGTCAACAACCCTCAGGCGGATGTCATTGCCGCGAACAGCGGCTCCCTGACAGTCAATCTCGACACCTACCGAGCTGTATTCGTGGTCATCCACAATGACGAACCAACCAGCAACGAGGCCCGTTGCCAGTTCACCAATTATAGCCTGACCGTTACTCCTGCGTCGGGTGCTCCCTCTGAGGTCGAAGCGGCCTGGCCCGCCCATCATTTTGAGTTGCCCGGCTCCAGCGTGGGAGGTCATAGCGACAGCAACTCCTCCAGCTACCAGCCGCCGGGGGACGCACCCTATGCTAGCGGTGTATTTGCCGATACGCCAGCCGGCCTGGATGTTCCATTCCAGACGCTTATTCCAACTACATTGCCGCCCGGATACACGTTTGATTACGCCTACGTGATGACCCCTGAAGACTTTGGGCAGAGCGCCCCATATTACGTGCCCGGCGGGGAGGTTTCGGCTAACTTTGATTATCTAGATGAAAATGGAAACTGGTTGAGCATTTCGGAGACACCCAGCCCTTATGCTACCATTCGGGAGTGGCTGGAGGATATAGACTACGATACGCCGGGGGAAATCCGGAGCATAGACGGCGTAGAAGTGCTCCTTGAAGACCTGAGTATGGGTTCAGACATCTGGTATAGCGACACGTTGATCCTGAATGGATTGTTCATTGTGGTAGATGGTGATCATTCTGCTGAGGATACTTTGGCGCTGGTACGTTCCTTGATCGAAGCTTCGCGGTCTTCTCCACAGGTTGTTACCCCGCCAGCGGTGTTGCAACCAACCCCCGTGGTTGCCCCGCCGACTGAAGCTCCGCTTATTGGCGGCCTCGCTACAACCCAGCAGTTGATCAACTATACAGCCCTGGGGCTGTGCGCGGTATGCCTGTGCCTGGTCATTCCAGTGGCAGTAGTTGGGTTGGTACTCCAGCTCAGGGGAAGAAGTTCAAAACAACCGCCGGTGTAATGTATCCTCTAGGGCGGCCTGCATGGGCCGCCCTAGTTATCTGGTTTGATAGCCAATTGCCGTCTTGAACGAGGGAACAAATACCCATCACAAGGGGGCAGACTCGGAAGCCTGATAGGCTGTTGTAGTCTGCTCTTTAGGAGGTTGCCAGCTTCTCAAACGCAGGCTTCGCACCCATGCTTCGATCACCAAGCTAAGCAGACGCAGAACCTTGAAGGGATGTCCTACGGGCAGGTTTAGCTCCGATTGCTCTTCCAGAACACGCGTGTTGTTGATGATCTCAATTTGTGGACGGAGCGCCCGTATAGCGGCTAAATCGCCTCTGGCCCGCAGTTGCTCGATCTCGGCGGCTAGGCGGCGTCCTTCTTCCAGCGCTTGGTGAACACGCTCGGCCTCGGAAGGTTCCACCAGCCCGTATTTGACCTTTAGCTGGTTGAAGCGCATCCCCACATCATAGGTGGCCATGACAATCTCACGGCGCGACATCCAGTCAGTTTCGTAGTTTAAGGTGAACTGCCAGCTTGGCTCGACAAGCGCGCGGCGATGCTCTTCCAAAGTGCGATAGAAGATACGATAGCCATGCGCCTCTGGTTGCTCGAAGGCGCGGCTGCCGGGATCAACAAAAGGTGCCATCGGCCCGATGAATGGGCGCAGTCTCCGGTCAGTGCCAAACTCTGCCAGAAGCTTCTGGGCATAATCCGCTGTGTCCAACACCGACTGATAGGTTTGCTTGGGCAGGCCGACCATGAAGAAAACATCCAGTCTTTGCGCCCCCAAGTCCAGAGCAGAGCGCATTGTTTCTTCGATCTGCTCATTCCCATAGGGCTTGCCAAAGGCGCGGCGGACTTCAGGATCATGGCTTTCGATTGAGATCTCCAGCGCAAAGTTGGGCAGTGACTCAGCCACCAAAGCGAGGAATTCGCGGCTGGCAGGCCAGAACAGCTCAATGATTACCGGCTCGGTGACACCCCGTACCTTGTCCAGAAAGCGTTGAGCATATTCCATACCAGCCTGCCGAATGTCTCCCAGCACAAAGATCGGGCCGTTGCTCACAGAGGCAATCTGGCGCAGGTCATCAGCCATCTGCTCTGGTGAGCGGAAGGCCGGCCTGCTCCGCCCGTGCATGTGGCGGAAGGCAAAGGCAGAGCCGCCACAGCCGGCACAATTCATGATGCATCCTCGACAACTGAGCACCGGCATAATGGGGTAACGTAACCAGCTCATGAAGGGCAGATAGCTGGGCAGGTCCATGTCGCGGGCCGCCGAGATCATGATCCGGCGGTAATCTAGCTTGATCAGTCCCAGGTCGGGAGGGCTGTAACTCATCTCGTTGATGTGAATCTGGCCTTGACTGTCGCGCCACGAGAGGTTAGGGATTGTCTCAAGCGGCTTGCCAGTCTCTAGAGCCTCGACCAGCATCCTGACCGGCTCTTCGGTTGAGTCGCCGCGCATCACCAGATCAACTTGCGGATACTCAAGTAGCTCACGGTGGAAGTAAGTGGATGAAAATCCCCCAAACAGAATGGGCGTCCGCGGGTGCAGACGTTTGACAATCTCAGCGACCGCCAGTGAACCGTGCGCGTGGGGCAGCCAGTGAAGATCAATGCCAAAGGCAAGAGGCTCCGGCAAATCTGCAATGAAGGTCTCTACGTCGAAGTTCGGGTCCTGGAGCATGCGTGCCGCCAGATTGACGATACGTACCGGATAGCCGTGATCCTCTAGATGGGCAGTGAGGGTAGTGAACCCGATAGGGTACATCTCGAAGATAGAGGATGAGGGTACTAAATCGCTGACCGGCCCGCGCAGGATGGTTTCTTTGCGAAAATCATACACACTGGGGGCATGGAGGAGAATCAGAGCTGGTGAGGACATCGAAAGCACTTCTCCAACAAGATGAGTTGATCAAAGGGTGTTCGTTCGTATTCTGTTAGCTGTTCTTCTTCCCTCAAAAACCAAGCCTTGCGACCATGCCTATAGTACCCAAAAAGAAGTCTCTTCCCTAGTGACTGAAGGCACTACGGGCTAGGACAAAGGTCATAATAGAGTATTATGACCTCTTTTGTAAATAGCCTGATTGGGTGTAGCCTCTATATGTTTTGTCCTTCTCCCTGAGTGACGGTAGATGGTCTGCCCTGCTCTTCTTTGCCTGTGCTTTCCATGTCAGCAATGATTGCCGCTACTGCCTCAATGGCCACTCTCTGTTTGCGGTACAGGTCTGATTCGCTCATGGCCAGACGCATGGCTACATCGCGCACCTTACGCCCCTGTATAAAGCGCATCTCCAAAATGTTGTAGAGAATCCAGTCAGCAGTGGTCATACTGCGCTGTCCCTCTGGGCGCAGGCGCTCTATGGCCTTCTGTAGAACAGATCGCATTGCCCGCTGGGGGTTGCCGCCATGCTCACTGAGAGCCTGCTGGACAACCGAGAGGCTCATCAGCGAGGATTCTGTCAGGTTAGGGCCGCCCCAGTAGTGGGCCAGTGCCTCTTTAATCTTGCGGGAGAAGTCAGGTACAGGGAATCTTTCCCCCTTGTCGGGGGATGTCAGGGTTTCCAGGTTGCCATACTGAGCAGTTCCCCTTACTTGTTGGACCGCTACGATCTCCGGCAGAAGCCCTTCCAGCTCGGTGAACACCTTAGATTGCAGACGGCGGTCTTCCAATACCTCAGCCGCACGGGTAGCCAGTGCCATGAGGACTCTCCACTGTTCTTGCCGCGGCGTCTCCTGCGGGGCGGCGACCCCCATCAGCCCTGTCAGACGGGGGGGAACATCTGGGGCGGATTGGAAATGCAACGGGATCAGCCAGAAGCCGTGCCAGGCGAACACATCTCCGCTCGTATTGATGTCCTCAGGGCGGGGCAGATAGCCGTTGAGGTCGCCGTTCGAAAGCTCTCCCGCTCTTGCTAGTTCCATGTCGAAACCGTCTTCCAGCCCTAGTGCACGCTCTAGATGGGGGCCGTTCTCCGACAGTGAGGCCACAAAGGCTGTCCTGACACGCAGGTAATCGCATGCGGCGGCCAAGATCATGTCCAGCAATTGCTGGAAGTCCGTACCAGTCAGTAGGCGTTGTTCGAGTTCTTGTATCTGTCGTATCTGAGCCTGATCGCCGACGTAGATCAACCAGCGTTCGAGGTGCGGGCGGATCAGCGTGATAGCCCATTGTAGGGAGAGAATCACTGCCACGACCAGTACAGGCATTACCTCATCGCCAGGCAGCCCCAGCACAGCGCTGGCACGGGGAACCCAGATCACCACACCCAGTGCGGCTATAGCAACCACAGGGCCTCGCAGGAAGAATTGGAGCATCTGAGCTTTAATCAGCCGATCAGGCAGATAGGCCCCAAAGAAGGCCAGCGGGTAGGCCATGAAGGTCAGCATGATCACCAGTGCAATGTCTACAATGATCAGCAGACCGTAGAAGACGGCAGGGGAAAAATAAGTGCGTCCTGAGATCAACAGGAAGGGAAAGACCGCCAGTGCAGGAGCGGCATAGGGAAGGAGCAAATAGGTCATCCGGCGGCGGGTGGCCTCGGTCAATGTGCGGCGGCGCGCCCGGATCACAAAACCCAAACTCAGCGCCACTGAGCCGATAAAGTAGGCAAAGAATACACCGAAAGCCGGGCCCGGTCGGAAGTGAGGTGCGGGCGTCCACAAGGGGTCACGGACGATCCAGTCAGTGAATACAACCAGCACGAGGAACAGCGCCGCTATCACATAGAGCAGGATGACGACCATACGCCGCCGCCCGCGCGAAGGCAGTCCTGTCATAGCCAAGATGGCGTCCGAGAGATGAACATAGGCGGCTGGCGCGAAAGAAATCCCTAGCCACTGGAAGCGCAACCATGGCTCGGCGGCGGCGAGGCTGTCGCTGTAGCCGACACTGAGGTCACCAATATAGGTGACGAGGACAAAGAAAAGCAAAGCACTGAAAGCACGCGCGACGCGGTTGCGGATGTCTTTAACGAGGTAATACAGGAAAAAAGAAGCAACAATGATCGCGATTGCGGCGCTGAGACTCTGGCTTATTAACGGGCCAAGCGAAATGAGCAACGATCTTAACATACCAAGACTGATTCTAACGCAGGGTCTGTCCGAAGAAGATAGCTATATCCTGATTGGGATAGTATAGGTCATTGTAACCGCAAAACACCAATCCGCGCTTCTGCAAGAAGCGGATAGCAGGGTAGTTTTTGGTTTGCGTCTCGACGATCAGACGGCGCAGATGGCGCTCAATAGCCCATTGTCTGGCCGCCCGTAACAGTGCCGTGCCGATCCCCTGTAGCCGGTAAGGCCGGTCAACGGTCAGGTCAGCCACCCATGCAGTTTCCTGAGAGGTTTCCTCCCGTACGTTGACATAGCCGAGGACCTGCTCCTCCCTTACCGCCACCAGAAAACAAGCGTGAAGTTGCCAGGATTGAATGAGAGCTTCACCATTGCGCGGATAGAGTACCTTCATTGAGCGGGGCAGGCGGGCCGGACGAAATGCGACCTGGAGAGCACCTTCGCTTTCATCCAATGAGACTTGCCATACGAATTCGGTGCTACACGAGTGATCGAGGGTCAAGCAAGCCTCATAATCACTGGGCATAGCCGAACGAATGGTCAGAGACGGCGATGGAAGCGTGCTCATGCAGGCGATTGTAACAAACGGCGGGCGATCACGAAAGATGCCGCAATGTGTCATATCAAATGCGACTCCGCGAAGGCCTGAGCAGGGGTGCGCATGCCCAGCGCCAAGTGAGGGCGCTGGTGGTGATAATAGGCGGGATAGTCATCGGCACGGCGTTGGGCTAGCTGGGTTACTGTTCTTGAAGGGAGTGTGCTCGGACCCCCGGCGCAACGTGCCGTTCAAGCACTCGATAAACACCCGGTCGTTCTTGCGGTAAGGGCGGGCGATGACATGCTGTCTGGCGCACTGGTTAACGACCTCCAAGAACTGGCCCTCGAATTCGGAGCCGCCGTCGGTTTGCAGGGTCTGAATAGGGCCGAAGCGTCTGGCCAGTTTCCTCAAGGGCTGCCTTGCCGTCGGCGGAAGTCAGGCCGGGGCGCATGAGGATGAAGGCCTCGCGGGTGTAAGTATCAATGGCCGTGAAGGCAAAGACCCCGCCCAGCTCGACTGTGTCCATCTGCACGACCTCGCGGGGCGCCTGAC
>Ga0209101_1002364_pt1 | contig 12522 bp, 11 predicted proteins | sample ConPoolayeCmetaG_FD_185481 | JGI IMG/M metagenome (GOLD analysis project Ga0209101, IMG submission 185481) | Hot spring microbial mat communities from California, USA to study Microbial Dark Matter (Phase II) - Cone Pool mat layer C metaG... ... | reverse complement strand
GTTGTGGGCGGAGGGGGAAATGTACCGGCGGGGGTAGGATTTTACCCAGAAAGCTACGTTCCCCCTCGCTTCGCTCGGGGAGAACGTAACTACACCAGAGGAAAGATTGGGGCTCGGGGAGAACGTGAGTACACCAGAGGAAGATTCGGGTCTGGGGAAAACGTTAGTACAGATGGGGGGATTTGGGACTGGGGGAAAATTAGAACGGCGGCGGGAATGCTGGGGGACGACGATAGGTGTGCACGGTATTGCAGTGGTGTAGTAACGTTCTCCCCGCCGCTGGCGGGGGAACGTTGTGGGCGGAGGGGAAATGTACCGGCGGGGGTAGGATTTTCCCCAGAAAGCTACGTTCCCCCTCGCTTCGCTCGGGGAGAACGTAACTACACCAGAGGAAGATTGGGGCTCGGGGAGAACGTGAGTACACCAGAGGAAGATTCGGGTCTGGGGAAAATGTGAATACATCAGCGGGAAGATTAGTAATCCAGGAGAATGTGAGCGCACCAAAGGTGGAGTAGGGCTAAGTGAGAACGGTGACTGCACATGAAGGCGTTGACTCGGAAAGGGCGGAGCCGGAACTTACTTCACCGGCGTCATGCCCGTAAACCCAGATTTTGCGTTTGAGAATTGGCAGGTATTTGTATCGTGCTGCGCGCAAAGTTGAAATGCAATGCGGTTGCACATCTTTTGCACCAAAATGTGGAAGCCACATCCGAAGAGAAAAGCAGCCAATCCTCAAACCCTTCGGGATTGTCGAAAACAGGCAATCTGCTGCGTTGCGGGAGGTTCGGAGTATGGGCATACACCTTCACCTCCCGCGCCTTGCATCTTGCCTGTTTTGGCCAATCGCAAAATCTGGGATAAAGTGCCGCGTTGCATGCCGCGCATCGGACGCACTGCGGACCTATCGCAAAGTCCGGGCTCAATAGTGCCGTGTGCATGGTCAACGAGCTTGGAGTGGGATGGGGGGAAGCGGCGCTGAGTTGGCTTGATGAAAAACGCGTTCCTGGTATGCTGTTCGGGATGAATGCTCAGCGTGACGACATCATCACGTACTTTGACCAGGCACCCGGCGGCAGTAGCTGGCGGTTCGCGGACGCGGAACAGCGGGTTTTAGAACAGATCAACCAAAAAGTAGCGGCTGGCCGTTCGCTGGATGAAGTAGTGGAATTCGTTTTTTCTTCTACCGCGGCCGTGTTGCCGTGCGACCGGATCAGTCTTGCCTTCCTGGATGACGACGGTGAGCGGCTCACGTCTCACGTCGTAAAAACTCTCTATGATCCTATTTACTTGCAAAAAGGTTTTTGGCAAGGGATCCGGGGGAGCTCTCTTGAGTCGGTTATTCGTGGCGGCCAGTTACGGGTCATCAACGATCTTGAAGCCTATCTTGCCGAACATCCGGGCAGCGTCTCCACCAAGCTGCTAGTCAAGGAGGGCGTACGGTCAAGCATGACCTGTCCGCTGCGCGTGGACGAGCGAATCGTCGGGGTGCTGTTTCGGAGCTCCCGACGTCCCTTTGCCTACGGCGAGCGGGAAGCTCGGTTGCATCACGCCATGGCTGAACGGCTGAGCCAAGCTGTGGAAAAGGCATGGATGATTGAGAGACTCGCGGCAGCGAACCGGGCCTACACGGAAATGCTGGGGTTTGTGGCGCACGAGTTGAAGGGACCTCTGGCGGGCCTCATCATGGAGGGGCACTTGTTAATTGCCGGATACTTGGGCCGATTGAAGCCCCAGCAGGAGGAGCGCGTCCGCCGTATGATTCAGAGAGCCGAGTACCTGACCGGCCTCGTGCGCGACTATCTTGATTTGGCGGCCGTTGAGGGGGGCGACCTGAAATTGCGCGTCCAGCCAGGCGTGGACGTGATGGAGGCAATTGTTAAACCGGCGGTAGATTCAACCGCGGGCGTCCTTCAGGAAAGCAACATGAACTTGAAGATCGAACAACCCACCAGCACGGTGACAGCCGATTGTGATCCCGAAATGCTCAAAATTGTATTGGTGAACTTGCTGAGCAACGCGGCGAAATACGGCAAGGCCAGCGGCGAGATTCGCGTGAAGGTGGAATCCCGCGAGGGCCGCGTTTTCTTTTCGGTGTGGAACGAAGGAATCGGATTTCGTGAGGCAGATCAGACTCGTCTTTTTAAGAGGTTTTCACGTCTGGCCACGCCAGAATTCGCGCGCATCAGGGGAACAGGCCTGGGCCTGTATACAGCCTGGCGCATAGTGCAATTGCATGGCGGGCGCATCCGCGCTTCTTCTGAATATGGGAAGTGGGCTGAATTCGCCTTTGAGATACCCATCCAGGGGAATGTGGGCTAATGGCAAAATGCGAGCGAATAGAATGGTTAATCAGAGCTGCTTTTTTTGCCAGCGTCCCATTTGGAACCACAGCGTGGTGAGCAGTGCGTTGACGAGCAGCGCCAGCGCGATCGCCCACCAAATCCCGTTGGTAGGCGGGTCAAATTGTCGTGACCACCACGCGGCGAACGGAACCTGGATGCCCCACAGACTCAGGATGGTGCATAGCATTGGCGGCACAGTTTCGCCGGCGCCCATTTGGGCGCGGCCAAGCACGATGCTTAGAGCCGCGAAAACGTAAAACGGCGAGACAATCCGCAAATAAGCCGTTCCCGATTCTACAACAATAGTTGAACGGTCAAAAATCATGGGCATCTGCGGAGCAAAAATAAATAATGCGGTTGCGGTCACGGCGATCAACGCGGTTGCCGTCAAGGTTGCCAGCCAAGCTGCGCGGCGGGCCCGTCCCGGCTGACCGGCGCCGAGATTTTGTCCAACCATAGTGGCTGCCGCATCGCCGATGGCAAACGTCGGCAGCAGGATAAGGGTGTGAATACGAAGACCGATGCCGTAAGCAGCCACAGCGGCCATTCCGCAAAGGGCGACAATGCGCATGAGTACGAGCGACATGAGACTCCGCGACAGCATTTGCGCGGAACTGGGCAGTCCTACCCGAAGGATCCGTACGGCGAGAGCGCCGCGTAATTTCCACTGGGTCAACGGAACACGCAGGTGCGCGACACCTTTGGCGATAATGCCAAGAATGAACATGGCGGCCACTCCCTGCGAAACGACTGTGGCCAGAGCGGCGCCCGCCACTTCCAGCCGCGGGAAACCCAGCAGGCCATAAATCATTATCGGATCAAGCACGGCATTAAGGATATTGGCAAGCAGCATGGCCAGCATGGGCACTACGGCGTTGCCGGCTCCCCGCAGTACACTTCCGCCGGCAAACAGCAAAAACACCGTGAAGCTTCCGGCGAAAACGATCCGCAAATAGTCGCTTCCCAAGCGGAGTACTTCACCGCGCGCTCCCAGCAGGCGGCATAGCGGTTGAGCGAAAGTTCCAGCGGTGATCCCAGCTGCCAAGCCGAGAATCAGCCCCAGAAGCAATGACTGGCCAGCGGCGGCATTCGCTTCGTCGTAGCGTCCGGCTCCGACGTTGCGCGAGACGAAGGCAAGCGTACCTACGCAGACCCCCATGACAACTGGGAACAACGTCATGGTAAGCGTACCGCCGATCGCTAAGGCGGCCACGGCGTCCGTTCCGAGTCTGCCTACCCAGAACAAGTCAATCAGGCTTTGCGCATTCTGGAGAACGGCGCTGACAAACATCGGCCACGCGAGTGCCCAAAGACCCGCCAGCAGGCTGCCGCTGGTCAAAATGTTGGTATTTCGGGAATCCATACAGATGCCGATGTCACATTTTGTGTTTGTCGTTCAGGTCCGGTCGTGTCCCCTCCGACCTGTAAAGCATTCACGAGTGGTTCCGAACGATAGCAGATCAACCTCGCATAAGAAAGCAACCAGTTGTCTTGGTGATATTGCGCTCAGGCTGCTTCGTACAATTCTGCACCAGGTTAAGCGTCTAAGGAAGGGGCGGGGAGCTACGTTCCCCCTCGCTTCGCTCGGGGAGAACGTAACTACACCAGGGGAAAGATTGCCGCTCGGGGAGAACGTAAGTACAACGGGTGAAAACAACGGATGAAACGCGGGGTGGGGGAAGGTAACTGCACCAGGGAGAGATGGTGGGCGGGGAGAAGGCAGCTGCACTGGGGAGAATTTGAGCTGGGGTAGAACGTTGCAGCGTTTTGGGAAGACTATCGTTCAGTGATGACAAACTGGCAGCATCTGCTGCGGTGATAAAAGCTCCCGACGGCCGCCAGAAAAACCAGCGCTAGATAACAGCAGACGACAATCCATAAAGGTGGTTGGGCAATGCGCATAGTACCCCAGGAGCATTTGGCAAAGAACTGCGCAGTACTGATCAGGGCTGCGGTCAGCGCAAGGTTGGCATGGTTAAAGACCTCGGCCGCTATCTCTGAACAGGGACCTAAAACAATGCTTAGGCTGCCGGCGATGACGGAAAGAAAAGCGAGCGGGATTACAATAAAATTACTCAGCAGCCCGATCGGAGCAAAACGCTGAAAAAAATAGGCGGTCAATGGTGCGGAACTGATCCAGGCCGCCACGTTCAAGGCGGCCAGCGCGACTACACGCTGCGCGACGGACCGCAACACGGCCATGCCCGGCGCCTCGGGCTGAATCTGGAGCGAATCGGCTGCCGACAAGCGGCGGAAAGGCGATTCCAGCAGGGGACAGAATGCTACCAAACCAATGACGACGACAAACGAGCAAAGAAAACCGGCCTCGAATAATTGGCCAGGCGACCATGCGAGGATTATCAAAACCGACAGAGCCAGTGTTGACGAGATGTCACTTTTGCGGCCGAGCCATGGGGCCATGAAGTATAAGCTTGTCATAATGCAGGCCCGCACGGCACTGGGCGCAGCGCCGGTGGCAAGCGTGTACGCGCACAAAATTGGAGCCAGAAACAGTCCCCAGTTCTGCCGCGAGATTCCCAGTGTGCGGAGAGCAAAGGCGATAATGGTGCAAATAATCACCACATGTGTTCCGGAAATGGCAAAAATATGCAGTGTTCCTGTGGACGCAAACATCTCTTCCTGACTGTCCGTCAGGCGTTCCCGGTACCCCAGCAGGAGTGACTGCATGACGCCTGTTTGGCGTGGACAGTCGCGGATACCTATTGTAAGCGTGTGAGCAGCCTTGCGCCGCGCTGCATAGCACCAGGCGGCCAGCCGGCGGCCGTGATTTTGTGACAAACGCCGCGCGCCGGAGGGGTCAACGCTTAAGTAGAGGCGCTTCTTCCTGATGCCCTTTTTTGGGAAAACGCTGGCGGTGCCCGACAGCGTCCAATACTCACCGTATGTAGGAGCTGGCAAACCCGAGGGAGCCTGCCAGAGAATCGTGAATTGCTGTCGGCCAGCCTGCGTTGCACCGTCAGAGCGCCATTGTTCTGTTACGAACGGAAAGGTCCCTACCCGTCCGCCTTTGTGCTTGAGAAAAGCGCGCACAGGATCGCCCGCAACAACACCTGCAGTGTCCACGCGCAAACCATCGAGTTCCCGTAAACGCGCGCCAGCCCGCGGCGAATCGAGCGGATGAGCCAGTACCGCAGCCCATCCGACGAAAAAAAGGCAGGAATAAAGGGGGAGGGGAACATTACGTACCGAGTTGGGAGCGCGCATTCCCGCGATGTGGAGATGGCCGACGGCCAGGAGAAAGAAAGCCAGGGCTGCGCCCAGCACCAGATAGTCCTGCAGATAGAAGGTCAGTCCGCAGCCTGTCCCTAATGTGAAAAAAAACGCCAAACCGACGAGAGGCCGTCTCAGGAATGCAAAAGGCGGCGTGGCTAAAGGCCTATCCCGCACTCCGTCGCGCGTTGACGTCGTGGGCAGAAAGTGCGCTTCTTTGTCCATCGCGTGACCTTGTCTGCCCCCGCAGACTGGCTTCTTCCAGTAGGTTACACAGCCGGCATGTTTCCAAAACAGAAAATCCAGTTCAAGCGCAAGATCCCGTTTAAAGCTCGTTGAGAAGATCGCCAATGGCCGGCTCATGTGCCGATGAGAGATCAGGGGAAATCACTGCAAGACTCACCGCTTCCCCGCGTAAGATATCACTGGCGAGGCTTTGAATTTCTTCTGCCCGGACGGCAGTGATTCGGGCAATGATTTCATCGGGAGGAATGAATCGGCCGTAGGAAATCAGATTATCGCCGATCCACAACATGTGATTGGTGGTGCTTTCCAGACCCAACCTCAACTGGCCAACCGCATATTCCTTGGCGCGACCAAGTTCGCGCAGTCCCACCGGATGTTCCTTCAACCGCGCAAGTTCCCGGACGAGCAGGCCGATGGCCTTCAAACTTCGTTTGCGGTCCAAACCAGCGCTGATGACCAACGCCCCGGTGTCGTTGAAAAGGTGAAACCCCGAAGAAATCGAGTATGCGAGGCCGTGTTTTTCGCGTACCACCTGAAAAAGCCGTGAGCTCGCATTTTCTCCAAGCAGGGCATTCATTACGCGCAGGGCGTAGCGACGGGGATCGTGACGCCCAAAAATCCGGATGCCCATTGCCAGGTGCGTTTGTTCGATTTCCTTCGTGCGCAACGTGATCCGTCTTTGCTTCACGCCGGTCCCTACGCGCGCGCAGCGTGGCACGGGCTTTTGCTTTAGCCGCGCCACGAACGCCGCCACCCGCTGGACGCAATCTTCATGCGAAATCCTGCCTGCAAGAGCAAAGACGGTGTTGCTCGTTACATACATGGACTCTTTGTATTGCAGCAGCGTATCTCTCGTGAACGTCCGTAAAGTTTCCGGGGTGCCGATCACAGGCCGCCCAAGCGGATGTTGCAACCACAACGCGTCGGTCATCAACTCGTGGACCACATGTTGCGGTTGATCACGATACATCATGATTTCTTCAATGATGACGCTTCGCTCCTTGTCAATTTCCCGGGGTTCGAACAGCGGGTTCAAGTACATGTCCGTGAGCACATCGAGGGCAACATCAAGGTGTTCGTAAGCCACGCGGGCGTGATAGCAAGTGCTTTCTTCTTGCGTAAACGCGTTCAGGTAACCACCACGTCCCTCAATGGCTGCCGAAATATCCTTGGCGCTGCGCCGGCGGGTTCCCTTGAAGAGCAGGTGCTCAACAAAGTGACTGATTCCGGCCCGCTGCTGGTCTTCATAGCGTGACCCCGCGCCGATCCAGATGCCCAGCGCGACGCTTTGCACTCGGGGAATGGTCGAGGTAATCACCCGCACTCCGTTGGCGAGGCGTGATTCCTGAACGTCCATGAGTTGGCTGCCTGTTTCTTTCAAGTTTGCAGTCATGCCGTCGCTCCCAAGAGTTCTCTCAGTGTTACCTTGCCGTCGTACAGCGCTTTCCCAACAATTGCTCCCACGAGGTTGTCTGCGCCGAGCTTGCGCAGGTTGCGCACATCTTCTGCCGCAGCGATTCCCCCCGCCGCCACTACAGCGCAGCTGACCGCTGAGCAGATTTCAGTCACCCCGCGCAGATTTGGTCCCGCCATGGTGCCGTCCACTGTGGTATCGGTGTAAATCAGGGTGGTAACGCCGGCTCGTTCCATCTCGACCGCCAGATCTACGGCGCGCACCTTGCTCGAAGCCACCCACCCTTGAACTTGGACAACTCCCGCGCAGGCGTCGATTGCCACTGCCAGTCGCGTGCCGAACTTGTCGGCCAATACACGCATCTGCTTCGGGGAATTGACGGCGCCGGTGCCAAGCACCACGCGATCCACGCCTGCATCCAGCAAGGCCTTGATGTCGCCGACGGTACGCAGTCCGCCGCCGGCTTCGACGGGCGCGCCGGCTTCCTGGGCGATGCGGGCAATGAGGTGGGTCTGCACAGGACGGCCTTGAAAAGCGCCATCGAGATCCACCACGTGAAGATACGTAGCCCCCTCCGCAACCCAGCGTTTGGCCACGGTGATGGGATCGTCAGAGTAAATAGTGGCCGCTTCGGCGCGCCCCTGGCGGAGGCGCACACAGCGGCCGTCTTTCAGGTCAATGGCGGGGATGATGCTGAACATAACCACTCAAATCGTGCCCTTGCTCGAGGGAACGCCCCGCTCGCGGGGGTCTACCTCGCAGGCCATGCGCAGCGCTCTGGCCAGGGCTTTGAAGACCGACTCGTATGCGTGATGCGCTTCTTGTCCGCGCAGTTGGTCAATATGCAGGTTAAGCCGCCCCTGGGTCACGAACGCGCGAAAGAAATCATCGAATAACGCCAGCTCGAAATCGAGGATGCGTTTCTTGCGGCAGGCCATTTTCTTCGCCAGGTAGGGCCGGCCTCCCAAATCCAAAACAACGCGGCTCAGCGCTTCGTCCATGGGAACGTAGCTCCACCCGTAACGGCGAATGCCCGCCCGGTTGCCCAGTGCCTTGTCAAACGCAGCGCCCAAGACCAACCCGATATCTTCGACCGTATGATGAAAGTCCACTTTCAGATCACCTTTGGCTCTCAGCCGCAAATCAAGCAGCGCGTGACGCGCGAGAAGTCCCAGCATGTGATCCAGAAAAGGCAATCCTGTAGCAATGTCCGCATGTCCTTTTCCGTCAATCTGCAAGCGAACTGTTATTTCAGTTTCCTTAGTCTTTCTTTCAATGTTGACGCACCGTCGCTTCATGCCCGCCGTCCTTTCTCGCCGTGCAGCGCCTTGAGGGCGAATAGCAGCGCGTCGGTCGCAGCGTCCGTGCCGACGGTAATCCGCAGATAGTCACCCGTACGCGGTCCGGGAAAATAACGCACAAGTATATCCACCCTGCGCAGCTTTTCAAACACAACCCGGGCCGGTATGCTGGGGGGTTTGACCCAGACGAAATTGGTATCCGACGGGTAGACGACATAACCCATTGCTTGCAAACCCCGACTGAGCCGGCGACGGGTTGCACGGATTCGCCGGACATTTGCGGCCATGTGCTCTTGATCGGAAACGGCCGCCAGGGCCAACGTCTGAGAAATCGCGTCTACATTGTACGAATCTTTGACCTTGAAGAGGGCTTCGATCAAGCGCGGATCCCCGACAGCGTAGCCGACGCGGAGTCCCGCCAGCGAATACGATTTGGAAAGAGACCGAACCACAAGCACGTTTTTGCGCTTGAGCGCCAGTTCCATGCAGTTTTCACGGGCAAAATCGGCATAGGCCTCATCCAGCACCACAACTCCACGAAAGCGCTCGCAAAACGCGCGCACCAGACGGCGGGGATACAAAATGCCCGTAGGCGCATTCGGATTGGTCAGAAAGAAAAGGGAACATGCGGAGCTGGACGGCATACGCCACTCAAAATCTGGGCCCAATTCCACGGGATTCTGAGCTACCCCGCGAATGGCGGCCAGCACGGGATACAGCGAGTAGGAGGGGACAAAATAGCCGATTCTGCCGTTGTCTTCGACAAATGCGCGGGTACAAAGCGCCAGAATCTCATCCGATCCGTTGCCTACAAATACGGCTGCCGGCTTGCAGCCGTGCAGCTTGGCCAGGGCCTCGCGAAGGCGCGAACAAAGCGGATCGGGATAAAGCTGCAGACATTCAGCTTGCATCCTTTCGAGAGCCGCCTGCACGCGCGGCGACGGCGGATACGGATTCTCGTTGGTGTTGAGTTTCACCACGCCGGGCTTCTTGGGCTGCTCCCCAGGCACGTAGCCGGTCATCTGCTGAATTGCCTTCCGAATGTATTGGGTCATTTCTTTGCAAACCTCGTCTCAGCCGACCGCGCGTGCGCTTCCAGCCCTTCGGCTCTGGCAAGCGTGGCGATTGCTCCGCAAGTCTGCCGCAAATCGCGCGCATGAAATGCCATGATGCTGATGCGACGCCGAAAATCCTCCACGCTCAGTCCGGAAAAGTTGGCGGCGCTACCCCCGGTAGGCAAGACGTGACTGGGTCCCGCCACGTAATCGCCAACAGCCTCGGGCGTCCAGGGACCGACAAACACCGCCCCTGCACAGCGCACTTCGACGAGATAGCGTTGGGGCTGCCGAATTTGCAACTCGAGATGTTCGGGAGCGAAACGATTGCATAGCTCAATCCCGCACTCGATGGAAGGGACAACAACGAGCAGGAGTCCCTGCTTCAGCACGGCGCGCAACGCTGGGCTGTTCACGTCGCAGGCTTGACGGAGAACTTCCGCGGCCGTGGCTCGCGCCAGACGCTCGGATGTTGTGACTAGTAAAGCCTTTTCTAAACCCGTCCCATGTTCGGCCTGCGAAAGGAGGTCTGCCGCCACGCAGCGGGGCTCAGCGCTTTCATCAGCAAGAATGGCAATTTCGCTGGGACCTGCCACAAGATCCAATGCCACTACCCCGTAAACTAGCCGTTTCGCCGCCGTGACAAAAGGGCCTCCCGGTCCCACGATCTTCTGTACTTTTCGCACCGTCGCGGTACCGTAAGCCATCACGCCGACAGCCTGAATGCCGCCCACGCGATAGACCTCAGTGGCCCCGGCCACCCGCAGCGCGTAAAGCAGCGCAGGCGCCACTCTCTTGTCGGGACCGCACGGTGTGCACGCCACGATTTCAGATACTCCCGCGACACGGGCGAGCGTGACGGTCATAAGCGCGGTTGATATCAAAGGAGCTTTTCCCCCCGGCACATACACTCCCACACGGTCCAGAGGGACAAAGCGTTCGCCTAAAAAACCGCCGCCGCCACTCGGCATGGTCCAGTTAGGTTTCATTCCACGCCTGGCAAAGGCCGCTATTCGGCGATGGGCTAAGCCAATTGCGGTGCGGACCGCCGCCGGGACGTGTCGCTCAGCGAGTGACAACTCTTTCGCAGGTATCCGAAATTCCTGCGGCCGCAGTTTGACGCCATCGAACCTTTGAGTCCACTCTGCAACCGCGCTATCTCCCCGCTTGCGAATGTCTGTAAGAACGCGTTGAGCAGTCCGCTCGGCGCGGTCGCTGAATCGTGGACGGTTCAGAAAAGCTTCCACGCGCTTGTTGGCCTTGCCCGGCATCCAGCGTTCAATATTGACTTTCATTTGAGAACTCCGTTGCCTTATGACAACATCAGCGCCAAGCAGGCTACACACGTCGAGATGCGTGAGCAAGAGGAATTGTAAACGCACAATCTCCGTGGCACACTACACGGCAGAAGCACAGAAAGGCACGATGTAGTTCGTGGAATGGCAGTGTGAACTGGGGAGCGAGAAAGTGCTGGGGAAGGTGAAACTGACCGCACATTTCCTGATCACGGTAAACTGAAAAGGGCTTCTGTCGCCAGAAGAGATAAACCAAACCACGGACGCTGGCTCAAGAGTCGAGATTCTGCCAGAACTGCACTTGAGTGTGGTTCTGCGCCTTAAGTTCCAAGTAACTTCTGACCGAACAACGTGGGACAAAATGGCTGACAATCGGAAAGGTTGATTACTGATGAGCATAGCAGTAATCGCCTACGTAATCATCTGCTTCATCATCCGGCAACGCTTCTCCCTTGTGTACGGCATCCCCGCAATCCCGCTGATCTGGGGAAGAGTCATCCTGAACACTAAACCTGAAGAACGTCAAGCCAGACGGGTATTCAAGGCCCTCGGGATCATTCTCATCATTCTCTTTGTCGGTAGTATAAGGATCCTTGGGACTATCATGGAACTTGCACACATGGACAGATGTCCAACAAAACCGGAGAGCATTACGTTTCACACCGCGAGGGCGCGGCGTGAGACGAGACTCACGGAGGACCTTAGCTCAAAAAATGAAGCTATGGCAAAATTTTAGCTCGCTGCCATGACGCATGAGTCTCCTCATCGTCGCCATACTTGGGGTGCTGCGCCCTGCGTATCTTGTCTGGTGTCAAGGCACGACCGTTCGCGACGGGAGACACGACCTGCGCACCAATGGAATTTGGAGCCAGCACGGCTGGCTCGGAGACGATGTCTGGTTCAAACGGAACGGTAAGAATAAAAATCTATTTCGAGACGACAAGAAGATTCAAGGTTTTGCCGATCTCCTCGCGAGTCATGGTGTGAAGTACGTTTTTCCTCATGTTTGTCCTTGTAACCCGAAAGGAAATATCGCGCCAGTTGACCATGGTCAGACTGAACGGTTTCTAGATCACTTTGAACACTTCCAAGTTATTCCTTGGATTGGCGGGGTGCTTGGAGTGCACTGTTTTCCAGAATCGCCGCAGTGGAGAACCAACTTTATCTCATCTGTCGTCGACCTCTTGCAGTTCCATCCACGGCTCGCCGGCGTGCAGATCAATATCGAACCAATGCCAACTGGCAACGCCGATTTCTTGATCCTCCTGGACGAACTCCGGCAGAGAATGCCTGCAAACAGAATCATTTCTGTGGCGGCCTACCCACCGCCTACTTTGTGGCACCCCTTTTCTTGCGTTCATTGGCAGGAGGAGTACTTTCGGCAAGTCGCTAGCCGAGTCGATCAAATGGTCCCCATGATGTACGACACGGCCATCAAATGGCCGAAAATCTACCAGCGTCTCATGTTCTCCTGGACATTACAGGTTCTGGATTGGTCGGAAGACACTCAGCCCTGATCTTTAGCGAAGGGAGATTTGGGATCGGGGAAGGGGCCGGAGAGGACGGATAAGGTGGGAGGGACAGAAGCTGCGCGGAAAAAAGGGGAGCGGATCCCCCGGCCGGAGCGGTTTTAAGGCC
>Ga0209101_1002363_pt1 | contig 12522 bp, 9 predicted proteins | sample ConPoolayeCmetaG_FD_185481 | JGI IMG/M metagenome (GOLD analysis project Ga0209101, IMG submission 185481) | Hot spring microbial mat communities from California, USA to study Microbial Dark Matter (Phase II) - Cone Pool mat layer C metaG... ... | reverse complement strand
TGAACAATATGACCGGCCACCAAGGCAGGGTCACGCACCGTCATGCCTGGATATATTCGCGCCGCATCGCCATCGGTTGTTTGAGCGGCCCCTTCGCGGACGCCAGCAAAACTCGTTGATTCGACCAAGCAGTGGCCGCCACTAGATGGCCGTCGCACTTTCGGGGCTGGCCCTGAGGAGACGGCCCTATTCCCAAACCTGGGCGAATTCGGCCACCAAGTCTCTGGCAACGCTTAGCGTTTCGAGAATTGGACACCGCGACGCGCGCCGTGGAGTCCGTACTTTTTCCGCTCTTTCATGCGGCTGTCGCGGGTGAGGAGGCCGGCGTCGCGAAGCGTCTTGTCGGACTCGGGATCCATTGCCTTGAGCGCTCGGGCGATGCCCAGCTTGCAGGCGTCGGCCTGTCCAGCCGGACCTCCCCCGTGAACTTGAATCGACACGTCGAACTGCTCGCGGCGGCCAAGCTTCTCCAACGGGGCCAAGACCGCGCGACGCTGCTCTTCGCAGGGGAAATAGTCTTCCAGAGAGCGGTGGTTGATCTCGATCTTCCCCTGGCCCGGCCGCACCCGCACTCGGGCAACAGAAGTCTTGCGCCGACCCGTGCCCAGGGTCTCGGTCACAACCGCTGGCATCAACGTGGCTTCTGACATGGAAATCCTTTGCTTGAGTTCAATCGAGGGCGTGCCCGCGCCGGTTCAAGCCCGCCGGCCACGCCCGGCAAACCGTAGTCCAAAAATCAGGCCGAAGATTGGTTCGCCACCGCCCGCCGCTTGCGCACCGGCAGCTCCAGCGGCTCAGGTTGTTGAGCCTGGTGGGGATGCTGCCCCCCGGCATAAATCTTCAGCTTTTGCAGCATCGAAATCGCCAATTTGTTCTTGGGCAACATGCGACGCACGGCGTCCTTGAGGATGCGCTCGGGTTTACGGGCAATACGGTGGCCGGCGGTCTCCGTGCGAAGACGAGTCCAACCGGTATACCAGGTGTATCGCTTTTGCTCCCACTTTTTACCGGTGAAAACCACCTTGTCCGCGTTAACCACGATCACATAATCACCGGTATCGACATGGGGAGTGTAGGTGGGACGATGCTTACCCATCAGAATCATGGCGATCTCGCTCGCCAGACGGCCGACAACCTTTCCCGAGGCATCGACCACCCACCACTTCGGCTTAATTTCCCCCGGTCGGGCCATGTAAGTCTTCATCGTCACCAACTCGCCTTGCTCCTCGACTGTCGAAACACGTAATTTACCCGCCCGGCCAAGTGCTGACAAGCCATCCGCCCAGAGCAAAAAGGACTGACCCCCTAATATGGCCACATTGTCACCGCAAGGTGGTGTACAACAACACCTGTTCGGGTGTGTGACCGGATGCAGTATGGCGGCCTTACCCGACTTGCGGTCACTCACTCCGAGCGATACAAGTGGAACTCGGTGACCAGCGGGTTGATCGTCGTGTCGAGCACCTCCAGGCAGACAAGTTGCGCGGTGACCGGCGGAAAGACCGTGGTGAAATGTTGGCCGATCCTCGGGCCTTCAAGACGACTCCTTGGCCAAGGCGCTGCAAGCGTGCCGCCGGATGCCGGCGATCTGGCGTGGCTCGCCGCCATCGCCGCCGCCTTGGGAAACGCAGCGGGCGTGCAAATCAACCCGTGACCGCCACGGCTGGAGCCAGGCTCGTGTCCCGGGGTTTCCTCCACCATGTCGGACGAAGAAAATGAAACATCGAACGGCAGCCCGCGATTGTCATCGCTTGCTTGAAAGGATCCCAGCCATGTGGAAAACAGCGGGCGTCTCGATTGTTGCGGTTGTGTTCGTCGCGGCCATTGCTCGGTCGGCGGGGGCCGTCTCGCCCACGCCCGAGGAAATGGAAACCGCCAAACGCTTTTCCACCGAAAGGCTGCTCGGCGCCGACCCGGTCAACCTCCCCTTCTCGTTTGTCCATGGCGGGAAGCCGTCCAACGAGTTGCTCAAGGCATGGCAACGCGCCGAGAAGTCCGAGACGCTCGACGCCGCTCGCACGAAGCGAATCGTCGAGTACACCGACCCGGCAACCAGTCTCCAAGTCCGCTGCGAGGCCCTCCTCTACCACGACTTTCCCACCGTGGAATGGACGCTCTATTTCAAGAACGGCGGCGGAGCGGATTCTCCGATCCTCGAAAACGTCCAGGCCCTCGACGCCCTCTGGCAGCGGAGCGGCGACCGCGAGTTCGTCTTGCACCATGCCGCCGGCTCGCAGGCCAATCGCTCGGACTATGCCCCGCTCGAAACGCCGTTGCCGCCGAAGGCCAGGAAACGCCTGGCGGGCGCGGGCGGGCGGCCCACGAACGTCGACTGGTCGTACTTCAACCTCCAATGGGGCGACGAGGGGTTGATCGTCGCCGTGGGCTGGCCGGGCCAATGGGCCGCCGAGTTGCTGCGCGACGACGGCCGCGGCGTCCGCATCCGCGCCGGCCAGGAGGGCGTCAAGACCAAGCTTCTGCCCGGCGAGGAAATCCGCTCGCCGCGGATCGTCCTTCAGTTCTGGCGCGGCGATTACCTCCGATCGCAGAACATCTGGCGACGGTGGATGATGGCCCACAACATGCCCAAGCCGGGCGCAAAGCTCCCGCCGCCGCAGTTCGTGGCCTCCAGTTCCCGGGCCTATGAGGAAATGATCCACGCCAACGAGCAAAACCAGATCATGCACATCGACCGCTATCTGGAAGAGGGCCTCAAGCTCGACTACTGGTGGATGGACGCCGGCTGGTACATCCAGCAGCAAGGCTGGCCGCAGGTGGGCACCTGGGAGGTCGATCCCAAGCGGTTTCCCCGCGGGCTTCGCCCGATCAGCGATCATGCCCATTCCAAGGGCGTGAAGATCCTCGTCTGGTTCGAGCCGGAGCGGGTCGCCCCCGGCACGTGGCTCTATGAGAATCGCCCGGAGTGGCTCTTGCGGGCCTCGCCCGATCAGGGCAATCCGCTGGCCGGAATGCGTTCGTGGTCCTCCAGCGAACTGGGCGCCGATCCGTGCGTCGCCTGCAACCCCACGGCGCTGGTCCGCACGATGGCCAACATCCGCTGGGACCCGGGCCGGTTGTCGTTTCACCCCGGCCCCAAGGGCCAGTACGCGGTCGTGCGATGGACGGCCCCCGAAAGCGGCGATTACTCGCTCCGCGCCGCGTTCCTGTCGATCGACCAGACCGGCGCCACGACCGATGTCCATGTTTTGCACCAGGGCAAGCCGGTATTTGGGGGCTGGATCGGGCTGCGCGGGCAGGGCAAGCAGGCCGTTTATGAAGGCAAGCTCGCGTGCGCGAAAGGCGACCACGTGGACTTTGTCGTGGGCTGGGGCAACGGCACGCACGTTTGCGACTCCACCGGCCTGGAGGTCCGCCTGACCCATGCCGCGTCGGGCAAGACCTACGACGCCGCCAAGGAGTTCAGCCCGGAGCAAAATCCGGGCGGCCCGTGGAGCTACGGCCATCTCAAGCCGGCCCCCTCGCCCGACGCAGAGAGCTTTCGTCGCTTCGATCGTCCCGGCAAGCCCGGCGAAGGCGACACGCGGCTTCTGAACCTCGGCAATCCCGCCGCCCGGCAGTGGTTGACCGACCACGTCGACAAGCTGCTGACCGAGCAAGGCATCGACCTCTACCGGCAGGACTTCAACATCGACCCGCTGGGCTTCTGGCGCGCGGCCGACGCGCCCGACCGGCAAGGCATCACCGAAAACAAGTACGTGTGCGGATACCTGGACTATTGGGACGAATTGCGGCGTCGGCATCCGAACATGCTCATCGACTCCTGCGCCAGCGGCGGGCGGCGCAACGACTTGGAGACCATGCGGCGCAGCGTGCCGCTATGGCGGAGCGACTATGCCTACGAGCCGATCGGCCACCAGTGCATGACTTACGGCATTTCGCTCTGGCTCCCGTATCACGGGACCGGCACCGTGGCCAGCGCGGCCGCCCCGTATTACGGCGGCGGATTCACCAAGGTCGAGCCGTATGCCTTCTGGAGCAACGCCGCTCCCAGCCTTGGCAGCGGGATCGACATTCGCGTGAAGGAGATCGACTACGACGCCCTGCGGAGGCTCTACCACCAGTGGCGACAACTCAGCCGGTTCTACCACGCCGATTTCTACCCCCTGACGCCCTACACTCAGGACAACCGCGAGTGGATCGCCTGGCAGTTCCACGATCCCGAGCGTGGCGAAGGCGCAATCCAGGCCTTCCGCCGCGCGGAAAGCCCCGCGGAGCGGAGGCCGCTGATGCTCCACGATCTGGATCCGGCGGCCGAGTACGCGATCACCGTCTTCGACGCGCCCCAAACCACGAAGGCCACTGGCCGCGACCTGATGACCCAGGGGCTGCCCGTCCTGCTCCGCGACAAACCGGCGGCCGCGGTCGTACTTTACCGCCGCGAAAAATAAATAGTCAGTGTAGACAGCGTGGGGTGGCGATTCAGCAGCCGGGACAGAACAACTTGGGTAAATCACGGAGCGCGGGTGGGGCTGGGATGTGGGTGGGAGCGGGGCGTCGAGCCACGCGGGTCAGGCAGGGCCGAGGCGGAAACGCCGAATCGCCTCGTAGATCGGTCCACCGCGCTGGAGCTGACTGGAGAACAGGACGACCTCTTCAATCCTTGACTGGCCGAGCGACAAGTCGGCCCGCTGCTTCAGCATCAGCGCAAGCTCCGCCAAGGCCGGCGAGGCGCGCCGCACGCGCCCCAGCGTGAGATGGCCGTGGAACGGACGGTCTTCGGGCGGGAATCCCAACCTGGTCACGGCGGCCTCGACGCGCTCGGCCAGCAGATCGAGTTGCGCTTTGCCGCTGCCCGTGCCCAACCAGATCGTCCGCGGCCGGGCAGCGTTGGGAAACGCCCCGACCCCAAGCAGTTCGAGTTCGAAGGGCGCCGCGCCGGCGAGGGCTTCGGCCAGGGCGTCGCCGATTCGCGGGATGCGATCCTCGGCCACGTCGCCGAGGAACTTCAGGGTCAGGTGCATGTTGTGGGGAGCAACCCAGGACACGTCGGCCCGCGCGGCTCGTAGTTCCTCGGCCACCTTGGCCGCGGTCGCGCGGAGCCGGTCGTCGATCTCCACCGCGATGAACGTGCGGAGCGTTTTGCTTTTGGAAGGGACCATGGGCGGAAAACCCTCAAGGCGGCTGAAATCGCAACGTTTTTTTCAGGCCAATCGCCATGCCCGATTGCCCTTGCGCTAAGCCGCTCCCGCGGGCGGAGGCAACTTCCAGGATGGCCTGCTAAAACCTCAACATCCTTTGGTATTCTTCCATGCGGCGTTCGAGGTCCGCGCGCTCGATATTCTTGAGGCGATCGAGGCTGAAGTCCTCGACGGTGAAGCTGGCGACCAAGATCCCGTAGGCCATGGCCGTCTTGAGCGTCTTGGGTTCAAAGTTTCCCTGCTCGGCCAGATAGCCCATCATGCCGCCGGCGAAGCTGTCGCCGGCGCCCGTCGGATCCACGACGCGAGCGGTGGGATAGGCCGGCAGCACGTAGGTTTCGTGCTTGCTGAAGAACATGGCCCCGTGCTCGCCCTTCTTGATGACCACGAAACGCGGACCCATCTCACGGATCGCGTGGCCGGCCGCGACGAGGTTCTCGCTGCGGCTGAGGAGCTTGGCCTCGGCATCGTTCATCACCAGGCCGTCGATCCGCTTGAGCAATTCGGCGAGCCGCTGCGGCTGCGTGGCGATCCACAGTTCCATGGTGTCGGCCACCCGCAGCGCCGCCCCGGAACATTGATCCAAGATCTTGTGTTGCAATTCGGTCGGCCCGTTGGCCAGGAACAGAAACGGCGAACGGCGGTGTTCTTCGGACAGGACGGGATCGAAATCGGCCAGGACGTTCAAGTGGGTTTCCAGCGAATCACGGTCGTTCATGTTCGGCCGATAGCGGCCTCGCCAGCGGAAGGTGCGGCCGCCCGGCACGACTTGAACGCCGCTCATGTCGATCCCCCGCGATTGCAATAGCGCCGTGTGCTCGGCCGGCCAGTCCTCGCCGACCACTCCGACCAGTTTGACCGACGTGAAGTAGCTGGCGGCGTAGGAAAAGTAGACCGCCGACCCGCCGAGCACGTTCTCGCGGGTCTCGGTGGGAGTCTCCACGGTGTCGATGCCCAACGTTCCGACAACCAGCAACGGCATGATCGATCCTTTGCCAACCACAGGACCCGAGGGGATACCGCCGCTCATTATCGGGTTTTGCCGGCGCCGGACAAGGGTTGGACGCGGCTAGAACGTCAAAGCGCCCTGTTTTCCTGAACCGCAAGATCCTCTCGTTGCTCAAATCCAAACACGCCGGGGAGGCTGCCACCGCCAGGACCCAAGCAGCGAGAGCCATGCTAAAGGTGCACCATCGCCCCCTCGCGAGGCGTGTGCGGATCGAAAAACATCCTCTCGGCCGCATCGCCCCACCTTTGAACCCCTGGACTGTTCCGGCTGGCTGAGTCCGTATGGGGTTGGAACCCCTTGCGCGCCGAATTGGAACAAAGGGCCAGGACCATGGGCGCCGCCGCTTTCTCCGCGGATGGGGCAGGCCTCGCTTGGGCAGGGTCCGGGCCGAGCAAGAAACCGTACGTGGGGCGGAGTGATTGCCGACCATGCTGTTCTTTCGAACGGGACGTTCCAGTCAGCGCCATCGCCGGGTTCTTCATGACACGCTCTTGACCAATCCGGTCACGCTGGCGACCGGCATCGGCCGTCGCAGGAGTTCCAGGAGCCGATATGCGCAACAGTTGTATGTCGGCCAGTCCGAGAACTACGGCGACGCCATGCTGCTGGAATCCCAGAATCGCCTCACCGATCTGGTGCCGATGCACCCGATGATCCTGGCGCTGGTGCTCATCGCCGGATTGGGGGTGGTGGGCTTGCTCGTGGGGCTTTATCTGTGGATGTCGCGGAGCGGTCAACCGATGGGCCGAATCGCCGCCTTGGACCTCGCCGATCGTGGCAGCCTGGCCTCCTGGTTCTGTTCCCTGACCTTGGTCCTGGCCGCGGCCACCGCCGTCCTGGTTTACACCGTGCGGCGGCACCGGCTGGACGACTACCGCGGACATTACCGCATCTGGCTCTGGGCGGCCACGTGCTGGCTTTTGCTGAGCATCGACGCGACGGCGAATCTGCACGACGCCTTTGGCCAACTCATGATCTGGCTGACCGGAACGCGGCTGTTTGGCGGGCCCGCCACGTGGTGGCTGGTCGTGTTCGGCTTTGCGATTGCCGCCATCAGCCTGCGACTGCTGGTCGACATGCGTCAGTGCTGGCCCTCGGCCGCCGCCTTGGTCGCGACGGCGATTTGCTTCACCATTTCCCTGGCGTTCCACTTTGGCCGCGTGCCCGTCGAGCATTTGCCCTGGCCGACGGTCCAACCGGAAGTCAAGGCCGTGGCCATCAACAAGGGCGCCGTCATGAGCGGGTGCTTCCTCCTGCTGACCGCCATGATCTGGCACGCCCGATACGTGATCCTCGACGCCGAGGGGCTGTTGCCGCGAAGGCGGAGGCGCCGCGCACGGACCTCGGGTGAAGTCTTGATGCTCGACGGAGGCGAGTTGGTGACGAGCGGCGGCACGGTGCGGGTACATCCGCCGCACGGGGTGGTGGTGTCGCCTTCCGAGGTGGTGGCCGTCGAGACTCCGGCCGCGACGCCGGTCGTGGCGTCCACCCCCGCCGTCGTCGTCGCCCCCGCGGCCCAGGCGGCCCCCTTGACGACCACGGTCGATGGCGTGCCCGTCCAGCGGCGCCTCACCAAGCAGGAAAAGAAGGCCCTCAAGGCCCGGCTGGAGCGGATGCGGGCCGAGCGCGGCCGCCAGGCCGGCTAATGTGCCCCAGACCTTGCTCGAGGCAGGGCGGTTCTCGGCCGGGGCGCCAACCTTCCGTCATTCGAGCTTCGGGCCCGCGATCCTTTCACCGCGCCGTTGCCGCTCCTGATCGGCCGGGTCGAACGTGCCGTAGAACAAGGCGTTCGCGTCCATCCAGGTGGTCAGTCGATCGAAATCCTCCCGAGAAAGAACCGCGTCGTAGTGCCCTTCGCGCAAGAGCTTGATGAGGGGATCGTTGAGCGATCCGAAGAAGCCGGGCTGGGTGACCGGCTCGCTGTTGCTCGGCCGTTGCGGCGTGCCGCCCCAAGCGGAATACGAGACCCTGGGCGCCAGCGCGTTGTACGAGCGGGTAAAGCGGCCCTCCGGCTCGCCGGTGAGGACCAGTTTGCCCTCGGGCTTTTGCGGGTTGTGGCAGCGAACGCAATGCTTGTCGAGCACCGGCTGGACCAGAAGCGGATAGCTCAAGGGCTTCGAGCCGTCGGGACCCGGCTCGATGATCGACGGCTCCCGACCCAGCGCCGCTGGAACTCGGTCCGCTGCGGGCGCTACGCCTCGCGGTTCGTGGCAGCCGACGCACGACGTGCGCTCGCCGGGCTGGAGGTAGGTCACGCTCCGCATGATTTGCACCGCCCGATTGAACTCGTCCAACGCCTGAAACGCCAGCGCTACGCCCGCCGGCGCGCGGAAGTAGGCCGAGCCGTCCGGCTCGACGGGCACCGTGCCCAGCACCTGCTTGCCCGGCGAGGCGTGCGCCACGCCCACCATGGGATCGTTCGCGTGCCAGGTGGTCTTGGGCAGAACCTGAACAATCCGCAGCCGCTTGACCGAGCCTTGCGGGAGCGGAGGCCAGGCAGCGTAAACGTTCTTGAGCAGGAAAACGCCTTCTTTCCGATCGGTCTGGTCCAGGAGCGAGGGCAGGACGGGCGGGCGTGGCCGAGGCCGCAACGGCGCCGGCCAAAGGCTGGAAATCTCCGGATCACGGTACACCAATTCCTTGTTGCCGAAGGCGTCGACCAGGTACAGCCCAAACATTCCCGGCCAGTTGGCGTCCGGTTCGCCGATCAACGGATCGAAACTGTAAGCCGCGAAGAAGTATTTTTCCGAGAGCGGCCAAGGCGTGCGATAACAATGGCCCGGCCAACGAACCGCTTCCCGCGGCGGCGGCGGCGGGGTGAAACCGACCGGGTTGAACCACTTGCCCGAGCCGCGGTTGATCACCGGCACTTCGCTTTCCGGGAAGGGGGCGTCGGGGGTCAAGCGGGTGATGGGTTCGGGACCGTCGACGCCCCGCGTCACGTCGACCAGGATGATCGAACCGGCGGTCATCGCATGATGCGCCGCGGCGGTCGCCATGACGCGATTCGAACCCGGCACCGCCCGGCACTCCCAAATCCCCACCGGATTGTACGTATTGTTGCCGTAGAAGATTCGCACGTCGCTGCCGTCGGGCCTGGCCGACCAGAGCTGCTGGTAAAACACGGCGTTGCGATCGACGTAATCCCACCGCGTATAGAGCACGCGACCGTCGTGGGTCACGACCGGATCCCACTCGTGCGTTTCATGGTAGGAGATCGGCCGCGGATTCGACCCGTCGGCGTTGGCCAGGGCCAGCGTATACACCGGGCAGGGGCCCCGGCCGCAACGGTGGAATCCCCCTCGCCGCGTCGAAATGAAGACGATGCGGCCGTCGGGCAAGTAGCGGGGAGCGAAATCGTCGTAAGGGCCGTCGGTAAGCTGCTTCAAGCCCGTTCCGTCCGCGTTCATCTCGTACAGGTGATAAAAGCGGTCAAGATGGCTTTCTCGGTTGGTTGGCGTGGTTTCGGCATGGCAATAGGCGAAGAGGATCTTTTTGCCGTCGAACGAAACCTCGGGGTGCTGATAGCTTCCCAAGGGCAAGGCACCGGCCGCAAGCTGCCGACACTCCATGGACCGGCCCGGCGCGTCGAGCACGAACACGCCCCCGCCCGGTCGGGCGCAACTGCCGTAGTATTGCGTGAGCTGATGGCTGAACACGCCGGGGACTTGCTTGACGAACAGCAGGGGACCGACATCCACCAGGGGATTGGCGAAGACGATCTTGCGCCGCAACCAATGAACGTTTCGCCAAAGTTGCTCCCAGTCCGGCCCATCGCTTGTGCCGCCAGCGGCCAGTTTCCGAAACTCGCCGCGGAGGACCTCCCATCGGGCCGTTTTGTCGCCCAAGTCCACTCCGGACGCCTGAAGATCGGCGATCAGCCGATCGCCGCGCTGGAGCGTCTTTTCCACCGCCGCGCGAAAGCTGCTCGGGGCCCGCTCCGTGCCGATGCCGTCCTGCTTGCGCCAGTCCTCCTCAATCCGTTCCATCTCGTTGGGCGTTGCCCCAGGCGAAGCCGGAACGCAAAAAACCAGCATCAGTCCGGTCCAACACGCGAGCGATCGAAGCGTTGCCACGGTCTTTCTCTCCACGTCATGCTTGATGCTTGGCCTTGCTTCAAGCCACTCTAGCCGATGAAAACCGGCGGAGCAAGCTGCCTTTCCCAGGCCCCGCGAGCATCGCGGGTCGGTCCAAGGGCAGTTCTCGCCGTCGCCGTGACGAGCCGCAACACCATTCCGCGGCGTGGCCCACGTCAGGCCATCGGCAGCCGTCCAAGGCGACTGTCGCGATTTTGCGGCCGTTCCAGGGGACTGTCGCGATTTTCGCGGCGATGCACGCGAAAATGGCACTGTCTCCTTCGGGACGACCCGTGAACGGTCGCGACCATCGCCCTGTCGCCAGTTTCGCCGCACGAATCGCCGGCGGCCTCGACGAAAGGCTAACCCTCCGGGAAAATCATCGATTCCGCGAACGTCCAGCGAAAATGGGGATCGCTGGCCAGATCCACGTGTTCGGTGCGGCGGGCGAGTTGCTCGGCCGTCTGGCGAGCGGTCCGGGAGATAGCCACCAGGCGCGCGCCGGCCAGCGAGGTGTTGCCCTGATAACGTATCCGATGTCGAGGGATTTCATGGGGCAGCAGGCCGATGCGCTGCGCGTTCTTGCGGCGGATGAAATTGCCGAAACCACCGGCCAGGAGCACATGTTCGAGGTCCGCCGGCGCGAGTCCCTCGCGGCGAAGCAGCGTGACGATCCCCGCGCGAATGGCCCCCGAGGCCAGTTGCAATTCGCGGAAATCGCGCTGCGTCAGCAACACCGGCTTGCCGTGGCCCGATTCCTCGGCCAAGGCCAGCGCGAACGCCGGCTTGCCGTTTTCCATCACCACTCGGGAGCGGAGGTCGGGCAAGACGTCCTCGGGGAGCTTTTCCGCCGGCGCGAGCTTTCCATCCGAGCCAAGCACCCGGTGTTCCAAGAGTTCGGCGGCCGCGTCGATCAGCGCCGAACCGCACAGGCCCACCGGCGCCGCCCCGCCGATCACATTGATCCTCAGGCGATCGTCGACCAGCACTTTTTCGATCGCCCCCGCGCTGGCCCTCATGCCGTGCTGGATCCTCGCGCCCTCGAAGGCGGGACCGGCCGCGGTCGAGGCCGCCGTGAGCTTTCCACCGGCCCACAACACGATCTCGCCGTTGGTGCCGATATCGACCAGAAGGGCAGGTCCGGTGAGCTCGGTGATGCGCGTGGCCAGGATTCCCGAAACCGTGTCCCCGCCCACGAACCCTCCGATCACCGGCATGACATACACCCGGCCGCGCGGATGAATCTGGATTCCCAGCTCGGCGGCCGGAGCGAGGACGCGATCCGAGACGGCGGGCACGAACGGCGCCTCGCCCAGCCAGCGGGGATCGATCCCGCACAACAACTGCTGCATCGTGGTGTTGCCCGAGATGGCCACCTCGTAGATCCGTCGCCGGTCAAGCCGGGCCTCTTCGGTCAACTCCCCGATCATCTCATTGATGGCCGTGACGACCGCCGTTTGCAGCGCGGCCAGTCCGTCGGGCTTTTCCTGCGCGTGCAGGATGCGGGAAAGGACGTCGTCGCCGAAGCGCGTCTGGGGGTTCAGCCGGGCCGAAACGGCCAGATCCTCGCCGAGGTTCAAGTCCACGAGCACGGCCACCAGGGTGGTCGTGCCCACGTCCACCGCGACCGCGTAGGCGGCGGACTCGGTGTTGCCGGCCTCGAAGTCGATGTATCGGTCGCCCAAAATGACCGCCGTGCCGCGGAAGTCGTGTTGGCGCAAAAGGCCGGGAAGCTCGCGGAGCGCGGCGAACTCAGGCTCGACCGGCCCGATGGCCCGCCGCAATCGCGGCCAGTCGGCCTCGTCGCGCCCCCGCTCCGGACGAGGCAACTCGACGTACCGCTTGAGCACCGCGGGCTGGGCCGCGACCTTGGCGTCTGGTCGAGCATCGGCCAGGATTTTGTAGGCGTCCGCCAAGCGCGAGCCGGGCGGGATTTCGACGTGAAGCGGCCCTCGCACCACGGTCTGGCACGCCAGGCGAAACCCAAGATCAATCTCTTCGGCGGAGAAGACCCGCTCTTCAATGGGGCTGGGCTTGCCCGCCCCGCTGGCAATCCGCACCCGGCATTTGCCGCACGTCCCCTCGCCCCCGCACGGCAAGTCCAAGGTCGTCCCCGCCATGCCCACCGCCTCGACCAGGCGCGTCCCCGCGAGCACGTACACCGTCTTGCCGGGCGGAGAAACAACCACGGGGATTTCGTTTTCGAGCATCGTCCAGGTTCGCTTTCCAGGAGTTGGCGTTTTGGCGACGATCGAGTCAGTTCGCGTCATTCCACGAC
>Ga0209101_1002362_pt1 | contig 12523 bp, 6 predicted proteins | sample ConPoolayeCmetaG_FD_185481 | JGI IMG/M metagenome (GOLD analysis project Ga0209101, IMG submission 185481) | Hot spring microbial mat communities from California, USA to study Microbial Dark Matter (Phase II) - Cone Pool mat layer C metaG... ... | reverse complement strand
TCCAGCAGCACGGTCCAGCTCTCCCCGCGCAGCAACCTGATCATATATGCATCTTCCCTGGCCGAGAAGAGGTAGTACCCCTCGTCGCCCTGCCGGAAGTAGAGGCCGTAGGCGGCATCTTCCGGGCCTTCGAGCATCTGCACATCCACAGCCACGTAGAAGTCGGAGGCCGGGTTCACTTCGGGCCGCGAGCGCCAGATCACGCCGCCCAGCGCGGTGATATCCCAGCGGTACTTGCCATCGATGATGGTGCGCGCGCCGGTAATGAGTGCGTCGCTGTGCTCGCCGGTAAACCATTCGTGCTCTTCTGTATCGAAAGGATCCTCCAGCACAAGCGACCAGCCCGCTGCCTCGCGGGCCAGCGTAGCGGAGAGCGTGCCCAGCTCGAAATTGTCGAACTCCAGAACCGCCGTATCGCCGGCTTGATTCAACTCCACCATCAGCCCTACCCTGCCGCCAGGCAGACGCTCGTCTTCCACCTCCGCCACGACATGGTTGTTGATGAGCAGGGTGAACTGCGCCCCCTCGCCGAGCACGGCCAGGTGGTTCATCTCCCCTACGCGGATCGCCTCGCTCGGTGTCCAATCCAGCAGCGGGACGAAGGATTCACGCTCACGCAAGCCGAGGCGGAAGGAGTCGCCCCGGATGCCGAACATATAGTAGTCCGACCCCAACTGGCGAAAGAAGAGGCCGTAGACAGCATCCTCCGACCCCTCGATCAGCTCGACCTCGGTCGCCAGGTAGAAGTCGGTGATACCGAAGGGCGCGGTCCGGGCCATGCCCAACACCTCTGATCCCGGCGGCTGGTCCCTCAGCGCATCCATCGTCCAGCGGTATTTGCCGGCGACGATCGACCGCGTCGAGGCGAAATCTTCAGAGTCGTAGTCGCCGGTGAACCAGCCATCCGTTTCCGCATCGAAGGGTTCGTAGATCAGCCGCTCCCACTCGAAGGCCTCCTGGACGCGCGGCGACAGTGTCGGCGTGGGGCTGAGGGTCGGTGTGGGCAATGCCTACCACTTCCTACTATACCTGTAACTGAATGACCTGTCAAGGCACCCGACGAGCGCGCATCAACCGCCACGCCGCAATCACGACAACGATGCCGATCGCCGCTTCGGCGGCCCACTCCAGCCGCCGAGCGCCTTCCACCGCGAGCAGCTCCATAGCGACGTTGCCCAATCCATGATAGAGCACAGCGACCAGGGTCACCCGGCCCGCAGCGTTGTACAGCCAGGCGTAGAAAGGCGATCCCACCCAAGCGCCGAGGTTGAACAGCCAGAACGCCTCGCTGCCCAAGCCTAGCGACTGCTGATAGGTACCTGGGAGAAAGAAGAGAGGCAAGTGCCAGGCCGCCCAGAAAAGGCCGACGACCAGGCTTGCAGCGAGCACCGGCATACGGCGCTGGAGGGCTTCCTGGCCATAACCGCGCCACCCAGGCTCCTCTAAAGCCCCGGCAAGCGCCCCAACGAGCAGGAACGCCGTGGGTGAGCTCAGCGCAATGCGGCCACGCAGACCGCCTTCCAGCAGGAAGGCCGCCAGCAACACCGGCAGGCCAGCCCGCAACAGCACCAACCCCACTACGTAACCATACCAGCGCAGCGGCAGCGCGCGCGGGTAGAAGGCGCGCCGCAAGAAGCCCGCCATCGGCTCGTCCCAGCGCCCCAAGCCGACCAGCAAGAGAGCCACGCCCAGCGGCCCGAAAAAGCCCAGCGCCGAGAGAAGCACAGTGGGGAACTCCAGCCAGCCCTGCCCTGTCAACGTGGCCAACCACCAGAAGCCCCACGTCCACGCCAGCGTACCAAAGAGATAGAGCCAGGGGGTCGGCTCACCGCGACTCTGAGCCTTATCCATCTCAGCATCCTCCTCAAGTGGATCAACACAAAAGCACCGTAGCCTGACAGTCTACGGTGCCCTTCAGGTAGCGGGGGCTGGATTCGAACCAGCGACCTTCAGGTTATGAGCCTGACGAGCTACCTCTGCTCTACCCCGCAACGCGTGGGCGATATTATAACCCCCACCGTTGAAAATGTCAAGCGTGCGGCCGCCGCATGATCGGAGGCGAGCCATTCGCTTCCTCGCCCCGTCGGCCTGTCTCTGGCTTGTCCTGCAGGGTCACACCGTAGCGAGCGAGTAGAGCCAGTAACTTGGAACGCCTCGAAGTCGAGTGTAGGTTGCGGGGCTCGGTCGTGCACTCGGCGGCTGCCCAGACGTGCCCGGCCACCTCGTAGGCGGCTCGCGGCCGTCCCAACTGCCGCGCCTTCTCGGCCCGCTCCGCCAGCAGCGCGCCCCCTCGCTCCAGCCAATGAAAGACAGTGGCCAGAACGGCATCGGGACTCTCAACCAGCTCGCCCGCGCCTCCGTTGACAACGTAGTCGGCGTTGCCCTGCTCTTGGCCAGGAAGGGCGTCGATCAATAGCAGCGGCAGGCCGCAGGCCAGCGCTTCGGTAACGATCAGCCCGCCAGCCTTGCACATAACGAGGTCGGCTGCGTGCATCAGCTTGGGCATATGCTCCACAAAGTGGTACAGGTGCACAGGGACATGCCAGTGGATTTCCGTCAACTGGCGATACAGCTCATCGTCCCCTCCAGCCACCACGGCCAGTTGGAGCGGCAGGCCAGAATGATTCAACATCTGCAACCCGCCCATCAGATTGCGCACCCGCCTGCTGCCCACGGCCAGCACCGTCGTCCGCTCCGGCTGCCAGCCCAATTCGGCGCGGATGGCCGCTTGGCTCCTCTCCTGCCGCGCCAGGTCGGGATGAACGGGTATGCCGGTGATGTGAACCTTGTCGGCGGCAAGTCCGGCCGCCAGCGCCGCCGCGCGCACCGCCACTGTCGGGACCAAACAGGCATCCACGCCATCGTGAAACCACAGCCGATGGACCGTGACCAGATCGGTGACCACGGTGATCAGCGGGATGCGTCGCCCGATAATCGTGTAGACCGCCCAAAGCGGCGCCTGGTACAGCGGGTAGGTAGTGACGATCACGGCCGGGCCATTGTTGCAGACCAGGTCATACATGACCTCGAACAGCATCACCGTCAGCGCAGTTTCGACCACCATGCTGGGCACCGTCGCGTCGCTAGCTTCGTAACCGAGCTTATACAGCTCGGGCACATCGCGCACGATGCGGTCGTAGTCGGTCTGGCTGTGCCGCAGAAAGGCCGGGACACGCTTATCAGCCATCGCATTGACGATATCCACCACACAGCGCTGGCCACACGTCTCCCGTAGCGCAGCCGCGATGGCCTCGGCCGCGCTGCGGTGCCCAAAGCCCGCATCGGCGGTGAGGATCAGAATACGCCTGGCAACAGACATAGCCGTTTCTCCTCGAACCAGGCCGAGAACAGCTCTGCCGGGCAGAGTCGACCCCCCGCCGCTTGGGCTACAGTGGCCACAGCAGCGGCAGAAAGAGGACACTGATAAGCAGCATCACCAAAATCAACGGCACGCCGATTTTGGCGTAGTCGCTGAAGCGATAGTTCCCTGCACTCATGACCAGAGTGTTCACCGGCGAGGCCACGGGCGAGGCAAAGGCCATCGAGGCGGCAATCGCCACGGCCATCAGGAAGGCGTATGGCTGGACGCCCAGCTTCTGTGCCGCGGCCAAAGCGATCGGCGCCACCAGGACAGTAGTGGCCGTATTGGAGAGGACTTGAGTGAAGAGCGACACCAGCAGAAACAGGCCAGCCAGCACCGCCAGCGGGCCCCACGCACCCAACAGGTCGGTGATGCCCTGGGCCACCACATTCACCAACCCGACTTTTTCCAGCGCGGTGCTCATCGGCAGCATACCGGCGATCAACACGATACTCTTCCAATCGACCGCCTCGTAGGCCTCGTCGATCGTCAGACATCCAGTCAGCACCATGGCCAGGGCCGCCAGCAAGCTGGCTGTCGTCAGCGGCAACGCGTTGGTGACCATCACAGCCAGCATACCACCCAGCACCAGCAGCGCGACCGGGGCCCGACGGCGCGCCGGCGCGCCCATCACCGCCTCTAGCTCGCCCATCACGACGAAGTCGCGGCGCTTGTTGCGCAGCGCCAGGATATGGCTCCAGGGGCCCTGCACGAGCAGGATGTCGCCAAAGCGCAGCGGCGTCTCCTTCAGATCAAGGTTCTCATCCACACCGGCGCGATTGATGCCCAACACGGTCAGCTTGTACACGGTGCCGAACTGCGCCTCCACCAGCGTTTTGCCCACCAGAGCAGAGCGCGGCGGCAGAAGGACCTCGGCGATACCGATCTCCTCACTGACCAACGCCCGCTCATCCTGGGCCTGTGTGGGCTGCACACCCAGGTTCCAAAACGCGGCCGCATGGCTCACGTCGGTGGCGCTGCCCCGAACGACGAGAATGTCGTCGGCGGCAACGGCGGCGTCGGCATGGGGCGCAACCACCTGGCGCGCATTCGATTGCAAGACCAACTGCTGTTCGCCGAACCGCACCACCGACCTAGGCTGCACGGGGCGCAGGATCTTCAGCACGGTGACGTCGAAATCCTGCCCCAGGCGCGAGCCCCCAATGGTCCGGCCCACCAGCTCAGATTCCGGCCGCACCCGCAGGTGGAAGAGATTATCCGGCAAGCGATACAGCTCGACCAACTCCTCTGGCGTCTCGACGCGCTGCAGGTCGTGCGTCGGTTTGCGATCGGGCAGCATACGCCGACCGACAAAGAGCATGAACAGGACGCCGGCGAGGAGCAGGAGTAGGCCCACCGGGGTGTAGTCGAAGAATCGAAATGGGGTCAGCCCGGCCTCGCGCAGCAGGTCGCTGACGATGATGTTGGGCGGCGTGCCGATCAGCGTCGTGGCGCCCCCCAGCAAGGCTCCAAAAGACAGCGGCATGAGCAGCTTGGAGGGATTGATCTTCGCGCTCCAGGCCAGGCTGACGATGGCTGGCAGCAACACCGCCACGGTACCGGTATCACTCATCAGGCCGGAGAGAGCGGCCACTGCGCCCATGATCACCACGATCAGGCGAGTCTCGCTCGTACCGGCAACGCTGAGAATCCGCCGCCCGATCAACCCAGCCAGGCCAGTCTGCATCACCCCGCCGCCCACCACGAACAGCGCAGCGATGGTCAGCACGGCCGGGTTGGCAAAGCCCGCCACCGCCTCTTGGGTCGAGAGCAGACCGGTGAGCATGAGAGCAACCACCACGGCCAGCGCCACCACGTCCACGCGCAGCCACTCGGTGACGAACAACAGTATGGCCAGAGCCAGAATGGCCAGGGCGGTCCACATCTCCAGCGTCATCGCTCTCGTCAACTGGCTGAGTCCGACCACATCGCGGTCCGGCCCCCCAGCAGCAGCCCCTTCGAAGTGAGAAAAACAGAGCGGCCGTTCAGGCCGCTCGAGTGGCGACGGGCCGATTTGAACGGCCAACCAAGGGCTTATGAGTCCCCTGCTCTGCCATTGAGCTACGTCGCCGAAGGAGAGTCAGTCCACAACCTGCGAAGCCGGGCCTCGCAATGAGGATTATACAAGAGGAGGGTAGCTCTGTCAAGGCAAACCCACTGACATCCGGCCATAAACGACTGGTCGCTTCCGCCGTGCCGCCGGGCGATGGAATCGCCCGGCTCAGCCAGGAAAAGCCCGCTGCGCGGGCTGGCGATCGGCCCTCCCGCTCCCTCTTTCGCGGCGAAGTTTCGCCCGGACGTGGAACGTCCGGGCTCAGAAGGCCAAGCCCCTGCAGGCTGAAATGCAGCCCCCGCAGAGGGCTTGGCTCGCTCAGCCGGGTGCTTTAGCACCCGGCGAAGCAGGCCGGCAGGACCAATATGCAAGAGGGAGATAACCTCCAGGCCAGAGCGCGCCTGGGCGATCCACGTTGTCCCTTTGCCCTCCACGGCCCGCGGCTTCCAATCGCCGGGCGGTGGCTGGATCCTCATTTGCGCGATCCGGTCAGTTATGCTATAATCATACCGACCGGTCGGTTTGTAGCTCGAGTAAGGGAATACGGAGGGGGCATGGCCCATCAGCTACGCGGTGACGAGACCCGAGCGCGTATTCTGGCAGCGGCGGCCGAGTGTTTCACCCACGCCGGCTACGACGCTACCGGCGTGGCCGAGATCTGCGCCCGCGCAGGGGTGAGTAAGGGCGCGTTCTACCACCACTTCTCTACCAAGCAGGCGGCCTTCCTGGCGCTCTTCGACCAGTGGCTGCAACAACTGGATGAATCCATGCAGGCGACACGCACGCCCGGCGAGACAGCGCCGCAGCGGCTGGAGAGGCTCGCCGGTATGGTGCAGCAGGTTCTCGAGGCTGCCGCGGGTCAGGTGCCGATGTTCCTGGAGTTCTGGCGCCAGGCGGCCAAGGATGCCGAGGTCTGGCAGACCACCGTCGAGCCCTACCGACGCTTCCGCTCCGCCTTTGCAGCGCTGCTGAGCGACGGCGTAGCCGATGGCACCCTGCGCCCCGTCGACCCAGACATGGCCGCCTGTGTGCTGGTGTCGCTGGGAGTCGGGCTGGTGCTGCAAGGCGCGCTCGACCCGACCGGAGCCGAGTGGAGCAGCGTGCCCGAGCAGGCCGTCCAAATGCTGCTGGATGGCCTGGCGAGGCGAGATCCGCTCTGATATCCAACCCAGCCTACCTGCGAGAGGCTGGACCGTTACCACCGGAGCAGCTATGTCCAAACAGAAAGTGGCGCTGTTCGGCGCATCTGGCACGATGGGCTTTCAAGCATTCCAGGAATTGTGGAAGCGGCGCGAGAAATACGACCTCAGCATCCTGGTCCTGCCCGCCGAGCAGAAACAGGGAAAGTTCGGGCCATATGCCCGCCTAGCGGGTGTACCTACCACCCACGGGCCGGGCGTGGCTCAGGGGGACGGACTCAAGATCGTCTGGGGTGACGCAACGCGCTACGCGGATGTGGCGGAAACGGTCCGCGGCGCGGACTGGGTGCTCAACGCGATGGCCTACATCTCGCCAATGGCCGATTACCACCCCGAAATGGCCCGCGCGGTGAATGTGGATGCCATCGGCCACATCATCCAGGCCATCGAAGCAGAGCCGCACGGCGCAGAGCGCATACGCTACGTGCACACCAGCACAGTGGCCGCGACCGGCAACCGCCCGGTCGGTATTCACGTGGGGCGGGTGGGCGATCCGCTCAAGCCGTCGGTTTTCGATTACTACGCCCTCACTAAAATTGCTGGCGAACGACAGGTGCTGGAGTCGCGGCTCGAACACTGGGTGTCGTTACGTATGACCTTCATCATGCCCACGAACTACCAGGAATTGTTCGCCCTTAGCGACGCGATTCTATTCCACATGCCGCTCGATGCACGAATGGAGAACATCACCGACCGCGATGCCGGCTTCGGCCTGGTCAACTGCCTGGACATTCCCGCCGATTCCGACTTCTGGCGGCGGGTCTACAACATGGGCGGCGGCCCGACTATGCGCACAACCGCCTACGACTTCCTGGCCAACAGCTACCGCCATAACGGCCTGTGTGTCGAGGCCTGCATCGAGCGCAACTGGTTCGCCGTGCGCAACTTCCATATGCAGTACTACGAAGACAGCGACATCCTCAACGGCTACCTGCATCACTGGCGCGACACACCGACCCGTCACGCGCAGGCCATTGCGCAAAGCCAACCCATAGGGCTGCGGTTGGTCGTCTTACTCGCCCGCCGGGTACCGGCAGTCCGCCGGCTGATCGAAAAAGCCGTTCGCTCGAGGTTGAAGAAGCTGGCGGAGCGTCACCCCAACAGCCCGCGCTACTGGGTCATCCACGGCAAGGACATGCGCGTCTCCGCCTTCTTCAAGAGCTATGCCGCCTACGCCGCCATCCCCGGCTGGGGCGTGGACATGCCCAACCTGGATCCAGGTGCCCCCTGGGAACGACTGCATCACGGCTACGACGAAGCCAAGGCGCACCTCGACCTGCACGATCTACAGGGCGCAGCCCGCTTCCGTGGCGGTCGCTGCCTCTCCAACTCCTGGGACGGCGACCTGTATGCGCCGGTGAATTGGGTATGCGCCTTTGGGCACCCGTTCGCCGCCCGGCCCTACACCGTGCTCAAGGCCGGTCACTGGTGCCCCGTATGTGTAGCTACCTGGAGCGGCGACGCGCAAGCCCGGCACAACCCCTTCTTTGCTCAAGTCTGGTATGCCGATCACGACCCGGACGAAAACAACGTCTATCCAGATGACTGCATCCAGGACATTCGTGACGCCGACCGGAAACCCGATTCGTCCCCGTCCGACGTCCGACGACGGAGGAGAAGCTGGTCGTGGGCTTGAACGACACCACCTGGAGCGCTGGAGCGCCTGTCGCCGGCTACGCAGCCGCGAGCGACCGTCGCAACCCCCGAGGTCCCGCCATCAATTCCCGTTAACCGTAGCCTGCGTGTACCGGGCTCATCGGCGGTCGCAAGTGGATTCCACGCCCCCCGGCCATTGCTGCGGGTATCGCCAATCACTGCCGGACTGTTCATGAACGGCTCTCATACCGTGTGCCGCTGCCTGCCAATCGCTCATGGTTGGACAATCGTGAGGATCAGGTTCGAGAGTCACGCTGACCTCCACCCTCTGTCCTGCCGCGCCGGGCAGATGGAACGATTCGCTGTGAGCGAGTAGTTCGCCCGCCGGGCTCATGTAGACCGCCCAGCGAAACGGCCCCGTGCCCAGGTCTCTCCGGTACACCCACCACACCTTCCTGCCCTCGCCATCCACGAACTCGTCGAACGTGCCTCTCCACCCTTCGACTTCATGCCAATCGCCGAAAGCGTCCTGCCACTCGACCACTGTCCACATCTCCTGCCAATGGCGCGCCTGCCCCTCCTGACCAAAGCGCACCCGCAGTTCGATGGCTGCCACACTGACAAGGAGTGTCTCCCAAGCAGGCTCTGGCGGCACTGTGGGCCGAGGAGTGGGCCGCGGCGGCAGGTCGGCCCGCACAGCCTGCGCCGGCAAGATCAGCCACGTCGCCAACAGCAGGGCAAAAACGCCTGCTGCGAACGCAAGGACCAAACGTTGATTCACCCGGCATGCGTTCATCGTCGTCTCCTCAGGTAACTGTATACCCTGTGCCCTCCCGCAGGTTAGAAGTGGCGCCCCAACCTACGGGAGGGCATGCAGTTACCTCCTCCGTGGTAGATTGTGGAACTGCGGCAGTTGACGGGTCGAAACCGGAGGCAAGACCTCCGTCGCTCCACTGCCCCCGGTCGCGCTCACCTCTTCCACTTCGATATTGTTGTAATCCTCGCCGATGATCTCGTGGTCTTCGAGCACCGCCCCATAGGTCGTGGCCAGGTTGAACGAGTCCGCCTGGGCATAGACCGGCGTGCCCACCGCCAGCGGCCAGGAGACGCGGCTATAGCTCGGCCAGTAATAGGCATCCCCCACGGTGAGGGTGATGATGCCGCCCGGCGCAAGCGCCGGCAGCGCATCGGCAGTGACGCCCCACACCAACCCCTGACTGCCCACCTGATCCCACGTCTGGTTGACCCGTGTCGGCTCGACGCGCGGGCCGATGTAGACATCCACCCAGAACTCGTTTTCGACGGGGGCGTTGCCAAGGTTAGCAATGACCACCTGGACGTTGTTGGGAGTCGCGCTGATGTCCCATACAACCAGGTCTGGAGCGGATACATACCTGCGCGCCACGAGCGGCAGGTAGGTGTGCGTGATGGGCCTGATCTCGACTTCAAAGACCTCGGTCGTGGCGACGTTGCCCGCCAGGTCAACCGCCGTGACCTGCAGGCGATGCATCCCGATAGAGATTGGATGCAGATGATAGTGCCACGAGTTGCCATTCAACACGGCTGCGTCCCGATAGACGCCCTCCGGCGCCCAGACGGTGACGAACACGCCGGCCACCTGCCCGCCGTCGCTGACGGTGCCGGCCAGCGCCGCCACGGTCAGGGTCAACCCCAGCGATCGCGCCAGTTGGGTCGTCGTGATGACCGGCGGCACGTTGTCCACGATGACATCGAATGTCAACGGGCTGGTTGACCGGTTGCCTACGCGGTCTTCGCCGTAGAGTGAAACGGTCTGCGTGACCCAGTCCATCGGCGCGTCGTTGTGTACCGTGAACGTCCAGTCGCCGGAGCGGGCCGCCGTCTCGCGCGGCTGGAGCCGCAACTGACTGCGGTGGTACTGCCCATCGCCACTCGCCGGGATCAGATCGCAGATCGAGAGCGTCCAGGTCCCCGCAGAATCCTCGCCGTAAAAGGCCTGCAACGGCCGGTTCGGACGCGCTGGGCGGTCATAGTAGACCACAGCCGGGTCGTCGCCGCCGCCAGCGGAGTAGCCGCTCGGGGCCGTGTCGTCCAGGAGGGTGTCATAGTGGGCCCGGCCCGCGCCGGCGACGCCGCTGTGGTAAAGCAGGCGGACGCGCGTGCCGGCGGGCGAGACCAGCTCGGCCTGGACATCGTCGCGGCGCGCGTGTTCGATATCCAGCCCGATGGTCGCGCTATCCAGCACAAAACTCTCGGTGACGACAAAGGTACGGATGATGGGATTGCTTCCGCACGCCGTGCCGCCGTTGATGGCGATGGGCGCTGCCGGCTCGTCATCGTAGAGATGCGTTGTATCACCGCCGATCAGCCACAGTTGGGCCGGAGCGCAGCGGCCGTCCACGCACACGTCGAGGCTGCCCAGCCCGCGGTTGTCGGCAATGGCGCCGTAGAGCGGGTAGTCGCTCGACCCGATGACGTTGCTCATGTCGAGGTGGCTGGCCGCCAAGTCGAGCGTGATGGTGGGGGGGCGCCTGTCTATGACGAAGGCACGGGGCGTGCTCCACGCGCCGGTCTGCCCGAAGCCGTCGGTGGCCTGGACGCTCACGGCATAGGTCGCGCTGTCGGCTGCGCCGGTCGTGTTCCACGCGCAGGTCCACCGCCCATCGGATGGCGTGACGTCGGGGCAGGCGTGCTGCACCGGCAGGCCCATAGGGCCGGTGATGGTCAGCGTGACCGTCGGCACACCGGAGGTGTCGTAGGCGTAACCGACCAGCAGGTTGTTCCGCGCCGCGATGACGTATTCGGGCTGCTGGATGCCCATGAACTCCGGCGGCTGGATGTCGACCAGGTGGCGGCTCCACAGCCGCTCCAGCGCCGGGCCGCCAGCGGGATGCGCGTCGTCGTACAGCCGCGTTTCCAGCGTCGCCTGCTGCAGGTAGTGGACGCAGGCGTAATCCGGCTGGCTCGCCGCGCAGGCGGCGTAGTATCCCTGCGCCGTCAGCCGGTCAACCGTGGCGGTGAACACCCGGCTGGCCTGCGCGCCGGGGCCAACGTCGCCCAGGTTCACCAGCAGATGGTCGCGGAACTCGGCGGGCAGGTGCGCGCCGGCGGGCAGACGCAGCGCCTGGTAGGACGAAACGTCGCCCAGCGCGCCGGTGGCGGTGACCGTGCCCCAGTTCTCCACACGCAGGGTAAAGGTCACGACCAGCCCATCCCCCAGGAGCGCGCCGGTCTGGTCCATGTTGAGCAGCCAGTTGATGTCGCTGGGGTCGCCGCCGAGCATCTGCCACTGCCAAAGCTGCGCGGCGTCCATGCGGCTCGCCGCGCCGGCCGGCTCGACCAGAAGGGCGGCGTGCAGATCGCTGTCGGTGTACTGCGGCGCACCCGGCGTCAGGCTCCCGTTCGGGCACACGCCCGGCCCCAGGTTGTCCCAGTGATAGCGATAGGAGAGGGCAAAGTCCGGCGCAGCGCTGCTGATGGCGTCCGCGACGCGCGCGCTGTTGAGTGGGTTGCCGTTGGGCATGGCGGCCCACAGGTACAGCCCGTTCTCTTCGCTGGCCAGGGCCACCACATCCAGCGCGGTTGCGGCGGGATTGGTGATGCCCAGCAGGCCGAACGGCAGATGGAGGTCGGTCAGCCCATCCTCAAGCCCGGCGACATACTGGTACAGGCCGTCCTGCGCCAGGTCGCTCTCCACCGTCCAACCGCCGCCATCCCAGTGCAGGAGACTGGCCGTCTGTCCGTCGCGCACCCACACCAGATAGTCGGCCACCATCGCGCCGATGGTCGTCGTCGGCGTGACGCCGGGCAGGTAGATGGCAGGGCCGGCGCCGTAGGGATTATAGGCAGCGGTCGCGCCGCCGGGCCCGGTGTCCAGGTAGATGAACAGGTCGCCGTCGCTGTTCCAGTTTGCCCCGCTCCAGACCAGGCGGAGCGCCTCCGAGTTCCACGTGACGTAGAATTTCTGCACGGCGCTCAGCGCGGCCCTGGGGGGCGCACTGCGGTTGACCCGCCGGTCCACGCCCACCTGGCTGCAGCCGCTCTCCATCCAGCCACGGTAGACACTCTGCAGGCTCAGGGGATCGAGATAGTCGGGAGTGAAGGGGCTGTCGGCGTAGACCGGGCCGATGGACTGGTCACGTGGGTTGCCATGGACATCCAGGCTGGTGAGGTAGGCCCACACCTTTTGCCCCTCGCCCGCGGTGTAGGCGTCGCTGCGGCCGGCCGGGCCGTAGGCGGTCGTGGTCGTGGTCAGCGTCGCCGTCGCCTGGGCCGTCCAGCGGACCCGGTAGCCGCCGATGCCGCTGCCGTCGCTGCTGGCGGTCCAGGTGAGGG
>Ga0209101_1002360_pt1 | contig 12531 bp, 10 predicted proteins | sample ConPoolayeCmetaG_FD_185481 | JGI IMG/M metagenome (GOLD analysis project Ga0209101, IMG submission 185481) | Hot spring microbial mat communities from California, USA to study Microbial Dark Matter (Phase II) - Cone Pool mat layer C metaG... ... | reverse complement strand
AAATCCCATACAAAGACCTCCTAATGCGTGTGATGTTGACCTGAAAGATGCCACCGATGGCCTCAAATGTCAAGAGATGGGACGTTCCTTGCTTAACTGAACCGTATTGGATTTAAGTGTTGTTACTGAAAACTGCAGGCGTTATCATTCCTCGTATGGATCGAACAACAAACAGCCCCACTATTTTATGCGTGGATGACACACCCGAGGTACGCACCCTGGTACGGCGTCTGCTATCCCACCTCTACAACATCATTGAGGCGGACGATGGTTTGAAAGGGATAGAAGTGGCCAGGAACATCCGTCCGGACCTGGTGCTGCTGGATATGCATATGCCTGGTCTGACCGGATATGAGGTTGCCACCCGTATCAAGACTTTGTTGCCGGACGTTCCCGTGGTTGCGCTAACAGCCGATGTGACCGGCGACGTTCGTGAACGCGTGCTGGCAGCTGGCTGTGACGGCTACCTGTCAAAGCCTATCAACCCGGATACGTTTGTGGAGCAGGTGCAGCGATTCCTGAGCGGCGACCGTGAAGAGTTGCGCGATGAGCGCTACCGTAGAGACTACCAGGAGGCATTGGTAGCCCGGCTCGAAGATAAGGTCCGCGAGCTGACCCAGGCGCTTCAGCGCAATGCTGAGTTGAACGAACAGAATATGCGTCTGCTGAAACAGGCGCAACGGCAGGCCCACTTGCTGGCCGCCAGTGCCAAAGTCGGCCGCACCATCGCCTCGATCCTTGACCTGGAGACACTGCTCAAAACCACCGTGGACCTGATCTGTGACGAGTTCGGTTTTTATTATGCTGGCGTTTTCCTGATTGACGAGACAGGCGAATGGGCTGTGCTGCGGGCCGGGCGCGGCGAGGCCGGCGCTGCCATGGTCGCCGCCGGCCATAAGTTAAAGGTAGACGGTCATTCGATGATCGGAGCTGCTACCGGAACACGCAAAGCGCGCATTGCACTGGACGTAGGTGAGGAGCCAGTACACTTCAAAAATCCCTATCTGCCTTATACTCGCTCCGAGATGGCTTTGCCACTGATTGCAGGCGATGAGCTTATCGGCGCATTAACCGTCCAGAGCACGGAGGAGGCTGCTTTCAGCGATGAGGACATTACCGCTCTCCAGACCATGGCTGACCAGCTGGCCATCGCCATCCACAATGCCCGGCTACATCTCCAGAATCAGCGGCTGTTGGCCCAGGCAGAACGGCATGCCAGGTTGCTTGCAGCAGCCGCTCAGGTTGGCCAGAGCCTCACCTCCATCCTGGATATGGACGAGTTGCTTAACAAAACTGTGGATGTCATCTGCGATGCGTATGGCTTTTATTACGCCGGGGTGTTCCTGATTGACGAGACAGGCGAGTGGGCCGTGCTGCGGGCCGGGCGTGGTGAGGCCGGCGCCGCAATGATCGCCAGGGGGCATAAGCTTCAGGTGGGGGGACTTTCTATGATCGGCACATGCATCAAGCAGCGCAAGGCACGCATTGCGCTGGATGTAGGCGAGGAGCCGGTCCATTTCAAGAACCCCTACCTGCCACATACCCGCTCTGAGATGGCCCTGCCACTGATTGTGGGAGATGAGGTGATCGGCGCGGTAACAGTGCAAAGCACAGAGGAAGCAGCTTTCAGCAACGAGGATATCAACGCACTTCAGGCGATGGCAGATCAACTGGCTGTAGCCATCAACAATGCCCGTCTGCTTAAAGAGCTGGAGAGCGCGCACAAGGAGCTTTTGCGGGCCAAGACCTTCGAGGCCATCGCCACGGCTACCGGCGAGGCGATTCATTGGGTGGGTAATAAGGCAGCCCCTATCCCCGGGAGCGTCGCTCGCATTACCGAGGACTTTGTACGTTATATAGCGGTAGCAGATGGGCTGGTGCGGCAGCTTCCCCCTGAATGGCACGAGCATAAATTTGCAATGATCCTGAGCGAAGCGGCTGAGGAAATCGCTAAACGAGGCAGGCTATTAGACCAGGTGCGTGCCGAGTTGGATGAACAGCCCCTGAAGCGACTGCGCAAAATGCTGACCGTGGACTCCATCTTTGAGGACCTGGAAATCATCGAAGGCAGCGCCCGTTCCATCCTGAACATCAAGGAGGACCTCATCGGCCCTGCCCGCCGCAAGATCCGGGAAGAGCTGATCCACCTTCCAGAGCTGTTGGACAGGGTCATCGCATCAATGGGCATACCTGATGAGGTTGTGCGTACGCTCTACAGCGACGATCTTCCCCCCATAATTGCCGACCCAACTCAGCTTGACCGTGTGTTTGTCAATCTGATCAAAAACGCTATGGAGGCAATGTACCAGACGGAAAACAAGCGCTTATTTATCTGGGCGCGGCTTGCTGACGATCCTGGTTTTGTCGTTGTGGACGTGACCGATAATGGCCCTGGTATCCCTCCTGAGATAATGGATAAAATCTGGGTGGCGTTTTACACTACCAAGGGAGACCGTGGTGGTACCGGCCTCGGGCTGCCAGCTTGTGCCCAGATTATCGGACAACTTGGGGGAAAGATCACCGTTGAAAGCGATGTGGGAGTAGGTACCACATTCAGCGTATTTCTGCCGGTGACAAGAGCGCAGCCGTCAAGCGCGGCAGCCTGAAAGCGAAAAGCAGAGCGCCGACGCGGAAACAGCGGTCGGCGCAGGCCGATCGAAGGCCTGCGGCCCAAAGTGGGCGACTTCAGTCGGCAGGGGGAGGCAGTTACTGGCCTGGGGCCTAATACGTGGCCAATCCGGCGGAATGAGCAGCGCGGCGCGCCAGAGCGATGGCCCCCAGTACGCCAGCCCGTTCCCCCAACGCCGGAGGGACGATATATTCCCCGATTTTCTCCAGAACCGGACGGGCGCGTATGTAGCCCCTGAGCAGTTTCTGCACCCCGGCCTGGATGCGGGGGAAGAGATGGCCCTGCCTCATCACCCCGCCGCCAAGTATGATGCGCTGCGGCGAGAGCACGCAGATGAAATTAGTCAGGGCAAGAGCCAGGTAGTGTGCTTCCAAATCCCAGGCTGGATGGTCCGGTGGCAGATTCTCGGCTCGCGTTCCCCAGCGTGCTTCTATTGCCGGGCCCGACGCCAATCCCTCCAGACAATCGCCATGATAAGGGCAACTGCCTTCGTAAGGATCGCTTTGGGGGTCATGGGGAATACGGATGTGCCCCATCTCAGGGTGAAGCAGGCCGTGAATAATTTGTCCCCCGACCATTCCACCTCCCCCGATGCCTGTGCCGATAGTGAGATAAATAAAAGTGTCCAATCCCCGTGCTGCGCCCCACAATCCCTCACCCAATGCAGCACCGTTAACATCAGTATCGAATCCTACGGGCACGTTTAGCTCATGACGTATTGTACCAACCAGGTCTACATTCTGCCAGCCGGCCTTAGGGGTAGATGTGATGTAACCAAAAGTCGGGGAAGCAGGGTTAAGGTCAACGGGCCCGAATGATGCAATGCCAATAGCTGTGAGTCTGGACCCCGCCAGTTCCTGTTGCTCCCGGAAGAAATCCAGTGTTTTGCGGATGGTCTCATGTGGAGTTGTGGTTGGGAAACGGGCCTCAGCACGGATGTCTTGTGGCTCTGTCCCGACAGCGCAGACAAACTTGGTGCCACCGGCTTCGAGTCCGCCGTAGAGAGGAGCTGTGTTCATCTCGAGTATCTCCACAAGTGAGGATGGTGCAGGGAACATCCCATGCAGCAGACCACATTTTATGATATTGTGCTTTCCCTGTCAACCGGCATAGAATGGTTTTTCCGCCGGATGTGAGCTGGTGAGCATGGGAAAGCTGGCCCGGCTCCTGCCTGGCTTTACATCCTTGCGGTCCCATTCTCGCTGTTTGCGAATAAGTGCCTATCCGAAAAACGTAACCGACGCATCCCCATGCGTCGGTATAAGCGGCATAGGGATGCCGCTTGTACGGTTTTTCGGATAGGCTCTAAAAGCTTGACAGTCATACAAAGTTGAGTATGATTAGCCGTTGTAAGTATCCAGTGTGCTCGAGTGTGTCCCATTTTGTCGGGCCTGGCCGTACTCGTAGGATAACTGCTCGCAGTTGTCCCACAATTTTGGGACACACCCATGAGCTCACCGACGGTGTGACAGGAGGTACTATGCCCAAACGATGGTTCCCAACCCTGCTATTGACCGCAATGGTCATTGCTCTGCTTTACCTGCCGGTTTTTGCATCCCCTGACGCAAGCGGTATCACCCACGTGGTTCAACCAGGAGAGACACTCTACAGCATCGCCCGCCACTACGGCGTCAGCGTACAGGATATTGCACGGGCAAACCGTATCACTAACCCGGACCGCATCTACGTTGGTCAACGGCTCGTCATACCGTCGGGTCAGTCGGCCTGTGGTGTCCATATAGTTCGGGCGGGTGAGACAATGCTCCAGATCGCCATGCGCTACGGGATGGACGCCTGGGCTATTGCCCGGGCCAATGGGATTACCAACCTGAACCTGATTTACGTGGGACAACGGTTAACCATCCCCTGCGCCGCGCCACCCCCGCCTCAGCCGCAACCCCCGCCCTCATGGCCTGGCCCCTGGAACGGCGAATACTTCGATAACATCACACTGACCGCACCACCCTACACCACGCGCGTTGACCCCTCTATAAACTTTGACTGGGGTTCCGGGCCACCTGCGGGCGGGATGCCTGTCAACGCCTTCTCCGTGCGCTGGACGGGCAGCTTCAACTTCGAGGCGGGCACATATCAATTCAACGTTAAAGTTGACGATGGAGCGCGCGTATACATTGACGGTGAGCGGATCATAGACGGCTGGCGAGATGGAGGGCTGCGCCTGTACACTGCCCGGCGTGCCTTGAGCGCCGGCAGCCATACCATACAGGTCGAGTATTACGACCGCACCCAGGTAGCGCGCATCCACTTCTGGTGGAAAATGGTCTCCACGGTGCCGCCGGTGGCGACCCCCACCCCTTCTGCGACGGCCACACCTGAGCCTCCGTCTGACGTCTGGTTTGGCGCTTTCTACAACAACGAGTCACTCCAGGGGGAGCCGGTCGCCACCCACTACACACCGGCTGTCAGCTTCGACTGGGGTACTAAAAGTCCCTTCCCCGACACAGTGTGGTGGGATGGGTTCTCTGCCCGCTGGGTGCGCAAGGCATACCTGAACACCGATCACTACCGTTTCTGCGCGATGAGTGATGACGGGGTGCGCCTCTGGGTCGGCTCTACTCTGGTGCTGGACGAATGGCATGCGAACGACGGCTCGCAGCCGATGTGTCGAGCACACTGGGTGAGCAGCGGCACCTACGAGATTAAAGTCGAGTATTATGAACACGGAGGCAATGCGCTGATTCACGTCTGGTGGGAGCCGCATTAAGAACCTATCCGAAAAACCGTACAGGCAGCATCCACGTGCCGCTTATACCGACGCAAGGGATGCGTCGGTTACGATTTCCGGATAGGCTCTTAGTGAGAGGGAAATAACGTGCGCAAGATAATCGCTTTTGACCTGGAGACCCGGCGTCTGGCGGATGAAGTGGGTGGTTGGGGGAATATCCGCAAGATGGGGCTGGCCCTCGCTGTGATCTACTATCCTGCCGAAGGTGTCTACCGCGACTATACTGAGCGGGAAGTTGCACAGCTCATCAGCGATTTGCGCGCAGCGGACCTGATAGTGGGCTACAACCTGTACCGCTTCGATTACGAGGTACTGCGGGCCTATACGGATGACCCGCTTACCGACCTGCCGACAGTTGATCTGCTTCTGTGCCTCTATAAAAACCTGGGATGGCGCCCCAGGCTGGACGACGTCGCCGCAGCAACGCTGGGAGAGAGAAAAAGCGCTGACGGAGTTCAGGCGGTGCATTGGTTTCGCCAGGGTCACCTCGATAAGGTGAGGGATTATTGCCGGCGCGATGTAGAGGTGACCTGGCGCATCTACCAGTTCGGCCGGGAGAACGGCTACGTAAGGTGTCTGGACCGCTCATGGCGCGTGTTTAACGTACCGGTGCGATGGTGAGTGATTTCGAACCCGCCTACCTGGCCCTGCTGCGCTCAGGTGAGTTAAAGCTGCGAGTGGAGGCGGCCTACAGGCGCCTGCATGCCTGTGACCTCTGCGGGCGGGAATGCCGCGTTGACCGCTACGAACACACGGGAAGCTGTAAAACAGGTATCCGGGCCGTCGTGTCCAGTTACGGCCCGCATTTTGGTGAAGAAGACCCGCTGCGCGGCTACCGTGGCTCCGGAACCATTTTCTTTGCCTGGTGCAACCTGAACTGTCAGTACTGCCAGAATTATGAAATCAGCCAGCTTGGACACGGGGAAGAAGTGGAGCCTGAGGAGCTGGCCACGATGATGCTTTCGCTTCAACGCCAGGGATGCCATAATATCAACCTGGTCTCCCCCACCCATGTGCTCCCCCAGATACTGGCTGCTCTTCTGATCGCTGCCCAGGCTGGTCTGAATCTCCCGTTGGTATGGAACACTGGTGGTTATGATTCACTGGCCGCGCTCGCGCTGCTTGATGGAGTGGTGGATATCTACATGCCAGATATGAAGTACGCTGATGAGGAGATTGCCTGTCGCTACTCCAGAGTGAGGAACTACCCGGCTGTAAACCAGGCCGCCGTCAAGGAGATGCACCGGCAGGCAGGCGACCTGGTGATGAACGAAGAAGGCATTGCCCTGCGGGGACTTCTGGTACGCCACTTGGTGTTGCCTGGAGGTCTGGCAGGAACGGCCGGGGTGGCCCGCTTTCTGGCTCAAGAGGTTTCAGTCAACACATACTTTAATCTGATGGACCAGTATCGTCCATGTTATAAGGCAGCCTCACTGCCACCACTGGACCGGCCGATTACGCGGGCTGAGTACGAACAGGCGCTCGAGCAGGCTATGGCAGCGGGGCTGCACCGCTTTGACAGACGCCAGGTGCGCACATTCCATCTCTGGTGACGGGGGTATGATGGAGAAACCTGAGGCACGTTTACATGCCATTGTCCACGGGCTGGTGCAGGGGGTCAATTTTCGCTACTACACCGTCCGCATGGCGGAACGACTGGGCCTGACCGGTTGGGTTGCCAATCGCTGGGACGGCACGGTGGAAACGGTAGCCGAGGGTTCGCGCCGGGCACTGGAGGAATTCCGGGCTTTTCTTAACCGTGGTTCTCCATCTTCAAGCGTCGAACGCGTGGATTACTGGTGGGAAACGCCCACCGGCGAGTTTACACGCTTCGGAGTGCGTTATCTATGAGAGAAAACCCGGAACGATTGGCCTGGACTATCCTCTTCATCTCGTTCTTCATATGCATAGCCCTGGCCATCTCTGTACCACTTGGCATACGCCATTACATCCTCTCCGCCCGCGTAGCGCAACGGGTGGTGCTTGAAGTACAGAGGCCGCCCCTGAGTATCACGCTGCCTGGTCGAGAGCTACCAATTTCGGTTAACGAGCATTATAACGACATCCCGGAACACACGCTGGTCACTACGGCCGCCACAGCCGGACGTCTCGTGTTCCACAATCCCAGGCCCGATAGCCCCATCATCGCCGTGGCTCAACTTTACGATCAGACCAGCCTGTTGTTTCTGTACGCGCGCTCTCCCCGCTTTGCCTCCAGCAGGCTGCCTCATCAGGTCAGATTCGAGGTGAAGACAGGACGGGTACGCGTTATGGTTGCCGATGAGAACGGCCGGGCCACCGTTGCAGAAGTGCGCACTCCTCATGGAGTTGCCCTGTTGACAGAGGGAACGTACTGGATCAACGTCAGCGCAGGTGACACGGAGATCACAGTGCGCGAAGGCGACGCCAGGCTGATGGCGCAGAACAGTAAAGCGTCCTTGCACCTGGCCCCGGATCAACGTGCTGTTATTGATTCGCAGCGATTGCTCGGCCCCTTGCCGGCAGCACGTAACCTGGTGGTCAACAGTGACTTTTCCATGCCCCTGGATAAGGGATGGAGCGCTTATAGCAAGGATGTACAGATTGGAGGGGAATCCGGCGGCGATGTGCAACAGGGGGAGATGGAAGGGCGTCCTGTTGTTATCATCGAACGCAGAGGGGAAGGTCATGCCGAGACCGGCATCACGCAATACCTGGGCGTGGATGTGCGTGATTTCAGTTTCCTGCAACTCCATCTGCTCCTGTACATTGATGAACATAACGTACCGGTGTGTGGTTCTTTGGGTAGTGAATGCCCGATAATGATACGCATAGATTATAAGGATGCCGATGGAGTGGATCAGCAATGGCTCCAGGGTTTCTACTCACTGCCCGATACCGCAGTTCCTGGTAATCCCCCATTCTGCGTAACCTGCAGCTTCCGCAACGATCATATCCAGGTCCCGCTGGACACGTGGTATTCATATGACTCTGATAATTTGGTACCGCAGCTCTCTCAGTCGGGGAGAGCACCTGCTCAGATCAAATCCATCACTGTATACGCATCCGGCCATACCTACCGGGCTGCCATAGCCGAGGTCGAGCTGATCGGACAGGAATGAGGCCCGATGTTCCGTGTATAGAAGCGGGGCCAACTGGGGTAAATCCTATGAAAGCTATAGATGCGGAGAAGATCAGGCAGCAGCGCGAATACAACTATCACCGAACCCCTGACCGGTGGCTGCGCACCGTCGAAGAGGCCCGTGCCTTTGTCGAAGAGGTGGGCTTTTGTCACTTCTGGCCAATCAAGGGCATCGAGATGCCCAACCTGTTCCATGCCATCGCGGGCCGTGAGCGGCCAGTTCCGCACGAGCACGACGATCCCGACATCGGTAAATGTTGGGGCTGGAAGGACGAGTCGCTGGACAAGAAGTGGTGGTACTACGGCAAACTCTTGCGCCGCCGGGCGACGCTCGTCTCGCTGGAGATACTGCCTTATTTTTACGCCCTCAGCGAGAACTATGGTGACATCTACGATTTTACCCAGGAGTACGAGGACGGCCTGATGACAGCGGAGGCCAGGGCTGTTTATGAGGCTATCCTGGAACACGGACCGCTGGATACCATCAGGTTGCGCCGCGAAGCACGACTGAGCGCCCAGAGCGCCAAAGCACGCTTCGATCGGGCGCTGGTTGAGTTGCAGGTTGGCCTCAAGATACTGCCGGTGGGTGTGGCCGAGGCCGGGGCGTGGGATTATGCCTTCATCTACGAACTGCTGCCGCGCTGGTTCCCTGAAATCCTGGAGCGGGCGCGCGCGATCGAGCGGAGCGAGGCGCGGCGAGTGCTTGTGCAACGATATCTCGACAACGTCGTCGCTGCGGATCGAGTGACGATCAGCAGAGTGTTTCACGTGCTCAAGTGGACGCCGACCGAACTGGAGCGCACGATCAACACACTGCTCCAGGAGAAGGCAATCCTGGAAGCGCAGGTTACGGGCTGGGAACATCCACAACTGCTCTCGGCTCGTTTTTTGGAACAGACGTGACTGGGCAGTTACATGAACTGAAGGGGTCACCAGCGCAGGCGGAGATCGGGATCGCCGGCCAACGAGCGAGTGGCCAGCTCCTGTTCGCCGGCCGCGCCCAGGATGGTTGCGATGCTCTGCGCTTCCAGCGGGAGTGCGCGCCCACGCTCTGGCTCGCCGTGATCGAGCAGGTACACGCCGTAGCGCCGCAGGACGGTCGCGCACACATACGCGCCGTCCCAGGCCGCCGCCGTGGGCGACTCTGCCCTGGATAGCGTCCGCCGCACCTCTGCCACCCGCCCCAGGCCGGCCTCCAAGCAGGAGCGTGGGTCCTCGGCACCGGCAAGCAGGCCGCTGCCGTGCACTGTGGCCAGTAATGCCTGGCTCAGGCCAATGTCGCTGTCCCTGCCCCCGGCTTCTGCCACAGTCAACGCCTGACGGGCAAAGCTCAGCGCGGCCACACCATCGGCCAGCGCCAGAGCGATCACCGTCAGCCCCGCCAGCTCGAACGGCCCCAGGGGCGTGCCCTGCGCACCGGCCAGCCGGACGGCTTCCTCGCTGCACGCCCACGCCCGGGCCAGGTTGCCCAACGCGCAGGACGTCGCAGCCAGCCAGGCGTAGTGCCAGGTCGCCTCCACGCTGCCGCCCGTCTCCCCGTCCAACGCGCCGGCCGCCTCCAGGTAGCGGCCGGCGTCGGCCCAGGCCCCGCGCAACAGGCTGAGCTTGCCCAGCCACCCCAGGTTCAACGCTGCGTCGGGGTTGGCGCCGATGGCCTGGTCAACCGCCAGGCTCTCTTCGAGACAGCGCTGCGCCTCGGCGTACAGCCCCAGGCCCAGGTAGAGGTTCCCCAGGTTGTGCAGCCAGCGCCCCACCTGCTTCTCCAGGCCGAGGGCGCGGCACAGGGCCGCGCTTTCTTCCCAGCAGTCCCGCGCCTCTGCCGGCTTCCCCGCCGCGATGAACGCCAGGCCCAGGTGGCCGATGGCTTCTGCCTCGCCTGCACGGTCACCTATGGCGCGACAGGTCTCCAGGTCGGCGGTGAAAAGCTGCCGCGCCGTGTCGTATCTGCCCTGGCGCCAGGCCACCGTGCCCAGATTTCTCAGGCAGACGGCCTCGCGGCGGCGGTCGCCGAGGGCCTGGAACGCGGCCAGGGCCTCTTCGAAGCGATGCCGGGCCTCCTCAAGCCGACCGCCGACCAGGTGCACCTGTCCCAGACCGGCCAGACATTCGGCCGCTCCGCGGCGGTCGTCCAGGTCGCGGTAGAACGCCAGCCATTGCTCGAAAAGCTCCCGGGCGCACGCCAGGTTGCCCTGCGCCCGTTCGATCTCGGCTGCTGCCCGCCGGGCCTGCGCCTGCGCCCGCCGGCCTTCCGGGTCGGCAATGAACCATCCCCCAAATCGTTACTCATTTCACTGGCGTTTGGCCTGGGGCTGAGCATGGCTTTGTTGTGGATGGTGGGAGGCGGGCGCACGCCGTCTGCCCTCGCTGAGCAAACCGGAGCAGAGGGCATACTGGCCCCCGCCGGCGAACTGCGCGTTTGCCCGGCCGGCCCGCCCACCTGCGACTATGTCACTGTGCAGGCCGCCGTGGATGCGGCCAGCCCTGGCGATGTGATCAAGGTCGCCACGGGCGGCTAACCGGCATTAACAACTATGGCGGGAAGAACCAGGTAGTCTATATCAGCAAGACTCGTAATTACCTACCCGGCTGCCTTCCGCCGTGTGCCGATTGGAAATCGAGCTTATACTACGGGCGCCTGCGCCGACGCAGAAACAGCGGTCGGCGCAGGCCGACCGAAGGCCTGCGGCCCCAAGTGGGCGACTTCAGTTGGCAGGGGCAGGCAGTTACGACTTCAGCCGTATTTTCCGCCTGAAGGCTTGACTCCCGGGTGTTATCAGGTAAGGTCTGGCATTCATTTCTGGAGGGAGAGATAGGGGTAGGTAGGGGTACCTACCCCTACCTTTTCAAGCTGCCCAAAGTGGAACCCGAGGTTTTCCAGCCTCCGAAGGTTTGTCCTCATCCAGGATGTAATGGAAGGCATTTCAAGCTGCTCCAGGAAGTGCCCAAGCCTTTACGGGACACCCGGTACAGCGAAGTCTGGGCGCGGCGGTATCGCTGTCTCAGTTGCGGTCGTATCTTTCGCGTCTATACGGCCGGTGTGTCACGGGAGCAATTTTCTCAACGGGTGAAGGGCTTGGCAGTGGCACTTTACCTGTTGGGGCTGAGTTACGGGGCCGTATCTTTGCTGCTGGAAGCTTTGGGGGTTTTTATGAGCAAGACGATGGTATATTACACGGTCCAACGCGCCGCCCGGAATGTTCCTGGGATGAAGAGGGAGGAGGTTTCGGACGCCGGCTTTGGGGAGCGACGTGACCTCGGTGAAAGTGAAGGGGAAATGGTATGGGTGTAATCGCCCTTATTTACCTGGGATTGAATCCGGGATGTTCATAATTGGTTGACACTCTGAGTCAGGCGCCGGATGCCGCCCGATTGAAATCGGCCTGTTGGGGCGCTGCGCGCCGGGCGTCGGCCTGCGCCGACGCGCCGGTCGGCAGAGGCCGACCATTGGCCACAGCAGGGGCGCAGTGCGCTGCGCCCTGTTGGTATCAAGTTAAGCGACTCAAGTCGCACTCAGGGGCTTGCAGCCGGGCATCCACCGGCGTGGGCTCCGTCCGCGCGGGCGGGCGGCCAGGGGCAGAGCGCCGCTCTGCCCCTGCCGGCGCGATTTCCAATCGCCCGCCCCAGAAACTACGCGCGAAGTTCAGTTATGTGTATATTAACTCGCGTGCAAACCCGATGCTATGATGCGAATTTCCCGGTCTATTGGCTACAATTCAACGAGATTCGAGCGCAGATTGAGCGACTCTGCCCTCTGGTAAATGAGAGCACTGCACCCGAATCATTTGAGGAGAGGGGGAGCCAACCGGGCACTCCTGCTGGCGTGAGGGTTCAAAAGGCAAACGGAAACCTGAGGGAGATATACCCCTCCTGCCTGCTCCCCAAAGTTTGAACAATTTGCAATCTGCATAGAGTTAGGTTATAATATTTTAAGAACTGTGGGCCTCGTTTGTGCTTTGGCTCAGATCGGTTTTAAGGTGTGTGGGGTACCATCAAAGCCTCAGGAAATCAGCGGTCACTCAGACAAACATCACCAAA
>Ga0209101_1002358_pt1 | contig 12533 bp, 10 predicted proteins | sample ConPoolayeCmetaG_FD_185481 | JGI IMG/M metagenome (GOLD analysis project Ga0209101, IMG submission 185481) | Hot spring microbial mat communities from California, USA to study Microbial Dark Matter (Phase II) - Cone Pool mat layer C metaG... ... | reverse complement strand
GCAGGGGGCTAGGGGGCTAAAGGGGCAGGCGCTTCCCGTTGAGAAAACTCTGCCGATGCGCCATAATCATAACTTTGCCGCCGCCGAGGTTGGGGGCCGTCGAAGGACTTTTTTGGGAACTTGGAGACGCTTGCCGTGTTCGAATCGATCGCCGTCGTGGGCGCCACGGGCGCCGTGGGCACTATCATCCGCCAATTGTTGGAGGCCCGCCAATTCCCCTTCAAGCGGATCAAGTTCCTCGCTTCGGCCCGCTCCGCCGGCAAGAAAATCCTCTTCGGCGGACAAACCTACACGGTCGAGGAACTCAAACCTGAGGCGTTTGACGGGGTGGAACTGGCCATCGCGAGCACGCCGGACGAGGTGGCCCGCGACTTCGTTCCAGCCGCGGTCGCCCGGGGCTGCGTCGTCGTCGATGAGAGCGCCTACTTCCGCATGGACCCAAAGGTCCCGTTGGTCATTCCGGAGGTCAACGCCCACGCCATCTGGAAACATCAAGGCATCATCGCCAGCCCGAACTGCTCAACGACCCAAATGGTCGTGGCCATGAAGCCGTTGCACGATTACGGCCGTGTTCGCCGCGTGGTCGTGAGCACGTATCAGGCGGTCAGTGGGGCGGGACTGGCGGGCAGCCGCGATCTGGAGCAGGCGACGCGAGCGCGGTTCGAGAACAAGCCGTACCGCAACGAGTGTTTCCCCCACCCGATCGACTTCAATCTCATTCCGCAAATCGGCTCGCCCAAATACGAGGGCTACACTTCGGAAGAGATGAAGATGGTCCACGAGACTCGGAAGATTCTCGAGGACGATTCGATCCAGATCTGCGCCACCTGCGTCCGCGTGCCGGTGACGAATTGCCACAGCGAGACGATCCTTGTCGAGACGGAAAAGAAGATCACCGTGGCCGAGGCCCGACGGCTGTTCGCCGCGATGCCCGGCGTGGTGGTGATGGACGATGTGGCCAACAAGGTCTATCCGATGCCCATCCACGCGGATGGCCGCGACGAGGTGTTCATCGGCCGCATCCGCGAGGACCTGTCGTGTCCCAACGGGCTGGTCTTCTGGTGCGTGAGTGACAATCTCCGCAAGGGCGCGGCGACCAACGCCGTGCAAATCGCCGAGGCGCTGGTGAAAGGGCAGGGGAGATAACGGGGAAGCGGGCACTTGGCCGGTCCGGCCAACGGCGGCACGGGCCGTTTTCCAGGTGGATCGCCATGGTTCGCGTCCGTGGCGGGTCTTCGCCGCCGACGGGGAATCCTGACATGCGGGTCCGGCGCCATTTGTTTGTTCGAGTTGCGTCTTGAGCAGCCCAGGCCGGGCAGGGCAGGGGCGTTTGCACCGATGCGCACGATCAAGCTCACCCTGGCCTATGACGGCGCCGCCTACGCCGGATGGCAAGTCCAGTCGAAACGCAACTCGATCCAAGGGGTGGTCGAGGCCGCCATCGCCAAGATCACCGGCAAACCGACTCGCTTGACCGCCAGCGGACGGACCGACGCGGGAGTCCACGCGCTGGGCCAGGTGGTGGCCTTTCGCACCAACAGCCGTCTGGCGCCGGAAGTGCTCATGCGAGCTTTGAACGCCGAATTGCCGCGAGACATCGCCGTGCTCGACGCGAGCGAGGCCCCCGAGGGGTTTCATGCCACGCTCAGCGCGAAGCGGAAGCGCTATCGTTATCTGATTTACGATGGCCCGGTGCGCGATGTTTTTCGCCGCAAGACGGCCTGGCACTGTCCTCGCAGGCTCGACGCGGAGGCGATGCACCGCGCCGCCCAAGCGCTCCGCGGCACGCACGATTTTTCCAGTTTCCAGACCCAAGGCTCGCCTCGAAAAAGCCCCGTTCGCACGATTTACGAAATATCCGTCCGTCGGGGCTTCGACGGCGACCCGCACCTGGTCGCCATCGAAATCGAGGCCGATGGTTTCCTCTACAACATGGTCCGCGCGATCGTTGGCTCCCTGGCCAGGGTCGGCCTCCACGCCCGAAGCGAAGACTGGATCGGCAACGTCCTGGCCGCCCGCGACCGACGCGCCGCCGGCCCCACCGCGCCGCCGCATGGGCTGTTCCTCGTGGAGGTAAAATATGAGTAGAAGCGCCGCGCCGGCGTGGCAACAGCGAAACGCCGAACAACCTTATGGCGCCTTGTCTGCCGCTGTGGTTGTCCATCCCTCGACACTCCGCGCCCCCGAGCACGTTGGTTCCCCATGCGCGTTGCCCACATCATCACGCGGCTGATCCTTGGCGGGGCCCAGGAAAACACGCTCTTGTCCTGCGAAGACCTGATGCGCAGGCATGGCGACGAGGTGCTCTTGATCACCGGACCGCCGCTGGGACCGGAGGGAAGTCTGCTGGAACGGGCAAGGGCAGGGGGGGTGCCAACCGAAGTGGTTCCGCAACTCCGCCGCGCCATCCATCCCTGGCGCGACGCGGTCAGCTACTTCCGCATCAAGCAAATCCTCCGGCGATTCCAGCCCGAGGTCGTACACACGCACAGCGCCAAGGCCGGCATCCTGGGCCGGGCCGCGGCCAGCGCCTTGGGAGTGCCCGTCATTGTCCACGGGGTTCACGGGGCGCCGTTCCATCCCTATCAAAACGGTCTGGCCAGAGCGTTCTTCCGCGCCTGCGAACGTTGGGCCGCCCGCCGTTGCCACGCCTTCGTCAGCGTGGCCGACGCGATGACCGAGCTGATGGTCCAGGCCGGCGTCGCCCCGCGAGAAAAGTTCACCACCATCTACAGCGGGATGGAAGTGGAGCCTTTCCTCCGCGCCCACGAGCATCGCGACCGCGTTCGAGCGGAACTGGGCTACGGACCGGAACACGTCGTGATTGGCAAAGTCGCCCGGCTCTTCCGGCTCAAGGGCCATGCCGACGTGATCGAGGCCGCCCGCCGCCTCGTCCGCCTCTTCCCCGAGGTCCGCTTCCTCTTCGTTGGCGACGGCGTGCTCGCCCCTCGCCTCCGCTCGCGGATTGCCGCTTTGGGGTTGGAGCGGCATTTTCAATTCACCGGCCTGGCGCCGCCCGAGCGGGTCGCCGAACTGATCGGGGCAATGGACATCGTCGTCCATGCCAGCCTTCGTGAAGGACTCGCCCGAGTGCTTCCCCAAGCCCTCATCGCCGGAAAACCGGTGGTCAGCTACGACATCGACGGCGCCCGCGAGGTTGTCCTGCCCGAGGTCACCGGATTCCTCCTCCCCCCCCGTGATATAGATTCGCTCGCCACCTCTTTGGGCAGGCTTGTTCGAGATCCTTCGCTTCGTGATCGTTTTGGCCGCGAAGGCCAGGCCCGCTGGACCGACGTCTTCCGCCACGAACGGATGACCGATAGCCTCCGGGCCTTGTATGAACGGCTGTTGACTCGGGTTGCCCAAAATCCCGCTTTTCGTTAAATTAGCGACCATCATCTGAAAACCCTAAAGAAACACCTTTTCTTGGAAGGATTGGAGCAATCCACAAGAGTGGCATGGTAACGGCTTGGCAAAGCTGTTCTTGTCCCCACGACCTTTGTAAGCCGAAAATGCATACGGTGTGCGACCTGGGCAATAGGGCGCAGCGAAGAGGGGATTTGACCCACGCTTGCAGGCGGGTAGCCCCGTGATTTCGTGAACCAATGCGCCGTTTTTCCCGCGCCCAGCTTTGAACACCGCCCATGGGAGTCGACTGATGGCGACCACCGAATACCGCCTCTCGTTTGAACGGCCGATCTACGAATTGGAAGCGCGGCGCGACAAGCTGGAAAAGAGCGCCCAGGACAACGAGGAAGTCCGCGCGGAAATCCGGCGTTTGAATCGCGAAATCGCCGAGATGAAACGCCGCGTGTATAGCCAGCTCAAGCCGTGGGAAACCGTCGAGGTGGCCAGGCATCCCGACCGGCCGCAGACCACGGACTATTTGGAATTGGTCTTCGACGAGTTTGTCGAGCTTCACGGCGACAAGTGCTTTGGCGACGACCGCGCCTTGCGCACGGGCTGGGCCAAGCTCGACGCCTACCGGGTGATGGTTGTCGGCCATCAAAAAGGCAAGACCCTCAAGGAACGGACCGCGTGTTATTTCGGCTGCGCGCACCCGGAAGGCTATCGCAAGGCCATCGCCAAGATGAAGCTCGCGGCCAAGTTTGGCCTGCCCGTGATCTGCCTCATCGACACCCCAGGCGCCTATCCCGGCATCGGCGCGGAAGAACGCGGCCAGCACCAGGTGATCGCCGAGTCGATGTTTGAAATGTCGCGGCTGCCAACGCCGGTGATCTGCGTGGTGATTGGCGAGGGAGGCTCGGGCGGGGCGCTGGCGATCGGGGTGGGCGACCGCGTCGCCGTGCTGGAACACGCCTACTATTCGGTAATCAGCCCCGAGGGCTGCGCCGGCATCCTTTGGAAGAGCAATTCCTTCAAGGAGCAGGCCGCCGCGGCGCTGAAGATGACCGCCAAGGACCTCAAGGCCTTCGGCCTGATCGACGCCGTTCTCCCGGAACCCCTTGGCGGCGCCCATCGCGACCATCACCAAATGGCCCGAGAACTCAAGACCTACCTTCGCAACTGCCTCCGCGAGCTGCTCGCCCGGCCAATCGATGAACTACTGGAGGCCCGTTATCAGAAGTTCCGTCGCATGGGCAGATGGCTGGAGGCGCCGCTGACCTCCACGAGCCAACCGTCGCCGTCCGGCAACGGTGAACTGCCCAACGTCAGCATGGAACCAGCGCCGGCCGAAGCAACCCAACGGTAGGCCGTCGTTGGAAACGCCCCGCGCCGCGGCGGTGGAAACCGTCCGCTGCCCGAGGCCAGCTAGTGCGCGGCGTCCCGTTCCCGCAAGTCGCCTGAATTCGCCAGGGTCCTCGCCCCCTCTGGGTCAACCGCCGTTCTTGCCGTAGTCCTCCGGGCGATGCGGCCAAGCCGAGTCGCCGCCCCGCCGCCACTTGGCCACTTGCGTCTTGATTGGCCGTTTGCGTCTTGATCTGCGCCGGCCAGAAGGGATCGAGGCGGCGAGGTCCGCCGCCTGTACTGGACTCGGCCCGAGCGATCCAGACATCTCGCGCGGCGTCCCCCGATCGCGCGGCGTCCCCTGATGGAAACCACTTGCGGCGCGCCGGCCGGGCCGGTCACGAACCGGCCGGGGGCCGGCCGCCGTGGCGCCGGCCCGACCGGCCGACGGCCCCACCGGCTGAAGGCTTGCGTCTTATCACTTCACGGCCGTGGCGTGGGCGTCGTTGTTGGGCGGGTTCTGGACAGGCCGAGAACACGTGGAGGAATCCCGGGGCGGTCGGCGGCATGGCGGCTGTTTTTCGGCCTCTCCCCAACGTCCGATAATGTTTCTTATGTTCGGTCGCCACGCGGGATTTTCACGGGAAATAATGAGTTTTGCCCAGACGCTTCCGGCGGTTCCGCTGGCCTCGCCGGCGCACGCGGCGGCGGATCGGCCCTGGTCTCGCCCGGCCATTCCCAGATCGGTTTCCTCTCCCCGCCCGACGGCTCCGCCGGCAGCGAAAACCTCGGTCGTGCGAACTCGGAGGCGGTTCGCGGCCATTCGGCCGTTCGGGGAATCCCGGCCCGCTGGGGCGAGAACGGCGGCTCCGGGGGACTGGCAGGGTCGAGGCGGCGATCGAGCTGGTCGATGTAGGCGCCCAGCACGTTGCGGACCTCGGGCGGGAGGATCGGGGAAGTCCGCTTGATGACCTTGCCGATGGTACGACCGGAATAGGTGTTCAAAACGTTCTGCCGCAACGGTTCGGACAACGTCACCGCGAAAAAGGTGATCACCAGGCAAAGCAAAGCCCCCTTGGCCAGCCCGAACATCGCCCCCACTTGCCGGTCGAAGTCCTTGAGCCGAATCCGGTCGATGATTCGGGCAACGATCCGAAACGCCAGCCAGATCCCCGCCGAGGTGGCCAGATACAAAAGCAACATCGCGATGAACCGGTTCCACGGTTCCTGGGCGCTGATCATCGGCGCCACCTGACCGCTCATCCGCGCCGCCACGACGAAGCTGACCACCAGCGAGGCCAACGAGGCGACCTGCCAGGCCATGCCCTTCCAAAACCCGAACAGCGTCGCCATTGCTAGCACCGCTAGCATCACCAGGTCGTAAGGCTGGATCGGCAACGGATTCACGCTCTTGCCTCCTTTGCGCGATCTGCGCGCTTTATCCCAACGCGCCGCGGAAACACGGCGGGGAGTGGGAGTATAGCGAAGTAGTTCTGCCGTGCGAAGACGGAATCCGCGACAACTGACCTTGGGAGTTGGGGACGTTTTGGATACAAGAGAGGCAGTCCGCTCTGGTTGCGTGTTTCCGCTGGCCGTTCAATCCGGACGGCGGCGCGAAACCGGCTGAAAACCCTGGCCTGTCTTGCCATGGCCAACTTCCGAACCCATATCACGGTGAGCACGGTGGCCGGCTTGGGTTACGGGACGGCAGCCTACGTCTGGTATGACGTGCCAGCGCCGGTCTGTCTTTTGGCTGGAGGCTTGTGCGGCGTGTCGGGAATGCTTCCCGATCTCGACAGCGGACCGGGCGTGCCCTTGCGGGAAAGCCTTGCCTTCGCCGCGGCGGTGGTCTCGACGATGCTCGCCGACCGGTTCCTGAACTTCGGGTGGACGATGGAATCGGTGATCCTGGCCGGGGCTGTCGTCTATCTGGCGATTCGCTTTGGCGCGGCCGAGCTTCTCAAACGGTACACCGTCCATCGGGGCATGTTTCACAGCATCCCCGCGGCGATCATCTTCGGCGAAATCGCCTATCTTTTGGCGTCGGGCGACCTGCCGATCCGCTTGTACAAGGCGGGCGCGGTCTTGTTGGGCTATCTGATCCATCTCGCGCTCGACGAGCTGTACAGCGTCGATTTTGTTCGGGGACGGATGCAGATCAAGAAGTCGTTCGGCAGCGCGATCAAACTCTTCGGCAACAAGCTCTGGCCGAACGTCTCGGCCTACGGCAAATTGGCCTTGTTCACGTTCTTGGCGATGAAGGACCAGGCGTGGATGGCCGAATTCTACCACCAGCGTCTGGAGGCCCGCACCGAGCGCTGGACCCAGCGGATCGTGGATTACTCCGGCAAGGCCCTGAACGCCAAGCCAGGCGAGAAACCTGGCGAGCCGCCGCCTGACGCGAAGCAACCGACGCTGGGCGAAGTCGCGCAGCGGGCGTGGGTCTCGATCGCGTCCTCGCGGACCGAGAACGAATCGAAATCCCCGCCCGCGACCTCGCCGGAGTCCAAATTGGCCACGCTAGGGGAGGCGGCCCAGCGGGCGTGGTCGTCGCTCGCCCCGTCGCCGATCGCGCCGGAGGGCAGACTGCCCAAGCTAGGCGAAGTGACCCAGCGGGCGTGGTCGTCGCTCGCCCCAGCCCGGACCGCGCCCTCGCCGCCCCAGTCCGCGGCGGAGGCGGGCCCTCAACCGCCGAAGCCGGAGGAGAGCGGGGCAGGCAAGGGGACCGATCCGAACCGCCCCTGGCTTCCGCGCTGGTCCAGCGGACGCGACTGGCTTAACCCGAAACCCGGCCCCGGGCCAGCCTCCGGATCTACCTTCCATTAGCCCGGTCCGCGGGGAATCTCCGCATCGGGCGGGGCGCCGACTTGGCTATTGGGATGCCGCGGGGCACAATCGGGCAGCCACGCGGAGGGCCTCGACCATGCTCGTCGCCTGGGCCTCGCCCCGCCAGGCGATGTCGAACGCCGTGCCGTGGGCAACGCTGGTCCGCACGATCGGCAGCCCCAGCGTCACGTTGACCGCCCGATGCATCCCCAAGAGCTTCAAGGCGATATGTCCTTGATCGTGAAACATGGCCACGACGGCGTCGAATTGGCCATCGCGGGCGCGGACCATGAGGGTGTCGGCGGGGAGCGGCCCCACGAGATCGAGGCCCTCCGCCCGACCTTGCTGAACCGCGGGCAGAATGATCCGTAGTTCCTCGTCGCCGAACAGCCCGCCCTCGCCGCCATGCGGGTTCAGCGCGCAGACGCCAATCCGCGGTCGGCCGCCCTTGAGCCGCGCCATGAATCGATCGGCGAGCCGGGCCTTGGCCAGCACCCCCGCGGCGTCGAGTTCCGACAGCACGTTGCGCAGCGCGGTGTGCAAGGTGACGTGGACCACGGCCAATCCGTGGGCCGAAACCAGCGCGCCGCCCGGCCCAAGGTAGAGCATCATGGCGAAGTCCCGCGCCCCGCAAAGTTCGGCCAGCAACTCGGTGTGTCCCGGATAATCATGGCCCGCGCGATGCAGGGCCTCTTTGTTCAAGGGCGAGGTGACGATCGCGTCCACTCGACCTGCCAAGGCGAGCCGGGCCGCGGCGACCACGGCCGTAAACGCCGCCTCGCCACCCTCGGCGCTGACCGCGCCGGCCGGCGCGTCGATCGCGTTCCGAGGTCCGGCCTCGATGCATGGAATGCAAAGCGGCGTGGGTTCCGCCTCCTCTGGCGATGGCACCGTCGCCACTTCGGCCACGCTGTTGACCAACGCGACGGCTCGACGGAGGATTTCGGGCCTGCCCACGGCCAGCGGACGGCACCAACGATGGACGTCAGGCGAGGCCCACGCCTTGACCACGATTTCCGGGCCGATGCCGGCCGGGTCGCCGAGGGTAATCGCAATTCGGGGTTTCATCATGTACTCCGCACCGTTCACGGGCCGAAGGGGACCAGGCGGCGGCAAGGGGTCGGAAATCTCGCTAACGCAAACGCACCGTTTTGGTCCGCGGACGCCCGACGATCCCAGGTTCGATCCACGTAGCCGGATTCACGGGGCACCGGGCAACGAACGTATCACGGTTGCCACCGCCGCCGGACGTTCACTATACTTTAATCCCATGCGTGCGTGCATCCAACGAGTCAGCCGGGCCAAGGTGGTGGTCGGCGGAGAGGTTTGCGGTCAGATCGGTCTTGGGATGGTCGTCTTGCTGGGCGTTGCCGGCGACGACACCGAGGCCGACGCCCTCCGCCTCGCCGAGAAGATTGCCGGTCTGAGAATCTTCGACGACTCGGAAGGCAAGATGAACCTCGCGCTGGCCGACGTCGGCGGAGCGATGCTGGTCGTGAGCCAATTCACGCTTTTGGGCGACTGTCGGCGGGGTCGCCGCCCCGATTTTCTTGCCGCGGCAGGCCCTGAAATGGCCGAGCGGCTCTACCGCGTCTTTATCGACGCCGTGGCTCGGCACGGCATCTCCGTGGCCACCGGCCGCTTCCGCGAGCACATGGAAGTGGAACTGGTCAACGACGGTCCGGTGACGATCTGGCTCGACAGCCGCGACCTGGCCGCTCCGCGGAAAGGATAGATTCCGATTGAGTTGGGCGTCCCCTGCCCTCCCCTGCCCTGGGCAGTTCTCACCTGGCAGTCCCGCCCTGGGTTACCCTGCCTCTTGCTGCCCTCCCCTGCCCTGCCCTTACCGACTTCTCGCCACGCCAAGTCGTTCCAAGAATTGATCGGTTTGGTCGGTGTGTTCGAGGTTCCCCGGGGTGAAGGCGAATTTCGAGGGATTCACCGCCGGGTTGAACGAGACCTCGAACAAGTCCATGGCGACCGTGATGCGATCCTCCGTGTCGCCCGGCAGGAGAGACTCCAAACGGCGGCGGTATTCCACGCGGAAGGGAAACAGGTCGTCGCGGCCCAGGAACAAGACCACGCGGTCGGGGATATGTTCGGGCAGACGGGCGGCGGGCGACTTCCCGGATTTCGGCGGAGGACCGTCGCTCTGGCTCAACGACGCGAGGCGATCAGCGCGCCACGATCCATCCAATCGAAAGACCGGCGTTTGGTCGGCCAGCACCGTGGGGGCGACGGCGGTGAATTCGAAGTGGTCGCGAAGGTCGCGAAGCAGATCGGCCAGTCCGCCCAACCGCGTCCGCCACTGGAGCTGTTCAGGCGAGAGGGGTTCGGTTCGTGCTTCCAGGGCGCGGGCGACGCGGGCCAAATCGACACGTTCGGCGCTCCCTTTCCCCTGGTACGACTCGCACCGCCACAAATAACGACCATCGCAGACTTGCAGCAACGATAGCAACTCCTCGCCTACCTGCATCTTCAGCTCGACCCGAAATCGATGCACTCCGTCGATCCTCTGCTCCAGGTAATCGCCCGAGCCAACGAGATGTTTGCCGTACAAATGGACGGATTGTCGGGTCTTGGCGGAAAACGAAGGGCAACGTTCGAGCATCGCAATGGCGTGGGCAAGAATTTCCTCGGCGCGGGGATCGCCGCCGGGCACACCAGAGCTTGGGTCCCTGGACCGATCCACTGAGCTGGTCTGAGGGACGCCTCCCCTGCCCTGCCCTGACGGGTCGATGGCCTCATCGAACGCCAAAGGTAGCTTCAGTTCACCCAATACCCTCTGAAAGAGTGGTTTTGTCGTCTCACGCCACCGAGGATGGATTGCAACGGTTGCCCCCAAAGCGCCGATTCCAACAACGATGATGATCGCGACTCGGGAATACATCGTGGCGGTTCTGACGGATTTGCCAAAGAATCGCGTTGTAGCAGGCCGAACATTAGACCCTAGTGGGGTTTTCCCTGGTCGCGCTCCTTTTGGCCGAGCAGGCATGGGACTCCGCTTCCATCGTATCCGGCAATGAGGAAAACCGCCAAGTTGAAAAAACGTGGTTGCTTGAGCAAACAAAGGTTGATCGGATCGCGTCATCCGCTTTCAGGATGGGTCCGATGACGTATAGGTAGGGGGGACACCTGATGAGATACGGCAAGTACATGTTGGTTCTCGCGGTAGCCGTCACCGGCTGCTGCCATGATGTGTGCCGTCAAGGCGGGCCCGGCGGCAGGACGCTGGGGGTTGGCAACAACCTTCCTCCCGCGGCGATGCTGATGCACCCTGGGCCGGGCGTGGACGGCCCAGGCCCCGGCGTGATGATGTACCAGCCAGCCATCCCCTTGCCCGCCCAGGCGGCCCAAGTGGTCTTCGCCGGGCCCGAGGGCATGGTGATCAACTGGGATGTCGGCGGGCCGGGCATGTTCGACTCGGAACCGCTGGTGGTTCCCGGCCGTTACAACTTCCCCGAAGGGGCGATCTACCGTCTGAAACTGTCCAATATCCCTGGTCGGCCGGGCGTGGAACTGTACCCAACGCTGGAAATCGGTCCCACCATGCCGCGAACGGCCGCCTTTCTGGCCCACAACGCCATCCCCATCCAGTTCACTCCGGAAGATTTCGACCAGGTGATGAGCGGCAATTTCGTGACCAAGGTCATCTATCTGCCGGACCCCGAGTTCCAGGAACTCGCGGTGGCCGGAGTCGAAACGCTGGTCAGCACACGGCTTGATCCCGGCGTGGATCCCATCGTCGAGGCGGACCGTCGCGGCGCGATCCTGGCCGTGGTCCGGATCGGCAACAAGGACTTGCAGCTCCCTAATCCCGTTGCCGAGGCCAACGGGGTCACGCCGGCCGGCTATGCGGGAGCGATGGGGACGCCGGGAATGATGGGCGGTCCGGTCCCTCCGAACTACATTTCCGGCGTCACAGGCCCCCAATGGGGGATGCCCATGTCCGGCACACCCATCGGATTGCCTGGACCTCCGCACGTCCCGCTCGGGGTTCCCGCCGGTTTGCAAAAGCACAAGATCGTCAACCATTCCAAGGTCCATCTTCCCGAACCGCAACAGCGGGTGCGCGTCGATGTCAAGCAAAAGCCGGCGATGAGCTACCCACAACCGGCCAACCATGCCCGCATCGTGGAGAAGGTTCAACGCGGCAACGAGCATTACCGCCAACCGAGTTGGGCTGCGAACCAATACATCGCGGGCGAGAACGGCGGGATGCCCTGCCCGGTGGAAGAGAACCGCCAGAATGGCAATTCGCCGTCGGCGGCCTCGGAATGACCAACAGGGATGAACTCGGACGTGAGGTTGGGTTCTGGCAAACGACTTTCATGGCTATCTGGCGTGGGAAATCCATTCAGGCCGCTCGACCAACGCCAGCCTGAAAGGCGGTCCCGCGACGGTTTGACGAATCCCTTTCCAAGTTCATGGCCTCGCGCGTCCTTTCTTATCAGGCTCAAGAAATGGTCTGCTGCAAGCGAGTTGCTGGCAAACTGGCGATGGCGGCGATGCTGTGGCTGGGCGCATTCAGCCTGGTGCGCGGCCAGCAACCCCCGGTGCATTTTTGGCATCCGGCGGGTTTGCCTCCGGGAGCGATTGGAGGCCAGCAACTCGCGCGTGGCGGGCCTTTGCCGGGCTTCTTTCAGCCAGTCGAGATTCGGACCCCAGCAAAGGTCCTCATCGCGCTGGCGGAAAGAGGCCGGTTCCGAGAACCCACGGCTGGTCCGATCCGCGTCGGATTGCTGGTCGGCCAGGTGTATCGCCTGGCTGTGATCAATCTTCCCAACCAGCCGGGCGTGGCGGTCTATCCGACCATCGAGGTCGTTGACCGCCTCTACGCCCCGCGCGGCATGGAGACGCGTTTTCCCGTGCTGATCGAGTTGACCAGGGAGGATCTGGAACTGGCCGCGCAGGGCAAGTTTGTCACTCGGGTGGTGTACGTCGAGGATCCCCAGGCCGCGTTGCCAGCCCCGGCGACGGGCGACCAAAGCTGGTTCGATGTGGCCCCGGGCATGGAT
>Ga0209101_1002357_pt1 | contig 12533 bp, 9 predicted proteins | sample ConPoolayeCmetaG_FD_185481 | JGI IMG/M metagenome (GOLD analysis project Ga0209101, IMG submission 185481) | Hot spring microbial mat communities from California, USA to study Microbial Dark Matter (Phase II) - Cone Pool mat layer C metaG... ... | reverse complement strand
GGGTTGGGAGGACGGGGGGCGCCGGGGACGACGAGGGGATGATCAGGACCTGGCCGGGGTAGATGGTGTCGCCCGTCAGTCCGTTGGCGGCCTGGAGGGCCTGGACCGTGGTATCCATCCGGGCGGCGATGTCCCAGAGGGTGTCCCCTTCCTGAACGATGTAGGTCTGGACAGGCAGCGTCGGAGAGGCTGTGGGGGACGGAGCAGGGGAGGGGGATGGCGAGGGCTCTGCTCCGACAGCCGTCGCTGGAGGGGACGTCGGCGACGGGGGCGGCGGAGGCGCCGGCGCCGCGGCCCAGGGGCGGGCGATCAGCAGGATGGCCGCCAGCAGCAGGAGGCCCAGGCCGATGCCGATGGCGAAGCCCAGGAGAATATCTCGGGTGGAGGAACGCTTTCTCATCTTGACCATACGGCGGCCCATCCGTCGCCGGGGATGAGCAGGAACCGCCCGCTGCCGTCTTCCCGCATCACCTCAATCCCGGCGTTGGAGTGAAAGACAATCCATCCGCAGGACGACCAGGAGGGGCGCCCGGCCCGCCGTTCCGCCAGGAGCCGGACAGGGACTCCGCCGCTGGCCGGGATGTACCAGATGGCCTCGGCATCCATAGAGGCGGTGTCCACGATGGAGTGGTAGGCAATAAACCGACCGTCCGGCGACCAGGCGGGCCAGCGGCATCCCACCGCGCAGTCGGTCAGGGGGAACGAAAACCCGCGTTCGTCGTAGATGTAGATTTGCCACTTCCCGGTGCGGTTGGACATAAAGGCCAGGGTGGAGCCGTCGGGGGACCAGGCCGGGCTCCGTCCCTTTTCCCCTAACGGGCGGGCGTTATTTCCGCTGGCATCCATCACCCACAGTTCGCCGTCGGCGTTCCGGTCAGCCCCTTTCGGATTGACCCGGTAGGCAATTTGTCGCCCGTCAGGAGACCAGGTCGGCTCCCGTTCGTCCAGGTCCGGGCTGGTCGTCAGAGGCCGGGCCGTTCCCCCGTCCACCGGGATGGTCCAGATGTCGTAAGAGCCTGCGGAGTCGGACTGGTAGACGACGGCCGTTCCATCGGGCGACCATTCGGGCTCCGCCTCGTCCACGTCCGGGTTACAGACCAGGCATCGGGCGTTGCTGCCGTCCCCCCGGGCAACGTAGATGTCGCTCTTGCCCACTGCCCCCACCATATAGACCAGGTTGTGGGAGGCACAGGGAAAGACCGTGGGGGACAGTGTGGGGGTAGGGGGGACAGTCGGCCCGCTATAGGCGACTTCCGTGACGGCTGGCGGGGCTGTGGGAGTAGGGCTTGCCCTTTCGGCGATCCGCTGGCTGGATGTGCCCCCTCTCAGCAGGGCGACGGTTCCGAAGACCAGGGCGGCGCAGAGCCCCAGGACCAGCAGGCCCGCCGCCAGCCCGATCCAGACGCCTCGGGGGATGGCGCGGGCTCCGGCGGCGACTTCCGGCGAGACGGCCATCGGGGTACCGGGCTGAGGCTGGAAGGGAAGCGCGCGGGTCGGCGGGAAGAGGTCGGCCCGCAGGGCCTGGATGCTGGGGTAGCGGGCGTCGGGCTGAATCTGGGTGGCCCGCAGGATGACCCGCTCCACCTCCGGCGGGATGCCGGGCATCAACTGGCGCGGCGGCGGCAGCGGGAAGGGAACGGCGGCCGCCGCCGGGTCGTAGCCCGTCACCATCTGGTGGATCAGGACGCCCAGACTGTAGATGTCCGTCCGGGGGTCGCTCTGGCCCAGTCCGCCATATTGCTCCGGCGCCGCATACCCCGGCGTTCCCAGGTTCACCGTGTCCTGACGCTGCCCCGGCTTGAAGAAGCGGGCGATGCCGAAGTCTATCAGTTTCACCCGCCCCTCCGGCGTCAGCATAATGTTGGAGGGCTTCAGGTCCCGGAAGATGACGGGGGGCTGGCGGGTGTGGAGGTACTCCAGGACGTCGCACAACTGGCGGATGATGGGGAGGGCCTCCTGGAGGGGAAGCCGGTGGCCGGGGCTACGCTCCAGTCGCCGGGCCAGGGTCTCCCCCTCCACGAACTCCATCACCAGGTACCAGTTCTCCCCCTCCGGGAAGAAGTCGGTGACGGCGGCCAGGTTGGGATGGCTGAGGGAGGCCAGCAGGTGGGCCTCTCGCTGGAAGGCGGGGACGGCCCAGGCCTGGTCGTGGGGGGAAAGGAAGGCCGGGGACATTTCCTTGACGGCGCAGCGGCGGCCGGGCAGGCGGAGGTCTTCGGCCAGATAGACCGTCCCCATCCCTCCGCCGCCCACCTGCCGGACGATGCGGTAGCGGTTCTGCAGAACGGTGCCGGGGGTCAGCATGGGACGTACTCCGTATTACGGGTTACGGGTTCCGCTTCATTACCCTCCAGGAAAAAGGCGGCGCAGGGTCTCCTCCAGTGGAGCCACCTCCTCCCAGGGCACGAAGCGCGGCAGGAGCGGACGCAGGTCCCGCTCCCAGTCGGTCTCCGCCTGACGCAGCGCCTCCTCCAGGCGGGCAGCGGAGGGTGCCAGGTCGTAGAGGGCCAGTTTTGCCCGCACCAGACCGGGGTCAGGATGCACACCCTGGGCACTCAGCAGCCAGATGTCATACAGATCGCGCGGTTTCCCCCGCACCAGGAAGGCGCGCACTTTCTCGGCCAGCAGGTGCTCCAGGGTGATTGCCTGCACTACGAATGGGCGCAGGTCATCGTACTCGGGCGTGACCAGTGCGGCGCGGCTTTCCACCGCCTCCGGACGCAGGTTGATGTCCACTCGCACTTTGCCTTTGGTGCGGTCCCGTCCATCATAGAGCGGCCCCTGATAACTGATGTCAAAACTGTAGCCGACCTCTGATTGCCATGCATTGCGCACCTCAGCCGTGATGCCGAAATCCTGCAGATCGGTCACCGTTCTCTGCCACAAGTCCCGGAGGAAGGGCAGGTCGGCCAGGCCGTTGCTTCGCTTTGCTCGCAATGACACGTTGAAGTCCAGGTCTTCGGAGTAGCGGTTGCCGCGATAGACAAGGCGCAACGCCGTGCCCCCTTTGAAGATCAGCGCCTGCGACCGGCCGTACAGCAGGAAGAGCAGGAGGTGCTGGACGTAATCCCGTTCCTGGACCTGTGAGCCGACCCGGTGGCGCTGCGCCAGACGCTGAATTTGGGCACGGGTCAACATTTCAGCCGACTCCTTCCGGGAAGAGCGCGTCGGGCGGGACGTTGAGGTAGAGATGCCAGCGAGGGTTGTAGTCTCCCCCGCGTGGGCGGCGCGGGTCCAGGCGCACGGGGCCCGTCGGCGGGGTCAGGCCGTCGGTGGGCTGGCCCAGCGCTTCCAGCAGGTAGCCCAGACGTGCCTGCAGGCTGGCGTTCCCCAGGCGGCGGGCGTAGTCTATCAGTTCGGTGGCGCTAACCTGCCCGTCCTGCAGGGCGTTGCGCAGAGATTTGGCCACCTCGCCCACGCCGCCAGCGTACTGCGGCAGAGAGAGACTATCCACAATCGCTTTGGCCTCGTCGGCCACCGTGACGGGCAGGCCTCCCAGCGTCTCCCGGCGGTAGCCGAAGAAGGCGTGCGGCTGCAGGCGGACGAAGCGGAAGGTCATGCCGCGCCAGGTGAGCGGGCGTTTGGCCCGGGTCACGGCGACGAAGACCTGCCTCGGGGCCTGCTCGGTGAAGCCGTGGAAATGCAGCGCCGACCAGAAGGAGATGTAGGAGGGAGTGACGAACTGGTTGCCCAGGAAGAGAGGGTTGGAGAGGGCCTGCTCCGGATTCAGGCCGAGCAGGACGTATTTTCCGCGCTCCAGGCGGGCGACCAGGCCGTCGCGCTCCATACGGGCCAGCAGGCGCGAGGCGCGGGCAATCTCCAGGCCCAGCAACGCCGCCAGCGTGCGGGTCTCAAAGGCGAAGAGGTCGCGCTCCAGGAGGAAGCGCGCCGTTGAAAATGGTGTGATGAATTGCTCCATTCCTGCAATTCGCTCAGAGATAATCAACAAGTATCATACCTCAAATGAGCAAGTGGGCAAGTGGGCAAGTGGGCAGGGCTTTTCCTGCCTCTTGCCTCCTGCTTCCTGCCTCCTGCCTCCTGCTTCCTGCCTCTTGCTTCCTGCTTCCTGCCTCTTGCTTCCTGCTTCCTGCCTCTTGCTTCCTGCTTCCTGCCTCCTGCATACTTGCCCACTTGCACTCTCGCCCCTTTCACTCCATCTCCACCACAATCACCGCGATATTGTCCTCTCCCCCGGCCTGGTTGGCGGCCTCCACCAGCGCGTCGCAGGCCTGCTGAGGAGTACGGGCTTTCTTCACAATCTGCCGGATTTCGTTGTCGGGCACCATCTCCCAGAGACCGTCCGAACAGAGGATCAGTCGGTCCCCCTTCTGCAGGGGACGGGTGAACAGGTCCACTTCCACCTGAGGCTGATGGCCCAGGGAGCGGTAAATCTCGTTGCGCCGGGGGTGGGTGCGAATCTCCTCCGGTCGGATGATGCCCACTTCGGCCAGCCGGGCCACTATGGAGTGGTCCCGGGTGATCTGCTCCAGGCGGCCATCGCGCAGCAGGTAGGCGCGGCTATCCCCCACGTTGGCCACAAAGGCCGTCTCCCCGGCGATGAGGGCCGCCGTGAGGGTGGAGCCCAGGTCGCTGCCCGTGTTCTGAGCGTGATGGATGAGGGCCCCGTTGGCCTCCCGAACGGCCTGGACCAGCAGGTTGGCCAGGGCGGGAGGGCCGGCCGTCCGCCAGCCGCGAATTTCGGGGACCACGCCTCCCTGGATCAGGCGCTCCGTCACCGTCTGGGCGACCATCCGGCTGGCCAGGTCCCCGGCGTCGTGGCCGCCCATCCCGTCGGCGACCATGTAGAGGCCGATAGGGAGGCTCAGCCCTTCCTGGTCCAGGTTGAAGGTGACCGACGCGACGGTGTCTTCATTGCTGGCGCGCTGCCGTCCAGGATGGGTCGCCTGGCCGTGGGTGGGTTTCAGGGGACGGAAGGCCTCCAGGGGGATATTCGCCAGGTCGGCCAGCAGGTCCCCCACCGAGGCGTACTCCCCCCGGGCCGCCCGCTCTATGGGTATCCGGAGGGGTGTCGGGAGGTGGTCTTTCCCGCCCCGGGTCAGTTCCCGCCCGGTCGCCAGAAAGGTCAGCAGGTTGGCCAGGAACAGCAGGTCCCGTTCCACCTGATGGCGGACCCCCGTCGGGTCGGGGGCGAAGGGGAGACAGGTGCTCAGGTCGGCCAGCCGGACGTTGTTTCCCCCGCCCACGGTGATCAGTCCTTCCAGGCTGGCCCCGCCGACTTCGGTATGGGAGAAGCGATGGGTGTGAAGGTAGAGGATGGCCTGGGCGACCGGCAGGAAACTGCTCAGCGCTTCCCAGGGGGACCGTTGCCGCCGGCCCCGCACCAGCACGCCCCAAGGGCCCGGGTGGGCGATGACGGCGCAGAGCAGGGGGACCGCGGACTCCACCCGATTCCCCGCCGGGCCCACGAAGTCGGTGGTGACGAAGATCGCATGGTGGGGGACAATCGCCAGATGTCCCGCGCTGAGCGCGATTAACTGGCTGATGGTCGCCTCGGGAAGGGTCCCCCTCCCGGTGGAACGGGCGTGGATCAACACCGGGGTCAGGGGGCGACGGCAGGTCATGCACAGCCCGTCCGGAGGAATCCGGTCCTGGGTCTGTCCGCAGGCGGGGCAGTGGAGGTCCAGGGCATCGTAGTAGGTGGAGCGGGAGAGCCGCCGCTGCTTGATGATGCCGTAGCGACGGGTCGGGGAGGCGATCAGAGAGCCGGTTCGGGGCATAGAAGGCGGATTTTCGGTCATATTCACGAACTCCCACTGCAGAGGATGCCCAGCAGGTAGAGACATGCGAACAATTCCAGAAGCAGGAGCCCCACCACCACAACCCAGCCCCACACCACGCGCTCCCGGGACGGGGCCGCGATCAGCGTGACCGGTACTTCTTCGTTCTGTCCGTCCTCCAGGGCAATTTCTATCTGACCCCGGAGGAGTTGGGCGGTGGGGACGAAGAGGCGCGCGTGCCAGTTTACCCAGGATTCTATCCCGCTTCCCGAGATTTGCAACCTGCCCAGGGGAAGGGAATGGGTGTTCAGGAAGACCTGGATTTCCGTCGTTTCGTCGTCTACCGGTGTCGCGCGGACCTGCAGCCAGGGGACATTGGGCTTCACGGTGACCTGGGCGCCGGCCGGGTGAGTGACGGTCACCATGGTGGGCGGGACATCCTGCCCGCGCACCACCTGCCCCCAGTCCAGGAAGGACGGGGAAACCTGCAGGGGCCGGGGAGCCTTCGGGGGGGCCTTTTTGGGGGCGGGGGCTTTCCCTTTGGGCGGACGTTTCGCTTCCTTCCCCAGCAGGGCCTCTTTCATCTCCTGCGCCGAAGCGAAACGTTTGTCTCTCTCCTTCTCCACCGCGCGGGCGATGGCCTTCTCCACGGGCGGGCTCACCTTCGGGTTCAAACTGCGCAGGGGAGGGAAATGGAACGGGTTCTGGGACGGGTCGCGCAAACTGAGCAGTTGATGGAGCGTTGCCCCCAGCGCGTAGATGTCGGACCGCTCGTCGGTCTGACCTTTCCCGTACTGTTCGGGGGGCGCGTAGCCGGCTGTCCCCAGTTCTATCGTGTCCTTCTGCTTCCCCGGCTTGTAGAAGCGGGCGATGCCAAAATCTATCAGTTTGACGGTGTCGGTGCCCTCCACCACCATCACGTTGCCCGGCTTCAGGTCCCGGTAGATGATTTTGGGGTTCTGGCTGTGGAGGTAGGTCAGGACGTCGCACAGTTGTTCCGCCCAGACCAGGACCTGCTCCTCTGGGAACGGCTCGGTCTGCTCTTCCAGCATCTCCTCCAGCGTGCGGCCCTGAATGAATTCCATCACCATGTAGTGCCGTTCTCCCTCCTGGAAGTAGTCGCTGACCCGGACGATGTTGGGATGGGAGAGTTGGGCCAGGAGACGGGCCTCCCGCTGGAAGGCCTTGAGGATTTCCTTCCGGTCCCCGGCCTGAACGGCGGACTCGGACATTTCTTTGACGGCGACGATTTTACCCTGCAGCCGCTGATCCTGGGCCCGATAGACGGCGCCCATCCCGCCCTGCGCGATTTTCTCCAGAATCACGTATCGTCTGGCCAGGGTGGAGAGGGGGAGGAGTTCCCCGGTTCCGAAGACGCCGCTCATGACGGCCGGAGGGACGGACAGGGGAGGCGGGGATGGCGAAGGGGGCCCGGTCAGGGGCCGGCTGCAGCGGCTGCAGAAGCGGGCGCCGGGCCGGACCGGTGCCCCGCAGTGGGGACACTGGCGAGGAGCGGCAGCGGATGGAACGGCCAGCGGGGCGCCGCAGGAGGGACAGAAGCGAGCCCCGGGGCGCACGGGTTTCCCGCAGCGAGGGCAGGAGATGGCGACGGTCTCGGAGAGGGGGGCGCCGCAGGACGGACAGAACCGGGCGCCGGGGCGCATGGGCTTCCCGCAACGGGGACAGGCGGGGGGCGGAAGGGAAGCCGCAGAAACGCTGGCGACGGGCTGGCCGCACCGGCGGCAGAACCGGGCGCCGGGCCGCAGGGGCTCACCGCAGTGGGGACATGTGGCGGGCAGGGGGGCCTGGCAGGCCTTGCAGAAGCGGGCCCCTGGACGATTGACCGTTCCGCACTGAGGGCAGATGTTCATGGTCGCGTATCGCGTGTCGCGTATCGCTTATCGCTTATCGCGTATCGCGTATCGCGTATCGCGTATCGCTTATCGCGTATCGCGTATCGCCAATCGCGTATCGCTTATCGCATATCACGTATCACGTATCACGTATTACGTATCACTATCGCTTTGGCGGTCAGCGGACTGGTTTCAGCCACTCTTCTGCCGCCCATCCGACGGTGCCGTCGGGCAGGCGAACCTGCCACCAGGTGTGGCCGTCGGCCTGTCCCGGGCCCCCCACGACGACCAGTCGGGCCCCCGATTCCACTTTGGCGATGACGGTCGCGTCGGTTCCGGGGGACTCCCGAATGTTCAGGCGGGCGCCCGCGGTGGCCACTTCCACTTCCATCCCCACAGCGATGGCGCCCCGGGGGGCCGCCGTGGGAGCCCGGGTCCGGGTCGGTGGTGCGGCCTGCTGGGGCAGGGGGGAGGGAGTGGCGGGACCGGTCGGGCCGCCCAGGCCCCGATAGGCCTGCCCGCCCAGGTAGAGGGCGGAAACCAGGAGGACCAGCGCGCTCAGCAACCGGGGGACGGCCCGATGGCCGGGACGTCCCAGCGCGCGGGGGATGCCCAGGGCCAGTCCGATGAGGGCGCCGATTCCCACCGGCAGCGTGCGGGCCGCGATGGGGTCGGATTCCCGAACCACCCCCCACGCGGCGTATCCCAGGTAGTTGGCACCGGCCAGGAGTCCCCCGTAGACCAGCGCGCGGAAGAGCAGGCGGAGCCCCTTTTGGAACCAGGAGGAGCCCGATGGCCGCCGCATGACCGCCAGCAGCAGGGCCAGAACCGCGATGCCGGGGAGCGTGCGCGGCCCGCCCGGGGGCGCCGTCCCCAAAAACGAAAGGGCCGCACCCACCAGCGCGCCGGTCCCGGCGGCCAGCGCCAGCCGCGCCAGCGCCCGGGGCCAGGGGAACGCCACCCGTCCCCGTACCGGGATGCTCACTTCGTCGTAGGCAGTCTTCAGGCGAATGTGGGTCTCCAGAGGCGTCCCCGCCGGTTGATTCCTGGCCTCCACCGTCACGGGGATGTCCCCTTCACCCTGAAATTGGGCCGGGACGGATAGCCAGAAGGCCTGCGGGTCGGTGATGATTGTTCCTTTGAGGACTCCCCGGCCGGTCCGGTTGCGGAAGCGGACCGTCTTCTGCGCGCGGCCGCCCGGTGGGATGCGTCCGAAACGCAGCGCGCGGGGGCGAACCTGCAGGGCCGGATAGGGGAGACGGGGGTTCAGGACGTGCAGGAAGGTTTCCAGCCCCTCATCCGGGTCGGGCAGGCGGCGCACGATGTCCGCCGCCCGGTCCGCCAGGTCGTTCCGGAAGAGGGAACGGCGCAGCCAGTTCTCTATATCGCCCTTGTAGAGCAGGTCCTTCGCCACCGTCCAGTGCTGGTCGCAGAGGCGGGCCAGTTCCGCCGGGGTGCGGGCCATCTTCCCGTCCGGAAAGAAGAAGGGGGCCTGCACCGTGCCGGAGAGGGCATCCAGGACGCCCTTCAGGGCCTCTTTGAACCCTTTCGCGTCGGGGCGGGCCTGGGGGTCCGTCTGGAGCGCGCCCCGCAGGACGGCCCGCAGCGCCGGGTCCAGCATGTCCAGTTTCGGGAAGGCGAAGGGATGGTCGGCCGGGTTGTCGTCGGTGAGCAGGTGGTAAAGGGTGGCGGCCAGGGAATAGATGTCGGAGCGGGGGGAGGATTCGCCCTGGTACATCTCCGGCGCGGCGTACCCCTCCGTGCCGTAGATGCTGGACTGCTGAATCCCCATCCGGCCGCCGGGCTGGAGGACCAGTCGGGCTTTGGCGGTGCCGAAGTCCACCAGACGGGCATTGCCGGAGGCCCGGTCAATGATGATGTTGGCGGGCTTGATGTCGTGATGGACCACCGGCGGGTTCTGGTCCGCCAGATAGATGAGGACGTCGCAGAGTTGGATTCCCCAGCGCAGGACGTCTTCCACCGGGTAGGGGCGGCCCGGCACGAGGTTGCCGTGGGGGTCCGGGTGGGTCAGTTTCTCCAGCAGGGTAGGCCCCTCCACGTACTCCATCACGATGTAGTTCCGCCCGCCCTCGGAGAAGTAGGCGATGATGTCGGGGATGCCGGGGTGGCGGAGTTGGGCCAGGGTGCGGCCTTCCGCCTCAAAGCGGCGGTGGGCGGCCTCCACCTCCTCCGGGCGGGTCAGGTCGTAGTACTGGAGCATCTCTTTGATCACCCGGAGCCGTCCGAAAGCGCCCATATCTTCCACCAGGTAGACGGCGCCCATCCCGCCTTTGCCGATAGCGCGGACAATCCGGTACTGGCCGTGCAGGACCTGCCCCGGTTGCAGGGCCACGTAGGTCTGGACGGCGCCCGGCATCAGGGGATTCCCACACCCGGCACAGAAGCGGGCCGTGTCACGGTTGATGTGGTGGCAGTGGGGGCATTCCATGGTCGCGTATCGCGTATCGCGTATCGCGTATCGCTTATCGCGTATCGCTTATCGCGTATCGCTTATCGCGTATCGCGTATCGCGTATTACGTATTGCTTATTTTTCGTGGGGCATCGTACTGTGCCCAAATGATGCTCTTGTCTTCTGTGGGGATTTGTTACACTCTGCTCGCGCTTTTCGCGCCTTTCGCGCCTTTCGTGCCTTTCGCGCCTTTCGTGCCTTTCGCGCCTTTCGTGCCTTTCGCGCCTTTCGTGCCTTTCGCGCCTTTCGCGCCTTTCGTGCCTTTCGCGCCTTTCGTGCCTATAGTTTCTGTGTCAGCCTCCGCGTCTCGTAGCGGAGTTTCTTGGTCCGGCTGGGGTCCACGCGGCCGGATTCCAGGTCGGCGGCCTGGCGCTCCATCTCGGCGGCCAGTTCCGCCTCCCCCATCTCCAGCAGGCGGGTGGCGGCGGCCCGCAGTTTGCGGGTGGCCCCGGCCACGTCGCCCGCCGCCAGGTCGGCCTGGGCGCGGGCCTGGAGCCGGTAGGCGCTCACGGCCTCCACCACGTGCATCACCCGGGGCACCACCTGCGCCGCCCGGGCCATGTCGGCCGTGTATTCGGCCACGACGTCGGCGCGGGCCTTCAGGCCGGCCATCCCCCCGGCCGGGTCGTCACAGGATACCAGAGCCTGGGCCAGCCGGTAGGTCCCCGCCGGGCGGGGCGGGACAATCAGTTCCACCAGCAGCGCCATCTCCTCCCCGGCCAGCAGGTCCCCCAGAGGGAAACTGTAACTCCCCCCCTCGTTCACCGTCTCCAGGGGGGCGATGGACGGACGCACCCGGTGGGCGGCCCGCACCTCCACCCCCGGGGTGGGGCGCAGTTTGACCTCCAGATTCCGGTACTGGACCGCCTGGGCCCGCTGGAGTTCCCGGGCAAAGGCCGCCGGGATGTCCTCGGGGTTCTCCAAAAGGTAGGCCTCGCCTCCGGTCTGGTCGGCGATGGGGATCATCAACTCTTCGTTGAACTCGCCACCCAGCCCCATCGTGCTGATGGGGATGCGGTAGCGGACGGCCTGTCGGGCGAGGGCCCGGCAGTCCTTCTCGTCCAGCGTGAAGCCGTCGGTGAGGACCAGCATTCGGGGGGCCAGGCCGGGGTACGCTCCCCGCCCCAGTTCCTCCAGCCCCTGCTTCATCCCCTGACCGATGCGGGTCTCATCGCCCAGTTGGAGCCCGTCCAGGCCCTCCACGGCCCCCAGCAGCCGCCGCTTCTCGCTCCCCGGCGAGTTGGGGATCAGCGTGACGGCCCTCCCGGCGAAGGCGACCAGGGAGAAACGGTCGTTGGGGCGGAGTTGTTCCACCGCCGCCCGCAGGGCATCCCGCACCCGGTCTATCTTGCGGGGGAAGGAGGCCAGGACCTCCTCCGGAATCCCCTCCGATTGCCAGGCCGGGACGCCGTCCACCAGCGTCTCCCGCAGGTAGCCCCGTCGGGCCAGTTGCCGGAACTGTTCTTCGGTGACCAGGCGGATGTGCATGGAGTCGCTGACGTCCACCACGATGGCCAGATTGACGGGGAGGACGGCCGGGCCGCCGGTCCCTTTCACCTCCAGGAGCAGGTAGACCAGCCGGGGCTGGGCGGTGACCGGGATGGCTGGCGTGTTCAGGGTGCAGGTCAGGTTCAGGGGAACGTTCATTCTCCCTACTCCGTACTCCCTACTCCGTACTCCGTACTCCGTATACCGTATTCCGTCAGGAGAAAGTGCCGCGGGCGCAGAGTTGCAGGACGCCCGCCGGGCCGACCTGTTTTTCCAGGTGCAGGATGCGGCGCAGGCCCTCGCCGTAGGGGCCGTTTCGCTGGAGCATCCGGGCCGCCTGGTCCGTCGCGCCCAGCGCCAGGAGGGTCCGGTACGCCACCCATTCCGCGAAGCCCTCTCGGAGGAGGGGGTCTTCCAGCAGGGGACAGTTCTCCCCCTGCCAGGCGTGGGCCCACTCGTGGGCGACGGTCTGGATGAAGAGGACGCGGGGCAGGCCGGAGAGGACGGCCATCACCCGGCGGCGTCCCTTGCGCAGGAACAGTCCCACCACCCGGTCCGGGTCCTCTATGGGCCGGGTGGGGGATTCGGCCACCAGCCGCCGCAGATGCCCCACGTCCACCAGCGTGAAGTCCGTCCCCACCCGCAGGCCCAGCCCCAACTGCCCGGTGACGAAGGCGGCGGTCTGGGCGAAAAGTTCCCGCGCGGCCTGGGGGTCGGTGATGGCGGTCCGGGCGCAGACCGGGCAGATTCGTCGGCCGTCGGGGAGGGGGAGGGAGTTGGGCCCCATCGGCATCCCGCAGACATCGCAGCGGGGGGCGGTCCGATGGCAGCGGGTACAGAGGACCAGCGGGGGTTCGTTTCCCTCCTCGGCCCCATACACCCACCCCCGGCCCCACAGACGGCGGCCGCAGAGATGGCAATATTTGGGGTGGCCCAACCGCTTCATCAGCCTTTCGTGCCTTTCGCGCCTTTCGCGCCTTTCG
>Ga0209101_1002356_pt1 | contig 12537 bp, 15 predicted proteins | sample ConPoolayeCmetaG_FD_185481 | JGI IMG/M metagenome (GOLD analysis project Ga0209101, IMG submission 185481) | Hot spring microbial mat communities from California, USA to study Microbial Dark Matter (Phase II) - Cone Pool mat layer C metaG... ... | reverse complement strand
TGTCAGCGCCGAAGGCCTCTCGCGCTCGTCATGCGCTGACACGCTGTGGAAAGGCCAGGCAGCCATCCTGATCGAAATGATTGACGTGGAAGACCCGGTGCAGATCGGCGAAGAAACCGAGTTCATCATCCAAGTCACCAACCAAGGCTCGGAAACCGACAAGAACGTCGCCATCAAGGTCGAATTCCCGGCCGAGATAAGCCCGATCAGCGCGCGCGGCGTGACGGAAGGCAAAGTGGAAGCCAAGACTGTGACGTTCGCGGCGTATCCGGCACTGGCGCCGAAGCAGATGATCGAATGGCGTGTCAGAGTGAAGGGTGAAGCCGCTGGCGATGCCCGCACGAAGACGTACCTGACGTCAGATCTGCTCAAGACCCCGGTGGTGGAAGAAGAAAGCACCCACGTGTATTAATCGTCACGTGACGTAAGTTGGAAAGGGCTGGCCAATCGGCCAGCCCTTTCTTTTTTGGCATGCACGCCACACCTCTACGTCCCGGTGCCTTCCCCGCACCGCACACACTGCCACAAGCATGATGCAAGAACCATTCGGTGTCTACATGTTGCTCGTGCGGCTGCGGCGCGCCGCGCGCATTGCTTCCGCCCGGCGTATGTGGCAGCTGCGCGCAGGCTGGTATGTCTATGTCGGCTCGGCCCAGCGCGGCCTGCACGCACGGATCGCACGCCATCTGCGCCCGCACAAACGCCTGCACTGGCACATTGATTATCTGCTGCAGCACGGCAAAATTGCCGCGGTGAAAATCATGCCAGGTGTGCCACGCGCCATGGAAGCAAAAGTAGCCCAAGCATTGAGCTCCTTGCCCGCAGGCACGCCCGTGCCCGGCTTCGGCGCAAGCGATTCCCCTGCCAGTTCCCATCTCGTCTATTTCCGGAGGCGTGTAGATGCCGTGCGGCAGGCGCTCTGGCAGCAGGCGCAGCCCTACAAACACACGGCCATGTAGGATGTATAATTTAGAGTGCTACTGCAGCCGCGGCCGGCGATCGTGACAAAGTAAAAGCGGCAACCTGCCGCCTGAGGAGCCAAGATGGCTCCTCTACGGTAAGTGTGTTCTTTTTGAAACTTCTGTTCTTCGCGGTGGCTATTTCAGCTTCTTCTTGATCTCGGTCAGCGTTTCATTCATGCGGAAGAACAGGATCATGGTCTCACATACAATGCGCACGTACAAGGGCGCGAATAAAAGCACTAGCAAACCGGCTCCGTCTCCCTCGCTGAATAGCCAGAAACCAATAACGACGCACATGATCACAGCGAATTTGAATCAAGACGGGTGTAATCATCCTCCGGAAGGCGAAGAAATCGGCCCAGAAATTACCTGATGAGCCGGCTTTCGGTGTATCATGACTTGTGTTGGGAACGACGTTCACGTCATGTGTCGTGTTACCTTCATTTAAACAGGGTTGCGAAGAAAAAAAGAGCATAAGCTGCCACGGATGAACATGCTCACAGCAGATTGAAATAGCGCAGCGTACCTTCCACCCACTCGTCTTTCAGGAACTGCACGCGGGCGCTCAAAAGCGAAATGCGCGCCATCACGGTCAGCGCGAATGACGCGCCAAAGCCTAGCATCAGATACGCGATACCCACGCGCGAAACTGTTTGAGACACCGGGTCACTCTTCTTGACGGAGAAGAAGAAATAATACAGCACGCTGAACACGCCGGCCAGCAAGGCGATATTGCCCAGCGACGCCGCCCAATCCAACGCGCCGTTGGTTTTAACCACAATTGGAATCAAGGTGGCACGCATTTGTTCAAAAATAAACGACTGGATGGTCAACGGCATGCCGATACCGATGCCAATGCCCATCAGATATGCCATGGGGAAGCGCGAGAGCCATGCCTGGCGCGGGCTGAAGCGCGACAAATACAAGACGCCGATGCCGAGCGAAACCACCATGTAGGCCGCCCAGAAAAAATCAGCGCGGCTTTTGTCGTGATAGTTACGGATGAACTCCATGAAGGGCACCACTACTTTGGGATGCAAACCTGCGTTCCATGACAAAACGATGCCATAGCCCACACTCACGCCGACAAAAATGGCCTCGGTGATTTTGAACAAGATGTTGTCCTTGAACAAAAATGAAAACACACACAGCGAGAGCAGCGCGGCGATCCACACGCCGGCCAGATCCATGAATGATTCCGGCATCATGAGCGGTTCCTCCGTTGCACAAAGAAGAGCGCGTTGCCAAGGGCAATCAAAACAATAATCAAGACGTGGCTGGCGAGCTGGGCCAGCATGCCGCGCGTGCCCGCGCCGGGCGCGTCGAGCGCCATTTCATATTCCGCCGCGCCGCGCATGCCGGGCAGCAGGCCGACCAGCTGTTTTGAATGCAGATAAGGCGTGTAATCAGCCACCGACACGGCTGTCATGCCCATGCCCAGCGGGCGGTTGTATTTGGTTTTCACGACCTGAATCCATGTCTCGGGCACGCCGACGAAGCCGGTCACAACGGCGACGAGATCAATGTCATTCAGATTCTTAATGCCCTGCATCATGGGCAGGTCATGCAGCGGCGTGCCGGCATAGTCCGTGGCATAGGCGCGGGAGATGTCCTCTCCCATCTGCAGAATCAAGTTGAAATACCCGGGCCGGTAGCCAAGGTAGACATAATCACGGCCAGCGAGTTTGATGTCGTAACGGCCCTGTGTTTCACGGGCGGCACGGTCCACAATGCTTTGCGCAAGCTGGGCACCGACGGGTGTAGACACAACAACCGCGACGACCGGGATGCCGCGCATGAAGGCATGGCGCAGAATGATTTCAGCTTGGGGAGTAAGTTCGGGCGCGCTGCTAGGATCGAAATCAAGCGAGATGAGCAGCACGCCGTTGGTGTGCATGCGCAGGCGCTGCAGATGAGCGGTGAGTTTGTCGTGATTGTTCGTGGACTGCGTCAGCTCTGCTTCAAGCTTGGCAATGGCGGCGCGGCGGGCGGCGGGGATGCCCTCCACGGCGTCATACAGCCCCTGCGTGGCGCCTGCAGGTTTGATGCGCAGGCGCACGGTCAGAAAGGCCGGCACCAGCACGCACAACACAACCAAGACGTAAATCACACGCCGATAATTGCAGTCAAACCATCGGAGAACAAGCGTCATCATTAGCCTCTCCCTCCCAAGTACGGCTTTTCAATGCCCGTGAGAATCTTGATGCTGGTGGCCAGACCGCCCAGCGCGACGCCGATGATAATGCTACGTTTGGCAGCTGTGTTGGGATAGTCGAGAATCTTTAATTTGAGCCATTCGAACAGCGACACGCCATCTATGGCAGGAAGCCGGACAAACTGATCCACTGGTACTTGCCCCAATAGCACGATCAGCGCTGCAGCCAGCAGCAGCCCTGCTTCCCATGACTTGGCGCGCATGGCACGGTACGCTGCGGTCATCATATAGAACGCCAGCAACGCAAACACGGTTGACATTAGCGGGTACATGATGTAATTGTAGAACCAGTCAAACATCGGAACCGAACGGTGTTGCAGCGGCACAACACCCGCGGCGGTAACGGTGTTGGTAAACACCGTTGCGGTTTGATAGCCAAAGAGTGTGTGCGTGACTTCGATGACGCCAGCCGTGACACCGTTGGGCAGCACGTCATAGCGCTGGCTGCGGGCGACTACCGGGCCCCAGTCCGACTTCAACAAGCCAATTACCGCCACAACTGTGGCGCAGGCCAGCGTGACAACGCTGAGCGCCCAACCGCGCGCGCGGCGGCGGATGCGGGTGCTGTGCACATGCACTAAGCTGGCCAGGCCGATGGCCAGGCCAAACGTCGCCACCACAATGGCAGAATCGTTGACCCATTGCAGCATGTCGCGCTGCACGAACTCCAGCGGCACAAAGAACTGCAGCAACATGATGATGCCGCAGCCAATGCAGAGCATTTTTGGAAGCGTGGTTCTCATAAGGCTTCCGTAACGGTGAATAACGACGCAAACCATGTGCCCCAGTGGCACCCGAATAGTTGATCAACACACAGCAACAGCACGCCCGCCGCCAGCGCGGCCATGATCAGCACTTTGGCCATGTCCTGGCCTTTGACACTGCCAAGCAAGAGTGCATCGCGCGACAGATAGGCGCTGGCGGCAAAGAGTTCTTCGCCAATCAACGTATAGTCGCACGCGACGATGAAGAAAGGAATCTGGCTGACATCGGCGGTGCCGGCCACTTGAATGGCGCCTGCGCCCGCGCCGGCTTCGGCCAGCAACAACGACTCGGCGGCAAAACTGCCAAGATAGAACGCCGCGGCTGGCCGCTCGCGCTGCATCAAGCCGCACACCGCGCTGGCGTAGGCAAATTGCTCATCAGTGATGAAATAAATGTTGTCCGCGCGATAGCGTTCCGGATACCCGGCCTGCGTCAAGCGTTCTTTGACCAATTCCTGCGCGACGGTCATTACCACCGGATTGGCGCACGGCACCATCAGGTCGCTGTCGTAGTGCGCGGAACGGCTGGCGAGGTGGCCGAGAATGTTCAGGCCGGCCAGCGTCGCAACATCATCCACGCCATACAAGCCGGTAGTAAACACAACCGGGCGGCCGAGTTCCGCCGCGCGGCCCAGCGCATCATCCACGGCCTGCAGCCCGGGCACGGCGCGAATAAACACCGCCCCACCCCGCCGCGCATGGGACACGCACAGCATAATCGCGGCACCAACCAGCGCCAAGCCCACAAACACGTTCAGCTTGTCGAGGTCAAACACCACGGCATCGCACCGCTGTAGCCACACTGTCAGGACATCGCCAAGCATCTCAGCGCGCAATCGTAAACAGTTTGACAAACCATGCGCCGTACTGCGCACCGGTGGCAGCATCTATCGTGGCGAGGACAACACCGATGGCGAGCGCAGCCATGATGAGCAGTTTGGCAATGTCCTGGCCTTTGAGGCTGCCGAGCAGCAACGGCTCGCGCGAGAGGTAGGCGCCGGCAGCAAAGAGTTCTTCGCCAATCAATGTGTAGTCGCACGCGACGATGAAAAAGGGAATTTGGCTGGGTGAGCTTGTGCCGGCGATTTGAATGGCGCCGGTAGCCGCGCCGGTTTCGGCCAAGACCAGCGATTCGGCAGCAAACGAGCCCATGAAAAAATTGGCGGCCGGCTTCTCGCGCATCATCAAGCCGCTGACGGCGGCGGCATAGGCAAACTGTTGGTCTGTCACAAAGTATATGTTGTCTTGTTTAAAGTTTTCCGGGCGGCCGGCGCGGGTATAACTGTCGCGTACCAGTTCTTGTTCGATGGTCATGACCACCGGATTGATGCATGGCACGAGCAGGTCGGTTTCATAGTCGGCGACGTAGCCGGCGATATAGCCAAGGATGTTCATGGCCGCGATGGTGGCCACATCGCCTTCCGTACCGATCCCGCTTATGTAAAGAATCGGTTTGCCCAATTCGGTGGCGCGGCCAATGGCTTCCTGCACGGAGGCCAAGCCGGGAATCTGGCGGATGAAGAGCGCGCGGCCGCGGCGGGCGTGGTAAATGAAATACACAATCAACCCGCCAAACACCAGCAGCGCCGCCAAGACGTTGAGCTTGTCGAGATCGAAGAGATAGGCGTCAATGAAGCGCATGAGATACCTCAAGTAAGAATGACGAATCCAGAATGACGAAGTCAGAAGTCATGATGCAGTAGAGGAGCGGCGAGCGGTGTTAATGCATGACACAAAAATGGCAATCAGTTGGTTGCATACATCAATAATGTGTATCAGTTTGCTGGCAGGCTGGATGAGGTGTGCTTCAGAGATAATGCGCAACCACACGTACGTTTCACGCAGTTCTTTTAAGGCGATGCGAATTTTATGAATGAAGTCGGCCCGCGATTCTGCGCTGCGAGCTTCTGCGTAATTTGCCGCTGCCGGCGTGGCCGCGCGGACAATCTGCAAGGAGATGTGGCAGCACACTTGATTGGCAGGCAACGCGCGGGCCAGAACGATGACACGTACAGCAAAATGAATCAGTCGTTCCTGCAACTGCTCGACTTGCTCAGCTTGGGCATGCAACTTCGTACTTCTATTGTTCTGCATTCTGACTTCTATCGTTGTGCAATAACTTCGACATTCGCGCGGGGGATGGTGGCTTCGGTGCCGTCGTCGAAGCGCACGGTCAGTACCCGCGCCTTGGATTCTGTCGGCAGGGAAGTGAGCTCGGTGATGAGGGCGGTGACACGGCCCAGGCGGCCAAAGTACGGCTCGCGAATCGCACGCACGCGCACGCCCGGCTCCAGCACACTTGGCGTATCTTCGCTGTGTGCGGCAGGCGCGGCCTGCGGGTCTGGGACGATCACTTCCGGGCGCATCACCCCGGCGCGGATTTGCGTCGCGCCATTCACTGATGCGCCTTTGCCCGCGCACGCCCGCAGCAAGTCAAACGTCGCCCCGGCCATGTGAATGTCGCCAAATCCTTCCGTGATCACCAACGTTACGCCGAGTTGTTCATGGCCCGTGATGGCGACGCCCAAATCATACCCGAGAAATGTCTTGAGGTCTTCGTCGTCAATGCCGCCGGCAATGACCGCGCGGACGTTGTGCGCAACGGCGGCGCGCAGCGCCTCCAGCGTGACACGCCCGCCGCCCACCACCACTGCGCCAGCCAGCGCGGGTGTGATTGCTGCGGCATCCAGCACATCACCAGGTTTGTCTGTAACACAAGTGACGACTCCATACGTTTCGCCGCCTACGCCGAAAATGCCCTGAATAAAACTTCCCGTGGTTTCCACGGTGACAGCTTCACGCGGCACCGTTTCCACGACCGTGCCATCTACATACGCACGCACTTCCACAGGCACCGGCGCGCCGCGCAGTGTCACTTGCCCTGTCACGGATGAAATCGCTTCCACCGTGCCTTCCATCGGTGCTTCGACGCGCGTGGTGAACAAGCCGAAGAAGCTCTTGCTTTCGGCCAAAACATCCCCGCGAGCCACACGATCGCCAACTGTGCGCACCATGTATTTTTCAATTTCATCCGGCAGGATGCCCAGCGTGCTGACGACATTAACCATATCGGCCGGGCCGGGCAGTTCCGTGCGCATGATGACTTGTTCAGCGCGGACGCGCGCGCCCGGCGTAACCAAGACATCGCCGGGCAGCGGCAGCCGCCGGTAGCGCCGCAGCGTCGTGCGGGCAAGGACTTTGAGACCGGGAGAGAAAGCGTGGGCCATAACAATTACGATTTACGATTTACGATTTACGATTTATCAGAACGGGCACGCGTCGTTTTCGCAATCGAAGTGAAGATGGCTGATAATTCACGCGCTTCTGCGTACAGTGCGGCCAGCCGGCGTGAAGGAATAATGTTAGCCGCCTCCAAAAGCTCAAGCCAATAAATTGTCTCATCTATTTCACGTTCGGCAATTTTAATTTTGGCGAGAAAATCGGCCCGCGAAGTAGCGCGCAACGCCTCGCGATAATTGGCGCCCAGCGAAGTGCCGGCTTTAAGCAGTTGACGCCCCAGCACCTGCCCAACGAGGCCGTCCGGTAAAGAAGTAACAAGCTTGATCACGCGCAAGTTGAATTGTTGGGTCCTTTGTTTGAGTGCCTCTGCATTCATGTTTCGCAAATTGTAAATCGTAAATTGTAAATTGTAAATTGTAAATTGTAAATTGTAAATTGTAAATTGTAAATTGTAAATCGTAAATCGTAAATTTCTACCCTGGATAGGCGCTCATGGCATGGTTCCAGCGCTGCAGCGCGGCGATGCGCGCGGCGTGATCGTCCGGCAGCTGGATGGGGCGGCCGCGGGTGTCAATAACTAGCCCAACTACCCCGCCGCGCACACGGCGTGTGATGGCTTTGCCGGCACCGGCGCCCATGGTGAATTTCTTTGCTGGAATGACTGTCATGTCGGCCAGCTCACCATCGCCAAGCGGCAGCAAGACCAGCTCGCCGGCCGGCACGGTGTGGGTTTCAGACGCGCCATTCGCGCGGGCCAGTTCAATCGTAACACAAGGCTTGCCCCACGCATCGTTGCCCACAGGAGCAATGACGGCGCCCAGACGGATCAAGCAATCTTTTTCGAATACTTCAAGCGCCGCATCTTCGTCGAGTTTTGCGAGAACCCCGAGTTGTGGCATCATAAAAATGGAATCCACGGCTAGATGTGTCACGCCTTCAGGGGCGAAGCCGTCAATCATCATCAATGCACTTTGCACTCGGCGTGGCGCGTGCGAGAGCACCCCGCCGCTGCCCACGATCAGATCAAGCCCCATCATGTCCACGAGAGACGCGCCCGACTGGCTTTGGTCGAACGCGTCGCCAATGGTGCGTTGTTGCTGCACGCCTTTGAGGCCGACCGCCATGGCCTTGTGCTGAATGAACGCCAGGCGCAACGCTTCGCGGCAGATGGCCTGTTCGATCATCAGCTCGCTCAATTCTTGCGGGATGGTCGTCGGGCGGATCATTTTGTTGCGGATGCTGTTGCGCAACGCGCGCAACGGCACGTCAAACGGCACCCAGCGCATGATGTTCTCGATGCCTGCTTCCGCCACGACATTGGAGATGCTGTAACTCATGCCAAGATTGGCGCTGACCGTGCGGTTAAACACGGTGGCGCCGGACTGCTCGTCCGGGGCGGCACGGAACACGCTGAAGACATCTGTGGTGGCACCGCCAATATCAACACCAACAACTTGAATGCCTTCGCGGCGCGCGATGAGCTGCATGATGTCGCCGACGGCGCCGGGCGTGGGCATGATCGGCACGCACGTCCAGCTCATCAATTTGTTGTAGCCGGGGGCGTGCGCCATGACGTGTTCAAGAAACAGATCGTGAATGGCCGTGCGGGCGGGGCGGAGGTTTTCCGTTTCCAGCGTGGGGCGCAGATTTTCGACGATCTGCAGGGCGGTTTTTTCGCGCAGCGTGGCGTGAATGGCGTCGCGCGCATCGCGGTTGCCAGCGAAAATGACGGGCAGGCGGTAGCTGCTTCCAAAGCGTGGTTTGGGATCGGCGGCGGCAATCATTTCAGCCATGGCCACGACATGACGGATCGTGCCGCCGTCGGTGCCGCCGGAAAGAAGGATCATGTCGGGGCGCAGGTGGCGGATGCGTTCAATGCGCTCGTGCGGGCGGCGTTTGTCGTTGGTGGCAAGGGCATCCATGACAATCGCGCCGGCGCCGAGGGCGGCGCGGGCAGCGCTTTCAGTGGTCATGGATTGCACTACGCCGGCCACCATCATTTGCAGGCCACCGCCTGCGCTGGACGTGGAGATGTAGGCGTCGGCGCCGCGCGCGCCGTCACGCGGAACGATTATTTGATCGTTTGCAACAAACTGACGGCCGGTGAGGTCTTCGATTTCGTTGATTGCGTTAATGACGCCGCGGGTGACGTCTTCTGCGGGAGCCTCGACGGTGGTGGGCGCTTCGCCGCGCGCGATCAGGCGGTAATGGCCGTCGCGGCGTTCAATCAGGATGGCCTTGGTCGTCGTGGAACCGCAGTCGGTGGCCAGAATGACGTTCAGATCGCTCATGGGGAGGCGGATGGAGTGGATGATGACGGACGTGATGAAGACTGATACACCGCTTCGCGCGCCTCAATCGCTGAGATAAGCGCCTCAACATTGCGGGAATCTTGCAGCATGTCGGCCACGCTGTACATTGTGTCAAACGAGACAAACATGCCGAGCAAGGGCGCGGCGAGCAGCACGGATTGCCCCGCCAGGCGGCTGACAGGGCGCAACGATTCAAAAAAGACAATGGCCGGCACGCTCATGCGATGCGCAACAATGCGCTCGGCCAGGCGCTGAATCAGCTCGGAATAGTCCCGCTCTGAAACCGGCGCGGCGAACGCATGACGATCCAACCCAAACAGCATATGTTAATACACGTGCGTACTTTCTTCTTCAGTGACCGGCGTTCTGATCAGCTCGGACGTCATCTGGGCACGGGTACGCGCGTCGCCAGCCAGCCGGCCGGTGATGCGCACGCTGTATTCGATGCGCTGTTGCGGCGCCAGGACTGGATACGGATTGAAGACTACCGTATTGCCTTCCACGCGGCCCTGTGTCGCGCCCGCAGGCGCGCTGGGGGACAGCTCGGGCGGGAAGAACAATGTCAGGCGCACATTGCGGTCATCCGCCGACCCTTGGTTGGTGATGCGGATGCGCATGGAGGTGCTTTCGCCGGTCATAATCGGGTCTCTGACATCCACCATCTCGATGAGGAGCGCCGCCAGGCCGCGCACAATCGTGCATGCTTCTGCGTTGCCGCGCAAGCCTTCCGCCGTGACAACCGACGCCTGGTTGCAGTAGCGGCCGATGCGGCTAGGCACAAGCGACAGGCTGAACGTCTCTTCCGCACCCGGCGCCAGCGACGCAATCCGCCATGTCACTTGATTGCCATTGATCACACCGCCCGGCGCCGAGGCGATGCGCGTATCCGGCGGCGCGTTGTCTGTCACTACCACGTCCGTCAGCCGCGTATCGCCGCGGTTGGACACGACAATGGTATACGCGGCGCGCTTGCCGGCAAATGTCTCGGGCGTGCCAGTTTTCCGAATGGCGAGTTCACGTGTGGCGACCACAGTAATGACATCGTCGCGCACTTCACCAGCATTCGAGGCATTGGCTACGGCCGTGTTCTGCCAGCGGCCTCGCTGCGCGGCACGCACAGGAATACTCACTGCTGAAGCTTGGCGCGGCGCCAAGTCGCCCATGCGCTGCGTGATCGTCTTGCTGCCGCTGTCATGCACGATGCCCGGCGGCAACGTGTCAGTCATCACCACATTGCGCGCCACGGCGCTGCCAACATTGCTGACGACCACGGTATATGTGAAGCGCTCGTTAAGCAGCGCCTGGGCTGGCCCGGTTTTGACAATGGCCAGCTGCGGGCGGCCTACGCGCGTCTGAAAGCACGTCAGATACTCGATGCGCACATTGGCACAGGATTTGATGACGCCCTCGCGGTCCACACGGTAGGTGACAAGAATCTTGCGCTGTTCGCCGCGGCTCATCGAGCCAATGTTCCAGACCAGCTCGCGCCCGCGCATCACCGCCTGCGGGTTGGTGCCGATCAACGTCACGCCCTCAGGAATTTCATCCACGACCACCACATTGCGCAGGTCTTCACCGGCTGTCAGAATAATTTCCACCGGCAGCTGATCGCCCAACGCCACCGCTTCCGGAGCAACTTTGCGAACTTGAAGCGAACCACCCCCGCCACTGTACGTCATCGCCGGGGCCGGTTCGGGCGCAGCAGTTGTGTAGCCGCCGGCTGGCTGGCTGGCAACGGGTTCGCGCGGATCGTCATACGTTACGCCCGATGACGAGCTGCGGCGCGTGACACAGCCGGACAGCACGATCACGGACACAAGCACGATCACCAGACCAGGCACTATGTGTTTCATGATATGCCTCACTGTTGATTATCAATATACGTGGCGTGTACTCATATTCTGCACACACCCTACCAGAACTTCTACACCCGAAATTGTAGCAAAAGCTGCAGGATAATACAAGCCCCGCATTCCACCCATATCCGGTGACTGGAGAGGGCCGCCGGCCCCAGCGGCCTGATGCGCAGGGCTTCCAATTCTTGTGGAGGGCCGCCGGCCCCGGCGGCCTTGTGCGCAGGGCTTCCAATTCTTGTGGAGGGCCGCCGGCCCCGGCGGCCTGATGCGCAGGGCTTCCAATTCTTGTGGAGGGCCGCCGGCCCCGGCGGCCTTGTGCGCGCGTCGCATGAGGGCAACGAGCCCGCTGCCCCTCTCAGTCCTATGTTACGAGTCGCCGAATCAAACCCGAAGACTAGAGCAGAAACAAATCATAAAAGCTTATCCAGCAATATGATACACTTCGATACATTGACAGATAGGGGGCAACGAATGTGCGCCGCGGAAGCTGTGCTTCCGCTCAAGAAAGCGGAAACTGCGTTACCCCCCAGCGGAGCGTGGCAAGCACTCTCCAAAGTCAGTCGCCGGATCTGGGCTGACCCTAGATCCGGCGACGAGACAAAAACCGGGAAAAGAACCGCGATAAATACTGAAGAGTAAGCAACATATCCGCCCTGTATCGGTGGGTGACTATGCCGTGCGAGAGGGCCTTGACTTTTCGTGCGTGTTTGTTATAATTATAAAACGCATATTGGAGACCGTATGAAGAACAGACATGACCACAACTACTCCCTCCTCCGCCAGCAGCTCCTGGCACTGGCCACTGAGTATCAACAGGCCGTTGCCGCTCTCTTGGGGCACGACATGCTTGTGCGCGGCACGCTCAACTGTGATGTGCGCGCCGCTCGCAGATATCCTGGCATTACGAGAGTTGTACACAACCGTAAAATCGGCCGCCGCGTGCGCGTGGAACACGTCGCGTGGCTCACGCCACTGTTGGCGCGCCACAAAGCCTACCGCCAGACTGAAGCCCAGTTGCGCCGCCTTCACCAGCGCATCCTGGCCTTGGCCGAAGACCTGCGCGCGGCGCGCCTGTACGATCACGAGCCGCAGGCCAGCGCAGACAACTATCTCGTTAAGGTTACACCGGATGATGCCCATGGCGCGTGATAATCATGTGCGCATCGATCGCATTGATGTGCGTGCGGA
>Ga0209101_1002355_pt1 | contig 12541 bp, 12 predicted proteins | sample ConPoolayeCmetaG_FD_185481 | JGI IMG/M metagenome (GOLD analysis project Ga0209101, IMG submission 185481) | Hot spring microbial mat communities from California, USA to study Microbial Dark Matter (Phase II) - Cone Pool mat layer C metaG... ... | reverse complement strand
TCTCCAGACTCTCGCGCGAGATGTGCCCGCCCTGGTAAACGGTGCAGAACTGGGGATCGGTGGTGCCGATGCCCAGCAAGGCAATGTCGCAGCGCTTACCTAGCTCAACGATCTCGCGGATGCTCTGGTTGTTGAGCAGGGAGCGGGCCAGCTCTTCGTTCTCGACGATGAAGGGCGTGTACAGATACGCGCCTTCCCCTCCCAACTTGCGTGCCAGGCTCTGAACTAGCGCCTGGGCGTTGAACGCCTGGCTGCCTGGCCCAAGCACTCCGACGAGCTGCACTACCGTCACCGGCACGGGGTCGGCCACCTCGATGGCGTCGATGGTGGCGCTGACCGCCGTTCCCCAGGCCACGCCGATCACCAGGTTGGGCGCGAGCAGTTCGGTGAGTGCCCCCGCCGCGACCTGGCCCAGGCGGGCGCGTAAGTCATCGTAGCGGTTGGCTTTATTCCAGACCAGCACGCGGGCGCTCTGGAGGCCAAATCGCTTGACCAGGGCCGTCTCCAGCCCGTCATCAAAGCGCAGAGGGCGGCGGATGTGGATTTCGATGATGCCCCGGTCGCGGGCCTCGGATAACATGCGCGAGATGGCTGACCGGGTTACCCCCACTGCCCGCGAAATCTCGTCCTGGGTCATCCCCCCGTCGTAGTACATCTCGGCCACGTCAGCCAGCAGTTCTTCTCGGTCGTCGCCACGCCTGTATTTCACCATTGGATCGTTCTCTCCCCAGCCAGGCCCGCCCCTCCACCCATTGTCCTGAAACAGACACCGGGCGTCGATGGGGAATTGACAGCAGCGACTTTTCCGTGTACGATAGTGCACAAATGTGCGCCTATCTCTCACAATTGCAACTTTAGCCTAGAAACGGGGCGGAGTCAAGCCGCCTTTTCCCCTCTGGCTGTTCAATTGTAACCGACAGGGATACCCCATGAGGATCACCGAGTTCTTGAAGCCCGAAGCGATCGTCCTCCAACAGGACGCACAAAGCGCCGAGGAGGTGATCCGGCTGCTGGGAACGAAACTTCACGATCTGGGCTACGTTAAAGAGGGCTTCATTGAGGCCACGCTGCGCCGCGAGGCGGAGATGCCCACCGGCCTCCCCCTTGCCGGGGAGTTCCACGCTGCCATCCCCCATGTGGATATTGAGTATGTCCACCGATCCGCTCTGGCATTAGCAACGCTCTCCCACCCGGTGGTGTTCTATAACATGGTGGAGAAAGATCAAGAGGTGCTGGCAAGCCTGGTGATCATGCTGGCGCTTGATCAACCCAAGTCGCAGATCGAAATGCTCCAGCAGGTGTCTGGTATCTTGCAGAACCCTGATCTCATTCGCCAATTGATGGCGGCCCGCACTCCCCAAGAAGTTCTCACGCTCCTAGATAGCCAGGCCGCCCCTTGATCGAGCGCATCAGAAGCAAAGGCTGCCCAACACAATCGTCGCCACATGGAGAGGAGATAAGTATGCCCGAAGAGTCAAAGCTTGTTCTGGTCGCTTGCGGTACAGCCATTGCGACCTCGACCGTGGTCGCGGTGGCGATTGAGGAGGCGTGCAAGGCCGCTGGCCTCAACGTCAGAACCAAGCAGTGCAAAGCTGCCGAGGTTCCCATCTTTGCCAAAGAAGCCGACCTGATCGTGACCACCACGCCGGTGCCGCAGGACCTGGGGATTCCGGTCATTCAGGGGCTGGCCTTCTTGACCGGGATTGGTAAGGAGGACGTGCTCAAGCAGATCGTGGATGCGCTCAAGGATTGAGATAGCCCGCGATGATCGCCATCGTATACACCAGGTGGGCCGCCTTGCTACCGCATAGAGAGGAGGGAATGGGGCACACAACAGGCACAAATAGAACTCCAACCTCGTTTCGGTCGTAGCGCACAAGATGGGTTCTTGTAACCCTCAGGGAGGAAAGACGGATGGAAGGCATCTTGCAGGCTATTAAGACCTTCGTCGATACGCTGGGATCGACGGTGCTGTTGCCCGTGTTCATCTTCCTCTTCGCCATTGTGCTGGGCGCGAAGTTGGGCCGGGCATTCCGCTCCGCTGTGATCATCGGCGTCGCCTTCGTTGGCATCAACCTGGTCATCGGCCTGATGTGGACCTCGCTGACTGACGTGTCGCAGGCCATCGTGACCAACACCGGCATCCAACGCGATGTCGTGGATGTCGGCTGGCCCTCGGCGGCGGCCATCGCCTTTGGCTCACAGGTGGGATTGTGGGTCATTCCAATTGGGTTGTTGGTCAATGTGGTGCTGCTGGCGGTGCGCCTCACCAAGACCCTGAACGTGGACATCTGGAACTTCTGGCACTTCGCCTTTGCGGGGTCGCTGGTGGTGGCCGTGACCGGTGACCTGTTCATGGGCCTGGTGGCGGCGGCGCTGTATGCAGCGCTGATGCTGTTCTTCGCCGACTGGACGGCGCCCGCAGTGCAGAAGTTCTACAACCTGCCGGGCATCTCGATCCCGCATGGCACCTCGTCCGGCTACGTGCCGCTGGCCATCCCGATCAACTGGGTGCTGGACCGCATCCCCGGCGTCAAGGACTGGCAGGCCGACCCGGAGACCATCCAGAAGCGGCTTGGCCCCACCTTCGGCGACCCGATGGTCATGGGCCTGATCATCGGCCTGGTGCTGGGCATCATCGGCTTCATCATCCCGGTGACACGGGGTGAGCAGACCTGGCTGGTGTTCATCGGCAACGTGGTCAAGCTGGGCGTCAACCTGGCGGCGGTGATGGTGCTGCTGCCGCGCATGGTGGCGATCCTGATGGAGGGCTTGATCCCGATCTCCGAGGCGGCGCGCGAGTTCATGCAGAAGCGGGCAGCAGGCCGCGACGTGTACATCGGGCTGGACTCGGCGATCCTGATCGGCCACCCATCGGTGATCTCCAGCGCCCTGTTGCTGGTTCCCATCGCCATCCTGCTGTCGGTGATCCTGCCCGGCAACCGCGTGTTGCTGTTCGCCGACCTGGCCGTGATCCCGTTCGTGATCGCCATCTTTGCGCCCATGACGCGCGGCAACGTCTTCCGCATCGTCGTCATTGGCACGGTGGCGCTGGCGGTCGGCTTCTATGTGGGCAACGCGCTGGCGCCCATGATGACCCAGGCGGCGGCGGCGGCGAACTTTGCCATCCCGGAGAATGCCGTCCAGATCACCAGCATCGCCGATGGCTTCATCTGGATCCCCTGGTTCTTCATGACTCTGGGGCAGCTAATCGGCTGGGGCGGCATGGCCGTGATCCTGGTGCTGCTTGGTCTGGGGTTCTTCTTCTTCCTGCGCGCTCCGCGTGAGTGGGAGCAGGCGGCAGGCGGCCCTGGGGCGACGGCCCCAGCAGCGGGCGATTAGGGGTGTTGACCCTTCCCGCTCTCACGGCTCAACGTCGTGGCTAACGATGTTCAGCCGCCCTGTCAACACACCCTAGCTGTGCCGTCGTGAAACCTGCGACAGGAATCCGGTGGGGCGTCTGCAAACGCCCCACCCGCTTTCCCGGCCCGCCTCCGCGAGCGGATCGCCGCCCGGATGCGCAGTCCATCAGGAGCTTGGTATGCTACACAGCTTTCTGGAAGCCTTCATGGGGCGCGGGTTTGCAGCGCTCCTGCGCTTTTACGAGGCCAATAGCCTGATCATCAACTCCATCATCGCGGCTTACGGGCTGGTGATGGTGCTTTCCTGGCGAAGCCTGTTTCTCATCCGCCGGGAGCTGATCCGCGCGATGGTCTCGCAGATGCGCCAGGAACCGGGGCGGTTTATCAACGCCAAAACGCGGCACGTCCTGGCGAAGGTCGAGATTCCATGGGAGGCGGCCCTGAAAATCACGCGCTTCCCCTGGGTGGCGCCTCAGCGTGCCTTCTACCCACGCCGGAAAACCGTTGAGGCGGTGCAGGCTCTGTTGCCAGCAGAGGGCCTGGCGCGGGAGGCGCTGGAAACGCTAGCCGCCCTGGGCGGCTCGGGGGGCACGCCACCTGCCTAAACGTAACCTTACTGCGAGGAGACCCCGCCGGTCGGGACAAGGGTTTGGCCGGAAACTCTTTCGGCCAACCACCTAGTCTGGAACACAACAGAGAGGGATTACACCGCGCGATGTCGACTGTTCAGGTAACCGTGAACCACAAGGTTGGGCTGCACGCCCGCCCGGCGTCGGAGTTCGTCCGGACCGCCGCATCGTTTCCGTGCGAGATCACGGTCCGCAACGTGACCGAAAACGGCCAGGCCGTCAACGCCAAGAGCATCCTCAGCGTGCTGACACTGGGTGTCCAGCAGGGCCACACCATTGAAATCCAGGCGGAGGGTCTGCAAGCCGATGAGGCCCTCCATGCTCTGGAGGAGCTTGTGCTGGGCAACTTCGGGGAATAGAGCGCCGCCGGGGGCCGCCAGCAAATCCCCTGACTATCTCAGGCAGTGCCGTATCCTCGGCCCTGCGGATTGGCATGGCCCCGGAAACATGTTGCCTGCTATAATATCACATATGTGATATGCTATTTTACCTATGTGAGTTTTAGTAGTGCCCGCGCGTTGGGCGGTGCAGCCAGAGACGAGGAAGAGCACGGAAGCATCCAGCCCGGATGGGGAAGATAAGGAGATGGGAGCCATGACATTGAGTTCGGAGAAAACGCTCACCAAGACGGAGGCGGCTCACCTGCTGCTGCAGATGTATCAGGTGAGGGCGTTTGAGGAGCAGGCCGAGAAGAGCTACATGGAGGGCAAGATTCACGGCACGATGCACCTGTCCATCGGGCAGGAGGCGTCCGCTGTGGGGTCGATTAGCACCCTGGAACCAACCGATTACATCATCGGCCACCACCGGGGGCACGGTCTGTGCATCGCCAAGGGGGCCGACCTCAACCTGATGATGGCCGAGTTCTACGGCAAGGAGACGGGGTATTGCCGGGGCCGGGGCGGCTCGATGCACATCGCCGACCAGGCAGGCGGCAACCTGGGCGCGAATGGCGTGGTCGGCGGTGGCATCCCTATGGCGGTGGGCATCGGCATCGGCCTCAAGATGCAGGGCCAGAATCGCGTGCTGCTGGCGTTCTTCGGCGATGGGGCCGCCTCCACCGGGGCATTCCATGAGTCGATGACGCTGGCGGTGCTGTTCCAAGTGCCAGTGGTGTTCATCTGCGAGAACAACCAGTACGCCATGTCCTTTCCTGCGCACAGGTGGACAACCAGTGAACGGTTGGCCAGGAGCGCCGAGTTGTACGGGATGCCGGGCGTGGCTGTGGATGGCAATGACCTGCTAGCCGTGCGTGCGGCGGTGCAACTCGCCGTTGACCGCGCGCGGAGCGGCGGCGGCCCCTCGCTGGTGGTCAACGACACCTATCGCTGGCGCGGGCACTCCAAGAGCGACCGCAATCGCTACCGCACGCAGGACGAGATCGCCGAGTGGCAGGCCAAAGACCCGATCCCGCGCTTCCAGAACACCCTGATCGCCCAGGGTCTGATCACCGAAGAGGAAGCCCGCCAGATCAGGGAGCAGGCATACGCAGACATCGAGGCGGCCCGCCAGTTCGCCGAGGCCAGCCCGGAGCCGCTGCTGGAGACCATTGAAGAAGGAGTGTACGCGCCGTGACTGTGAGAGAGATTTCGTACCTGGAAGCGGTGCGCGAGGCCATGACTCAGGAGATGGAACGCGACGAGCGCGTGTTCCTGATCGGCGAAGACCTGGGCACATATGGCGGCGCGTTTCAGGTGACCTATGGGATGCTGGAAAAGTTCGGCCCGGAGCGCATCCTCGACACCCCGATCACCGAACTCGGCCTGACGGGCGCGGCGGTGGGCGCAGCCCTGATCGGGATGCGCCCCATCGCCGAGATCATGTTTATGGACTTCATGACGCTGGCCTCCGAGCAACTCGTCAACCAGGCCGCCAAGCTGCGCTTCATGTTCGGCGGCAAGGCCACCGTGCCGATGGTCATCCGCACCCCAGCCGGGTCGGGGACGGGCGCGGCGGAGCACCACTCGCAGAGCCTGGAAAACTGGTTCGTGCACGTCCCCGGTTTGAAGGTCGTCATGCCCAGCACCCCCTACGATGTGAAGGGGCTGCTGATCGCCTCGATCCGGGACGACAATCCGGTGGTGTTCGTCGAGCACAAGTTGCTGTACAAGGTCAAGGGGCCAGTTCCCGAAGAGCCGTACACCATCCCGCTGGGCAGTGCCGAGGTCAAGCGCGAAGGTCGTGACCTGACTATCATCGCCACCTCGATCATGGTGCCGCGCTCGCTTGAGGCGGCGGAGGAGCTGGCGAAGGAGGGGATCGAGGTCGAGGTGGTCGATCCGCGCACGCTCAAGCCGCTGGATGCCGAAACCATCATCGAGTCGGTGAAGAAGACCGGGCGCGTGTTGATCGTCCACGAGGCGGCGCGCACGGGCGGCTTCGGCGGGGAGCTGGCAGCGGTCATCGCCGAGAGCGAGGCGTTCGGCTACCTGGATGCGCCCATCGTGCGGCTGGCGGGCCGCGATATGCCTATCCCCTACAACCGGATGCTGGAATACCACACTGTGCCGCAGGTAGAGAACATCGTCGAGAAGGCCCGCGAAGTAGCCCAGTTGAGAGTGTGACATGGCGACCAAAGTTATTATGCCCAAAGTGGACATGGATCAGGCGACTGGGACGGTCGTCGAGTGGCTCAAACAGGACGGCGATTCGGTCCGCGCCGGGGAGCCGATCTTGGTGATCGAGACTGACAAGGTCGCCATCGAGGTGGAGGCGCCGGCCACGGGCATCCTGCGTGGCATCAGCGCCAAGCCGGGGGATGTGATTCCGATTGCCACTACCATCGCCTACATCCTGGAGCCAGGCGAGGCGCTGCCCGCCGGCGAGATGCCTGCCCCAGCGCCCGCTGCTGCGCCGCCCCCCCTTGAGCCACCATCGTCGGGAGGCGAAGTCCTGGCAACGCCGGTGGCCCGTAACGTGGCGGCTAGCTCCGGCCTCGACCTGGGGGCTGTGGCCGGGACGGGGCCGCGCGGCAAGGTCACCCGGGCCGACGTGGAGGCCGCGCTGGCGGGCAGGCCCACCGCCCCCGCCGGGGATGGCCGGGTCTACGCCACCCCGGCAGCGCGGCGACTCGCCAGAGAGCAGAATGTGGACCTGCGGGCTGTCTCCGGCAGCGGGCCAAAGGGCCGGGTGCAGGCCGCCGATGTGCTGGCCACGGCGCAGGCTGCTACAGCAGCGCCTACGCCAGCTCCCATGCCCGTTGCCGCCAGCGCGTCCCTAACCGACCTCGAGGTCATCCCCTTGCAGGGGATGCGGCGCACCATCGCCGAGCGGATGACGGCCAGCTACCAGTCCATCCCGCACATCACCTTCACCGTGCGGGTGGATATGACCCGCTTCAATGAGGCCCGCGAGCAGCTCAATGCTAAGGCGCAGGCCACCGGCGGTGAGCGCATCTCCGCCACGGCCATGATCGTCAAGGCCGTAGCCTCGACGCTAACCCGCCACCCCTTCCTCAACGCCTCGCTCCAGGGTGAGGAGATTCACCTGCGGCGCGAGATCAACGTCGGCGTGGCGGTGGCGTTGGACGAGGGGCTGATCGTGCCGGTGATCCGGGGCGCCGATCGCAAGGGCGTCGCCGAGATCGCCGCCGAGGTGAACGACCTTTCGACTCGCGCCCGCGAAGGACGGCTGGTTCCCTCCGACGTGAGCGGCGGGACGTTCACCGTCTCCAACCTGGGGCCGTTTGGGGTCGAGCAGTTCACGGCCATCATCAACCCGCCGCAGTCGGCCATCCTGGCCGTCGGAGCAACCCAGCTTGAGGCGATCCCGGATGAGGACGGCCACATCACGGCGCGCCCCATCATGCGGATCACGCTCTCTGCCGACCACCGCATCGTAGATGGCGCGGTGGCGGCCCGCTTTATCTCCGACCTGAAGATGGTGCTTGAAACGCCCGTCCTGCTCTCGTGGTAGGGGCGCGGGGTCGCCATCAGGCCCGGCCCACCGCTTCGAGCGGGCGGCGGCGTGAACCTGGAAGCCAGGAGCGAATAACGATGGCTGTGTTTCTCGATTCAGCCGATGTTGAGGATGTCCGGCAGGCGATGGCGCTTGGCTTCGTGGCGGGGGTCACGACCAACCCCACCCTCATCGCGCAGGTGGGGCGAGAGGGCCTGGATGTCCTGCGCGACATCCTGAGCATCACGACCGGGCCGGTGTTCTACCAGGTCACCGCCGAGACAGTCGAAGGGCGCACCGCACAGGCGCGCCAGGCCGCGGCCATGGCGCCAGACCGCGTGTTTGTCAAGATACCGGCCACGACTGAGAACCTCACGATGGCAGCACGGCTGGTTAGCGAGGGCATCCAGTGCGCCATCACCGCTGTCTCGCACCCCTCTCAGGCGTATCTGGCCGCCATGGCTGGAGCCGCCTACGCCATCCTCTACGTCAACCGGTTGACCCGCCAGCTCGGCGATGGGATCGCCGTCTTGCGCGATTGCGCGGCCCTCCTGCGCTCCACACCCACGCGAGTCCTGGCCGCCAGTTTGAAGTCAGTTGATGAAGTAGCCGCTGCCCTGTTGGGGGGCGCTCAGGATGTGACGATTCCGCTGGGCCTCATCCTGAAGATGGGCGAGCACGAGTTGAGCCACCAGGCTATCGCGGATTTCGCCGCCGCTCTCGCCGAGCGATAAATCACCCGGCTAGAGCGTGTCAGGCGCTTTTTAGCCTCACCCCGAACCTCACTGCGCTCGGTCGAGAGCATGGGGGACGCTCGAACCGGGGTGAGGCTCTCTCAGTGGCTCATTACACAACCGACCCAGTTCATAACAGGCTCTAGGGGCAGGTGACGACAACCTGCGGTCGTTGAGGTCCACCCCTGGTCAGTTGCCCAATAAGATGTGCGGCTATTCGGCGTTGGTGATGAATCCGCCGTCGATCAGCAGTTCGGAACTGCTGATGTAACTAGCCTCGTCGCTGAGCAGGAAGGCAATCGCGCCTGCCACTTCCTCCGGCTCGCCGATCCGCCCCAACGGCGTCCGCGACTCGTAGTACTGCCGCGCCGGGGCGGTCGGATCTAACAGCTCTTTGCTCATGGGGGTCAGGATGGCCCCCGGTAGGACGCAGTTGACGCGGATGCCGTGCGGCCCCAGCACTGCCGCCAACGCCTTGGTCAGCATCCAGATTCCGGCCTTGGTGCCGCAGTAGACCACCTGCTCACGCGCGGCGACCCAGGCTGAGATGGACGACACGGTGACAATCGCCCCCCCGTGGCCCTCGCGGATCATCTGTTTGGCGGCGGCCTGGCAGACCACCCACGTTCCGCGCAGGTTGATCTCCTGGATCTCGTCGTAGTCCTCCAGGGTGATCTCGTCCCACGGCTTCAACGGGTTGATGGCGGCATTGCTGACCAGGAAATCAAACCGCCCACCCCGGCGCGCCACCTCGTCAACCATCGCGATCACCTGGTCGGGCTTACGCATATCGGCTTCCACGGGGAAGCCTTCCCCGCCGACTTCCCTGATCCGGGCCAACGTTTCGCTGGGATCGCCGGTGGCCCGGTAGTTCACGCCAACCAGTGCGCCCTCCTGCGCCAGTCGAATCGCAGTAGCCTTGCCGATGCCTTTCGTGGCGCCAGTGACCAGGGCAACCTTACCCTTGAAATCGAAGCGTGCCATGATGCTCACCTTTCGGCGTCGTATCCTGACGACATATCCGGTCTTGAACAAGGGTGGTCAATCAACGTGCGATTCTGGAGAGCGCGCCTGGAAGCACCTGCCCCCCATCCACTGCGATCACCACGCCGGTGACCCAGCTTGCCTCAGGGCCAGCCAGCCAGACGATCCACGCTCCCAACTCGTCCGCTGTGCCCATGCGACCAAGCGGAACCTCCCGTTTCATGCGCTCGTAGGCCCCCGCCACGTCATCGCCAGCCCAGGTGAGATGGATTGGCGTATCCACCGGGCCGGGGGCGATGGCATTCACGCGAATCTGCGGCGCAAGCTCCGCCGCCAGAGATCGTGTCAGGTACTCCAGGGCGGCCTTCGACGTGCCGTACATGGATTGCCCCGGGATAGCAAGCGAGCCTGACGAAGAGGAGATATTGACAATGGCCGCCGAATCGGACTGGCGGAGGTGGGGTAGCGCGGCCTGGATCAGAAAGAATGGGGCGCGCACATTGACGGCCATGTGCTCGTCAAACAGCTCGCGAGTGGCCTCCTCGATGGGAAGGTGCTTGATGGCGGCGGCGTTGTTCACCAGCACGTCGAGGCGGCCCCATGCCTCCACCACGGAGGCGACGATCCGGGCCGGGGCCGCCGGGTCGGCCAGGTCGGCAGGGATGGCCAGTGCCTCTCCCCCCGCCGAGTGGATAGCCCTGACGGTATCGTTCAGCGGTTCGGGCCGCCGCCCGACGACTGCGACTGCCGTCCCCTGAGCGGCAAAACGGCGGGCAGCGGCGGCCCCAATTCCGGTCCCTCCACCGGTAACCAAGGCGACTCGGTTCATCTGGGCCATCATCCGACTCCTTGTTGCAAACCACAGGAACGCAAGCTCCCCCTATGGGTGGGCAGAGATCGCTCAGAAGATAGCGATGGGGTTGAACGGCGAACCAGTTGCCCTGGGCAGCCGTAAGGGGGCCAGAACCACCATAAACTCCCAGCGCCCCTCCTCCTCGCAGACGCGCGCCAGGTCTTCGAACTGGAGGCTGTCAGCGACAGTCATGCCCATAGCCGTGATCTGGAGGGGGTGGATCGGGTATAGAATCTCTTCCATCGGCCCGGGCACAGTTTCCCCATCGCCATCGGGCAGAAACACGGCGATCTTGCGCTCGTGCATCAGGAGGCAGCAGTAGGGATCCAGCCCGGCGCGACCTTGCCCCGTGTAGCCGGGGTCCCACGCGCCCAGCTCCAACCGCCGCCGATGGTGTCCCGTTCGGAACACCATGATGTCCCCTTCCGAAAGCCGCACGCCCTCGGCGGCTTCGATGGCCTCGATCTCCTCCCGCGTGATGGCCTCGCCCGGCTCGACCCACTTCACCCCCCGGAACCTCGGCACGTCGATCAGCACGCCCCGGCCCACGATGCCATCACCGCAAGTAGTGATATCGAGGCCCCGCGAGCCGCGACTGGTCACCATGTCCGCAGGGTGGCCATTGTACAGCAGGCCCTTATAGGCGACGTGGCACAGGGCATCGATGTGGGTATGGCAATCGCCGTGAAACTGCATCCCCAGGAAGTCGGTGGCAAAGCGGAGAGGTTCGCCCGCGCCAACGTCCACGTCGTGGGTGGTGCTCATATAGTGAATGACCGGGTTGGGGTTGTCCGGCCCGGCGACGGTATTGAGGGGGATCTCCATCGACACGCTGCGGCCACTCTTCACCAGCGCCGCGGCGGCGCGGACTTTGTCCGGCGTGATGTAGTTCAGCGTGCCCCTTTCGTCATCCGGCCCCCACCGCCCCCAGTTTTTCACGGATTCAAAGAGCCGGTCGAACTCCTCAAGCGACATTCGTGAACGGCTGGTGGATGTGGGCATCGTCAACTCCTCGTTACACGCTGTGCTCGAATTGGACATTCAGACTGAACCTCCGGCATCGTCCCGGCTCATGCGTCGGTGAGTGTGACGATGCCAGAGGTAGGGGAAAATGCAGGATGCAATCGAAGTTGTGTTGACATTCAGCAGACTGCACCCCAGTCGATCAACCCGGCCAGACAAGGGGCTTGAAGCCCCTTGTCTGGGTCGGGATTGCGGTACTGGCGCTTCCAGCCGCGACGTTCAGCCGCTGAAGTGCCCATGCCGACACAATCTTAGTCGCCACCCTCCTCTGCCGCCCGCTGTTCTGCCTCCAGCATGTACTGCATCACATCCTGGACGTTGTCCTCGGTGACGAGCACCAAGCCGGAGTCGACCGAGCGGGGCATCCAGTTGCTCACCCAGGGGTCGAGGCCAGCGGTGCGGATGGCGTCGTTGTGCCAGGTGTAGAGCATGAACAGCGCCAGATAGTTCATGATGTCGTAGTTCTCCATCGTGATCATCTGGGCCTTGCCATCCACGATGTTCTGCAGGAACTCCCGACCTGCCTCGTTGACCGTCACCACCAGCTCCCCAGAGCGACCCGCCTCATCCAGCGCGGTGATGATCCCCGGCCCCGCCTCCGAGTCCAACCCGATCATCCCTGACAGGTCGGGGTAGGCCGCCAGCAGAGCCGCCGTCTTCTGCGCTGCGATGTCCGCCTGCGAGTCGTTGTCCTCCTCGGCCACTACCTCGCAGTTGGTGCCCTCGAAGGTGTCCCGTATCGCCTGCCGCGAGCGCTGCATGTTCTCGTTCTGCACCGGCGCGATCACCGCCACCTGGCACGTCTCCAGCCCTCGCTCCTCGTGGAAGCGCAACTGCGCCTCCGCCATCCGCTGCCCCAGCAGATACCAGTCCGTGCCCACGTACGATAGCCGGTTCGACTGGAACAGGTCGCCGTCGGTCACCACCACCGGAACCCGCATCTCGATGCACTTGTTCACCGGCTCGGTCAGCGCCGGGTCCCAGCCGCCCACCACGATGATCCCCGCTGGCCCGCGCGCACACTCCTGTTCCACTGTGGCAATGTACGCCGCCAGATCG
>Ga0209101_1002354_pt1 | contig 12543 bp, 9 predicted proteins | sample ConPoolayeCmetaG_FD_185481 | JGI IMG/M metagenome (GOLD analysis project Ga0209101, IMG submission 185481) | Hot spring microbial mat communities from California, USA to study Microbial Dark Matter (Phase II) - Cone Pool mat layer C metaG... ... | reverse complement strand
CGTCCATGAGGACACGTATAGGGCAGTTCTGTCTGAGCCAGATCCGACACCAGCCGCTCGATTTCGGCCATCGTCAGGCGATCCCGCTGTTTGACCGCTCCCCGGCAGGCCGCCATGATCACCCGCTCCTCATCCCACCGTGCCCGTCCGCCGCGTTCTCCTTCACCCCCCTCGAGTTCAGCCAGAATATCCGGAATCAACCGGGCCGCCGAGACAGAAGCCATAAGAGCCGGAACCGCCTCGACCGAAAAGGCATCGCCCCCGAACTCGGAAACGGTAAACCCCATCCGGTTCAACACGGGCAGTAATCGCCGACAGGCGGCCGCGCGAGTGGGCGTGAGCGAAACGATTTCCGGAGCGAGAAGTCCCTGCCGCTCGAGCGATCCGCTTTCGAGCGCCTTTTTGAGACGTTCGAACAAGATGCGTTCATGCGCCGCATGGGGATCCAAAAGCGCCACTCCTTCTTCCGTCTCCAGAACCACATACAGCGATCCCACCTGGCCCAATACTCGGCACCAGCTCCAGGGCCCTTCACCCTCCCCAGCAGAAGGGCCTGAAGATCCCGCCGACGTCCCCGGTGCCGGCGGAACGGCGTCGGCCGGTGTCGTCCGCGGCGGGGCCGGCGGCGCCATGGGCATCCGCGGATAGACAAACGACCGCGCCGGGGGCCAATCCGCCAGAGGCAGCGCAACGGCACGCGGAGGCGGCCCTTCTGGAACCGTGGCCGTCGGCGACGGACGGCGGACGTTGGACGGAGTTGCGGCCACTCCAAGGGCGCTCCGAAGCGCTTGGCTAACCCCCTCGCGGACCGCGTCCGGATTCCGAAAACGTACCTCTTTCTTGTTGGGATGAACATTGACATCCACCTGTTCAGGGGGCAGACGGATATCCAAGATGACAATCGGATGGCGATCGGAAGGAAGGAGGGTGTGATATCCTTCGCGAATCGCCCGGGCCAAAATAGGAGCCGTGGCGGCGCGGCCATTGACGAAAAGGTACTGATCGCTCCGGTCGGGACGGGCGGCCGAGGGAAGGCCAGCAAAACCGGTCACCCGGAGACCGTTTCCTTCCCAGACCACGGGACGCAGCAGGGAGACAAAAGCCGCACCGAAGGCCTCGCGGAGGCGGAATCCCAGATCCCCACCCGGCGCGAATTGATAGATCAACCGCTGGTCGGCCCGCAGCGTCATCGCGACCTCCGGTCGGCTCAAGGCGAGGGTCAGAAAGAGCAGGCGGATATGGCCGCCTTCCGTTTCGGGACTCCGCAGGAACCGCCGACGAGCCGGCACATTAAAAAAGAGATCCCGCACTTCAACCTGAGTGCCCGGCGGGGCTCCCGAGTCGTCCGCCTCGATCAGCTTGCCGCCTGTGATGACAATGGCGGTCCCGGTTTCCGCCTCCGGCGTCCGCGTCACCAGGCGAAACCTCGAGACGGCTGCAATCGATGCCAGCGCTTCTCCGCGGAAGCCGAGAGTGGCAATCCGAACCAGGTCTTCGGCCGTGCGGATCTTGCTGGTCGCATGGCGTTCGACCGACAGCAGCGCATCATCCCGGCTCATGCCGCATCCATCATCGCTGACCGAAAGCCGCTTGATGCCACCGCCTTGGAATTCGACCTCCACACGGCGCGCGCCCGCATCGAAGGCGTTTTCGATCAACTCCTTGGCCACCGAGGCCGGTCGTTCCACCACTTCACCGGCCGCGATTTGGCTGGCCACCACGTCGGGCAGTATTTGGATGCGCCGTTCCGGCATCCCGTTTTCCTTACCCGACCTCGCCCTCCAGGGCTTTTCCGGGCGTCACATGCTGAGGACGTTCAGGTTGGTCAGGCCGTTTTTGGAACACGCGTCCAACGCCTGAATCAGCCGTTCGTGTGGCGAATCAGGCGCGCATTTGATCAGAATCGTCTGGGTCTTGCTGTACCGGGCCAACCGGCTGAGCATTCGGTCCAGAGTCGCCAAGGTCATCGGCCGGTCGTTGAGTGTAAATCCATCAGCGAAAACGCCGATCGTCACCATCTCCTCGATCTTTTCCTCGGGCGGTGGGGCATTGGGGTCGGGAGAAGGACGGCTCACATCGAGGTGGGCCAAGACATCTTCGATCTTGAGGGTAAACAGGAAAAAGATAAGGAGCTGGAAGACGCAATCAATCATCGGCGTCATGTCCAGCCGGGTCTCTTCTTCGGCTATCCGTCGGCTGCGCCTCATGGGGGTCCCCTCACCGCTGGGTCATTTCCTTCTGAATCGCCACAAACTGGATACGCACGAGGCCGACTTCCGTGCAGACGTCCATCACCTTCCGAATGTCCCGGTGCGGCGTCCGAAGGTCGCCCCGAATCTGAACCGGTATGTTATAGCCGACCCGGTTGACTGCGCCGAGCAGCAGATAGCGAAGCATCTCGGTGGAAAGGAGCGTGCGGCCCATGAAGATGCGGCCCCGCGCATCCACCTCGATCACGACCGTTCCGGGCACCTTATCCTTGATCTCAGGACCGTGCTTGGACTTGGCCAGCTGGATATCTTCCACGAACATGTCCCGTTCCATCTGAATGGTCACCAGAAAGAAGATCATGAGCTGGAAGACCATGTCAATCATGGGGGTCATGTCGGGCTGGGTATTGGATTTGTCGAGTTTGGCCATCGCCCGCCTCCCCGCCGCCCGTTACTCCGACACCACTTCCACGTTTCGGAGGTCCTTGATCAGTTCCATCGTATGGGCCTGCATGCGGAGAATGATCTTGTTGGCCTTGTTGCGGAGGATGTGATACACGGACATCGTGGGAATGGTGATGCTGAGGCCGGCCGCCGTGGTGTAGAGGGCCTGACCGATATTGAGGGCGAGCAGCCCCGTCTGAGCCGCTCCGCCACCCGCGATCGCCAGCGTGAAGAAGGCATAAATCATGCCTTGGACGGTGCCAAGCAGACCCAGCATCGGCGAAACCGAGGCGACCAGCGTCAGGTACTGGATTCGCTGCATCATCTGTTCACTCTCGAAATCAGCCGCAATCCCAATGGCCTCCTGAATGACATCGAACCCCTCTTCCACGTGCATGAAACCGGCCGTGAGGATATTCGCCATCGGGCAGGGTTCATTCTTGCAATGCTCGAGAGCCGCCGCGACATCTCCCTGGCTCATGGCTTCCCGAACCTTGGCCAGCAGCGTGGGCGGCATGACACGGCTGACGCGTAACAGAAGAATGCCGTCCACCACAAAATAGATCCCCACAAAAAGGGCCGCCAGCAGGGCCAACCAAAGCAACACCCCCGTAAACCCGCTGCTGACGACAATGCTGATAAAGCCGGGACGCTTGGGCGCTTCCGCCCGCTTCGCGCCGCTTTCGGCCGAGGGCGCCGCCGGCTGAGCCGCGGGAGCGGCCACCTCGGCGGCCGCTTCCGGCCCGCCCCCCGTTCCGATCGCCTCCTCCTGGGCCTGCAGCGGAGTTCGCGCGCCCTGGGCAAGCAGCATGGCCAACGCTGCGACCGCCGGTACCATTCCCATCAACCACGTCTGTTTCATTGTGTTTTTCTCCTCTTCGATCGCTCAGAATCTTCGGGTTTTCGTCCTCTTCCTCATCAACTCCCTGCCGTCGCCTGCCGCGCGTAGGGATGGTTTGGAAATTCGTTCGTCAGCATCTTCCTGAGATCGGCTGCGCGGGGATCGCGCAACTCCTCCAGCATCCGGGCGGCCTTGAACAGCGCTTCGGGCCGGCTCTCCTTCTCCTTTTCATACAGGATGACGGTCCGAAGGTAATCGAGCAGCGCTTCGTTCTTCTGCCCCTGCGCCGCATACATGTCACCCCGCATCAGTTGCGCCATGGCCGCCACGTCGCGGGGCGCCTTCGCAATGGCCTCTTCGAGCTCCCGCTTCAGAAGCGCGTACTGTTCGGCCCCCTGCAGGGCCTGCCAGTACCGACGCCGAACGGCCAACGGAATCCGCTCCGCCGGAATCCCTTCCATCATCTCCCGATAGATCGCCAATGCTTTCCGAAAATCCCGCTTGCCCAAATAGGCCATTCCCAGTCCGTCCCGGGCCTGGTTATCCCACTCCAGCCGTTGATAGTCCTGAACGATCTTTTCTAATACCGGAATGGCCGCGTCATACTTTCCCGCCCGGATATCGGCCATCGCCTGATCCAGGGCCGGCGGTTTGGGCACCTCGACCCGATCCACGCGCGACGCGGGGATCGGGAGGGTCGCCTGCTGGGTCTGGACGATATACTCCTGTGAACTCGCCCGGTATCGGACCGACACGGCCTCCAGGACACTCCCGTCCTTCATAAAGACGCGATCGGCGACCGCCGCACCAGCGGCGAAGACCACTCCCAACAGCATCATTCCGAGTCGGCGTGGGGCGTTCATTCTCATGATCGTCTCCTTCAACTTAGGGTGTTCCGGATTCGGCCGCCGGCGTTTGGCCTTCCCCCGACGGGACCGGCAACGCGCCACCGCTCAAGGCCAGGCGCCGCTGAGCCTCCGCCCGCCACTGGCGGGCTTGGGTCACCAGTCGGCCCCGCGGAAAATTCTCCAGATACACGTTCGCATTGTCCACCATATCCTGGAAAAAACCGCGTTCCAGAAGCATGGGCATCACGGACTCGAACGCCTGCTCGATGAAAGGGCGAACCTTCGGGTTCTGTACATCGCCTAACAGCACCAGCCGCTGATAGGAGGCCACTGCCCCGTCGGCATCCCCCTTGAGCTTCTGCAGGGTGGCCATTTCGAGATCACGCCGGGCCCGATCCTCCGGCGTTTGAATCACACGGCTGGCGCGATTGAGGGCCCGGATGGCGGCATTGAAATGGTGGCCACGCGTTCGTTCGTCCGACGCCTTCTCGCCCAGGGCTGCGTGCGCCCGGGCCAGAAGAAAACTCGCCGGCAGCATGTAGCCCGTATTCGGGTTGAGCGCGAAAAGGGCTTCCAATTCCCTGACCGCTCCGGCCCAGTCCCCTTTCTTGACAAGGACCTCCCCCAGAGCAAAGAGCGCCATTTCCTTCACATTCGCCTCGCCGGCGGTCTGCGCCGCCTGCCGGAAGGCCCGGATCGCCGTCTCGACCTCCCCCTGATCGGCCATCACGCGGCCGGCTTGGTAAAATTGGGCCGCCGAAAAGGCCGAGGGGCGATCAAACATCTCCTGGAAAACCGCAACCGCCTTTTCCCGTTCGCCCATATCGAGCAGGGCGGATCCCCGGGCAAAGACCGCGTTTCGGGCCTGTTCGGAATCCGGAAACTCGCGGCTCAGCCGCTCATAGACCGCAGCGGCTTCCTCGCTTCGATTGAGCACCAGGAGCAGGACGCCCATGCTGCTCAGGGCGCTGGGAGCCAGGGACGACCTCGGAAATGCCTTGAGAAAGGCCCCATACTCTTCCACGGCCCTCGCCTGATAGAGCGGCTTCTTCTCCAGCGGTTCGTTGAGACGGGAATAGCAGACCGCCTTCCAAAACATCGCCTGCTCGAGAAGCATCCGATTGGCGTTTTCCTCGTCGGGCGTCGTGGCATATTTCCGAGGCTCCTCGATCAAGGCCTTGATCAGCTTCTGATACTCGCGGATCGCCTCGTCGAACTGCTGAAGTTGCCGCAACGCCTCGGCCAAACGGAAACGTCCCGAGACCTGGGCCGCTCCGACCGGCACCTCCGCCACATAGCGCGTCAAGACCACCGCGGCGTTGGTCCAATCGCCCAGCTTCGCATAACAGGCGGCCAGCCGGTTGAGGGCCGGAAGCCACGCCGACGCGTTGGTATAGGATTCGGCAATGCGGCTGAAATACTCGAGCGCCAAATCGTACTGCTCCTTCGCAAACCGATCCTCGCCGCGCTTGAACAGCAACGAGGCCACCTGGGGATGATCCGGAAACCGCTCGAAAAAGAGCTGACTGACGCGTTCGGCGGACTCGTGGTCCTGAATCTCCTCGGCCGCCGCCGCGAGCCGGATGAGAGCCGTCCCGGCCTCCTCCCGAAAGGCAGGCTTATAGGCGTAACGGTCCGTGAGCTCCTGCACAACGGCCTGCATGTAGAGGGTATCCTGAAGGTTGAGATAGCACTGCGCTAGCTCCCCAAGCAACGCCGCCGTACCCGGTCGCTCCGGAAAAACATTCAACACCGTCCGATACTTGGCGGCCGCGCTCTTGAAATCATTCTGGGAAAATTGAAGGCGGGCTTCCCGTACCTGGGCGTCAATGACCGGTTTGAGGTCAATCTGGGGAAGCTGAACCTTGAAACCCGCCCTCTTGAGCTCCTCAGCCATCCGTTCGGATCGCGCACCGGCGTCGGGCGCCCAGGTGGAGTCCGGATATCGGACGAACACATTGTAGAGATGGGTGAGGGCTTCGGAGAACGCCTTCTGAGCCTCCGCCCGCTGGCCCTCGGCCAGCAGCCGTCGCCCCTCCTCCTCGTACAGCGTCCCCAGAATATACCGGCACTGGGCCATGGGGCTGAGCTTCATGGGATAGTTCGCCGCCCGCAGCGCCTCATCAAGCTCGCGTAGCATGGGAAGATAGGTCTGGATCGTCTCGCGCGCCTTCTCGGGCTTGCCATCCATCACCTCCAGATGGGCAAGCAGAACCACCGACTGTCCAAACCACAGGTCAATGCCGCCCCATTGAACCTGACGGCACAGTTCGCGCGTCCGTGCAAAATAGGCCTCCCGCTCCTTTCCCTGCGCCGCCTGCCCCAATTTGAAGGCCAATTCGGCAATTTCAATCTGAAGCCGCCGTTCGATGTCCGGTTCCGGCTTTGTTCTGAGAATCCGTTCGTAGGCCTCCATGGCCTCCTTTTCGTTGCCCGCCAGCAGCATCATCTGGGCATATTTGTACGCCGACTCCCGAAAGAAGGCGATCCAATCGGGCGGAGGCCCTTCCTTTGAAAAGCGATTGAAAAAGCTCTGATAGAGCGCTCGGGCATCGGCCAGGCGGTTCATGGCGTAGAGCTGGTCGGCCAACGCCAGAAGCATCGCCATGGTTTCGATCCGGTCCGGCGGAAAGGTTCCTATCAGCGCCTTGGCCTCCTCGGCCTTTCCGAGCGCCGTCAGCGCCGCCACCCGAACACGGGCGATCCGGGCTTTCTGTTCGGGATTCTCCCGCTCAAGGTGATCCAGGATCTTCATGGCATAGTCCGCAAACCGCATCCCCACCAGGCCCTGACAGAAATCGAGCTCCCGCTGAAGCGGATCGTTTGGCCGGGTGGCCGTCTCCCCCAGCCCTTCCGTCTGCGCCGAAACACGCCCCACCATGGCGGTCGCCAGAAGCAACAGCAGAGCTATTAACGCCTTCGTGGCGTCCACGATCCCTTTCATGCCCCATTTCCCTTATGGCTCCGATCGGGTCGCGATCGGCGGCCCTCCCGCCGCTCGTCGCGACGGGCTGGCTGAACCCGCCGGATGGACGGTCCCGGCAGGAGGAGACCGCCCCCCGTGAACTCGATCACATGCCCCTTGTCACGAAGCCAGTGAAGCTGGGTCGTCACGTCGTGGGCCGCGGGATCGTCGGGCGCCACGCCGGGCCGCAGGGCCGCGAGAAGATCGGTCCGCGTCGCGCGGGGATGATCCGACAGGAACTGAAGAATCTCCCGCACGACCGGCGCGGTCCCCTCAGAATTCAGCGGTGACGGCATGATCGCCGTGACATAATGGGTACCATCCTCCGTTTTGAAGATATGCAACCCCATGTGCCGGAACATGAGGCGGAGCGTAATCGAAAGGGCCAGGGGAAAGCGCGTCTCCCGCCGCCACGCCTCCTGAACCACCCGCCGCAAAATCGCGTCTTCCAGTTCGCGGGCCAGTGGACCGGGGACCGTAACGGTCGTTCCCTCTTTGAGCGTGTCGGCCAGATAGTGCTCCTGGAAGTGCCGTTCGACCTTTTCAAAACTTTCCAGCGGAGGCTGATCGGGCGCCGCCAGAACCGAATACACGACTTTGCGGCTCGCCCCCTTGCGCCACTCCTCGATCAGCGCCGGATCCCGAACGTTCTCGATCCGACGGCGGTACTCCTCCAGCGTCAGATGAGAGAAGCGAGTCCGATGGAGGTAGAGAAGCCGCTCTTCGAAGGCATGATGGTTGGGAGGACCAAGCAGTTCTCCGGAAAGCGGACACCGGGCCACGGAGGAAAACTGTCCCGTGGGAGGCTCGACATCCCTCTCCTGGCGTTGATACCACCGATCGATATGACGCTCCAGCACATGGGCCGAAGCACGAGACCGATCCCGGAACACCTGCTGGCAGATTTGACACTGAACGAGCGTCAGCGGTGGCGTCGAGGCGGGCTCCGCCGTAGGGGACGGTTCCGAGCCGCCGGCGGCGTCTTCCTCCGTTTCAACCTCGGTCCCGGCCGGGGCGGGAGAGAGGCGGACGGAAAGATGAGCCGGCTGATTGAGGAAAAAGGCCGCAATCGGAAACAGCGGAAAGGCACAGCCGGCACTGGCGATTCGCCGAGCCACCAGATGGAGACCTGCCCGTTCCGGAAGAAAGGTGACCACAAGGGGTGGAAGCGGCTCCTCCGGATGGACGGGTCGTTCACGCCGCTGACGCTCCCCCCCCTCGACGCGGCGCTCGTGAGGGATTGCAACCGGCGCGCTCTCGCCACCGGGCTCGCCCTCGCCACCCGGCCGGCGACGAGGAGGAGGCGCCCCTTTCCGCCTCCGGTCCGCCGATCGCTCCTCTTTGGGTTCGGAGCGGCGAGGACGGGAGGGCCGAGTACGGCGGATTTCCCCAAAACGCTCCACCACCTCGTCACGTTCGTCCACCGGATGAACGGAACCCCCGTTGGCAGAGGCGGCGTCACTACGCTCCCGCCCCCGGATGGAAACCGGCGGTTTCCGTACCCAGTCCGGAACGAACGTCAGGTCCAGAGGGCTACTTGTCGAATCATTCTTTGTCTGGTTCTCGTCCGCACACAAGGAAACTGAGATCTCCTTCGTCCGGTAGTGTTACCATACCCGCGCCGGCATTTCAATCACAATCCCGCCTTCACCGCGCGTAACAGTAAAGGCAGCCGTGGCGGCAGGTTCCATAGGACCCGATATCGCGGCTCGGAATGCACCCGCAGGCCGCTCTCTGGCCCCGATCCTTCAGTGTGGAACCGGATGGGCCCAGACCCTCCATCAAGAGCCGGTCGTCCGTAAAGAGCCGACGCAACAAAACGTCATCCACGCACCGGTTGGGCGCAATGCCCCATGGGGTCAGATCAGCCGTTTCCGCACAGGCGGCCAACTCGAATCCCCATGCCCGGTTGAGAGAGGCCAAGGCGGCCGCCATCTCGAACATCTCATCCTCCGTGAATTCGCGCACCGAGGGATCCACGCGCGCCAACCGCCGCCGAACCCTTCCGTAGCAGGCTAGGTCAACAAAACTGAAGACCATCTTTTCCGTCCGTCCCTTCAGCCGCTCGGCGATCCGGGCAATCCGTTCCATAAGCGACTCGAGCGGTAGGCGGTCCGACCGAATCAACGGATCGAATCGCCAAATCACCCGCTCCTTCCCCAGCCGTTCGGAGAGCGCTTCGAAGGTCCGGATCCGTTCGTCCAACGGCGGCACGCCCGGTTCCCATCCCTCGCGTTCGTAATCGTTGAGCGTAAAATGGACAATCGTTCCGATTCCTCGCGCATCCCAATCCTTCAAAAAAGGGATCAGGGGAGCTGGATTCTTGCTCCAAAAGACGAACACACGAGTCCGAGAGAAAGGAATGCGCGACCACCGCCCATTGAACGGATTCCGCCGTTCGGCATAGCCCTGGCGAAGGCGCTCCCGGAGCCATTCGGCATGCCAGGCCGGCAAATCCGTCACGCGGCTGGCCGAGACGATCAGGGGACAACGCCCCCACGCTCTGGCGGATCCAAAATTTATACTTGCGTCCGACACCATTTCTCGTAACTTATGCGCTCGGTCTGACAATCATTCTATCAGGAGAAACACCCATGTCTCAAGCCAGGCAGGCGATCGCCGATACACTCGAACGTGTGGCGAACCGGAACGCAGGAGAGGCCGAATTCCTTCAAGCCGTCCGCGAAGTGCTCGAAAGTCTCGAGCCCATTCTGGAGCGGAATCCCGAGTACATCCGCGCCGGCATTCTGGACCGAATCGTGGAGCCCGAACGGCAGATCCTCTTCCGCGTGCCGTGGCAGGACGACCAGGGACGGGTTCATGTTAACCGCGGCTTCCGGATCGAGTTCAATTCCGCCATCGGCCCTTACAAGGGTGGCCTGCGTTTTCACCCCAGTGTGAATACCGGCATTCTGAAATTTCTCGGCTTCGAGCAGATCTTCAAAAATGCCCTGACGACCCTCCCGATGGGGGGCGGCAAGGGCGGATCCGACTTCGATCCGAAAGGGAAGAGCGACGATGAAGTCATGCGCTTCTGTCAATCCTTCATGACGGAGCTCTTTCGCCACATCGGAGCCGATACGGATGTGCCGGCCGGAGATATCGGAGTCGGCGCTCGGGAGATCGGCTTCCTGTTCGGGCAGTATAAGCGGATCCGGAACGAGTTTACCGGCGTCCTGACGGGCAAACGCTTTGCGTGGGGCGGTTCGCTGATCCGGCCGGAAGCGACGGGGTACGGTTGCGTCTATTTCGCGGAGGAGATGCTGAAGAGCCGGGGCGACTCTCTGGAGGGAAAGGTCTGTGCGATCTCGGGCTCGGGCAACGTCGCTCAGTACACGGTGGAAAAGCTTCTGGAGCTGGGTGCCCGACCCGTCACCCTCTCGGATTCGAATGGCTCCATTCTGGATCCGGATGGCATTACGGCCGAAAAGCTGGCCTACGTGATGGAGCTCAAGAATGTGAAGCGCGGCCGTATCCGAGAGTACGCGGAACGTTTCAAATCGGCCCGTTACTTCCCAGACACCACCCCCTGGCAGATCACCTGCTTCGATTGCGCCTTTCCAAGCGCCACGCAGAACGAAATCACTGGCGAGGACGCGCGGGTCATGCTCAAGAACGGGTGCCAGCTCGTCGCCGAAGGGGCCAATATGCCCTCGACGCCGGAAGCGGTGGACCTTTTCCTGGCTCACAAGGTCCTGTTCGGCCCCGCCAAGGCGGCCAATGCGGGCGGCGTGGCCGTCTCAGGTCTCGAAATGAGTCAGAACTCGATGCGCCTCCAATGGTCTCGGGAGGAGGTGGACCGCCGCCTGCGAGAGATCATGGTGAACATCCACCGCCAATGCCGCGAGACCGCTGAGGCCTATGAACGGCCAGGCAACCTGCTGGTCGGCGCCAACATCGCGGCTTTCGTCAAGGTCGCCGACGCCATGCTTGACCAAGGTCTTGTCTGATCAGCGTCCATTTCACTGGCTGAATCGCAACGTCCTGGCCTTCGGTCTGACCAGCTTTTTCAGCGATTTCGGCCATGAGATGGCGACCTCCGTTCTGGCGCCTTTTCTGAAGGCCATCGGCGCTTCGGCCGCGTCACTGGGTTTCATCGAAGGAACCGCCGACGCCTTCTCCAGTTTTCTCAAACTGGGAGCGGGGTTCCATAGCGATCGACTCGGCCGTCGAAAGGGATTGACGGCGGTGGGCTACTTCATGACCTCCGCCGCTCACCTCCTGTTCGTGGTGGCTATGGCCTGGCCCATCGTTCTGATCGGGCGCCTTCTGGCTTGGACGGGGCGCGGCATCCGAGGTCCCCTGCGGGACGCCATGCTGGCAGATTCGATCGCGCCCGAAGACCGGGGAAAGGCGTTTGGCTTTCACCGGGCCGGCGACACGCTCGGCGCGGTCGTCGGCCCTCTGACGGCCTTCGGATTGCTGACGCTCCTCAGCAACAATCCCGCCGTCTCCCGTCTAGCCGAACGCTCATTCCCCCATCTTTTCCATGCACCAGGCGGGCTTTACCGGGTGATCTTCCTGGTCTCGTTGATTCCAGGAATACTGGCCGTCGCCGCCCTGGTCTTCCTCACCCGAGAGAAGCGAGGATCGCCAAATCCGACCATGCGATTCTGGGGAACCCTACGAGCCATGCCTCGGGACTACCGCCGTTTTCTGCTCGCCGTGGGGCTCTTCGGCATGGGCGATTTTGCTCCCTCCCTGATGATCCTACGCGCCACCGCCGTTTTGAGCCCTCGCTTCGGTGCGCTCGAGGCGGCTCGCTGGACCGCGCTGCTCTATACCTTCCGAAACCTCGTCTATGCCATGGCCGCCTTTCCCATCGGCGCCTTGAGTCATCGCTTTTCCCGAACCCGATATCTGGCCGTCGGGTACGCGCTCGCTGTTGTCGCCTTCCTCGGCCTCGCGCTGGCTATCCCCTCGCGGGCATGGTTCGCCCTGCTCTTCGGGTTGGCCGGCGTTTTCATCGCCTGGGAGGACACCATGGAGCGCGTCGCCGTGCGGGATTACGTCAGCGGCGAAATGGCCGGAACCGGCTATGGCCTTCTGGGCGCCGTCAATGGAATCGGCGACTTTGTTTCCAGCGCCGTTGTAGGCCTTCTCTATACCCTGATCCATCCGGCCATCGGATTCCTCTACGCCGCGGCCGTGGGCACGGCCGGAACCCTCCTCATGGCCCTTTTGCCCAGCCGCCGGACCAGGTGATCACTCTCAAAAACAACACATTCCCCAGCC
>Ga0209101_1002352_pt1 | contig 12546 bp, 12 predicted proteins | sample ConPoolayeCmetaG_FD_185481 | JGI IMG/M metagenome (GOLD analysis project Ga0209101, IMG submission 185481) | Hot spring microbial mat communities from California, USA to study Microbial Dark Matter (Phase II) - Cone Pool mat layer C metaG... ... | reverse complement strand
ATATTAAATCAATTTAAAAAAAGAGTCAAAAATAAAAATAAAATTTTACTATTCTTAATGATTTTTGATTTAATCTTAAATATTATAGGATACTTAATAGAGAGCTTGACTTTTAAAAAAAACTTTAATATTCTTAAAAAAGAAAAAAAATGTTAAACATGCAAAAAATTTTAAGATTAATTTTTGGCATACTTTTAATTATTCTTTTTTTAGAAATTCTTTTTCTTATATTTTATCAAAAACTTAATCATTATAAAAAAAATCCAGCAAACGAAAACCAACTTTATCAATATATTTTTGAAAAATATACGATCCAATATATAAAAAAGTTAGGTTTATTAGCAGATGAGAAACTTCTAACTAACTTGATCGTTACCGAACAATTTGAAGGAATTGTTGAATATATTGAATTTAATGATGAAGAAAAAACTAAAATGGATATTTATCCTTATGTTTTAAAAATTAATCTGGTTTCTAAATATAATCCCAAAATAAAAACTACTAGAATTTTAAATAAAAATGATTTAAAAATGATGAAAATATATGATGAAAAAGGAAACGAAATAAAATATACAGAATTAAAAAGAGGTGATTTTTTATCAATAAGCTTTACTTTAGATTATTTAAAAGATACTAAAGAAAATTTAATTAATGGTTTTATAAAAAAATTGAAATAAAATTTCTTATTTTTCAAAAACTTTTTACCGTCTATAAGTATTTAATTAATAACTAATCTAAAAACTTCAAATAAGGTATAAACAATAAGGTTGTTAAATTGTAAATTTAGGTTGTTTTCTCCTCTCCATTACAATTCTCCCTTTTCTCAACTCCTCAATCATATTTTTCACATCCTTTTCCACTCTTTCTTTTCTTGCTTTATATCTTTTTACCATTTTCTCAACAATTTCTTCTTCTTTTAAGCCTTTTTAAAAAATTACAAATTTTAAATTTTAAAATGAGTTATTAATTTTAAAAAATAGTTTTAGAATTTAAAATTAGTTTTAAAATTTAAAATTTATAACTTTTACACAATATTTACACAACTTTAAACCAAATTTAATTTCATTCTAAAAGCCATCTCCACAGAGGAATAAACTTAATTTTCTTTTCTAAAAACTCCTCTTCTTTTTCCTCATCCCAACTAATAATCAATAAATTATCACATTTCAATTTTTCGCTTACTTTTACTAAACTTGTTATCTCTCTTTTTTTCGTTATCAGATTACTAGGATTAAAACAAACCTGAATGAGTTGAGCGACTCGACGATTCTCTACTAAAACAAAATCAACTTCGAAATTTGACTCAAAATAATAATAGATTTCTTTACCGCGCCTTTTTAATTCTAAAACCACGAGGTTCTCCATCAGTCGACCAATATTTGGTGAAAATTGAGTTGAGATGGCATTAATTAGACCAACATCAATACTATAAATTTTCTTAAAATAAGCCAATCTTTCTTTTGGTTTATAAGAAAAAGGAAGGATTGAAAAAATAAGATAAGCCTCTTCAAGAAAGTTTAAGTAATTTTTGATCGTATGAACGCTTTTGATATTAAAAATTTTTCTCAGTTGATGAAAACTTGTTAGTAAACCAAAGTTGTCAATTAAATAAAGAGCGATTTCTTTTAAATCCCGACCATATCGTAAACTAAATCTCAAAACTATATCACGAATAATTATCTTATCAAAAAGCTCTCTTAAATACTTACTTTTAAACTCCATCCGATTAACTTCGGGAAAGCCCCCGATCTTTAAATATTCATTTAAATATTTTTTGATGACAGCTTTTTTTTCTGTTAAATAAAAATCATTTGACGACCAAAAAAAATCATTAAATTTTAAAAACTCAGAAAAACTAAAAGGATAAAGTTCAAAAGAAATGTGCCGACCAGTAAGATGAGTGGCTAGTTTTTTACTAAGAAGCTTAACGTTACTGCCAGTAAGAAGAATATTATAACCTTGTCTTCTTAGTTGATTAACAAAAAGCTCCCAGCCATAAACATTTTGCACTTCATCTAAAAGAAGAAAATTAAAATCAGGATTAATTTCTTTTAAAGTCTCAAAAAAATCATTTAGGTCTTCGGCTTTGATATTAATTAAGCGCTCATCATCAAAATTAATATAGCCATAATTTTTATCCTTCAAGACTTGATGAGATAAAACCGATTTACCTGCTCTCCTTGGTCCAATAATCACTTTAATTAAATTATCTTTCAGTGATTTTTTTATTTTTTCCTCAACTTCTCTTTTAATAATTTTTTCCTGCAAAATATTTTTTATCTCTTCTCTTTGTTCTAATAAAATCTGCTTAATAGCGGTTTTGTTCATATTTGTGTATTGAATTACATAAAAATATTAATATTTGTGTATTATAATGCAAAATTATAATATAAAAAAGAATGTTTGTTAAGTTTGCTTTGGTTCTATTTTTAATCCGTTAAACAACAAAAGACAGGTAATTTTCTTTATTAATCAATTGATAAGAAGCATTTTTATAGTTTTCTAACCAGTCTTTCGGTGGTTTTTCTTTTTCTTTTTGCCATTTAATTTCGTATCCATAAAGTCTTCTCTCTTTCCTCAATCCAATCAATCTCTTTTTTAGTGTAAGTCCGCCAAAAATAATTATTGACTAATGTTTTTTGGGTGTTGTTTTTTCTATCAAATAAAGACTTATCTAATTGACTAGGTAATTCGAAATCCTTTACTATTCATCTAAAAACTAAAATTATTAAATTTATTCACTTAACTGCCTATATTTATTAAAATAAAAGCATATTTTTCCCTTTTTTCAAGCGGTTTACTTTCTCAAAACCAATATCTTTCTTTTTCTCAACTCCTCAATCAACTCTTTTACATCTTTCTCCACTCTTTCTTTTTTTACCTCATATTTCTTTAACATTTTCTCAACAATTTCGTCTTCTTTTAAGCCTTTTTTTATCATTTTAAAAATTTCAGCAGCGGTTTCGTTTAAAGTATATAAAACTGATTCCTCGGCATCAAAGATAACTGTTTCTTTGTCTATTTTTTGGATGATTAGACCTTTTTGGATTTGGTACATATTTAAAATTTATAACTTTTACACAACGTTTACACTATGTTTACACAACTTTTACACAATGTTTACAAAATTTTTACACTTTTTATTACCAATTTCAACACAAATATTATCGACTTAATCATAATTTTTAAATTATACCAAAAACTTTTATTTTCAATATCTTTTAAATCAAGCTCCATCCATTTTTTAAAGTTATTGTGAAATGCACCTTTGGCCACCCATGAGGAAAAAATACCAGGCAAAACTAAAAATCTTTTTTCATATTTTTTTGGAATTTTTTTGGCTTCATCTAAAGGAAATGGTCTTGGTCCAACAAAACTCATCTCTCCTTTTACAATATTTATCAATTGCGGCAGTTCATCAAGACCAATTTTAGCTAAAAATTGGCCTACTTTAGTAAATCTTGGATCATTATCAATCTTAAACACCGGGCCATCGGCTTGATTTAAATGTTTTACTTTTTCTTTTAATTTTTCTGCCTCCTCAATCATTGTTCTTATTTTATATATCCAAAACGGTTTTTTATCTTTTCCAATCCTAAGTTGTTTGAAAAAAAAGGGACCTTTAGAAGTAAGTTTTACCAAAATATACAAAATTAACAATAAAGGAGAAAATAAAATTAAAAGAAAAAGCGCAAATAAGCTTTGAAAAAGGTGTAAGCCTTGTGTAAACATTGTGTAAAAATGGTGTAAATGTTATTATTTTTGTTTTTTTATTAGATAAGTAATTAGATTACTTATTTTCGATGACAGACGAATAATTTTATTATTCAATTCGTCAAATTGATGTTTATTAATAAATTCTAATCTTAAAGCGATATAAATCTGCGTTTTTAATTCTCCAACAGATCCTTTAGCGATATTTAAAAAGTGTTTAAACTCTTTATTATTATTTCTTTCAAATCCTTCAGTAATATTTGAAGGAATTGAAATAACTGATTTTTTAATCTGATCGCTTAAAACAAAATCTTTATTTAAATTACTGTTTCTAATAATTTTATAAATTAAAACCACAAGTTCAATCGCTTCTTTCCAAATTTCAAAATCTTCAACTTTAGTCACCTTCATAAATCTATTTTAACTTTTACACAATGTTTACACAATATTTATACTCTATTTACACAAATTTTATATTAAAATAAATAATAAAATGAAAAAATATTTCAAAAAAATTTTGAAATTTTTTACCGATAACTACTTTCTCTCTATCTTCTTCGCCTGTATTGCTTTTGTGGCTTTAGTTTCTATTTATAAACTTTTTTTTGTTAAACCAACCTATGTATATGTGAAAGTAAAGGTAGGCCAAGGCCTCTGGTGGGCCTCTACCCAAAAACCATCAACCTGGCTTATCGATTCATTTAAAAACTTAAAAAACAATAAAGAAAAGGATTTAACGGGTAAACCAATAGCCGAAGTTTTATCGCTTCGGTATTATCCTTGGTGGGGATCTAATCAATATGATGTTTATCTTTTAATGAGGTTAAAAGTTGCAAAAATGGGGTCAGGAAAGTATAACTTTAAACGCTCCGCTATTGGAGTTGGGGCGCCGATTGATTTTGAATTTCCCAAAGTTCAGTTTTCAGGCACAATCACCAAGCTTTCTGAAAAACCAATTAAGGAAAATTATCAGGAAAAAACAGTTATCATCACCAAAAAAAGCGCTAATCCTTGGGAATACGATTCAATAAAAGTTGGTGATTTTTATTTTGATGGACAAGAAAAAGTAGCTCAAGTTTTAGAAAAAAAAGCCACTGATACCCAAACTTTAACAAGCGACACTTTTGGTAATTATCCTGATATCGCTCCCGAACAAAGAAAATATATCTTTGTTAAACTTAAAATCAAGGGTCAAATCAAAGATAATCAATTTATTTTTAATGAAGAACAGATCATTACTCCGGGAAAAACCATTAATCTTGCTACCCCAAACTTTCAGTTTCAAGACTATGTTGTGGCTAAAGTGGAATAGAAAAATAACCTAAACATATTTTTTATCAAAAAAACTCCCCCAGAAATCGATCGCGAAGATAAGAAAAGACATAGTTGGTCCAAAAAGATTTTGGATCCTGCGCTTGTCCAAAAGGCGTTAAAGAACCAGCGACCAACCAAGCTTGATAGGTATCTTCTAGTTCTTTTAAAATGTCTGTCCACCAAGTATGAAGATAGCGCCTAAACTCTTCAGGGTTTAAATTATGCGATAAAATTTCCTTTTCCTCATAAAATTTAAGATCTATTTTTCCCTCAATCCAAAGCCTAATTCTTTCAATCGGCGCACTAAAAATTATCCAATAACGCATTCTTTGGGTAATCTCATCTTCCCAATAGTCCCAGGCCCTCTTAACCGCCTTTTGAATTTTACCCAATCTTCCCTGCTTGATAAATTGAGTTAATTTAGTTTTTTCTTCTTCTGATAAATAAGAAAAAATTTCATCATCCAAAGAAACCAAAGTATAGACCTCCCCCTTTTCTCCTCGCCGACCAACCCGACCTAAAAGTTGCTGATAACTGCGCCTATATTTAAAAGATGTTAAAGAAATAAGTAGAAAACCACCCTCGGTAATTAAATCTTCATCTGGTTTTAAATCCACTCCCCGACCAACCATTTTTACACAGATTAAAATCCTTCTTTTTTCTCCTTTTTGCGAAAGCCATTGATATAACCTACTATCTTCTTCTTCATTTCTTGCTGAAAGTAGTTGAAAATCTACTATATCATTCAATGATTCATCAATTGCTTTTTGCACTGCTTCTGCTTCTTCGGGTTTTTCCACCATAATTAAAGTATTTTTCGATCCATCACTTCTTAAAATATCAATTAATTTTTCAATTTTTCTTTCAGAATTCTCAAAAAACTCCATAGGGTTTTCCTGTCTCTTAGTTTCAAAATGAGTTGGTAAAACAGTTGTTTCCAAACCATAAACCTCTCTTAATCTTTTGGCTACCGCAGTTGCCGTCCCGGTAAAACCAAAGATTTTGCTTCCTGATTGTATAGCATTAACATAATAAGCCAAAATTGACATCTTATCAATCTCCTCAATGTTAATCGTTTCTGGTAATTGATCTAAGCTTTGAGCATGTTTTATAAGAAGAAAAAGATTGGTTAAAAAATTAAATCTTTTATTTCTTTCTGGATATCCTGTTTGAGGCGCTAAAGGAATAATTTTAATTTTAGCCATTGAAGAATCGCTTTGGTTTTCATTTTCTACAATATAATCTCTACCTTCTTCCATTAAAAATGCATCGATCAATTCCGGCTCAAAATTACTAAACCAAAGAGAAGAAAACCAATAAGGAAAAACTGACTCCAAGGTTTTTTTTTCTTCGTCAGATAGATTTTCAAAAGCAACATTTGACGCTTCTTCAAAATTATTAATTAAAAGACCCCAGATATAACTTTGAAACAATACTTTTCTTTTTTCTTGAAAACTCATTGTTTGAAAATCTTCGCTTTCACTTACCATATATGATAAGTGTTCAAAAATAAATCGCATTCTTTTAAAAAATTCCTCAGGGTTTTCTGGTTCTTCTTCAATTGATAAATCAATTTCTTTACCTCTAAATTTAAATTTTTTTAATTTTTCATTAATTAAACTTTTTTCTCTTTCTTCTGTTTCAGCCATTAGCTGATTAACCCTTTTTCTTAACTCATCAACTACTAAAATTGTTCTTTCCTCCTTGCCTCCAATAATTGCTGGAATCATTGCCTCTTCATTAAGAAGAGGATCCACTTCATCTAAAATAATTATTGGTGCTTTTTGATGATTCTCTTTTTCATCAGTTAAAAATTGATGTTGGCGACGATGGATAAAGTTTGGCCAATAACCAAAAACAATTGACTTTTGATGAGCTCCTTTATCTTGATAGTTTTCCAAAAAACCAACTTGTTCTTCTATCCCCAATTCTTTTGCCAACCTCAAAAACTGCTCATAACCCTCCCTCAAAAGAAAAGGATTAATTTCATAAATCTCTATTCGCTCTCCTTTAAAGTATAAAAATGCAGTTAAAAGTGGAATGGTGACGCTGCTTTTTCCTTCGCCAGTTGCCATTTGTAAAACAAGCCCCCTTTTTTGCGGATCCTTATAAGACTCAATCGCTCTAATTAAAGTCAAAATTTGTTCATCGAAGGGTTCTTTTGAAAAAACATTAGAAAATCTATCAATTAAAAATCCTAAAAGATGCCAGTCATTTTTTTTTATTTCTTCGGTTAATTCTTCCTTTTTTTCTTGGCTAAAAGATCTCACTATTTTTATCGCTTCTTCCTCATTTTTTGTTGGTAAAGATAAAGCTTGCCAATATCGATCATCTTCCTCTGGAAAAAAATGCCTTGATAAACGATCAAGAATTGGTTCTATTTTTTTCTCACTTGACATTTTTAAAAAAATATCTTATAATATTATTAATTATTTAATTATACTTTAAAAAATGGCTTTAAAAGAAATAATTAATAAAAGACCAAAATTAATAGAAATAGTCGGTCATGAAAGAACCTCTTTGCTTGTTGGAACTACTGCTATCGCTTTAGCTGCAGCAGGATTAACTCTCTCTGAACAAAAGCCAGTCCAAGCTCAAGATCTAAAGCCAACTCCAACTCCCGAACCACCTCCTCCCACTCCTCCAAATGAACAAGGAGAAACTATCCCAGGAGTAGAAACTGGTGAGACTTTAGCTATGGGAGGACCTGAGTGGCATATTACAAGATTTAACACCACCAATTTAGTTTCTTTATTAAGACAGTTAAAAGAACCATTTACCGTTATCGACAATGGAAACGGTCAGGTAATTAATCTTTCTTATTTTGACTCTCAAAGCCGTTTTTCTATTATTCTTCCTCATGCCCCTGCAGGATACAAATGGGATGGAAAAAATCAAGTCTGGATAAATCCGAAAAACCCAAACGAGATTCTCTTTCCTCAAGTAGCCTTACCTGGAGGATGGAATCAGGAAAGAGGTATTGCTGGACCAGCGGTTGTTCCAGAAGTGGTTTTAATGCTTCAAGATTCACAAGGGGGCATAAGAACTGGTATTATTTACAACAACGAGGCCTTAAAAGCTGCTGGTATTGTTGATAATCAAAATGTCACAAAACTTGATAATAATCAATCTATTTTTATTGGTAATCCAAAAAATTTAGAACTTGAGACAGGTCAAAGAATAGAAGCAGTTTATGATGAAAATAATCAAATACTTTATCATAGAGTCATTAATCCTGATGGCTCTTGGAAAAAGATTTTAACTGGTTGGGATCAAGTAATAAATCAGCAACAAGTAGATCATATGTTTAAACCCATAGGTATTCAAATTGGTGAAGAAATTACTGATATTCCCTATCCTCCCGATCAACTTACTAATTTAACAAATCCTAATGCTCCTATCCCTCAGTTTATTAATGCTTTACGAAGTGCGGGAATTAATATCTCTCCTCAAGAAATTGTTTCTGGAATAAATCAAATCTTACCTCAAGCACAAGAACGGGTAACCTTATCGGTTAAAAGTAAAAGTCTAAACTTAAGAAGCGGTCCTAGCACAAATGAAGGAATAATAAGTTCTTTGCCTTTTAACACAGTTCTTACCCCAACAGGAGAAAGAACTGCTGATGGCTGGATTAAAGTTCAAACGGCTGATGGAAAAATTGGTTGGGTTTTTGGTGAATATGTAACAGAATCCATATCAAAAACTTCCTCTGGGGGAGCAATTTATCTATTAAACAAAGAGTCAGGAACACCGTTAGTTGATAAAGATGGTAATCCTTTTGTTGTTGCCGCCTATAAAATCGACTCCTCTCAACTACCCTCACAATACAAAGACCTTGCCGGACCAGTTCCCCTTTTAATTGCTCAAAGAGGAAAAGATGGAAAGTGGAAGTGGGAAAGATCTTTTTTAAGAAATATTGCCGAAATGAAAGGAGTTATTATAAGAGCATTATCAGAATTTGGAGCAGAGCCGGAAGAACAAATATACAGAAGAATTTTATTTGATAACTTTCAAGGCATAAATATATCTTACGATTGGCCCCAAGTACAACCAGAACCAAATAGATACGATTGGGAATGGCCAAATTATCAATTTCAAATGGCAAGAAATGCAGGAATTAAAAACTATGGAATATTTCATTTGCTACCTAATAATAGAGATGCAATACCACCTTGGGTTAATCCAAATATGGACTTATATCAAGTTATTAACTCTCATATTACATCATTAATAAATAATTATAAAATTCTTAATAGAGGAAGTCTTGACGGATGGCTACTTTCAGTTGTTAATGAATCTATGTTACCTGAAGTAAGAGGAAGAAGGGACTTCTTTGCAGATAATCTTGGGCCAAATTATATCGATTATGCTTTTCAAATAGCTCGTCAATTAGCTCCAGAAGCTGTATTAATATACAATGATTCTAATAATCATGGTTCTCAAGGAATCACGTCTCAAGATGGTTTAACTACAAGACACACTATGGAAATTGTTGCCAGATTAAGACAAAAAGGATTAATAGATGGTGTCGGCTTACAAATGCATTTAGCTGAAGGCAGACTACCCAATATAAACGATCTAATAAACACAATAAGAGCTTATCAATCTTTAGGAGTAGAAGTTTACATAACAGAGTTTGATTTAAACTTAACAAATAGAACTGGATCTCAACAAGAAAGATTTTTATACCAAGCAAATGTTGTTAATCAAATTATTAAAGCATTGATAAAATCTGGCGTTAGAAATATTGGTGTTTGGAATGTTGCTGACGCTCATTCTTGGTACGGCAATCCAAATTCGGATCCTGCTTTATTCGATGATAATGGTCAACCAAAAATGAGTTATTATGCATTTCTTCAAGCCTTATTCAATTCTTAATTTAAAAAATAAAAATTAAAAATAGTTTTATTAAATTAATATATTAAATCTTTTAATATTTTAATAAAGCTAATTACACCTAATATTTTAATAACTTCATTAACTTTAGTTTGATATTAGGCTCTTTTCTCTTATTATAACGCCATTCAATTTCTTCTAAGTATAAATAAAAGTTCTTTTTTGATATTCCATTATACTTTATTAAAAACTTTTTAGCATAACTCCAAAACCCTTCAATGCCGTTAATATGATTGTGTTTTTCTTTTCTAAATTCTTTTGTATGATCAATTTTATAGTGTTTGCCATATCAAGAGAGCGAATTATATGATTTAAACTTATCAGTTTAATAAACACAGCCTTTATCATTATTGGTAATTATCTTTTTCATTAATGTTTTTTCTAAAACATCATTAACGAAGATTACTTTTACTTTTCCACCACGTTATAATATTCAAAAAACAATCTTTTTATTACTACTTCTTCTACCTCTTTCTCCTTTTTTTCTTCCTCCAAAGTATGTTTCATTAAGCTCAATATTACTTTTTAATAATTTATCATCATTAGTTGCTTTTTTAACAATCTTTAATGTTATTCTTTTAAAAAATCTATTAACTGTATTTCTATGGATACCTCTATATCTTGCTTTCTGTAATGCCGTCAGTCCCAAAACAAAACAATTTAATGATTTGTTTATTTGACTTATTTTTAGTTTGGTATACTTAAACATAATTGCACCTTATTATTTTATATTTTTTAAAATTTCAGGTGCGATTACCTTAATAAATTAATTTTATTTTATATTAAAATTATTATATTTTTTATATTATTGAATTATTATTATCCTTATTTAAAAAATTATTAATAATAAACTTAGTATAAGATTTTAATTTATAATTTTTTATATAATTTATTTAATTTATTAATTTATATTTTTTAAAATTAAAAAATAATCTTATTAAAAGAATATTTCTCTTAATCAAAATTAAAAATAAAAATCCATATATTAAATACCGTATCCACAGCTTTGGCTCATTTAACAATCTAAACAACCACTCTAATCCAAAATTTCCCATCCACTTTGGTGCTTGTTTTTTTACTCTTGAAATAAAATCAAAAGCTGCGCCAACTGGAATGATAATTTTAAAAGCCTTTCTTTTTTTTAATAAGGTATTAAGTTTATAAGAAAAAATTTCTTGTAAAGGACTTCCTAAAGCAACAAAAATTATATCTGCTTTACTTTTGATAATTCTATCTACTAGCTTTCGCCATTCATTTTTAGTTAACCCTCTAAACTTAGATTGCTCTAAATCAACGATTTTAAGTCTTGAAAATTTTTTTTTAAGATTAATTTTTAAGAAACTTAAGGTTTTAAAAGTTGTCCCGTATAAAAAAATTTCATAAGATTTTTTTTCCGATAAAGCACAAATCTTAAGCATCAACTCTGGCCCATAAACACGATCAGGAAGTTTTACCCCATAAAGCCAATCCAAACTCCATCTCACCCATTGACTATCAGGTACCAAATAATCAAAACCATCAAGAATTCTTTTAAGATTTTTATTATATTTTGCCCTCACTAATGTATGAGAAGCAAGAGGGGAAATTAAAAGCGATTTTTTATTTTTTATTGCCTCTTCTATCTTTTTTAAAATAAATTCATAATCACAAGCAGTAATTTTGTTTTCAATAATTCTAAACCTTCCTTTAAAAATCATAGGTGTTTTTATAAATATCTAAAATAATATCATCTATAGAATATTTTATTTTCCATTGAGGATAATTTTTTTTAAATTTAGAATAATTCGTGATCCACCATTTATGATCTCCTAATCTTGGTTTATTATGATAAGCAATTTTTGTTGTTTTTTTGGTAATTTTTTTGATCTTTTTTATCAATTCTAAAATAGAAACACTATTTTCCCTTCCCCCACCTAAATTAAAAACTTCTCCTCTTTTTGGATTTTGATAAAATAAATAAAAAGCATGAATCATATCTTTTGGATGAATAATATCTCTTATTTGTTTTCCTTTATAACCAATAATTTTAAACTCTTCCTCATTTTTAAATTTATTAATCATATAAGACAAAAATCCTTGCTCTAAAGCTCCATTTTGGCCTGAACCGCTAACCACACCTAATCTAAACACCCCTGTTTTTAAATTAAAATATCTACCATATTCTTGAACAAGAAGATCGGCTGATGCTTTAGAAACTCCAAATGGACTATGCGTTGATTGATCGATAGGAAAATTCTCATCTATTCCATAATAATATTTATCAGTTGGTAATAAATCATAACGACTTTTATATTCTTTAAAATTTAAATTATTAACCAGGTCGCCATAAACCTTATTGGTTGAAGTAAAAATAAAAACAGCTTTGGGACAATATTTTCTATATAATTCAAGCAAATTCAAAGTACTTGTTGCATTAATTGAAAAGTCTGTAAATGGATCTTTGGCCGACCAATCATGAGATGTTTGAGCAGCGGTATGAATAATTAAATCAATCCCATTTTTATATTTTTTGAATATTTCCTCCAATTTTTCTATATCTCTTATATCAATTTTTAGTTGCAAATGTTTACTTTTAAAATATTTTCTTAAGTAATTAAGTTTAATTCGATAATTTGTTTTTAT
>Ga0209101_1002351_pt1 | contig 12548 bp, 9 predicted proteins | sample ConPoolayeCmetaG_FD_185481 | JGI IMG/M metagenome (GOLD analysis project Ga0209101, IMG submission 185481) | Hot spring microbial mat communities from California, USA to study Microbial Dark Matter (Phase II) - Cone Pool mat layer C metaG... ... | reverse complement strand
CACCCAAATGAAACGAAGGCGCCTGCTGAGCGCTATAATCCGAGTCGTATTCATTACGGCAGGTGGTAACGGCATGTGAGCCGGTGCCGCCTGCCAATTACGTGCCAAGGTGAAGGGGGAAGGCAGCTAAGTAGTTTAATACGACACTCAGCTTTTTGTAATGTAATGCGTAATTACAATATGTTAAGTCCCCTTGCCGGTAGTTGAATGTTTTAATACTGTGCCCTTTACCGATGGTTCAGCAAAATGTTTTGAGGATTGTCGAGAAGCACCGCGCCGAGCGGGGTGCCTTGATATCAATCCTGGAAGAAATTCAAGCCGAGTACGGTTATCTTCCCGAGGAGGCTCTAAAAACCGTAGCCCAGAGCACCAAGCGCACGCTGGTCGATATATACGGTGTAGCCACTTTTTATCGGGCCTTCAGCTTAAAACCGCGTGGTAAACACCTTATTTGTGTTTGCCTCGGCACGGCCTGCCACGTGCGGGGTGGGCAAATTATCGCTGAAGAGTTTAGACGCCACCTTGGGGTGGCTCCCGGCGGGACCACGCCGGACAATGAATTTACCTTGCAGACCGTGAATTGTTTGGGTGCCTGCGCCTTGGGGCCGATTGTGGTGGCGGACGGCCGTTATTATTCGAATGTCAGCATCTCCAAGGTACAGGAAATTATCCGGGACACCCGCGACGGAGTGGACAAAGCGCCGGCCGCGGGAGATCGGCGCATTTTCCCCCTTGGAGTAAGCTGCCCGCGCTGCAATCACTCGCTCATGGATTCCGAGAACCTTTTGGAGGGCTATCCTTCCATAAGGGTGACGGTGGCCTATGACCAACAACATGGCGCTATTAGACTTTCCTCTTTGTATGGCAGTTATGCGGTGCAGATGGATCACGAAGTACCGATGGATACGGTGGTCGATTTCTTCTGTCCGCATTGTCATGCGGAATTAAGGAGCGGCCTTCCTTGCTCTTTGTGCGGTGCACCTATGGTGCCGATGATCGTGCGTGGCGGGGGGGTGTTACAGATATGCGCCCGGCGCGGATGCAACGGCCACATGCTGGATGTAAGCGGTGCGGCTTCGTGACTTGAAACGGCGCGCGGCGCCTTAAGGTTGAAGCATGGAGAGATTACAATCTATCGCTGATTTTAACTCGTTGCGCCGTCGTCTGCAGGTCGACTCTGATTATTCTCGGCCGGTGATTGTCATTCCCGCAGGCACCTGTGGCCAAGCAAGCGGGGCCAAGGACTTGATTCTGATAGTCAAGCGCGAACTTTTGGAACGCGGCTTAACTGAGCGCGTAAGCTTACGCATCACAGGCTGCCACGGTTTTTGCCAAGCGGAACCTTCCCTTTTGATTGAACCGCGCCGCACATTTTATCCCCATGTCAGCATGGATGCCATGTCACGCATCGTGGAGGCGGTGGCCAACGACCACGTTTTGGACGACCTGTTGTACATTGATCCGCTGACAAGACAGCGCATTGAAAAGCAGGACGATATTCCTTTTTTCAGAAATCAGCGCCGGACTATCTTAGCGCGGAATGAAAAGGTCGATCCCATCAGGGTTTATGACTACATTAAGGCAGACGGTTACAGCTCGCTGGTTAAAGTATTAAGCAGGGCCGATCCCTGCTGGGTCATTGAGGAGATTAAGAGCTCGGGACTTCGCGGACGCGGAGGCGCCGGCTTCCCGACCGGCCGAAAATGGGAACTTTTGGCTGCTCAGCATGACGGGCATGGTAAGTTTTTGGTGTGCAATGCCGATGAGGGCGATCCAGGGGCCTACATGGACCGCAGTGTTTTGGAGGGTAACCCCCACAGTATTCTGGAAGGCATGTTGATAGGTGCGTATGCCACCGGCGCTACAGAGGGTGTGGTATACGTACGCACTGAATATCCGCTGGCCATCAAGCATTTGATAATTGCACTGCGCCAGGCGCGCTCCATGGGGCTTTTAGGGAAAAACATCTTAGGGACTGGTTTTTCTTTTGACGTCAGCATTGTGCGCGGGGCAGGGGCCTTTGTCTGCGGCGAAGAAACGGCTTTGCTGCGCTCGATTGAAGGTTTCATGGGCGAGCCCCGTCAGCGGCCGCCTTTTCCAGTAGACAAGGGTATTGAAGGCAAGCCGACTGTTATTAACAATGTTGAGACCTGGGCCAATATCCCGATCATTATTGAGCGGGGCGCGGCTGAGTTTGTTAAAGTCGGCTGTCAGCGCAATTCCGGCACAAAAATTTTCAGCCTGGTTGGAAAAATCAAGAACACCGGTCTGGTTGAAGTGCCGATGGGCATTACGATTGATAAGGTTGTAAACGAAATCGGCGGCGGCCCTGCGGGGCACGCCAAGATTAAAGCCGTGCAGACCGGCGGGCCTTCCGGCGGCTGTATCCCGGTCGAGATGTTCGGTCTGCCCATTGATTACGACAGCCTCTCAAGCGCGGGGTCCATCATGGGTTCCGGCGGTATGATCGTCATGGACGAGCATACCTGCATGGTGGATGTGGCCCGCTATTTTATGAAGTTCTTGAAGGATGAATCCTGCGGCAAGTGCTTCACTTGTCGCAAGGGTACCCAGCGCATGTTTGAGATCTTGGAGGATATTACCAACGGCCGGGGAACAATGGAGCAACTGGAATTGCTCGCAGAGTTGGCCCATGTGGTTAAAGACACCAGCATGTGCGGCTTAGGACAGTCGGCGCCTAACCCGGTGCTGTCTACTTTGCGCTATTATCGGGCTGAGTATGAGGCGCACATTAAGGGGTGTTGTCCGGCCTCGGTGTGCCGGGCCTTGTTTGAGTTCCATATCATCCCGGAAAAATGCACCGGCTGCCGGCGCTGCGTGAGCGTTTGCCCGGTAGGTGCTATTAGCGGCGCGCGGGCTGAACCGCATAACCTGGATGCCGCAAAATGCATTAAATGCCGGGCCTGTTATGATGTTTGTCGTTTTGGTGCCATCGTCGGAGAGGCCATTGTAATGCAGCCGGGAGGGGAAAAGCATAGGGCTGCCGAACCTGATGCTACTCAGACCCATCCGCTAATAGAGGAAGTTTCCCAGACCAAGTCGACACAAGAAAGTGCCTTGCTTGCCGTTAGCGGGGTCGGGGCGGAAAAGATACGGCTTTCAGCTGAGAGGAGGACATCCCGGAGCAAGGGGAGTGTAAAGGCCAAGGCAACCCGGCTTAAGGGCTCAAGAAAGAAGAGAAGATGAAATGATTACCCTCAGTATCAACGGCCTTAATGTTTCGGTTGAAAAGGGCGCCACGCTGCTTGAGGCCTGCCGTTTTGTCGGTTTTCCTGTCCCCACTCTTTGCCACCTGGATGGCTTGACCCCATATGGGGCCTGCCGCCTGTGTGTCGTCGAAATAGGAGAAGGCGCCAAGGCCAGGCTTGTGTCGTCCTGCACTTATCCAGCGGAGGAAGGGCTTAAGGTGCGGACAGCATCACGGCGTGTGATGCGTGCCAGGAAAATGATACTCGAGCTCATGTTAGCGTCCTGCCCGCAGTCCAAGGTTATTCAAGACTTGGCATCGGCACACGGTATCCGGCAACAGCGCTTTAAACAGGAGTATGAGCAATGCATTTTATGTGGGCGCTGTGAAAGGATGTGCCGTGAACAAATGATGGCCGGGGCAATTGGCTTTCGTGGCCGCGGCGAGGGCCGAAGTTTAGGGGCTCCCTTTGATATTAAGTCCGAACAGTGCCGTTTGTGCGGCGGCTGCATTTATGTCTGCCCTGTTTGTCAGCTTAGATGCACTTATACGGTTCCTGAAAAAGCTGTTTGCGGCGGGTGCGCCAACTTGACTCCCGCTTGCCTGGAAAAGGAACAATTTGCAGACATGATGTGTTACATGGAGCCGTGTGTGGCCTGTGAAATTAAAAAGACTTGATAGAAATTTTTGCTAAAGAGGAGAAACAAAATGTCAGCTTCATTTTCTAGAATCAATTCTTCGGCAGCTACACTGACCAAGAATCGTACGGAAGATTCGATTACAACCATTTCCGGTATGTGTGTCACCTGCGTGGATGGTTGTATCGGCATGTGCGAAATCGGAAAGTCGGCCTACCGCGGTCATGAAGTCATTTATCCGCAGCCCTTTGGGGTGATTACCACCGCGGCGGAGAAAACGTATCCGCTGGATTATTCCCATTTCAGCATCATGGGCACGGCGGTGGGGGCCCACGGTATTGAGGCTGACAGTGATAAGGCCATCTTTCCAGCGGTTGATCTGGAGGTGGTAATTGGTCACGATAACGGGCTTAAGTTCCGTTATCCCTGGCTCATTCCGGGTATCGGTTCGACCGATATCGCCAAGAATAACTGGGAAGGCCTGGCGATTGGTTCGGCGCTGGCCGGCACGGGGCTTACGATCGGCGAAAACGTGGTTGGTATGGATACCAGCGCCATGATCAAAAACGGTAAGGTTGTAGACACCGTGGATCTTAAGCGGCGCGTCAAGCTATATAAGGAATATCAACGCCAGGGCTACGGGGCCGTCATTGTGCAGGCTAATATCGAGGATACACGTCTTGGAGTTCAGGAATACGCCATTGAAAAACTAGGCGTCGAGGTGGTGGAACTCAAATGGGGCCAGGGGGCCAAGGACATAGGCGGCGAGGTCAAGATTCGGGATCTGAAGAAAGCGCAAATGCTCTATGAACGGGGTTATATAGTTCTGCCTAATCCCACGGATCCGCATGTGGTCAGCGCTTTTACCCGCGGGGCTTTTAAAGAGTTCGAGCGTCATTCCCGTGTCGGTATGGTGAGCGAAGAGTCGTTTGCCAAGCGCGTCACGGAGCTACGCCAAGCGGGCGCTAAGTATGTCTTTTTAAAGACCGGAGCCTACCGGCCGGCCGATTTGGCCCGTGCTTTGTCTTACGCCTCCAAGTATAAGATTGACATGCTGACAGTAGACGGGGCCGGCGGCGGCACAGGCATGAGCCCCTGGCGCATGATGAATGAATGGGGGGTGCCGGTGGTTGAGCTCCATTCAATGCTGTACCGCTATGCCAAGAAGCTGGCTGACAAGGGACGCTATGTTCCGGCTTTGGTGCTGGCCGGGGGCTTTACTTTCGAGGACCAAATCTTTAAGGGTCTGGCCCTTGGCGCGCCCTATGTCAAGATGGTGGGAATGGCGCGTGGCCCGATTGCGGCCGCTATGGTTGGAAAGACCATCGGGCGGGCCATTGAACAAGGACAACTCCCGGTGTACATAGAGCGCTTTGGCAGCAGCAAGGACGAAATCTTTGTTACTGCTACTCATTTGCGAAAAGAACTTGGGGACGAAGAATTCGAAAGACTCCCCACCGGCGCAATTGGGCTTTACACCTATTATGAGCGTCTGGCCCAGGGACTGCGCCAGCTTATGGCCGGAAGCCGCCGCTTTGCGCTTAAGTACATGAGCCGTAATGACTTGGCGGCGCTGACGCGCGAGGCCGCTGATGTAAGTGGCATACCTTATATTCTAGACATAGATTCGGCCGAGGTGGAAGAAATCCTTGGGGTGTAAAGTCCCTCGCGGTCATGCAAAGCCAAGCCCATTAGAGTGCTAAATTAGGAAGAGATGCCGTAAATAACATTTGTCTTGCGAGTTTTAAGGATAAGGTTAAGCTTGCTTATAGGTTGTATATTTTCTTTTATAAGATCATCACGCCTTAGGCCTGCATGTTACGGCTCCTTTTTATCGTTTCGGCTCTTGTAGTAGTAAGCCTAATTATTTGTAATACACTTGAGCTTCGGGCTTATTTGGCCTATCGCCGTGCTCTGGCGACCGCTCAGTTTCCATCAGCCGTAAACGGGCAGGAAGCCAGGCCGCTTAGAGCCGGAGTAAGCGCATTTCTCAAGCTGCCGCGCGCGCAGCAGGCGCAGGCCTTGTCTTTGGCGCATTTTGCCGGTGCGATGTCATGGGCCCGTCAGGAAAGCCATTTGCATGTCGTGTCGCTTCTTAGCCAGATGCTTGAGGAAACTGCCGATGCGGCAAAAAGGCTTCGTCTTTATTGCGAAAGCCTCTCGCAATTGGGCCAAGCCCTAAAGAAAGACAAACTAAACGCCCGCTTGATGATACGCTGGGCTAATTTGAGGCAGCTTCTTTCTGATTTTGAGTGTGAAGAGCGTTTCACGCAGGGAAACTATCATAGCGTGGTGGCCGAGGCCCTTCTTCTCAGCCCGTCCGACATGCAGGTTAAGTATGCGGCCGGCCTCATTCTGCTTTGGGCAGGAGAGAAAACGGCGGCCTATCAGCTCTTTAAGGAAGTTTTGAGCCTGGCTACATACTTGGCGCCGCCACAGGAGAACTTTATCTTCTCCAAGGTGTCGGATGCGGAGTCGCTTAGAGCGCTTGTCCCGGCTCGCTTTCCGCAGATTGAGCGCTTTTCTCATTACCTTAAAGCCGGCTCTGCTCTGCCCGCCGGCGATGCGGAGCGCGAGGAACTTAACCGTGAACTATCTTTGCTGCAGATTGACGCCATTCAGGCAAGCAGCGTTGATTTCGAATCCGGTCGCTTGCCGTGGGAGGTGCATTTTAAGCATTTAGTGTCTTTGCTTCCGGTTGTAGCTGATGAAAGGGCGCGTCGCGAGCTGGATACAGAACTTTCCCGGCTGTCGGCAAAACGCGGCCAGGACGGGTTGTCTCGCTATTTGATGGAGCGCAGCCGCTTGCAGGAACTTAAAATTATCGCTTGTCAGTCTGCCGGCGATACGCGAGCGCTTAAATCCAGCTTGGCAAATTGGGGGCTTAAACAAACGATCTTCATCGATGAGTTTTTCTGTTCCCTTGGCTTTTATCTGGGGCCTGGACAGACCCCAAGACTTATAGAGCTCCACAGTGCCAAGGAACGCGGCACCCATGCCCGTTTGCCGCTTAAGATTTTGTATAGTGATGACAATCAAAAGTGGAGTGAGGCGCCGCAGCCTTTACAGCCGGAACAATTTGATTTGCCGCCTGGTACCATAGTGGTGCTTAGGCCTCCAGCTGAATATCACAAATATTGGAAGGTGCATTACGCCGGTGCGGCGCGTGAACGAACGTTCGGCCTGGAGTTAGGAAGCGGCCTTAAAGTTTACGGCCGCAGCACGGAAAGTCGGTGGGGAGGGAAATGAGTTATAACATGCGGCCCGCTATGGGCAACCTGGGAATCGCCGTGCTGCTTAATCTTTGCTTTGCCGGCGCCTCGGCGGCGCAAAGCATTACGGTGGGATTTCCAGAGTGGCCTGCCGGCATGAATTGGCTGGACGAAAGTGAAATCGCCGCCCAGTTTGTACGCCGTGCCGTGACCGATACCTTGGTGCAAGCGGCTGACATGAGCGAGAAAGGTTTTCGGCTTTCTTTGGCTGACAGTCTGGAATATCGCCCGGCGCTTGGCAGTTGGCTGTTAAGGCTTAGGAAGGGCGCTTTGTTTTGGAACTTAGAGCCCTTACGCCTAGAAGATGTGCTGTTCTCGCTTGAACGTTGTCGGGGGCAAGGCACATTGAAGGGTGTTAAAACCATCAGAGGCCACAACAAAGAGCCCATCCCCGGTTTGATCGAGCAATGGGTCAGGATTGAATGGGACGGCTCGCTGTCTAGTGAACAGAGCTCGGCATTGCCTTTGATGCTGGCCGATTGTCCGATCCTTGAAGCCTCAAGCGCTGAGATTTTTGGTCCTGACCTTGGGTTAGGTACTAATGTTGTCTCACTTGGGAGTTTTCGGGTGAGCGGGTTTTCAGCCGGACGTGAATTTGTATTGGTTCGGGCGGGCCCGCCCTTTTCTCAGAAAGAAGCGGTTGAAAGCATCGTGCTTCGAGGCTTTAAGGATTCAAATCAGGCTCTTACAGCTCTTAGAAGCGGTACTGTTGATGCCTTTTTTACCAATACTTTCGAGGTGTTGGAAAAAGCAAAGAAAGATGAAACTCTTCAGGTCTCAAGATGTTCTATTTATATGATTGTCCATAGGAAGGGTTTCAATATCAGCTGTAATCCGAGGTTAAAACCAGCTGAGTTTAGATACTAAGCAGCTTAAAACGATGGAATACCTGACCTGGAAAACGCTTTTTGTGCTTGTGAGGGCGTTATTCATTTCACTGGCGGCAATGTGTCTTACGGGCTGTTCAGGTAGGGGGTTTATCAAGCCTCGTTCTCAAGTCATTAAAGAATCGCAATCATCTGGGATTCCAGTAAGATCTATTGAGGAAGAGAGAGCGCTTTTTTTCGAATCTGAGCACGTCCAGCGTAAGCGACTGCTTACGCTTATAAGGAAGCGTGCTAACTCTGAATTACGCGATCGTAGTTACCACCTCGGCCCTTTTGACGAGATTGAGCTTAATGTGTTTGATGTTCCGGAGCTTAATGTCACAGCTACGGTGCGCCAATCCGGTTATCTGTCTTTGCCGCTCATTGGAGCGGTTAAGGCGGCGGGCCTTACCGAAGCGGAACTCCAAGAGGAGTTGCGCCGGCGCTTGGCGGCTTATGTGCGAAATCCCCAGGTTTCTATTTTTATCAGCCACTATGGCAGCCAGAAAGTGGCGGTTATTGGAGCGGTCCGTAAGCCCGGTACCTATTCGCTTAAGAAGGGCGCCAACAGTTTGCTTGAGCTAATCAGCCAGGCCGGGGGCGTTTCGGACAAGGCTGGTAATTTTGTAATCTTCATTCCGGCCGAGCTGTCGGGCATTAATGCCGCAAATGACGTTGAGGCTCGCGCACAGTTGGCTTTGGCATCTGTTGAGCCGGGCGAGGCCCGTGACAGCGGTATCGAGATTTACCTGGATCAAGTGCTGGGGACCAGCGGCGGCATTCCCCTTGAAATTCCAGTGCGCGGCGGCGATATGGTGGTGGTGCCGGAAGCGGGAAAGATAATGGTGGAAGGCGAAGTGCAAAAGGCCGGCTCTTACGATTTGTCACAGCAGATGACGTTATTGGCTGCGCTGGCGGCTGCCGGCGGGATTACTTATGGCGCCAAGGCTGACGAGGTTGAGTTGGTGCGTGATTTGGGGCCGGACAAACAGGCGCGCTTAATTGTTGATTTACAGAAGATCGGCACAGGCGAACAGAAAGATGTGCGGCTTAGAAACGGCGATATCGTGCGTGTCCCCTCTGATGCCGGGCGCCGCTTGACTCAAGACACTTTTGAAGGCCTGACCAAGTTGATTAACTTTGGCGTGGGCGGCCATGTGAATCTAGCGAAATGAAAGATCTACCTGCCAATTATATAAGACCGGTGCCTAAGTATCTGCCGATGGAAGTGCAGGGGTTGATGGCGCCTGGGCCGGCCGGTGAAACAGAGCCTGCTCTGGAGGAACAGCTTGGCGAATACATAAAGATCTTTATTAAGTACCGCCTGCTGATTGGGGTCACTACCGCCGTCTGCCTGCTCTTGGCGCTGGTGTACATTTTTACCGCTACGCCGCGCTATAAGGCCGAAAGCCGGGTGCGTATCAGCACTTATGAGCCGGTGCTCACCGCCACCAAAATTGAAGATCTGCTGCAGGAAAAAAGCAAGGAGGCTAATTATCTCGAGACCCAAATTCAGGAGATGAAGAGCTTCTCTTTGGCTGATAAGGTGCTGCAAGACCCTAAAATCCGGGATATCTTCCGCCGACGGGTGAAAGCCGGGTTTTTGGCGCGCCTTTTCGGCAGGGCGGAGGATAACGAAGAATCAATGCCGGGCTTAGTCCCCGCTTACAAGGCTTCTATTGCTGAGATAAAGAGTTATTTGGACATGATTGAAGTGAAACCCATCCGGCGCACTTCTTTGGCCGTTGTGGTGGCGACCGCTGAGCATCCGGCTCTAGCAGCTATGATTGCCAATCAACATGCTCTAGCATACATCGACTGGGTGCGTGAAAACCGCATTGAGCAACAATCGCGTGGGTTGACTTTTCTTAGGGCCCAGGCAGACGAATTGCGCGAGAAGGTGGCTGATTTAGAAAGAGAACTGGCGGATTATGCTGAAGCCAACTCTATTGTGGCGGTCAATAAAGACGAAAACATCACTGCGCAAAAGATGGCACAACTCAATAAACTTCTCACCGAAGCGACCGCTAAGCGCATTGAGGCCGAGAACATGTATAAAGAGGCCGAGCGCACCCTGGATAACCCTTCGGCCGGATTCGACGATGTTTCCACCCAAAGTATGCGTTCTGAGCTGGCCAAGCTTGAGGCCGAGTACCAGCAGCTTTCAGCTAAATTTACCGCCAGCTACCCTAGAATGCAGCAGCTTAGTTCTCAGATTGCCGGCTTAAAGCGCTCGATTGAAGCTCAGCGCCGCCAAATTGTGCTGGGGATGAAAGCCAAAATGCAGGCGGCTGCTCAAGAGGAAAAGCATCTGCTGGAGGAGCTGGAGCAACAAAAGAGCCAAGCCTTTGAGCTTTCCAAGCGCCAAGTTCAATATAATGTACTGAACAGAGAGCTTACGACTTCGCGCGAACTGCTGCAGAGTGTTTTAAGACAAATCAAGGAAACCTCCTTGGCCGTGGAAAGCAATGCTTCCAACATATCGATCGTCGATTATGCCGTGGCGCCGCGCAGCGCTAGCTATCCACGTAAGAAACTCCTGCTGATGTTAGGGGTCGTGTTGGGCTTGGGTCTGGGGCTATCGGCGGCGCTGGTGCTCAGTTATCTGGATAACAGCATCTGCACTCCCGAGGACGTGGTGCAAACATTGCACTTGCCGAGCTTAGGCGTGGTGCCCTCCTTCGCCTTGGATTACCGGGAAGCGCCCAAAAGCAAAGGAAGCGCCGCCTTCCCCGGCGGGGGCGGTGATTTGATGGTGCGTTCAGAGTGGCCAAGCGGCTTGCCGGTAATATACCTGAACAATCCCCGTTCCCTGGCAGCCGAGGCCTATCGCACTATTAGAACGGCGGTTTTGCTCTCCCAGGCCGGCGAGCCGCCGCGCTCCATTCTAGTTTCTTCCGCCCAGTCTTCGGAAGGCAAAACCACGTCCACCCTGAACCTGGCGGCTTGTTTGGCGAGTGCCGGGGGGCGCGTAGTGCTGATTGACGCCGACCTTCGCCGTCCCAGCATGCATAGCCAGCTCGGTCTAAAAAGAAATGAACGCGGCCTGGTGGAGGTCATAACCGGACAGTGTTCGCTGGAGGAAGTGGCGGTGCGCGACGTCATAAAGCGGGTAACCTTTATTCCGAGCGGCAAAATCCCTCCCAATCCTGCTGAATTGTTGGGATCGCTGGAAATGGCGGCGATTATCGATGAGCTGGCCAAAGCCTTCGACTTTGTGCTGATTGATTCCCCGCCGCTTCTTCCGGTGACCGACTCTGTAATCCTTTCCCGTTATGTGGACGGAGTAGTGCTGGTGGTGAGAGGGGGCTCCACCCCGCGCAATGTAATTGCCGACGCCAAAGGCCGCTTGCAGGCGGTTGGTGCGCGCATCCTTGGGGTGGTGTTGAATGACGTCGACATCACTGGCGGTGATTATTATTATTACAACCGTTATTATCACTCTTACTATAACCGCGAGGATCGTGAGCTGAAGGACCCGCCCCTGGAGGAGGAAAACCCCACCAACCCGGCGGCCGGTGCGGGCTAACTTAACTTAAGTGGTCAACGTTCAGAAAGAGAAATTCCAATTGCAGATTCCTTAGCCGCTGCTCCTTGAGAACAGTGCTTCCCAACTCGTGATCGCTAAGGCCGGCAAACTCGTCTTTAATCGCCAGCGGCCAGCGCTTACGTACCAACCGCCCGACCGCCTCCTCAGCCGAGGGGGCTGTCTCAACGCTTAGGGGAGCGCCCGTTTCAACCGCTGACACGCTTGCTCCGAAAGTCTGCGACACTACTTGTATAATCGGCGTCTTAGAGGCGGCGGATTCGGTGCTGGAAACATCCACCAAAGGCTCTGCAAGTTTCTGCGCTACGTTGGTCATGGGGCAAATCTTCCTCCCGGCCCCATTATAGACCCTGTATCCCGGTAATCAAGCCAGCGTGAACGGCGGCTAGCGTTTCTTCCCTTTTTGCACCTTGATCCTCTTGGCCGGCGAGTTACAGGAAAGGGGGCTGATTACTCTGGCCTGATAGTAGTAAGTCTTCTTGACCCGGCGCTTGACGGTCTTCTTTCCCTTGTTATTGGTGCGGAAGGTTTCGCCTATGGTCGTCCAGGGCCCCGCGCTCGCCGTAGCGCGCTGGAGAAGAAAGCGTGCTCCAGAGGCCGGTTTGTCGTCGCTCAGCCTGCGGACGGTGGCTGTAACCTCGCATTTTGTGCCGCGCGCCACAGCTTTTTTGCACTTTTCCTCCACGGCAAGCTTGGCGCGGCAGGTGGAAGTCTGTCCGCTCAACCTTACGGCATAAAGACCAGTGCTTGATCCTTGGTTGAGCCTAAGAGGATCTGCCTTGGCGTGCACTCCTTCGCTTTGCACGGCTGTATCGTAATCCAGAAAGTGGATTTTCTCTCCGGGAAGCCCGTTATAGGCCAGGCTCCAGCTGTCCCCGTAATCGTTTGAAACCCAAATCTTGGGTCTTCCACTCTGCTGCCCTCCGGCAACGGTTAAGGCGCCGCTTGTGGAATCTACCGCCACTGCGGTCATATTGATATTTTGCAGTTCTGCTTCGCCTTCGCCGACGGGAAGGG
>Ga0209101_1002350_pt1 | contig 12549 bp, 9 predicted proteins | sample ConPoolayeCmetaG_FD_185481 | JGI IMG/M metagenome (GOLD analysis project Ga0209101, IMG submission 185481) | Hot spring microbial mat communities from California, USA to study Microbial Dark Matter (Phase II) - Cone Pool mat layer C metaG... ... | reverse complement strand
GTCTGACCAATCTCCTTCACGAGGTCCATGCCTCACCCAACCGATTCAGCCTGTAACCTGTCTACCCCATCAGTCCTTAACTGACAGAGTATAACCACCTGAAAGCTCTTCATTCATACCATCTCCTTCCTTTGCCTTTAGGCTATCAGACCATTAACAAAACGCAAGCCTTCTTCTGTACGCATGAAGTTTCGCTCTTTATGTCATAATGTTGACAACCTGTGCCGATTTGCGTTATACGTGAAACAAATGCCGGAAGAGCCGGAAAACCGGCGAAAGGAGGTACAGTTATGAGCAGGGTGGTAAGAGCATGGGCGGGAGGATTGAGCGTCATGGCGGTAGCGGCGTTACTAACCGGATGTGCAACCTCCTATCCGATAGGATCGCTCTATACCGAGGTGGCACTTCCGCAATCGGCAACGTCCAACACGGCCTCGACGAAGCAAAAAGTAGGTGTGTCAACGTGCACGTCGGTTCTCGGCCTGGTGGCTACGGGTGATGCCAGCATTGAAGCCGCAATGAGAAACGGTGGCATCACGAAAGTCCACCACGTGGATTGGAGCGCCAGGAACATCCTCGGACTGTACGGGGAATACAAAACCACGGTCTACGGGGAGTAAAAGGATTCACTTTGCCTGAACCGCACTGCGGCAGGTAAACCGAATCGAGATCAGGGAGCATCCCCGCGTTTGTCGGGATGCTCCTTGCGTTTTGTCTGGCGGGCCACCCCACAATAATCCCAGATTTTGCGATTGGCCAGAACAGGCAAGATGCAAGGCGCGGGAGGTGAAGGTGTATGCGCATACTGCGAACCTCCCGCAACGCAGCAGATTGCCTGTTTTCGATAATCCCGAAGGGTTTGAGAATCGGCTGCTTTTTTCTTCTGATGTGGCTTTCATATTTCGGTGTCTCTCATCCAGTAGCCAGTGCAACACTGGCTACTGGATGAGAGAGCTTGAATGGTAAACGCAAAAAAGTGAATACGGACCAGTGGGGAAGAGTCCTTTTGTCAAACCGCTGGGGAGTGGCTGGAAAACAACGTTCCCCTCGCTTCGCTCGGGGAGAACGTAACTGCAGCGGGGGAATATTGGGGCTCGGGGAGAACGTTGCTACAAAAGGGGGAGATTGGCACCAGGTGGAAAACGTTCCTGCACCTTAGGAAGAATTTGACATGGACGGAATGTGACTACACTTGGGAAAGCTGATTGGGAGATCGTGCCGAAACTTGCTTCACTGGAAGTATGCAGAGTCAGCAGCACGCCTCGCGCCGCAAGTCTGCCGCTCTCGAGTCAATCGCAAAATCGAGGATCACTCAGGACGAAGGGCAAAACTAAAGGCTGTTTCTCAAAATAGCAGGGAAATTACGCCAGCAGTAAGTCCCCTGTTATTTTTAAGTCTGGCGGCAATTTTTCGCGAAAAGTCTCCACGTCGGCGGCAAAAGCAGGATCAATTTCAACGCGGTAGATCAATTCGCCATTCGCCCCGCGCGGGACCGTTATACCGCACTCGGTAAGCCAGCGGGCGTACTTGCGCATCAAGTCGCGCCGCGCTGTGTCGGGGGAGTCGTGCCCCGTCGCATTTTTTACAGGTGAAAACTCGTCTTCGCGCCGAAACTCAAGATTAACCACGCGCTCGGCGTCGGGGAGTACATCAAAAATGAATTTCTCGAACTTGTAAGCATTAGGTTTATCCGGACGAATAATGCGTCCCTCATCATCACAATAAGGCACTTTTTTATGGGCGAGGTGAAGCGGCAGCCGCACACCGGCCTCTCGTTGCAAGAACGACAAAGAGAAAACGTGAATGGCCACGCTTCCGAAGCGGAATTTCAGGTCGCCGTTGGGCAATCTCGCGTGTTTTTGCTCCCGGGAGAGCTCGGTGTATTCGACAATCAGCGTACGTGCCCCTCTTACCGCAACCACGCCGAGTCCCTCTTCAGGATCGCGTTTAGCGCATACCTTCACGGTAATGTCAGCCTGCCGGGTCTGATGTACTCCCAGACAGACAGGCTCGGCGATCTCCACCAATGGGTTGTCAACTTGGAAGTAAAAAATCATTCGCAAGCCGCGCTTTTCCATATCAGCGAGCATTCCTGACGCCCGGAGAGCCGCCAAAACTCCGCCATGGCCGTCGGGACTGAAAAAGATACGATCCGGTCTTTCCAGTACGATGCGGCCGTCTTCAAACAGAGCCGGCCACATGCCTTGCACAAAAAAGTGAACCCCTTCGGGGACCAAGCCAAAATACGCATGTTCCTCAAAGAATTCGCGGGTCTGCGCGTCATTCGCCTCGCTGGTCATGATGTAGAAAGGAAGCTGAAAGCCGTACCTCGTTTTCAAAGCCAGCAATTTCCGGGCATGAACCGCAAAAAGAGGGGCGTTGGTGATAGGCCCGATTGGGAAAGCTCCCTTAGGCCCTTCGAATCCTAAACGGCTTCCCTGGCCTCCCGCCACCAGCACGACACCCACCTCACCGGACCGGAGCACCTCCTCGCCAACCCGCCGCATATCTGCACGCTCTTCGGCAGTGAGCGAAAGCACAGGGGCAGGTTCAATGTCGTCATACGCAACCGTCCGGGAACGTAGTTGGAGAGCGGCCTGCATCTGGGCCAACGTTTCAAAATCCAATGCTTCAATCTGGGATAACAACGACCTTCGCTGTGCCTCGTCGAGCCGTTCCCAGAATCTCAACAAGTGTCCCTGTCCGTGAACACTCAAAAGATGCTGCGCCGTCTCATAGGAAATCGCCATTTCCTGTTCCTCACATCAGCCGGCATGATCTGACTCAATTGGTCCGCGCCTTCATCCGCCTCTTTTCTTATCCAGACCTCCAGCCAGCCCCTCATCCGCTTGCCGGCTAAGCGTATTGAGTTTCTCCTGATCAGCGGCAGATAAGCGCCCTAACTTGTCATAAAGCACAGGAACCAGCTCGCGTGCTCTCTTCAGATTGCCCCGCACCACCTGCACCTCCAGCATGTGCAGAAACACAGAGGGATCGCCCTGGTAGATACTGAGAGAGCGTTCCAAAGCTTTTTCTGCTTCAGCCAAGCGACCAGTTCTTAATAAAATAACTCCCAGTGTATCCCAAGCCTGGGCGAGATTTTCGTCAACCGCCAGAACCTCGCGCACTAAGCTTTCAGCTTCACTATATTCCCCCTTTTCCGTCAGCAACCATGCCAAGTCGTTCAAAGCCGGCACAGATCGTTGCCGCCGCAGACTGTGGCGAAAAGAATCTTCCGCTAATTCTTTCTCGCCTTCCTTCAGTTGCAATGCGCCCATCACATAGTTACCAACCGCATTCTCGGGGTCTAACCGCAAGAGCTTGCGGCTCACCTGTCCCGCCTCGTCCAGGTTACCACGCAACAACTCGACCTTGACTAAACGCTCGAGGAATTGGAGGTTATTCGGCATACTGGTGAGTGCTTCTCGAAGATAAAGGCGAGCCGCTTCCCAATCGCCCTCTCGAGCAGCCACAGCTGCTTTGACGGAAGCCACATAGGCATCTGACCTGGGAAGCCTGCGCAGCTTTTCCAACCAGGGATTCAACGCCTCGATGTCACCCTCACCTATCAAGAGATCAGCCAAAGCAACATAGGCCGGCAAGTATTCGGGGGTGGCGCTCAACAAACCTTCCAGCTGCTCCCGGGCCTCGGCCGCTTTACCTGTGGCTTGAGTCAGCAAAGCCCTCTGGAGCAACACCGGACTTTTGGGGGCACCCGCCGCTTCGGCGCGGTCCAGCAGCTTAGCGGCGCGGTCCAAATTGCCGTTTTGGAGAGCAATACGGGACAGCCCCAGTAAAGCGGTGTGATTAGTCGCCTCCCGGCGCAGCATCTCCGTGTACAGCGCTTCGCTTTCGTCATCCTTCTGCTGCAGCATGTAAAGGTTGGCGAGCATCTGTCGCAATACGTCGTCTTCGTTGCCCGGAACCAAATCCATCGCGCGCTTGAGCTCCGACACGGCCAAGCCCGGCGTGCCTGACAAAGCCCATGTCCATCCCAGAGCAGCATAAGCGTGCGGCGCTCGCACGTAACCGTAATTCCTGGCCAAAGACCACAAGGAAGGCTTTCGCGATTCAGCCATATCTTTCAGCTTCTGGATCTCTTGCCTGACCATCTCGGCTTCTTCCGCCGTCCAACCCCTTTCCAACATGATGTTCATGTTGAGCAAGGCGCTGATGTTGTTCGTATCAATTCCTCGCGCCGCAACATATGCCCGCCAGGCATCCGCTTGCCGCCCTAAATCCTCCATTAAAACTCCCAGATCGTTTGCCGCCATCCCCGCTACCTGAAGGAGGTATCTGCCAACGATCCCAAGGAAACCAGATTGCTCCGAAATGCGCTTCAACTTGGGGATTGATTCTTTCCAGAACTCCTCGTGTTCGACCATCAGCCGCTCAGCATCAACGTCGCGCCGTTCGCGGGTCCCAACAAACATAATACGATTGGGGACCGGCTGGAATCCTGCCGCCATCCACAAATCAGGCATACTCATCACTGCGGCTTTGTTGGTGATAGCCGGGTCCGACTCGAACCATCCTTTCAAGAAAGGCAGCAAGCCGATCCGGCAAAGATTCTTCAAACGCGGCTGTTCGAAATTGGAAGCCACGTATTTCATATAGGCCGGACTGTTAGCGGCGGACACGTCAATCAACTTCAACGGACGACCGAGCTCCCTCGCAGCCAGCGCCGTGACATGATCAATGACCCCGTCTGTGACCAACCACGTCCGAGCGCCCACACATTTCATAATGTCCCGCGCAAAGGCGTTCAAAAGTGCCGCGGGACGTCCATCAGCTTGCGGTAGATTCTTCAATGGCGCCGCCACACCTAGAGCCAGCAGGGGCGTAATCAGCAAAGCCCCCAGCCCGTTTCGAGCCCAGACGCCTAGCCGCCCCTCAAGACCCGAACACCACGCGGCCGGCAACAAAAACCAATAGGCCACTAGATAACCGAATAAGGACGCCGTCAGAACGTAAGGCGTCACCAGTAATCTTGCGCCGCCAACCATGGGCCAGGGGGCCACGGGCAGGTTTAACAGCACGCACACGGCCAGGCCCGTCATGATTACGTGCAGAGCGTAGTAAGTCCAATCTTTCTCCTCGTTGAGTGCCCGCCTGGCTACAGCCAGTGCGGCCAGCCAGGGAGCAGCCGTTATGATCAAAATCAACAGCCAGCCGCGCTGCGGCAGGCTCCGCGTGATGAGGAAAAATTGGTCGCGCCACACAATCCAAATGATGTGCCAAAAACCCCTGTAAAGACGCCACACGTATCCGGCGGAGCCGTAAAATCGCCACGCATTTAGCAAATACAACGACAATCCCGCCAGCGCGCAAGCGACAAGCTGCAGAATTGTCGCGGGGCGCAGTTCGTTCTTCTGCCACAGAAGAAAAACCAACCAGCCGCCGAAAAGCGGTGCAAGAATCACCAACGTTGTAAATTCCACCACCCCAACCCCGTAGAGAAATGCAAACAGCAGCGCCAGGCACCGATATTCAGCACGACTGTAGGTCTGCAGTACCAGCGTCACAATCAGCAACCAACAGATATCCAAAGTCGCCGGATGGGCGCGCGTCGCTGCTATCCAAAACGGAATACAGAAAGCTAGAGAAATGGCCGCCGCCACGCCCGCCAAACGTATGGCTACCGCCACGCGTCGCTGATTGGACGTGTCCGTCTCAACAAAGCCGAGCAGCGCCCGCATCACCACAGTGTAGAGCAGCCCAATCGCAACAGCACCCAAAACCGCACTAATAAGGTTCAGACGGAAAATGTCGCCTCCGACCGGAATTCGAAGGAACAAATCCGCCAGCAAAACCCATACGGGATGCGTCGGCGACAGTTCTGGATAAAGCCCAAGACGTTGCACCACAAACTGAGCTGATTCTCCCGGATAAGCTCCGCGGCTCAAAGTCATGAAATATACTATCCCCGCGAGTACGCTGAGGCCCGTGGCTATCATGCGATCAAGCCATTTTGAGAAGCTGGAGTGCATTCGTCGCTTTCTTCTGTTTCAGGCATTCAGTAAAAAAACGCACTCGCCGTCGCGAGACCGCTTTGTTTGCAGAATACTTTATTGATACCTCCAGTCCGGAGGTATCCCTTTCTGAGGCAAGAGGCGTTCGAGTTTCATCTGGCAGGGAGGACACAAGTTAACCGCTTTAGTATCCAGCTCATGTTCCGTCTGCGGAGGGTGCATGGCGCAAAGCGGAAACACACAGGGTCGCAGTCCCAGCGCCAGACCTGCCGCGTGCAAGCTCTCCTTCTGTACCCTTCGCATCCATCGGCTGTCCGCATCGCCTGGAGGGGCCTCCGCCGAGCCTAAAGCCATCAAATATACCACAGCCACCGAATTCGTCACGAAAACAGCATTGGTTACGGAACGGTCAGTAGCGCTTCCCACCAAAACAACAGTTGCCAGGCAATTCGATTGACCGGCAGCGCTCATGGCAAACCGAATCAGCTCATTCTGATCAGCAGCGTCAAACGCCTTCAGCTCTCCCAAGTAGCGGCTGGGCGCTAAATTTTGCCAAATCCAGGCGGTCACGTTATGGAGAACATTCGAGGCGAGCGGACCTACAGTGTACACGCCAATGAAGGGAAACACCTGCTTGACGCCAATGAGCGGCCCATCGCCAATATTCGTGCTCGCGGCCTGACAGTCTGGATCACTCAAGGCCATCCCCAGCAGCGTAAGATTCAACCACCGTGTGACTGCATTGTTCATCAGAGGTTAATTTTGCTGACAGACCGAAGTTGGGTCAACAGAATAATCCCCAGAAATATCGCTCAATTTTCAGGAAATCCAGGTTGTTTGTCTAAAACCGCCCCCTCTGAGACCGAGGTGCAGGGCACAGCACCTCTTTCGCTGTTCACGGGTTCGGCCGAGGACTGCAGGCGCATATATAACGTGACCAACTCGTTGACCGGCGACAGAAGGTGACCGGAGTCTCGCTGCGGTCTGAATCGAAGCCTAAGAAAATAACTACCTGACCAGGACGTTTTGCCTAATCTTGGCCAAAAAACCGCCTCGACTTAACGGCCCTTTCTGTTCATTTTGTCAGTATGTCGCACAGCGAGAGTCTACGCTCAATCTTTGTCGATCGCTGGCATCCTGTGGCCTGGCTGACCATTGTAATCCTGGCCTTGTACAGCCCCTCTGTGCTCTTCGAATTCTGCTATCTGGATGATTATCACCTTGTCGAGCAGAACGCCGATTTTCTCTCAGACCTGTCAAATTTACCCCGTCTGTTCTCGGAAAATACATTCGTGCTGCAAAACAGATCCCGCGCTTATTATCGCCCCCTGCTCTTCGTTTCCTTCATGCTGGATGCCCAGATCTTCGGCACGTCCGCGGGCGGTTACCACCTTCACAATGTTCTCCTGCATGTCGTGGTTTCAGTTTTGTTTTTTGCTCTTCTGCGCAAGTTGAAGATTGAACCTGCGCCAGCACTCGCCTGGACAATGCTTTATGCGACCCACCCCGTACTCACAAGAACTGTAGCTTGGATCCCCGGCCGTTGCGATTTGCTCCTGTCCGTCTTTCTCCTTGTATCTTTGATGGGCTTCATAATGTACACCCGGACAAAATCAAAGGCCGCCTATATAATCCACCTCGTAATGCTCACATTGGCACTTTTCACAAAAGAAACGGCGGTGTTCCTGATTCCACTTTGTGTCGCTTATCTGGGCTTTCTGAATTCCAACGAGGGTAACTTGGTTTCCCGGCCAAAAACGCCCTCACAGCTTAACCTCGGGGCAAACAGCAAGCTCATCGCCGCTATCCGCGGCACCCTTTGGATCGAATGGGGAATCATCGTCCTGGCCTGGATTGCAATCCGAACAAGCGTGCTGGGCGAGGTCTCAGCACAAGTCTCGCCTATCGCGATAGCGCGTTCCGTTTGGGAAGCTTTGCCGGGTCTTATCCAAATGTACGGGAAAGCTCTTATCCCCCTGGATCTTAGTCCGCTTCCGCTTCAGCAAGACTCATCGTGCCTTTGGGGGGTGCTTGCCGTGCTGTTAACCGTGGCGTTTTTCTGGACTCATGAAAAGACGCAAAACAACGTGTCGGCTTGGGGGTTCAGTTGGTTTGTGGTGTTCCTCGTTCCCGTTTTTTTGCGCCCAATGAACGAGACTTCTCGCGACTTGACCCTGATGGAACATCGGCTCGGGTTGCCTCTCATGGGTCTGCTGATAGCATGGTCCGCCAGTAACGGTACCCGGCTGATAAGCCGCTTTCCCAAATCGGCATTCGGTTTATGGCTTGGGGTGTTCTCTCTCTTCGTCCTGCAGAGTCGGACGCGTGCTGCCGAATTCCACGATCCCCTGGCTTTTTGGCAAACGGCCGTGAAAACGTCCCCACACTCCGTCTTTGCCCATAAAAACCTGGGTGTAATCTATTACATCCTGGGCCATCCGCGGCTGGCTGAGGCCCATTATCGGCGCGCCCTCGAGTTACGACCAGGAGAATTGTACGTCCACAATAACCTGGGGTTGGTTTATATGGATCAAGGCCTTCTCGCCGAAGCTGAACGCGAATTCAAACAAGAAATAGAGCAACATCCCGGCTACGAGAAGCCCTATTTCAACATGGCGCGCCTCTACTGTATGCAAGGCCGTCACGCCGAGGCCGCCTACTGGCTCAACCGCGGTGTTCAGGCGCGCTCCAGATCATCCGGCACTGTTCCTCTCTTCGACACGCTCAAGCCCGACTGGCTTGAGCAGCAATAAACCCAGATCCTGCTCTTGAACCCAGATTTTTGCGATTGGCTAAAACAGGCAAGATGCAAGGCGCGGGAGGTGCAGGTGTATGCGCATACTGCGAACCTCCCGCAACGCAGCAGATTGCCCGTTTTCGACAATCCCGAAGGGTTTGAGAATCGGCTCCTTTCTCTTCAGATGTGGCGTTCACATTTCGGTGCAAAAGATGGGCAACTGCATTGCATTTCAACTTGTTTGCGCGCAGCACAATACAAATACCTGTCAATTCTTAAACGCAAAATCTGGGATCAATGCATGGAACATCAAAGCAAGCAGGGCGGTCGACGTGACCGCCCTGTGCAACAGTCGAAGCTACTATATTAAGCTACTTGGTGAACCTACGACGCGCCACTATGACCGCAAGTCCCAATCCGAAAAGTGCTACAGAAGCCGGCTCAGGTACCAAAATCCAGTCATCGCCCTCCGGGGAGCTTCCCAAGCCTTCATAAGCAAGTGTCGCCGTTGCATCGAGCGTGAATGCTTGTTCTCCCAGCATATCATTTACATAGTGTGTCGCGGAGTACGGGTCGGAATTGTTGAAAGCACGAACATAAACCTCAACCGACCCAACGTAGCCCGGGATCACACCATAGTAATCACCGGGGGGTATGATGGAACTCGAGCTCAGCAAAATGTCGTCGCCCGCCCCACTCCCTGTCCATGGATCCATCGTGCCATTGAGCCCCGTGCTGAAAAGCCCGATAAACCATCCCGTCTGAGCATATCCTCCACCCGGTGCGAAAATCGCGCCACTAATCGGGTACCACTCCAGAGAACCAGCCAGCAGAGAACCTGCAATCAGACTCAGCATCACAAGTCCCACAAGAATCTTCGACTTCATCCCATTTCCTCCCTGCTTTACGCTCGATGTTAACCCTACTTACAGATTCCCAAGATACCTGTTGCCTTCGACCCACGTCCATCCGCCCGTCTTCGCGTTGTACCAAAAGCCGCGGCCCAGTGGAATGACGTCCGTCGTCGGAGCATTAGTGGCATACCCGATAACAGAATGCCAGCCATCGTTTTTCAGTCCGTAAATCGCGTACTCGCCGCCGCCCATGTATACATATAAACGATCAGCACGGGCCGGATTGGTGTCATGTTTCGTCGAACCAGGGGAATCTTTGAAACCGGTCTCGTTAATACCCACATCAGAAGTAAACGGATAGCCCAACATCTGGAAGTTTGCGATCATTCCTTGCAGGTTCGTCGCAACCTCGACGACCTGCCCAGCCAAAATCAGCTCTTTTGCGTTAGTAGCTGTTGAAGGCTGCCTGAACCAAAACGCGTCACCCGCCAGAACCGGAGGATTCACCGGTACAGAAGCATTCGTAGCATTGTAAAACTGTCCATCGTTCTTCATGAAGTATATTTCGTATTTATCCGGCGGGATAAACTTGTAAATTCTGTCAGCCCTTGCGGGATTACTGTCATGTTTTGCAAGCTGGTTGGTCCCAAACAAATCCCGCAAGTAATTGGTGCCGCCAACCCTGGGGTCGCAGCCGACCGGGTCAAACATGCAGGAAAACATAACCAAATCTGGAGCCGGAGGAGCTATGATCTTTGTGAAGCCCACGACGTTGATGCTGGTAACCTCTTGAGCCACCGCAAGCCCAACAAGCCCCGCAACCACCACTGCCAACAGCACTAATCCATGACGCTTCATGGGAACTCTCCTTTTTACTTTTGCATGCTTCTCCGAATATCGCCCTTCTCTCAAGTAACTGCCTATACTATATTCCTCCATACTGAATTCAGCAACTCAAATTTCTCCTTTTTTCGCATCTGGTTTGTCGCTCTCCAGTAAAAGTGGCACATCCCAAATCTCTAGTAATTTTATGATTTCTGGATATCCATTGCAAACACTAATTGTGAACACCTCCCGTACGCTTCTTTTGTTGTAGTCCCAATGGAGACAAAGTGCAACCTGGCAGCCGACGCCGGTAATATCACCCCTTTACGTTCATCGCTGCGACGGCAGGATCAAAATCAAATCCATAGTTTAAATTCTCCGCCGAACAATCTTTCACAGTCAAGTCAGTTTGGTCTCTTTTTTACCCCAGACTTTACGATTACCCTAAGCACAGCCGAAGCGAGGCGCGCCACGTGCCGCTCTCCAAGCATACTGCCAGTGAAGTAAGTCCTGAAACCATTTTCCCATCAACGTTCACAAGTGTGGTAATATCCCCCTCGCGTAGCAACCTCTCCCGATCCAGCCACCACATGTCCAAGAACATTGTCCCCGACTCCCAACCGTCCCTGATGCAGTGATGTTCTCCCCCATTGCGCCTGGGGCACATTGTTCTCCAGCCGTTGCTCAAACGCAAAATCTCGCTTTGATATTTGGACGCACATATCCCGTAGCGGCGCGCATGACACCAACGATTTTACTGAAGTCCTTCGTCTCCGCCTGCTGCTTCTTCCAAAGGTGGTAAAACCCCCTCGCGTACGAGTTGCTCATCCTGTTCCGGAGTCAAGGGAATCGGTAACGGCGGCCCCAACTCACCCTGAGATCGAATCAGATTCATCTGAAATTCTGCAATTCTCTTTTCCAGTTCCTCTGGAGGCACGGGGGGAACATCAGGCGCCGCCTTGACACGCGTTGCCTCGCGGCGCCGTCGTAACCGCTCTGCATACGACTCACGGCGGCGCTCCCCGGGGCTGCCGCCCGTCGCAGCAACCAGCGGCTCCTGACCCGATCCACCTGCTGAAGCTGCCCCGCTCATGAATATCCAGTATTCCTCTGCTCCTTTGCGGAGCAGCGCCTTTTCTTCCTCAAAATCTGCGTCCACAAGAGTAATCCCGTCTTCACTGTCGCCGATCGAGAAAAAATAATTCTTGTTGCTGGCGATGTTCACAATGCCCACGCGGATGCCGCGTTCATCTTCTGTGATTGCACACATTCTCAAATCCTTGACGAAAGCCTCCTGAGCAATTGCTTGAGGCGAGAGGCGCGGAGAGACGGGCGCCAGAAGCTCGCCAAAAGGTTTGCGATCAATAATCACTTGATAAGGGGTGAAGTCTGTGCTCGGCGTCGAGAGCGCCGCTCCGCAGCTCATCGCCAGCAATGTGCATGTCCAGACCGTGATCTTCATCAACTCTCCGAGTTTACTCTGAACTGCCCGTGGCCGCAATGCAAAACCCCTTCATCTCTGCAGGCGCCTAACAACAAAGCAGCTGCGGCGCTCCGGACGATGCCGAGCGGTTTGAGAAGCAGCCTCTGTTTTCCCGCTCTCCGCATTCCCCTTTTTGTGATTCGCATTGAAGCAGTTTCTATCTGCCACACCATTTTTTCAACACGTTATCCGCACCAGCCAATTCTTAAACGCACACCCTGATCTTTAGCGAAGGGAGATTTGGGCTTGGAGAAGGGGCCGGAAAGGACGGACAAGGTGGGAGGGACAGAAGCTGCGCGGAAGGGGAACGGCCCCTGGCCGGAGCGGTTTTAAGGCCTCTAAAACGTCCTGATTTCCTGAGGAAGACACACCCCGCCCACGGAGGTCCCCAGGGGCCGCATATGGCTATCGCTTCGTTACGACATCACCGCGCACGGCGGAGCCAGGTCGCAACGAGGCGGCATCTCTCGAAAGAAGATCTGCCACCAAGTCAGGCCGTGGATGGGCACGTAGAAGCGTGCCGTCAGGTGGCGCGCATGCCGTTGGATGTGAACGGGAATCAGCAGCAGCCGATGCACCAGCGTGCGGACCCGTCGGCTTTGCTCGGTCGCGGGCAGCCAGATGAGCTTGAGCGCCTGCAACACATCATGCGCCAGCATCGCCAGCGCGTAGTACACC
>Ga0209101_1002349_pt1 | contig 12555 bp, 8 predicted proteins | sample ConPoolayeCmetaG_FD_185481 | JGI IMG/M metagenome (GOLD analysis project Ga0209101, IMG submission 185481) | Hot spring microbial mat communities from California, USA to study Microbial Dark Matter (Phase II) - Cone Pool mat layer C metaG... ... | reverse complement strand
TTGCGCGCGCATCCTGAGCAATCCGAAGCGTTCCCCACCTTCACTGCCTCTAAAGCCGGCCTGCATGTACACCCACCCACCCTGCTCGATTATCCCTTTCAGGCGCGTGATCCACCCGGCGGGCTCAAGACGCCAGCTGTGCCCGGCCAGCCGCTGGGTGACCCCCAGCTTGGCGTCCAAGTGCACGTGCCACACCTCCCGCCTCTCCCAGTCGTTGATCAACAGATGAGTGACGCCGCCGGCCGCCCAGGCGGTGGTGAGCCCCGCTAAGGGGCGCGCTTCGCCGGGGAGCTGCTGCACCTCCTCGGGCGGCCCGTCGCGGCGGGGGAGGAGCAGCAGCCGCTGGTACCGCGGGTCGGTGATGAGCAGGCGCTCCTCGCCGGGCAGCCACGCCGCCGAGTTCACGTAGCTGTCCACCGGCGGGGTGACGGCGAAGCGGCGAATCGCAGCCGCCGGCGACTGGCCGGTCGCCGCCCCTGGGAGGGTTACGGCCAAGGCCACGACGACGGCGCACGCACCGGGCAGGTACGGGCGGGGGACAGGCCCCCCGCCCGCAACGTTCACTGGTTGATGTGGCGGCATGTGCAGCATTCGCAGTACCAATCACCACTATCCAGGCAGAGGTTCTGCGCTCGATTGTACATGCACGGGTCGCACCACCAGTGGTGGCACTCGGCGGCCGCGGGCTTCGGTACGCCTGTGATCCCGACGGCCAGCGCCGCCCCCAGCGCCAAGGCGGCCGGCAGGGCGAGCCGAACCACCGTCCTTCGTCGATCCTGCGGTGACATCATATCCTCTCCTTTCTCGTGGGCGAGCTGGCCAGCGCGCTTCGTGTTGCACCATTCTCTCCCTCTCTCTCTCTCTCTCTTGTCAAGACCCGGTACGTACGGGTGGCTTTGAGCACCTGCTCACCAGCGGCGGAAGTGAGAGGGGCGCAGCGGCCTGGCTTTCCTGGTCACCGGCCGAGGATTCTTCGTCGCGGGGACGGCAGCTTGACGCCAACTACAGGGAGGCGCATAGTGTAAGCGTTTTCAGGTGACGTAGCGCAACGGCGCGGGGAGGCAGAGGCACCTATGAGGAGCCAGCAACAACCAACCGGGGGAGCAGCAGGGGACGCCGGGAAGGGCCTGCACGCCTTTGGTCATTTCGCGGAGGACGGCAAGGAGTTCCGGATACTCGACCCCCGCACGCCGCGCCCGTGGGTGAACGTCATCAGCAACCCGTTGTTTGGCATCGTCGTGAGCCAGACGGGCAGCGGCTTCACCTGGATCGAGAACTCGCAGCTGGCTGTGCTCACCCGCTGGGAGCAGGATCTCATCCGGGACTGCTCCGGCAAGTTCCTCTACCTGCGCGATGCCCACTCGGGGGAGGTGTGGTGCGCCTCACCCGCTCCGGTGTGGCACCGCTGGGACCAGTTCCAGTGCCGCCACGGCCTCGGGTATACCACCTTCTTCATGGGCGCCCAGGGGATCTCATCGCGCTGGACGCTGCTGGTGCACCCCCAGGAGCCGGTGGAGCTGTGGCTTGTGGAGCTGGCCAACCAAGGCGACGGGGAGCGCGTCCTCGACGTGGTTCCGTATTTGGAGTGGAACTGTGGGGTGGCGCCCGCGCCCCGCCGGGAATTCACCAAGCTCTTCATGGAAACGGAGTTCGACCCCTCCCGCGGGGTGGTGAAAGCCACTTCTCACATGTGGGATGTGCCATCGGCGCGCTGGGGTCACTGGAACACCTCGTTCCCCTTCGTGGCGGCTTTTGCCGGCTCGGCGCCGGTGGTGGATGCCACGGGCGACAAGGGGGTGTTCCTGGGTCGCTACGGCACCCCGGCGGCGCCGGCCGCCCTTCGACGGACACGCTGGCCCCAGGTGTTCGGTCGCCACGCCGACCCGGTGGCGGCGCTGCGCTGCGCCGTGACCTTGCCTCCAGGAGGTACGGTGGAGATCTCCTTTGTCCTCGCGGCGGGGCGGGAAGCTGCCGAAGCCACGGCACGCGCCGAGGCCTGGCGTACCCCCCAGGCGGTGCGGCAGGCGCTGGCCGCGGTGCGCGCCCACTGGGACGCCACCCTGGCCCCCGCACCGGTGGCCACGCCCGAACCGTCCCTCAACGCGCTGGTCAACCATTGGCTGCCGTACCAGGCGATCTCGGCGCGCCTATGGGGCCGCTGCGGGTACTACCAGCAGAGCGGTGCTTTCGGGTTTCGCGACCAGTTGCAGGATTCCCAGATTTGGCTGTCCCTCAACCCGCCGCGGTGCCGCGCGCAAATCCTGTTGCACGCGGCCCACCAGTTTGCCGATGGCTCGGTGTACCACTGGTGGCATCCCCTGACCGAGCAGGGCCACGTCACCCGCATCAGCGACGATCTCCTCTGGTTGGCCTTCGTTACCGCCAGCTACCTGAAGGAAACCGGCGACTTTTCCATTCTCCAAGAGCCTATCCCCTTTCTCGACGGCGCCGCGGTGCCCCTGGCGGAACACGTGCGGCGCACCTTTAGCAGGGTGCGCAGCCGCACCAGCCCCCGGGGGCTGCCCTACCTGGGGGCGGGGGATTGGAACGACGGACTCTCCGCCGCCGGCCTTGAGGAGCGGGGGGAGTCGGTGTGGCTGGGGCACTTCCTGGTGGGGCTGCTGGCCGACTGGGCCGAGGTGTGGCGCCGCACCGGCGAGGGAGAGGCGGCACGGGAGTACGAAGCCTGGCGAGAGGTTCTCATTGCCGCCATCAATACCCACGCCTGGGACGGGGCGTGGTTCGTGCGCGCCTGGCGGGACGATGGGCAGCCCCTGGGCAGCCGCTCCTGCCGCACCGGCCGGATTTACCTCAACGCCCAGACCTGGGCGGTGCTCCACGACGTGACCTCAGCGGAGCGCATGCGCACCTGCATGGAGGCGGTGCGCACCCACCTGGTGAGCGAGGCGGGGGCGCTCCTTCTGGCTCCCGCCTACGACCGGCCGGAGCAGGAGGTCGGCTACATCACCCGCTACGCGCCGGGGATGCGGGAAAACGGCGGGGTGTACACCCACGCCGCCACCTGGGCCATTGCCGCCGCGGCGAAGGTCAAAGACGCCGAGTTGGTGGGGCGCCTGCTGACGGCCATCAACCCCGCGGTGAAAGACCCCGAGCGGTACTGGGCTGAACCGTACGTGTTGCCCGGCAACGTGGACGGCCCCGCGTCGCCGTTTTTTGGCCGCGGCGGTTGGACCTGGTACACAGGATCCGCCGCCTGGCTCCACCGCGTCGTGACGCAGTGGGTGCTGGGCGTGCGGCCGGAGTGGGACGGCCTGCGCATCGACCCCTGCCTTCCGCCCGGCTGGCGGCACGCCCAGCTGCAACGGCGGTACCGCGGGGCGCTGTATCGCGTGGAGATCGAAAGCGAAATGGGCATGACTGGAGGTGGGAGGGTGGTGGAACTCCTCTTGGATGGTCGGCCGTGGGCCTCCCAGGTTCTCCCGCCCCCGGCCAGGGAGGGCGAAACGCACCTGGTGCGCGTGAGGTTGGCGTAGCGCCGGCTAGCCGTTGCGGGCCGGAACGTGCCCCCTTGACAGCCGGGTACTCAGCCCCTAGATTGACATCAATGAAAACGTTTACGGCATCCGCAGAATACGTCAGCGGGGGTGGAAACCGATGCCGGCGACGATCAAGGAGGTAGCGCAGGCGGCGGGCGTTTCCATCGCCACCGTCTCCCGCGTGCTAAACGGCAAGGCCCAGGTGGCCGAGGCGACCCGGGTGAGGGTGGAGAGTGCCGTGCGCCGCTTGGGGTACTCACCCAACGGTACCGCCCAAAGTCTCATCACCCGTCGCACCATGACCTTAGGTGTGGTGCTGCCGGAACTGTACGGCGAGTTTTTCTCCGAGTTCATCCGCGGGCTCGACTTCTCTGCCCGCGCCCGGGGCTACCACCTGCTGGTGTCGTCGTCCCACTCGGATCGGGGCGAGATTGAGGCGATGCTCAAGGCCATGCGGGGCAGGGTGGATGGGATCGTGGTGATGTCCCCGGACGCCGACTCCCGCACGTTGGACCGCGCCGTGCCCGACACGCTCTCGGTGGTGCTGGTCAACCCCTCCCAGGAGGACTCACGGTTCGACGTGCTCACCATTGACAACTACGGCGGCGCCTACTCCATGACCAGGCACCTTCTCAGCCTCGGGCACCGCGCTCTGGCGTTCGTCTGCGGGCCCGCCGGCAACGTGGATGCGGTGGAGCGGCTGCGGGGATTTCGGGCAGCGGTGGAGGAGTTGGCCGGGGGTACGGCGCTGGTGGGCGAACTGGAGGGGGATTTTCGCGAGGATTCGGGGTATCGGGCCGGGCGGTGGTTGCTCAGCCAGCGGCCCCGTCCCACCGCCGTGTTTGCCGCCAACGACGCCATGGCCATCGGGGTGCTGTCCGCCTTCCACGAGGCGGCGGTGCGGGTGCCCGAGGATATCGCCCTCGCAGGCTTCGACGACATTCCCATCGCGCGTTTCGTGTCGCCGCCCCTGACCACCGTGCGGGTGGCGATCCGACAGCTGGGCGAAAGGGCGGTGGAGCGGCTGTGTGCGGCCATCGAGGCGGGCAGGGAGCACGAGCGCCGGCTGGAGAGGATGCCCACTGAGACGGTGATCCGCGCGTCTTGTGGGGGAGGGGGCAGGCCAGGGGAGGTCCGGCGCGTGGCGGAGGAGGGCCGCGGCGATGGGAGATAAGCGTCGGCTGGCGAGAAGGATCGGCCATGGGGTGCGGCGCGGTGGCGGGAACGCCGTCGCCGCGTCTTCGAAAGGCTCGGAGTTGAGGGAGTAAAGGAGGAAAGGAGATCGTACGATGAGAGGCAAGGGCAGGCTTATGCATCTGGTGCTCCTGTTGGCGTTGGCCGGCGCGCCCGCAGGGGCCCAAACCAACACGGCATCGCTGCGGGGTGTGGTGAGCGACGACAGCGGGCCGTTGCCCGGCGCGGCCGTGGTGGCGGTGAGTACCACCACTGGGTTCGTCTATCAAGCCTTCACCACCGCCGAGGGGGGGTACTTCCTGGGTGCGCTGCCGCCCGGAAAGTACACGGTGAAGGTCACGGCACCCTCCTACAAGGAACAGCAGCAGGAGGTGGTTCTACTGCTCGGCCAGAACGCCTCGATCAACTTCAAGCTCCAGGCGGACGCGGTGTTCGCGGAAGAGATCACGGTGGTCGGGGATCGCGTCTTCGAGACGCGCACCTTTCAGGTGGAGACCAACGTGACCCGGGAGCAGATCGAGCTCCTGCCCCAGGGCGAGCGTAACTTCCTGAACTTCGCCGCGCTGGCCCCGGGCGTCTACGTCACCGCCGACGAGAACGCCACCCAGACCTTTCGCTCGGCGGGGATGTCGGCTAAGCAGGTGAACGCCTTCGTGGACGGGTTGTCCTACAAGAACGACCTGCTCGAGGGCGGTTCGTTCATGCAGGATGCGTCGAAGGGGAATCCATTCCCGCAGAACGCCATCCAAGAGTTCCAGGTACTCACCCAGAACTACAAAGCGGAGTACGAGAAGGCGGCTGCCGCCGTGATCAGTGCGGTGACTAAGTCGGGAGGCAACGAGTTTCACGGTGACCTGCTCTATCAGTTCCAGAACAGGGCGATGATTACTCTCGACGATCTCTCCAAGGAGCGTGGCCTGAGCAAGCCCGACTACGAACGGACCCAGGCCGGGTTGTCGTTGGGTGGGCCCATCGTCAAAGATCGCCTGCACTTTTTCGCGTCCGTGGAAACCAACGACCAGGATCGCTACAACCAGGTGTTCTACGGTCCGCTGTGGGACAGTCCCAGCGTCCCGGCGGCGGTGAAGGAGCGTCTCTCTCGCTATGAGACCGGAAACGTGGCCGCGCCGTTTAAGTCGCGCCTGTACTTCGGCAAGCTCACCTGGCAGCCAGGCAGCGGCTCGGTGGTGGACCTTTCCTTCAACTCGCGCGACGAAGACGAGCGCCGGGGGTTCGGCGGGCAGCGCGTCGCCGAGGGTGCGGAGCGGTTCCGCATCACCACCAGTGCGGCGGTGGCAAAGTGGACCTCAACCATTGGCAACGTAGCTTTTTCCGAGCTGACCGGTACACTGCAGCAGATGCGCTGGTTCCCCAGCTCCTTCAACGCCACCCAGCCGCGGGAGAACTTCATTGGCCTGCTGGACGTGGGCGGCAAGGACGCCACCCAGGACTTCAAGCAGGATCGCCTGGGCCTGCGCGAAGATCTGTCGTACTTCTTCTCCTGGCTGGGCGATCACAGCGCCAAGGGCGGCTTCGCCGTCAACCGGATGGATTACCGCATCGTAAAGCAGTTGTTCCCCGCCGGCTTGTACGAGTATCGGGACGCGGAACAGTGGCAGTATCCCTTCCAGGCTCGCCTGGGGTTCGGTGACCCGGCGCTGGAGTACTCCAACACCCAGTACGGTCTCTATCTGCAGGACGACTGGCGGGTGGCACCCAGTTTCACCCTCAGCTTGGGGCTGCGCTGGGATTATGAGACCAACATGCTCAACAACGACTGGCGCACCCCCTCCGAGCTGCTGGCCGCGATGCAGGGGGCGTGCCGGACCTACGCACAGCCGGTGGGCGGCAAGAGCACCTGGTGCTTGAGCGATTTTCTCGATTTTTCCCGCTACACCACTGACGGCACCGCGCGCGACCCCTACAAGGGGATGATCCAGCCCCGCCTGGGCTTCGTCTGGGATTGGAAGAAGGACGGTTCGTCGGTGATCTTCGGCGGCTGGGGCCGCTACTTCGACCGCGTGGTGCTCAACGACATCTTCGACGAAAAGTACCGCCAGAGCTACAAGATCTACTCCTTCTGCTTTGTCCCCGGGGCGTGCTCGAACCCCATCCCCTGGAAGCCTGAGTACGGTACTCCGGCGGGCCTTCGGTCGATCATCGCCAGCGGCCTCGTGCCCGGGCCGGAGGTCTTTCTCGTGGACAACGAGATGAAGCCGCCGCGTTCCGATCAATGGACGATCGGCGTGCGCCAACGCCTGGGGCAGAGCTGGCTCGCGTCACTGTCGTTGGCCTCGGTGCGGGCCGCCAACGGCATGGCCTGGACGTTTGCCGACCTGCCCCCCGGGACGGCGTTCAACGACCGCTGGAGCGGCCAGGTACCGATCACCGGGTACGCGCGGGCGTTCCGCACCACCTCGGTGCGGAAGACCGAGTACGACGCCGTGTATCTCACCCTGGACAGGCCCTTCACCCGCGATGCCAACTGGGGGTTCAACCTGGCGTACACCTACGGCAAGGCCGACGCCTTCGGTCCCGGAACCGACGGCGTGATCTTCGCGCTGGATTACGTCTCGCCAGAGGCGTTCGACTGGCACCCGGCGGATTTCGACGAGCGCCACCGCCTGGTGATGAGTGGCACCTACGGCCTGCCTTGGGGGTTGCGGGCCTCGGGCATCATCACGCTGGGCTCGGGTTTCCCGTTCACGATTTACGACGCTTCCAGAGGGTGGGACAAGTTTCAGGTGCGCTTTGGGGCCGGACGCTTTGAGAAGCGCTCGTTTTTGGGCTGGGAGAACTGGGTGTATCGCTCGGTGGATCTGCGCCTCGACTGGGAGACGGCAGTGGGAGCTGGGTTCCGGCTCGGCCTTATCGGCGAGGCGTTCAACGTGTTCAACTTTGTCAACGAAGGGTGCGCGGGATGGTCCACCGGGTTCATTCCGCCGGCCGGCGAAACCAACGCCAGTTTTGGCAAGGGCGAGTGCCAATTCAACACCCGGCGCTATCAGGTCGGGGCAAAGGTGAGCTTCTAGTTCAGGTTGCCGGGCAGCGGCAGGGGTCGAGCGTGGCCCCTGCCGCTACCCCTTCCAACCGCCGGCGCTAAACTGGTTTTCGAGGATTTGCGTCCACCGGAGGGACTGCGACGTGCAGGGAAAACGCCTGGCTTGCGCCGGCCTGGTGGTGGGGGCGGCGGCCGTTCTGCTCGGCTGCGGCCCGCAAAGTGAGGGTGTCGGGGCGGAGGGGATCCACCCCGGCGTGCCAGCGGCGCGGCCACCGCGGCCCGTACTAGGCCAGGGTAGGTTGGACCCTTTCCTGGACGACTTGCAACGGCGTACCTTTCGTTTTTTCTGGGAGACCACCGACCCCGCCACGGGGCTGGCGCCCGACCGGTGGCCCACCGAGTCGTTCTCGTCGGTGGCAGCCATCGGCTTTGCTCTGACGGCGTACCCCATTGGGATCGAACGGCGCTGGATCACCCGCGAGGAGGGGCGCGAGCGTGTATTGACCACCCTGAACTTCCTCGCTGGCCTACCCCAAGGGCCAGAGGTTTCGGGAGTTGCCGGCTATCGGGGGTTTTTTTATCACTTCCTCAATATGGCGGACGGTACGCGCTTCGGCCAGGTGGAGCTATCCACCGTTGACACAGCCCTCCTCCTGGCGGGGGTTTTGACGGTGGGCCAGTATTTCTCCCAAGAGCACCCCGACGAGGAGAGCATTCGTCGCCTTGGCGATTTCCTCTATCGGCGGGTGGAGTGGAGTTGGATCACCCCGCGGCCGCCGGTGATCGCCATGGGTTGGTACCCGGAACGCTCCGCCGAACCGGGGGGCGGTTTTCACCACCTGGACTGGTACGGGTACGACGAGGCCATGCTTCTGTACATCCTGGCGCTGGGTTCGCCCACCTTCCCGGTGGCCCCCGAGGCGTGGGCAGCGTACACCTCCACCTACCGTTGGGGGTCGTTTTTCGGCTTCGAGCACGTGGGCTTTGCGCCCCTCTTTGGGCACTTCTTCTCCCACGCCTGGATCGACTTCCGCGGCATTCACGACGGCTACATGGGCGGCAAGGGGATCGACTACTTCGAAAATTCACGGCGCGCGGTGCTGGCTCAGTGCGCCTACGGCGAGGCGAACCCGGGGGGTTACGTGGGGTATGGCGCCGACGAGTGGGGGTTGTCGGCCTGCGATGGCCCGGCCGACGTAACCCGTTTTTTCCGGGGCCGCCCGGTGCGGTTCTTTTCCTACGCGGCGCGGGGTGCCTCGCACACCGAGGTGCGGGACGATGGCACCATCACCCCCTACGCCGCAGCGGCGTCAATTCCCTTTGCCCCGGAGGTGGCGATCCCGGCGGTGAAGGCCATGTACCGCCGGCACGGCGCGCACGTTTGGGGTCGGTACGGCTTTTTCGATGCCTTCAACCGCTCTTTCACTTTCACCGATGTGCAGCTGGTGCACGGCCGGATAGTGCCGTCGTTTGGCTGGGTGGACACCGACTATCTGGGCATCGACCAGGGTCCCATCCTGGTGATGTTGGAAAACTATCGCTCGGGCTTGGTTTGGGAGCTGATGCGCAGCTGCCCGTACGTGGTGGAAGGGCTGCGGCGCGCCGGGTTTCGCGGCGGGTGGCTGGAGGGAGCGACCTAGGGGTGAGCTGGCGGCTGCTGTGCGGAGCGCTGATTTTGGCGCACGGCTGCCACGCCGACCGCGGCGGTTCGGTCACGGTGGAGTTTTGGGCTCTGGGCCGCGAGGGGGAGGTGGTGAAGCAATTGGTCCCCGCCTTCGAGGCTGCGCACCCCGGCATCTTTCTGCGCGTCCAGCAGATCCCGTGGACGGCGGCGCATGAAAAGCTGCTCACCGCCTACGTGGGGCGCGCCACCCCTGACCTGGCTCAGGTGGGCAACACCTGGATCCCGGAGTTGGTGGCCTTGGAAGCCTTGGAGGATCTCACCTCCCGTTGCGAGAGTTCGGCGGTGGTGGCACAAGAGCACTACTTCCCGGGCATTTGGGCGACCAACCTTCTCAACCACCGGGTGTACGGCGTCCCGTGGTACGTAGACACCCGGGTGCTGTTTTACCGCAAGGACCTGCTGGCTGCGGCGGGGTGGCCGCAACCGCCCCGCACCTGGAGCCAATGGCGCGCAGCCATGGCGGCGGTTAAGGCACTGCCCGCGGCCACGGAGCGCTTCGGCATTCTGCTGCCCATCGACGAGTGGGTGCAGCCGGTGGTGCTGGCCATGCAACTGGGCTCGCCCCTGCTGCGCGATGGCGGTCGGTATGGGGCTTTTTCGGAAGAACCTTTTACCCGAGCGTTCACTTTTTACACCGATCTTTTTCGCAAGCGCCTTGCACCGCTCGCTGGGCAGGTACAAATCGCCAACGTCTACCAGCAGTTCGCCGAAGGGCACTTTGGCATGTACATCACCGGGCCGTGGAATTTGGGCGAGTTTCGCCGGCGTTTGCCGGAAAACGTGCAGGGGCGCTGGGCCACCGCTCCTCTCCCGGCGCCCGATGGCCAGGAGTACCCAGGGGTTTCGTTGGCGGGTGGTGCCAGTTTGGTGGTTTTCCGAACCTCTCCCCGCAAGGAGGAGGCCTGGAAGGTGGTGGAGTTCTTCTCGCGCCCCGAGGTGCAGGTGGAGTTCTTTCAGCGCAGCGGCGACTTGCCCGCCCATCGCCAAGCCTGGCGGCACCCGGTTCTGGCCTCAGACGAGCACGCTGCTGCCTTCGCCGTGCAGTTGGAGCGCGTCCAGCCCACCCCGCAGGTTCCGGAGTGGGAGCGCATCGCCCAGCGGATCTGGGAAGCCGCCGATCAAGTGGTGCGCGGGGGGCGCCCAGTGGCCAGCGCTCTCCAAGCCCTGGACCGGGACGTGGACGCCATGCTGAAAAGAAGGCGCGAGTTGCTGCAGCAACTGGGCGAGGGGTCATGAGCAGGGGAACGAGAAGCGAAGCGTGGGCAGGGTGGGCCTTCCTCGCGCCGGCGCTCGCCGTGATCCTGCTGTTTTTCGTCCTGCCAGTTCTCGGCGGACTGGCTCTTTCCTTGACTAACTTTGACATTTACGCCATCGGGGACCCGGCCACGGCGCGCTTCGTGGGTCTGGAGAACTACCGCGCGCTGGTGACCTCGCCCGTGTTCTGGCGCTCCATGGGCAACACCTTCTACTTCGTCCTTCTCGCCGGTCCCCTGTCGGTGGCCCTGTCGCTGCTGGCCGCCTTGCTGGTCAATTCGCCCCTGGCGCGCTGGCGGGGCCTGTTTCGCACCGTGTACTTCGCCCCGGTGGTGACGACCCTGGTGGCGGTGGCCGTGGTGTGGCGATACCTCTACCACCCCCGCTTTGGCCTGCTCAATCGGGCGCTGGAAGCGGTGGGCATCGAGGCCATCGACTGGCTCGGCGATCCGCGCACCGCGATGCCCGCCATCATCCTGGTGGCCGTATGGAAGAGCTTCGGTTACAACATGGTGATCTTCGTGGCCGGCCTGCAGGCCATCCCGGTGAGCCTCTACGAGGCGGCCCGCATCGACGGGGCGGGGTTTTGGCGCAGGTTCTGGCACATCACCGTGCCCGGACTCAAACCGACCTTCCTGTTCGTCGGCCTCACCACCATGATCGGCTACTTCCAGCTGTTTGCCGAGCCGTACGTGATGACCGCCGGGGGAGGCCCCCTCAACGCCACCTTGAGCGTTGTCCTGTACATGTACAAGGAGGGGTTTCGCTGGTGGAACATGGGGTACGCGGCCGCCGTCGCCTTCGCCCTGTTCCTGGTCATCCTGGCGGCCACGCTCATTCAGCTGCGCCTGCAACGGGGGAGGGCGCAGTGAGGCGGCGGCTCGGCCCGCTGGTGCTCCACCTGGCGCTGGGGGTGCTGGCCCTGGGAACGATAGCCCCGCTTTTATGGATGGTCTCGGCGTCGCTCATGCCCGCCGGCGAGGCCAGCGCTTTGCCGCCGCGCCTGCTGCCCAGCCGCGTGACCTTGGTCCACTACAAAGATCTCTTTGCTCGATTGGAGCTGGGCCGGTGCCTGCGCAATTCGCTGCTGCTCTCCACCGCCGTCACGGCGCTGTCCCTGCTTTTGAACTCGCTGGCCGGCTACGCCTTCGCCAAGCTCCGCTTCCCCGGTCGGGCGAAGGTCTTTGGCGCCTTGCTGGCGGCCCTGGTGGTGCCGGCGCAGGTGGCCATGCTGCCGCTCTTCTTGCTGTTGCGCTCCCTGGGCCTGATCAACTCTCTGTGGGGCGTGATCATCCCGGGCATGGCCAGCGTCTTCGGCATCTTCCTCATGCGCCAGTACGCCCTCACCCTCCCCGATGAGGTGCTGGAGGCGGCGCGGATGGATGGCGCCTCGGAATGGCGCATTTACCGCTCCCTGGTGCTACCGCTGTGCCGGCCGGTGTTGGCGACTTTGGGGGCCTTTACCTTCATGGGGACGTGGAACGATTTTATGTGGCCGCTCATCGTCCTCACCGACGAGTCCCGCTACACCTTGCCCGTGGCGGTGGCCAATTTGATGGGCGAGCACGTGCAGGATATCGAGTTGATGATGGCCTCCTCGGTCGTCACCGTGCTGCCAGTGTTGGTGCTGTTCTTAGCCTTGCAGCGCTACTACTTGGCGGGGATCACCTTGGGGGCGGTCAAAGAGTGAGCTCTGCGCCGCGTGCTCGCTGGGGTGGCCCCCGGGCCCGTCGCCTGCTGCGGTGCGGCGCGGCAGTGGCGGTGGCGGCGGTCACCACCGGGGTGGCGCGGGCCGAGACCACCCGGGTGCTCGACGGCTTCGACGAGGTGCGCGCCTGGCAGGCGCAGCCGGCGGACGGAGTGACCATGTCGCTGGCCCCGGACCACGGCGTACGGGGTGGGGGGATGCGGCTGGACTACGACTT
>Ga0209101_1002348_pt1 | contig 12559 bp, 12 predicted proteins | sample ConPoolayeCmetaG_FD_185481 | JGI IMG/M metagenome (GOLD analysis project Ga0209101, IMG submission 185481) | Hot spring microbial mat communities from California, USA to study Microbial Dark Matter (Phase II) - Cone Pool mat layer C metaG... ... | reverse complement strand
TCTTCGAGACCCGATAACTGTTCGGGCCACCCTTTTCAGGACCCAGCGACCCGTTACTTCGTGACGGTCTTGTAGACCCCAACACGATCGGCCTGCTGTGTCCTCTTGTTAATCATATCATACTAGGTCACGAAGGAACACGAAGAAAAACTTTCGTGTCTCTTCGTGTCCTTCGTGGACCTTTTCATCTGTCGTGGCGGGTGCATACGCCCATGCACAACTCCTTCGAAAATACATTTGTCCACGAAGGTCACGAAGGAACACGAAGAAAAACCTTCGTGTCTCTTCGTGTCCTTCGTGGACCTTTTCATCTGTCGTGGCGGGCGCGTGCTTTCGATTGCCGATTTTCGATTGCCGATTGCAGATTGCCCATCGTGAACAATCACAAATCGCAAATCGAAAATCGAAAATCATTTTTCATCCGTCGTGGCGGGCGCACGCGCCCATGCACAACTCCTTCGAAAAACAGTTACCTTTTGCGATGATACGCTCAGGGTGTCAGCGCCAGCGTCCCCTCGCGTCGCGGCTCAATCATCGCGCGCTCGAACAGCATCGGCAAATAAGCGCCATCACGCCAGAGGAGCACCATATCGCTATAGTGTTTGTGCAGAGGATGCCCGGATTGTCCGGTCGTGTGAATGTAACGCGAGTTGGCGAGATTGCCTAAATCAACGATCATCCGCATTGATGCAACGGACGTTACCGGGAACGGTACGTTCGCGCGAAAACCCATTCGCATCACGGTCGCTTCGCCGCCAGCCGCTGGTAGTGGTCCAACGTTCAAGAGCAGGTTCAAAGGCTGCACACTGCCCAGCGTGTGGTTGAATGTTGCCGTGTGCAAGCGGCCCCATTTCCACTCGGCGGGTGTATCGCCATAGTTCTTGCTCAACCATTCGACGGCTTCGGCAAAACTTTTTTGCAGGATGACATCGCGCGTTTCTAGTTGGGATGTCTTGCGATCGTCCCACCAGAGGCTGTTGGGTTGGTCAAGCAAGGAGAGCAGAACGCGCTGATGATAATCACTGCGGGCAAGATACGCCCTGAACAAATCGGCATCGAGATCGTCGCTAAACGTGTTGCGAATCGCGCGTTGTAGCGTGACCGCCGCAAGGGTCCCGCCGACGGTGTCAATCGTTAGATAACCGTCCCAGGTTTTCACATACTCGAGCGCGCGCGCCTGTACGAGTCCCTCTGGCGTTAGTGTGGCAAGGAAGGTTTTGAGTCGCGCTTCGGGCGTCGAGTAGGTGTCCTTTTGAATGGCTGCGACATCGTCCAGCGTCAATTTGTCTTTGGCTTTGATCAAATCAACGATGCGTTGCTGGCGGAAGGGTGCAGCGCAATCGTACGACAACCAATACTTGTACGTGGCGGGGACGATGCAGTTGTTCGCGCTCGCCATAAAGTGCGTGGGGGGATTCAAAACGGAAGGCAACTCGTCAAAGGGGATATAGCCTGTCCATTCATACTCGCCGCTCCAGCCCGGCACAGGGAACATCCCATTGCCTCTGGCGCGCAGCGGAATTTTGCCGGGCAATTGGTAGCCGATGTTACCATCCACATCCGCATACACAAAGTTTTGCGAGGGGGCATCCCATAGTTTGAGCGCGTCGCGAAACTCGTCCCAGTTTTGCGCGCGATTGATGCGCAAAACGGACTCGAACAAGCGACTGCGTTCGCGCAAGCCGGTCCATTGATACGCCAGCGGTTCTGTGATGCCGGGCAGAATCGGTGTGATGATGGGACCGTGCCGCGAGATTTTGATGGTGAGTGTCTCGGAAACCACGCCCTTGACCTTGATCGGTTCTTCGACGATTTCAAAATCGAGCCACTTGCCCTGATACTCGTACTGATTGGGGTTTTGCGGATTGATCTTTTCGACGTACAAATCTGCCACATCCACGACAGAAGTGGTGACGCCCCAGGCAATGCGATCATTGTAACCGATGATAACCCCCGGCGCCGCAGGGAACGAAAAGCCCACGACGTTGTACGGACAGTCCTTCGTCTTGACGATGCAGTGTAATCCGTTGACGTACCAAATCGAAGGCATCTGAATACTCAGATGGGGATCATTCGCGAGAATGGGTTTACCTGTGGCAGATTTCTTTCCCCCAATCACCCAGTTGTTCGAACCGATGCCGAGATGAGGCAGCGGGAGCAGGTCCTCCAACCGCGCTATCGCCTTCCACTCCGGCGCGCCAATCTGAACGCTTGCCATTTGTTCATTTGTCATTGGCTCATTTGTCATTGCCGATTTGTACTCGCGCGCTTCGGGAGGTACGACAAAAGGACCTTCGGCGGGGTAAGGTGGCAGTAGTTCTTTGAGTTTGGCTTCGCCGAGAATTTGCAGGATTTGATGACGGAAGAGATCCCCTTCGTACGAGCCACTCAACTGATACCCCATCACCTTGCCCCACACAATTGTGTCCACGGGCTCCCAGGGGGCGGGTGTGTACCCCAGCAAAGTAAACTCGATGGGCAGGTTGTTGCGATTCTGTTCGATGAATGCGTTGACGCCGCGTGCATACGCCTCCAGCGGACGACGATCCTCGGCGTTCAACGCTGCATAGTCGGCACGCGCCGCGCGCGCGAGACCGAGCGTGCGCAAGAACCGATCATAACTAATCGCCGCCGCGCCGAGCACATCGGACAGAGTAGCATGCCCCACGCGGCGGTTGTATTCCATTTGCCATAGACGGTCTTGCGCGTGCACATACCCTTGAGCGAAAAACAAATCGTCCACGTTGTGCGCGTAGATGTGCGGCACACCCATCGTGTCACGCACAATTTCTACCTGGGCTTTTAAACCCGGAACGCGCAGCGTCCCGTTAATTTGCGGATGGCTTTTGGTGAGAAACCAATAGCCGCCCGCGCCTCCCACGAGAACGAGGAGGATGAGCACCAGCAGAGTGATCAGAAGAACACGTCCAAGTTTTTTCATGCGCTTTTCTCCTCTTTGAGAATGTGTGGTGGGCACGCCAGAGGTGCCTTTACCAGTTATCCTCGCCACCGTCTACTCGAATCACGGTACCGGTGACCCAATCCACACGTGGATCCGTCAGTGCTACAATGAGATGTGCCACATCTTCGGGTGTGGTGAGACGTTTGTCGGGGTGCATCTCTTTGACGCGCGCGACCGCTTCTTCATGCCCGGGAATCGCGCGCAGCGCAGGCGTGTCCGCTGCGCCAGCCTGGATCGCGTTAACGCAAATTCCTCTGGCGATGAGTTCGAGCGCGAGTTGCCGCACGTGCGATTCGAGCGCGGCTTTGGCAGCGGAGACTGGTCCGTAGCCGATAAAGACGCGATGCGAACCGGCGCTCGTCATCGCATACACTTTGGACCCGCGCGTGAGCAAACCGGCGCGCACAAGGTCTTGTGTCCAGTACACCAGCGAGTTCGCCATCACATCCAGCGTCATCTCTAGCGCCTGCCGATCCACCGCGTCTTTTGGATCGTCGGCAATGTAACGCTTCAAGTTGCCGAACGCAAGTGAATGCAGCATCACTTCAATCGAACCATGATTGCCCAAAAGTTGTTTTATCGTAGCGATGATTTCCGCGCGATTCTGATCGCTAGCGGCGTTCTTGTTGAAGAAGAAGGCTGTACGCCCTTTTGCTTCGATGTCCGATTTGACCTGAAGCGCGCGCGCGAGTGTCGCTTTCAAGTCCAGATGCACGCCAAAGATGTTGAAGCCGGCTTCGGCAAGCGCGCGCGCCGTCGCCGCGCCAAAGCCCGAGGACGCGCCCAGAACGAGTGCCCAGCGTTCGTTGTGGTGTGACATAGTTTCCTCCTTTGAATGAAAATACATTTGTCCACGAAGGTCACGAAGGAACACGAAGAAAAAAATCTTTGTGACTCTTCGTGTCCTTCGTGGATCTTTTTATCCGTCGTGGTGGGCGCGTGCTTTCGATTGCCGATTGCAGATTGCCCATCGTGAACAATCACAAATCGCAAATCGAAAATCGAAAATCATTTTTCATCCGTCGTGGTGGGCGCACGCGCCCATGCACAACTCCTTTTTGTCTAACTGCAACGTAGCCAGATTACGCAAGGCAGTGCACTTCGACAAGTCGCAACTTGGTTCAATAGCGTTGCTTTGTGCTCCAGGGGGGGAACGGGTGGGGCAACACCTCTTGATTTTAAGAAATTATTTCCGTTTGATGTGATGGCTGTAGACGACACCATTTGTTCGGTGAAACCTTGACTGCGTTATATTGGTCATCGGCGCTCTTCTGGGAGTGGGATGGAGAGATAACCGGTCAATTCGTGAGTGATCTCGTCATAGCGTCCACGCAATTCGTCGCTCAGCGTTCCTTCCCACAGGGGTACGCCAGAGAGATACGCGGCGCGTCCAAGTAGATGCGCGGCTACTGGCGCAGTGATGAACACAAAGAAGATGATGGCTAATGCCTGGGTCACAGTGCCCAAATCTCTAAAGTGGAAAGCGGCGCTGAGCATCACGCACCCTATCCCTAGCGTTGCCGATTTGGTGCTGCTATGCATACGCGTAAACACATCGGGCAGACGTAACACACCCAGCGCGGCGACCAGCATAAAAAATGTGCCGATGAGAGCCAAAAGTTCGCCGATGAGAGCCAAAAATTCGCTTACGTTTGCCGCCATGGCATTGCTCCTTTTGCAATATAGTAGGCAAACCCCACCGTGCCCAAAAAAGCCAGCAACGCAAGCACAAGTGCTACATCGAGAAAGATGGATTGATTTGTTGCAATAGCGTAGATGGCAATCCAGCCGATAGACAGGGAGGCAAGCAGGTCCAGTGCGACCACGCGATCCGGCAAACTGGGCCCGCGCACCAATCGGATGAAAGCAAGGAATACTGCAACAGTCAGCATCCCAAAAGCGAGTGTCAATACCATTTTTTCTTACTCCTTGCGGATGTGGCGAATGACGAATGACGAGCGACGAACGACGAAGGACGAATGACGAATGACGAAGGACGAAGGACGGCTACAGAATTCAGAAAGCGGATTTCTTTCCGCGCATCACATCGAGTAAACGGTGTTCGAGCGTTTTGATTTCGTGCCGTGCCTGTTCGGCATCTCTGGCGTACATCGCGTGCACGTACAGAACACAGCGATCCGACGAGACATCCAGACCGAGTGTGCCGGGGGTCAGTGAAATCAAATTAGCAAACAGTGTGATTTCGGAAGGATCGCACGCATCGAGTGGAATGGCAAGCACGCGCGGTTGCATATTGTGGCCTGGACTGAGCACTTCGATTGCCACGCGCAGGTTGGATAAGAGCAATTCCCAGAGAAAGAAGAGCGCAAAGCCCGCCAACCTGGGCATGCGGGAAAAGTAACTGGTGGGTCCCAGCATACGACGCACAGTCCATAGCACCAGATAACCCAGCGCAAAGCCCAATAGAAAATTAGGCAGATTGAATGTGCCGGTCAGGGCAGTCCACGTGAGCGCCAGTCCGATATTCAACAAAAGATAACGCATTAAAACCCTCCCAACACAGCGTGGATGTAATGTGTGGGCTGCATCAATTGTTCGCCCGCGCGCAGTGCCAGCGCAAAGACGGGTCCCACACCAAAACCGATGATCAGTGTGAGTGTCGCCAATAGCACAATCGGTATGAACAACGCGACAGAGATTCGACGGTCAGCGGTCAGCGGTCGTCGGTCATCAAGAGATTTCCAGAACGCCTCGTTCCAGATTTTCAGCATCGAAAAGAGGGTCAGCAGACTCACGATCAGCGCGATGGCAATGATGGCGTACTGACTCAGCGGCAAGCCGGCTTGAATCAGACCCAGTTTGGCAAAAAAGCCGGAGAGCGGCGGCAAGCCCGCCAGCGACATCGCGGGAACGAGAAACAACAATGCCAGCCCCGGCTGTGTGCGATACACACCCCCCAGGCGCTTTAACTCGAACGTTCCGTTGATACGCGCAACCACACCGCTAATCAGAAACAAATTGGTCTTGACGATGATGTGATGCGCGATGTAGAACACCGCGGCAGCCAGTCCCAGCGGCGTGAACAATCCCAAGCCCATAATCATATAGCCGATTTGACTGACGATGTGAAACGACAGGATGCGCCGAAACTCGTTTTGCGCGACCGCGCCTAACACGCCGGTAATCATCGTTAGTCCGGCGATAATCAAAATCAAGTTGTGGGTGTAGCCAACATTCTGCGTGAAAATCAGCGTAAAGACGCGAATCAAAGCATAGACACCCACTTTGGTCAACAAGCCGGCAAACACAGCGGAGACGGCGACCGGCGGGGTGTGATAGGAAGCGGGAAGCCAGAAGAAGAGTGGAAAGATTGCCGCCTTGATACCGAACGCGACGAGGAACAACATCGCGACCGCTGTCACCAGTTCGGGCTGTGGGGTCGTATGCAACTTGCGCGCCAGGTCTGCCATATTGAGCGTGCCGGCGAGTCCGTACACAATGCCCATCGCGGCAAGGAAGAGCGCGGACGACATCAGGTTGAGGGTCACGTACTTGATGGCGCCTTCCAACTGGCCGCGCTCACCGCCGAGCGCAAGCAGAACGAAGGATGCCATCAGCATCACTTCGAACCAGACATACAGGTTGAACAAGTCGCCGGTGACGAACGCGCCGCACACGCCCATCAACAAAAAGTGATAGAGGGGATGATAACCAAACTGGACGCGCGCCGCGTCAATATCTGCCAGCGAGTACACCGCTACCGCCAAACCGATGATACCTGTCACCGTTATCATTATCGCGCTAAAGAGATCGGCAACGAGCGTGATGCCATACGGCGCCACCCAGTTGCCCATCTGCGCGACCTGAATGCCTTGATGATAAACGTTGTGCAACAGTCCTATCGCCGCGCTCAGCAGGACGAACGCGCCGCCGGCACTGACCCAGCGTTGCGCGCGCGGTACACGATACAGCAATGTCGTGAGGATCGCGGTCAACAGCGGAATGATGATTGGAGCAATGAGCCAGAAATTCATACCATTCTTCATCTTTCGTCCTTCGTGTCGTGCTAGGTGTCCGTGCTTGTCAATTGATCGAGGTCATCCACACCAACGATTTTATGCGCGCGATACGCCAGCACCAGCGCGAACGCGGTCACACCAAAACTGATGACGATTGCCGTCAGAATCAACGCTTGCGGCAACGGGTCGGCAACACCGCTTGTCGCGCGCGCAAGGTGGTCTCCGACGATGGGCGGTTGCGCGCGCGTCAAGCCAGCCGCCGTAAAGATCAACAGATTCGCGGCATGACTCAGCAGAACAAGACCGATGAGCAACTTGACGATGCTACGCCGCAAGAGCATATAGATCGCCCCTGCATACAATCCACCGATGACGAGTGCCAGAGCGATTTCCATGCGTTCACTCCTCCGCCAAAGCAAAGATAATCGTCAACGTCACTCCCAGCACGACGAGATAAACACCCGCGTCAAAGAAGAGTGGCACACCAACTTCGACCTTGCCCCAGCCGGGGAATTCGAACATCGCCCACAGGCCGGTCATAAAAGGATACCCGCTGACGATGCCGAACACGCCGCTGCCAAGCGCGAGCAAAAGACCAAGCCCGATCAACACGCGCGGCTCTACGCCTAGAATCTGACGCGCCGCACGCGTATTGTGCGCGATGGCGTAGAGGGCGTATGCAGCGGCGGCGATCAAGCCGCCTACGAATCCCCCACCGGGTTGATTATGGCCGCGAATAAAAACGAACAACGAAAAGAGCAAGAGCAGTGGCAACAAATAGCGCACCGCTGTTTGCAGAATCAGCGAGTTCATTGGTTCGAGTCTCTCCCCAGTTTCAACAGCGCGTACACGCCCAGCCCGGCAATCCCCAACACGGTGATTTCGCCCAGCGTGTCAAAGCCGCGAAAATCCACCAGAATCACATTGACCACATTACGCCCGTGTGCCAGCGGTAGCGCATTCTCGAGGAAATAGGGTGAGATGCTGGGCTGGAATTGAATCAGGTCAGCCAGCAGGACCAGCGCGGTCATCACGCTGCCTGCCAGCACGGCAATCACCGCGTCGCGCAGTCGTTCACGCCGCGTGCTCAAGTTCGTAAAGCGCGGCAAGTGATAAAACACCAGCACGAACAACAGCACCGAAAGCGATTCAATAGTGAACTGGGTCATTGCCAGATCGGGCGCGCCAAACAGCAAAAAGATGAGTGATACGCCATAGCCCACGATGCCCAGCGCTGCCACCGCACCCAGGCGCGAAGAAGTAGTGGTTGCCACGAGCGTAGCCAGCAAAATCAGCACCGCTAATCCCACCTCGTAGAAATGCGTCTCTTGCCACAACGCTTCCCACTCGACGCGCGACATTTGATTCCAGATGTGTGGATTCACGAGGAGCAAGCCGACCAGTGTCACCGTCGTGAACACAATGATAATCAAATAACGTCGCAGATAGCCGCTTTGCAAAAGGCGCGTCTGTTCACGCGCCAGCGCGTTCATTCCGTCCAGCGCGAGCGTGTACGTTCTTTCCGCGCCACTCCAGCCAGGATGCGTCAACGCCGCGCGCAAGGGCGCGCGCACAGCAAACAACCCAAGCCCAGCGACAACGGTCGCCAGACTCAAAACGAACGCTGGCGTGATGCCGTGCCACAACGCGAGTTTCACCGCCACGCTCTTGCCGCTGACCGCTGACACTGCCGGCGCGACGAGCGTCGCGCTGACGATTTGCGGCGCAATGCCGATGACGAGTCCCAGACCCGCCAACACGACGGGACCCAGCCACATACTCACGGGCGCTTCGTGCGCATGTTTGGGCGTGTGGGTCGCGCGTCCAAAAAAGACGCCCAGCGCGACGACGCTGGCGATGAACACGGTGAACAGCGCGCCGAGAATGATCGCGCTGGCAAGCCACGTTCCAGACCCCAGGCCGACTTCGTACAACAATTCTTTGGCGATGAAACCAAACAGTGGCGGCACGCCCGCCATCGCCAGCGCGGCGATGCTCGCCGCGATTGCCGTGATGGGCATCGCGCGCGCCAGCCCACCCAACTGGGTCACATCGCGCGTGCCTGTCTCGTGATCCACCGCGCCCGCGACGAGAAACAGCGCGCCTTTGTAGAGCGCGTGCCCCAGCAAAAAGACGACCATCGCTTTGAGCGCGAGCGACGTACCCAGCCCGATGAGCAGCGTCAACGTGCCGAGCGCGCTCACCGTCGAGTAGGCGAGCAAGCGTTTGAGATCGGTTTGCGTCAGCGCGAGATAACCACCGAGTAACATCGTCACCGCGCCGATGCCGCCAACCGCGTACAACCACAAATCGGTGCCGCCGAGCGCGGGATTCAATCGCGCCAAAAGATACACGCCGGCTTTGACCATCGTTGCCGAGTGCAGATACGCGCTGACCGGCGTGGGGGCTTGCATCGCGTTGGGCAACCAAAAGTGAAATGGAAATTGCGCGGATTTGGTAAACGCGCCCAGCAAAATGAGAATCACCGCCGCAGGATACAGTGGACTCGCGCGCAACGCGTCGCCTTGCGTCAACAGCGTGGAGAGTTCCAGCGAGCCACACACCTGACCCAGCAACAGCAAACCCGCGAGCATCGCCAGGCCACCCGCGCCGGTGACGAGCATTGCTTGCAATGCCGCCGCGCGCGCCTTTTCGCTTTCGTGTTCAAAGCCGATGAGAATGTACGAACTGAGACTGGTCAGTTCCCAGAACACGAACAGCAAAATCACATTGTCCGCCAACACCACGCCGAGCATCGAAGCCATAAACACGAGGAGCCACGCGTGCAAACGACCGAGGAAGGGATTTCCGTGCAGATAGCCGCCTGCGTAAATCATTATCAATGTGCCGATGCCGCTGATGAGCAGCGCGAACAGTACGCCCAGGCCATCGGCATAGAAGGAAAACGCAAGCCCTAGTTCAGCAGACCAGGGCGCGGCGAATGACAGCGTATCGCCGCGCGCGATGCCGGGCAATTGCACAGCAAAGTACAACGTCAGCGCGAGCGGCAGCAGCGCGACAAGCCACCCCGCCGCGTGGTGCCAGCGGCGCGCAAGCACAGGCGCGATGAGCGCGGCAACAAAACCCGCGAGAACCGCAAGGACGAGCAACCACTCACTCAACGATATACTCCTTTACCAAAGTCTCTAACTTTTCACCATCAACACTGCCGACCCGCGCACCGCGCTCGCTTTCAGCGCTTGCAGCGCGCGGTTCGCTTCACGCAACGAAAAAATTTCGATTTCGGTTTGCACCGGGATTTCTGCGGCAACGTGCAGCAGGTCGTGCGCGTCCTGTCGCGTGCTATTCGCCACACTGCGAATCACGCGCTCGTGATACAGCAAGTTGTAATCGAGTTGCGGAATCGGCGAACTGTACACGCCGGCGTGCGCGACCACGCCGCCTTTTCGCAACACGCGCAACGCGTCGCGCACCAGATTGCCCACCGGCGCGAACACAATCGCGCGGTCAAGCAGACGCGGTGGCGTGTCACCCGCGCCGCCTGTCCACACCGCGCCCAGTTGTCGCGCCAGCGCGCGATGCGCCTCGCTGCGCGTGAACACGTACACCTCGCACTGCCAGTGCCGCGCGATTTGCAGAACGATGTGCGCGCTCGACCCAAAACCGTACAAGCCGAGCCGTTCACCCGGCTCCACACCGCAGACGCGCAGCGCGCGATAGCCGATGATGCCGCCGCACAACAGCGGCGCGGCGTGCGCGTCGTCGAACGCGGCGGGGATTTTGTACGCAAAGTTTTCGTTGACGACGACGTACTCGGCATAGCCACCGTCCGCGTGTTGCCCGGTAAAGCGCGCGTGTTCGCACAGATTTTCCATACCGCGCTGGCAATACTCGCACGCGCCGCAGGTCCAGTTGAGCCACGCCACGCCCACGCGCTCGCCGATGCAAAAGCGCGTCGCGTGCGCGCCCACACTTTCGACCACACCGACGATTTGATGTCCTGGGATGATCGGCAATTTCGGCAGCGCGATCTCACCTTCGACCGTGTGCAAATCGGTGTGACACACACCGCACGCGCGCACCGCGATGCGAATCTCGTCCGCGCGCGGTTCGGGCGTTTCGACTTGTGTAAACTCGAGTGGATTCTCTTCGACACGGCGCGCGCCGCGCAAAAGCATTGCATCCATACGCACTACGCAGTAAGCAGTATGCAGTGTTCAACTCGCCTCACGCCTCACGCATCACGCATCACGTTTCACGCTTCGCGACTCTTCACCAACACCGTCCACGTGCCTTCTTGCACCACCTCGTCGCGCTGGTTCAGCACGCGCGCATCGAAGATGACAAAGCCGCCGCCCATCTTGGGCATCGCCTTGGTCTGCTTGACTTGCGCGACCAGATGCACTGTGTCGCCGATTTTCACCGGCGCTTTGAATTTCCATTCCAAGCCAATGAACGCGATGACCGTGCCATCCAGAAAACCGAGTTGCATCCCCAAGCCGGTTGCGACCGAGAGAACGAGCAAGCCATGCGCGATGCGTTCGCCGAACGGCGTGGCTTTGCCAAACTCGGCGTCGGTGTGAATCGCGTTGTAATCACCCGAGACGCCGGCAAAATTCACAATGTCCGCTTCGGTGATCGTGCGACCTTGCGAAACGACCTGTGTGCCTTCGGTAAATTCTTCAAAGTACATTCCACGTGGACGATAGTTTGCCATTTCTCCCTCCCTGGGGTTTCGAGTTTCAGGTTTCAAGTTGCAGGTTGCAGGTTCAAGGTTCACGAGACAGGAAACGGATAGCAACCAACGTGACTGCTTTCTGCCTCCCGCCTACTGCCTACTGATGTTCACAATACGCAACACGCACTATACAAACAGATGCTCCACCACTACGCGCACTCCAATCGCGATCAACACCAGCCCGCCGACGAGTTCCGCGCGTTTGCCCCACGCGGCTTGCAGGCGACGACCGAGTAACATTCCGATCAGTGTCATTCCCGCCGCGACGATGCCGATGATGACGCTCGGAATCCATAGATCGACGCGCAACATTGCCAGACTCAAACCGACCGCGAGCGCGTCAATGCTGGTGGCGAGTGAAAGGATGATGAGACTCACCCCGCGCGTGGGATCGAGCGCGTGGTAGGTGGGTTCATCGCTGAACGATGCGCGCACCATCCGCGTACCGACACCTGCAAGGAGCGCGAACGCAATCCAATGATCGTACGCCGCCAAATGGTGTTGCACCGGTTCACCAATGAACCAACCGATGAGTGGCATCGAAAATTGGAACAAGCCAAAGTGGAACGACAACCGAAAGAGTTGACGCCTGGTGCAAGCCAGACACGCGCCGACGCCGAGCGCGACGGCGAACGCATCCATCCCCAGACTCGGGGCGATGAGCAGAATCGAAAGCCAATCCATGAATCATTGCGGCGACTCAAGTCGCGACAACAACAGCGCCACGCCTGCCTTTGCGGGCTAAGTAGGTGTGCACAAGTCTTTTCCGTCATCGGAAGGTTACGTGTTCGTTGTTTCGCCATCGTTGTACGGGAAAAAATCTTTCGCCCCTTGCGGAATAATCCCTCTCATCCCCCTGCCCCCTGCTCTCCCCGCTTTGCGGGGAGAGCAGGGGGAGAGGGAGGAGGGGTGTGGGCG
>Ga0209101_1002347_pt1 | contig 12563 bp, 8 predicted proteins | sample ConPoolayeCmetaG_FD_185481 | JGI IMG/M metagenome (GOLD analysis project Ga0209101, IMG submission 185481) | Hot spring microbial mat communities from California, USA to study Microbial Dark Matter (Phase II) - Cone Pool mat layer C metaG... ... | reverse complement strand
GTACTGACGAGCGGGTGGGGCGATTGGAGATTGCGTTGGCCGAGCTGGCCGAAGCGCAACGGCGTACTGAAGAACGGGTGACGGCATTGGAGGAACAGGGGAATCGGTTGGAGCGGGCGCTTGCCGAGCTGGCTGAAGCGCAACGGCGTACTGATGAACGGGTGACGAGGGTTGAGGAGCGGGTCACTTCTCTGGAGACGGTGACAGCGAAACTTGCCGAGGCGCAACAACGCACCGAGCAGGTGCTTTGGGAACTCAAGCGTGGACAGGATAAGCTTTGGGAAGCTGTTGGAGAACTACGCAATGCCTTCGGCGCTTCGGTAGAGGAAGAGGCTGCCAGCGTAATCGAAGTGATCTTGCAACGCAAGGGATATCGAATCCTGCAAGAGGCTTTCTCCCTGCCATTGAACGGCGAGGTTGATGTTGTTTTGCCTGTGGAAGATTCAGAAGGAAACAAGGTCTGGGCGCTGGTTGAAGCCAAAGCCCGTCTGAGCAGGGGGGATGTGCGCAGTTGGTCGCAGCGAGTGCGGGATGTGCGCTGGCAACAGAGACTTCGCAAGAAGGGAATTCTTGGTCCCTTCCTGGTCTATGCCTACAGCATCCGTCGCGACCTTGGGGCGCGCGAACAGGCTGAAAAAGAAGGCATTGGCTTGTTGAAATGCGATGGCGAAATCCTGGCTCCTCGGGAGTTAATCGAGCCAGGTGTATAATCATCAATACCGTACCGCTCAGATTTGGGAAATAAAGTAGAGGTTCCCGAATAATTTACCACCCAGAAAACAGAGCGAGCACCAGGAGCAGAATTTTATAAACAAGAGTGCCTCTTTACAATTAAGTCAAGGTTAAGATCTGTTCTCAGAAACGCACTTGTTTGAACAATTGGTGATAAAATATAAGAAACTTTGAGCAACAAGGGACAGGCTGGATGGCAGAGGCAATTCTTGATGTCCAAGGGTTGGAGACCCAATTTAAAACTTCGAACGGAACGATTTATGCGGTAAATGGGGTTTCGTTTTATCTAAAAGAAGGGGAAACATTAGGAGTAGTGGGGGAGAGCGGTTGCGGAAAAAGCGTTACAGTGTTGTCGATTTTACACCTGATACCTTCCCCACCTGGTAAGGTTACGGCTGGAAAGGCTTTGTTTTGGGGGAAAGACCTCCTTCAAATGAGTGAAGATGAGATTCGCCATATTCGCGGGGCGCAAATTAGCATGATTTTCCAGGATCCGATGACATCCTTTAACCCGGTTTTGACCATTGGCCGACAGGTAGCTGAACCTCTGGAGATTCATTTGGGGATGAGCAAGAAGGAAGCTACCCAACGGGTGATTGAATTGTTGGAGATGGTTGGGATTCCCCGCGCCAAGGAACGGATCCATGATTACCCGCACCAGTTTTCGGGGGGGATGCGCCAACGGGTGATGATTGCGATGGCGCTGGCATGTAATCCCAACGTCCTGATTGCTGATGAACCGACCACAGCCCTGGATGTTACCATCCAGGCTCAGATCGTCGATTTGGTCAAACGCTTGCGGGATGAGATCAGTATGTCTATCATCTGGATAACCCATGATCTGGGCATTATTGCCGGACTTGCCCAGCGCGTGGCGGTGATGTATGGAGGCTTTATCATTGAGGAAGCTTCGGTCAAGGAATTGTATGCCCATCCTCAGCATCCGTACACGATCGGTCTTTTGGGCAGTTTACCTCGCCTGGATCAAGATCGACGCAAGCGGTTGGAATCCATTGATGGCTTACCTCCGGTGCTATATGAAAAGCCTGCTTATTGTCCTTTTGCGCCGCGCTGTAAATATGTCTTTGATCGCTGTTGGAATGAGAATCCTCCTCTAGAAAAGATTGACACCGACCATACGGTAGCCTGTTGGTACAATGTAGAGGAGGGGAAGGCGAGATGAATACAACCAATGGCGTTTTATTGAGTGTCCGGAATCTGGTCAAGCACTTTCCAATCACGCGCGGCATTATCCTTCAAAAGCAAATTGGTGCTGTTCACGCAGTGGATGACATCTCTTTCGATATTCATCGGGGAGAGACTCTGGGGCTAGTAGGCGAGTCGGGGTGTGGCAAGTCTACTACCGGTCGAACCATTTTGCAACTGTACCGACCAACTTCTGGGCAGGTGATTTTCGATGGAATCGATTTAGTTACCCTAAAAGGGAATGAGCTGCGCAAAATGCGGCGGCGGATGCAAATGATCTTTCAAGATCCGTATGCCAGCCTGAACCCGCGCATGACCGTAGGCGAGATTATCGGAGAACCCTTGCTCATTCATGGCATGGCAAAAGGTAAGGCAATCCAGGAACGGGTGGAGCAATTATTGGAGCTGGTGGGTTTAAACCCGGCCTTTTCCAATCGCTATCCGCATGAATTTTCCGGAGGTCAGCGACAGCGCATTGGTGTTGCCAGGGCATTAGCCTTACAACCTGATTTGATTGTGTGCGATGAGCCGATCTCCGCTTTAGATGTCTCTATTCAGGCGCAAGTGGTAAATCTTTTGGAAGACTTACAACAACAGTTCGGATTAACCTATCTCTTTATTGCTCATGATCTCTCGATGGTGCGTCATATCAGTAACCGAATAGCGGTGATGTACTTAGGAGTGCTGGTAGAGCTGGCTGACCGCAACGAACTCTACAATAATCCCCTGCATCCTTATACCCAAGCATTGCTTTCGGCGGTTCCGATCCCTGACCCCTTTGTGGAAGAGAGACGCCGGCGCATCATTCTGGAAGGGGATGTGCCTTCACCGGTAAATCCGCCCTCTGGCTGTCGTTTTCGCACTCGTTGTAAATATGCCAAAGAGCTATGTGGCGAAGTGAAACCGGAGTGGCGTGAACTTCAGCCCGGACACTTTGTTGCCTGTCACTTTGCGGGCGAATTAGGGTAGAATTGGTTTATCTGATGGGATCATTAGAAAGGAGGTGATAGCAGAGCCAGACTGGGAGAAACCAATTTCACGGTAACCTTTTGTAGTCTACGAAAAAATCAAAAAACCTTTTTCAAAGAGGAGAAGAACGTATGAAGACGAAAATATTCACTTTTCTTGCATTGTTGATGGTATTGAGCCTTGCGTTGGCGGCCTGCCAACCTCAGGCGCCTCAAGTTCAGGAAGTCATCAAGACCGTAATTGTTGAAGTGCAGGGCACTCCGCAAGTTGTAGTGGTAACCCCCGAACCGGTTGAACAACCGGCCGGTCCTAAGACCTTGCGCCTCAACATGGGCCCTGGTGACATTCCCACCATCGATCCAGCTCTCTCAACAGATACCTCTTCGGTCCAAATTGTTGAGTTGACTACCGTAGGCTTGACTCGCCAGAATGAGGTCTCTACTGCGCTTGAACCTGGCATGGCAACTTCCTGGGAAGTGGTCAACAATGAGGATGGCACTCAGACAGTCACCTTTAAGCTGCGCAATGACGTTTATTGGGTCAAGTACGATGGTAACGAGGTCGTTCAAGTCACCGACTGTGAGGGCAATCCCCGCAAAGTGACGGCGATGGACTTCGAATACGGAATTTTGCGCACCCTTGCTCCGGCTACCGCCTCGGATTATGCCTATGTTCTGGCGTTTGCCATCAAAGGCGCTGAGGCGTATAACGCTGGCGAGAATGAAGACCCCGAATCGGTTGCCGTTCAGGCGCTAGACGAAGCTACCCTGGAAATTACTTTTGTCGATCAGGCTGTCTATAACCTGAACATTGCCGGTATGTGGGTCGCTCACGCTCAACCCAAATGGTTAATTGAAGGTGATGACTGCACCGAAGCCCGCGGCGATCGCTGGACGGAGACCGGCTTCTTCCAGGGATATGGCCCTTACACCCTAAAAGAATGGGTGCATGATTCTTATATTTCATTGGTCAAGAACCCCTTCTGGGTTGGTACGGAGTCAGTGCCCGAGGCAAAAATCGAGGAAGTCACCTGGACAATGCTGGATGAAGCTCCAGCTTTTGCCGAATACGAGGCTGGCAATCTTGATGTGGCCGGTGTGCCATTAGCCGATATCGACCGCGTCAAGGCTGATCCAACTCTTTCGGCAGAACTAACGATCGATCCGGTGCTTTGTACATATTACTATGGTTTCAACACCCAAGCCCCGCTTGTGGATGATGTGCGCGTGCGCCGCGCCTTGTCTATGGCAATTGACCGCGAAAGCCTGATTGCCAACGTGACGAAAGGTGAGCAGGAACCAGCTCAGTGGTTCTCGCGACCAGGCCTGGCTGGTGCTCCTACCATAGAAACACATCCAGACCTGGGCATCAAGTACGATCCTGAGAAAGCAAAAGCTGAACTGCAATCTTATCTCGATGAAAAGGGCTTGACCGCCGATCAGCTTGATCTGACCTTAATGTTCAATACCTCCTCCGGACACCAGAAAATCGCCGAGGCAATCCAACAAATGTGGAAAGACGTCCTGGGCGTCAATGTCAAGCTGGTAAATCAGGAATGGAAAGTTTACCTGAAGACGATCAAGGGTGAAGAAACACCTCAAATTTGGCGCCTGGGCTGGTGTCAGGACTACCCCGATGCCAATAACTTCATTCGAGAGGTCTTCTATCCCGGCGGTTCGGCAAATCCGAAGACAGATGGCAGCGTCGGTGGTGTGTCATGGAACAACGAGACCTTTAACCAGCTCGTTCTCGATGCTGCAAAGGAAACGGATCCCGAGAAGCGGGTTGAGATGTATGCTCAGGCAGAGCAGATTTTGGTTTACGAAGACGCGGTGATGATCCCCATCTACTGGTACACCCGCGTGACCGTAACCAAACCCTACGTCCAACGCACGTATTCCGTGCTTGGCGGTTTGGAGCACATTGAGAAGTGGGATATTGTTCAATAGCTTGTTGAAAGTTTGGATGGGGAAGGGTTTCCTTCCCCATCCAAACTAACTTGGAGGTGTTCATGGGCCGCTATATCGCCCGCCGTTTAATTTATTTAGTCGTAGTTTTGATCGTCGTCTCGTTTATTACCTTTGGATTAATGCACGCTGTTCCAGGAGGCCCCTTTGACCGCGAAAAAGCCTTGCCGCCAGAAATCATGGCAAACCTTGCCAAACGCTATCATTTAGATGACCCGCTTTGGAAGCAATATTTGCAGTACTTATATGATGTTTTCATTCCTCGATTAACGACTCAATCTCCAAAAGGAACTTTGGAAGATGATTTTTTGATCACCGCAAAAATTGGCGGTGTATGGTTGCGGTGGATGAATTTTGGGCCTTCCTATTCGTCTCGTAGCCGTACGGTGAACGATATCTTTCGCCAACAATTGCCAGTTTCAGCTCAGCTTGGTACCATGGCTTTGCTGGTTGCCTTGATCATTGGTATGCCCTTAGGAATTATCGCTGCCCTTAAACAAAACACGGTTTTTGATTATTTAAGCATGAGTATTGCGATTGTCGGGGTATCTGTTCCGGTTATCGTTTTAGGGCCGCTACTGATTTGGATCTTCGGAGTGACATTGAAGTGGTTGCCTCCCACCGGATGGGGAGCAAAACCTCCTTATCTGCTCGGATTTTTACCCAGTAAGTGGGGATGGGATTTCTTCAGATTTGCTATTATGCCTTCGGTGGCTTTGGGATTGGGCAGTTCAGCAGTGATCGCGCGGTTGACCCGCGCCAGTTTGTTGCAAACCATTCGTGAAGACTATATTCGGACTGCCAGGGCAAAGGGATTACAGGAAAGATTGGTGATTACCCGCCATGCCTTGAAAAATTCGTTGATCCCGGTGGTTACCATTTTGGGACCTTTGTTTGCTGCTTTGGTCACCGGTACCTTTGTTACCGAGCTGGTCTTTGGCATTCCCGGAATGGGAAAATACTTTGTGACCAGTATAACGAACCGCGATTATCCCGTTATTATGGGTACCATATTGCTTTATGCAGTTTTTCTCGTGATAGCAAACCTGGTGGTAGATATTGTCTATGCTTATTTAGACCCTCGTATTCGGTATGATTAGTCGGAAGTTGGACAGGAGGTTGAATGTCTCAAGAAGCAATTAGACTCAAGGAAAAGGCCCTAGCAGGCGGAATGCCTCTCACGCAAAAACGCGAAAACCTTTGGGTGGATGCTTTTCGGCGCCTGATCCGCAATCGGGCAGCGGTAGTTGGAGGTACGATTGTTCTTATCTTGATCATGATGGCAATCTTTGCTCCTCAGATCGCCCCACGCAGCTATGAAAAGCAAGTCTTAAATGATCAAAATACCGTCCCTGCCTGGATCTTAAGTGTTTTCCCAACCATGAAACCTTATGCCAGAATCTCGAACGACTATCTCTTAGGCGCAGATTATGTTGGTCGGGATTTATTTAGCCGCATCGTTTACGGTGCGCGGGTTTCCTTGACCGTTGCTTTTATCGGGCCTTTGATCAGCCTGTTGATTGGCACCATTTACGGAAGTATCTCTGGTTATTTTGGCGGCCGGGTTGATAACATCATGATGCGCATTGTGGATGTGTTATATGCTTTTCCGGGTTTGCTTTTTATCATCTTATTATTAGCCTTTTTCCGTTCCACCTTGACCAGAATAGAGCCTGGAACCCTTGCCTATGCCATCAGTCAACTGGACGCGCGTTTAGGGGGCATGTTGTTTATTTTCGTTGGAATTGGATTAACCGCCTGGGAGACGATGGCGCGCTTAACCCGAGGACAGGTGTTATCGGTGCGCGAAAAAGAGTTTATTGAAGCAGCCCGCACGATCGGGGCTTCTAACCTGCGGATCATGTTCCGTCATATTTTGCCCAACATCATCGGTCCTTTGGTTGTGGCAGAAACTTTAGCCATCCCTGGTTATATCTCAACCGAAGCTTTCCTTTCTTTTATTGGGTTAGGTGTAAACCCTCCAACTCCTTCGTGGGGTTCCATGATTTCAGATGGCGCTCAGGTCATTCGCACCTATCCCAATCAGACCGTCTTTCCGGCTTTAGCTCTGGCAATTACCATGTTCGCCTTTAATTTCCTGGGTGATGGATTACGAGATGCTCTTGATCCTCGTTTAAGAGGCACGCAATAAGATCGGCAAGCAGACGATTGAGCAGACCTTCAAGAAAAGGTCTGCTTTTTTTCTATGTCTTTACGGATGTGGGTATTTGTTCCGTTATCAAGGTTTGTAGATAAGTTCGACCTTTAATTTGAAAGTTTTATGGTAAGATTAGACATACCTGATCATGGCTAATTCATCCCAAATTACTCGGTTTTCACGAGAACGCTAGAAGGAGGTGAAAGGGAAAGAATTTACTTTCTTCTAAAAGTCCCCAAAACTCTTAACCTAAACCACTTTTTGGAGGAGAATATGATAAAAACACGTCTATTTCAACTGATGGGATTGCTGATGGCGCTGAGCCTTGTTCTGGCTGCTTGCGCGCCGCAGGCTACCCCAACTCCGCAAGCCACCCAACCCCCGGCGGTGGAAACCCAGGCACCCGCCGTGACCGAGGCGCCCCCTGAGCCGACGCCTACACCAGAGCCGACACCCGTGCCACGAACTACCCGCAAGGGTGGGTGGTTGGATCAAGTGGTGTTCACGGTAGTGGAAAGTGCTTCAGCTATTCAGCAAATTCAAGCTGGAGCGATTGATATCTATACGTTTGGTTTGGCTTCGAACAAACTCAGCGATATCAAGAACTCCGGTTTGAAGTACGTAACTTCCTATTCGGGCTACTATGATATCCTCTTTAATCCCGCCGTTTTCAAGGATACGACGGTTCTCAATCCTTTCTCCAATCGCAAGATCCGTGAGGCGATGAACTGGTTGATTGACCGCGATTACATCAACCAGGAAATCTATGGTGGCGGCTCTTTGCCCAAATACCTGCCCATAACCACCCAATTAGTGGATTATACTAATGTGGTTGAGACGGCAAGAAAGCTAGAAGCTTATTATGCCTACAACCCGGAAAAGGCAAAAGAGGTGATCACCACTGAGATGGAAGCGATGGGAGCAACCTTGAACGCCGACGGCAAATGGGAATATCAAGGCAAGCCGGTCACCTTGATATTTATCATCCGCAACGATGGGGATGGAACTCGTTTGCCAATGGGAGACTACGTTGCTAACCAGCTTGAGACCGTTGGCTTCACCGTGGATCGGCAATACAAGACCTCTTCCGAAGCGTCCCCGATTTGGATTCGCTCCGACCCAACCGATGGTTTATGGAATCTCTATACTGCGGGATGGATTTCAAGTGGCTTGACCCGCGACGAGAAAACCATTTTCCAGGAAATGTACCTGCCTTCCAGCCCGCAGGGGTTGCCCGTCTTCTTGGCCAACCAACCCGACCCAGAATTTCAGAAAGTGGGCGATGCGTTAGCCCAGGGCGATTTCAAAACCCTGGAGGAACGGAAAGAACTGTTTGCGAAAGCCCTGGAACTGGCTCTACAAGACTCACTCCAGGTGTGGGTCATTGACCAACAACAATATATGCCCATGAAGCAAAACATCCAGGTTACCTACGATGTAGGTTCTGGTATTGAAGCTTCCTTCATGCCACCTTACACCCTGCGGATCGCCGATCAAGAAGGCGGTCAAGTGAAGGTCGGTACGAATGACTTGTTCACTGAACCATGGAACCCCATCGGTGGCAGTAACTGGGTGTGGGATGGATTCGTACAGAAATTCACCCAAAGTTACGGTTTCATGCCGGATCCCTTCACCGGTCTGCAATGGCCATTGCGGGCCGAAAAGGCGGAAGTTACCGTCCAGGCCGGGTTGCCGGTTGGCAAGAACCATGATTGGATTACGCTCAACACGGCTGAGACCATCCCGGTTCCAGAGGATGCCTGGGTAGATTGGGATGCGGCGAATCAGAAATTCATTACTGCGGCTGAAAAATTCCCCGAGGGTCAAACCGCGAAGGTTAAGAGTGTAGTTTATTATCCGGCCGATCTGTTTGAGACGGTTAAGTGGCATGATGGCAGCAATTTCTCGGTCGCTGATGTGGTCATGGCAATGATTATGACCTTCGATCCAGCCAAACCCGAGAGCGCCATTTATGACGAATCAGCCGTGCCGAACTTTGAGTCATTTATTTCCGCTTTCAAAGGCGTAAAGATCGTCTCAACCGATCCATTGGTGATCGAGACCTACACCGACAACTTCTATGGTGATGCTGAATTAAACGTCACCAGTTGGTGGCCATATTACTCTTATGGCGAAGCCTCGTGGGCAGCCATTGCGATGGGTAACCTGGCTGAAGCTGCGGGCGAGTTAGTCTACACTGCTGATAAATCCACTCAAAAAGAATTGGAGCAAACCAACTTTGTGGGTGGGCCCAGCCTGGAGATCTTGACCAAATATCTCGATCAGGCGATCGCAGAGCAGACAATCCCCTATGCGCCAACACTGGGTCAATACCTGACGGCTGACGAAGCGGTAGCTCGTTATCAAAATCTCAAAGCTTGGTTCGAAGCCCATGGTCACTTCTGGGTTGGCACCGGTCCGTATTACCTGGATTCGGTTGGACTGACCGAGAAGACAGCGGTGGTCAAGCACAATCCTGACTTCCCAGATTTAGCCGACCGCTGGGCTGGCTTCACTGAACCAAAGCTGGCGGAAGCGACTCTGGACGGTCCAGCTCAGGTGAAGATAGGCGAAGAGACCACCTTCGAACTGACCGTAACCCTCAAGAACGGCGATCCGTATCCGTCATCTGAGATCAAAGAGGTCAAATTCTTGATCTACAACGATCAGGGCGAGACCCTCTATGTCGGTCAAGGACAACCCGCTGAGGGTGATGGGATGTTCACGCTGACCATTCCGGCCGATGTGGCTGCCACGCTAACCGTTGGGGCAGGCAAGATTGAAGCAGCCGTGGTACCCATTCCGGTTGCCATTCCTGCCTTTGCCTCTCTGGAATACGTGGTCATCCCATAAAGTTCATGAGTTCGGGTGGGGCGAAGGAATTCCTTCGCCCCACTTCTCATCCCTAAGGAGAAGCGATGAGTACAGAAACGCTTCCGGTATCTTCTTCTGTTGGTGAGCGGAAAGCAAAAGCATTGAGCGATAGCACCTTAAGCCGGGTAGCAAAATATACTGCCCTTCGCTTGATTACCCTTTTTGTAACGGTGGTGATTGGTATTTATCTCACCATTTTGATCGCCAATATGGGGGGGTATGTGGATACCATCATGCGCAATGAAATTAAATATAATGCGGCTCAGGCGGTTATTGCCAATCCTGCAAACCGCAATTTAGCGCCTGAAGTTCGGGAAAGACTCATCCAGGAACGCATTGCGCTTGAAGAAAAACGGCTTGGTTTGAATCAGCCTTTTGCAATTCGTTCTCTTCGGTATTTGCGCAACGCACTCACCCTAAACCTGGGGTATGCCATTTTCATGAATAGCGATAGCGGATCAAGGCAAGTCCGTTTGATCCTCTTAGAGCGATTGCCGGCCACACTCTTACTTACCGGCACATCTGAATTGATCTTGTTTTTCGGCAGCGTGTTTATTGCGCTATCGCTCTCACGGAAATATGGAAGTTTTTGGGATAAACTGACTATTGCGCTGTCACCAACATCCTCTGCGCCGCCATGGTTTTATGGCATCTTCTTCATTTTGATTTTTGCTGCCGTGCTTAAAATTCTGCCGTTTGGCGGGCTGGTTGATGTGCCGCCCCCCCGTAATCCAATTGATTATGGCCTCAGCGTCCTGAAGCATTTGATCTTACCGGCATCATCGGTCATTATCAGCTCTTTGTTCCTTAGCATCTATAACTGGCGCACTTATTTCTTGATCTATTCCAGTGAGGATTATGTGGATATGGCGAGAGCCAAAGGGCTTCCTTCGCGTGATATCGAACGGCGCTATATCCTTCGGCCAACTCTGCCGACCATTGTCACCAATTTCGCTTTATTAGTGATCTCTCTGTGGACTGGCTTTACCATTACCGAGACGGTCTTTCTGTGGCCAGGTCTAGGCCGAACGCTTTACCGGGCGATTGGTTTATATGACACCCCGGTTATTGTTGGTTCGACGATCATCTATGCCTACTTACTTGCTATTACGGTATTTTTGTTAGATTTTGTTTACGCAATCATCGATCCACGGGTCAAAATCGGTGGAGGAGGGGCACCACAATGATGAGATTTCGCAACTTCTTCGGTGAACTGTTACGCTACCCCTCAGCGATTATTGGTGGTTTGGTGGTTCTCTTGCTGATTGTTGTGGCAATCTATACCCTGGTGAAAATTCCTTATCGGGAGGCAATCCGCCTTTGGCGGGGGGGGGAGGATGTGTGGTATCAAAACCCAAAATATGCCCCGCCGGCTTGGTTAAATTTGTTCTACTCGAAAAAACAGCCTATCTCCTTTGCGGTGAGCAGCGCCGAAGGGGAGATAGAAAAAGTCGTCACCCCGGTAGATCAAACCATTTCAACTATTGAATTGAAATACATCTTTGATTTCCAATACGACGAGTTTCCGCAAGATTTGATCCTTTACTTCAAGAGCAGCTTTAGCGAAAAATCTCCCTTTGTCTCCATCAGTTGGATTACACCGGATGAGAGAACGATCCGCATTGCCGATTTCGGTGTCAGCCGCACGCAAACTTTTCGCATTTCTCAGGATAAAAAATTACAAAAACGCTTAAGAACAGAGGACAAAGTGATTCCGGCTATGTTCAGTGTGGCCAATACCGAAGATTACCAGCCGTTAAAGGGGAAGTACCAGCTTGTCATTACTGCTACTACCTTTGAACCCAATGCCGACATTGACGCAGAGTTTGTGTTTCATGGAAAGTTATATGGATTTGCCGGCACCGATCAGTATCGTCGTGATTTAACCCTTGCCTTGCTTTGGGGGACACCGGTGGCTCTGGCATTTGGTTTGTTAGCTTCCCTGGGCACATCGGTTTTGACAATGATTATCGCTGCGGTAGGCACCTGGTATTCAGGCTGGGTGGATGAACTCATTCAAAGGATTACGGAGATCAATTTGGTCTTGCCTTTCTTAGCGATCTTGATTATGGTGGGGACATTTTATTCCCGCAGCATTTGGGTGATTTTAGGGGTAACCATTTTACTCAGTATATTTTCGGGCTCGATTAAAACCTATCGGGCGATCTTTTTACAGTCCAAAGAGTCACCCTACATTGAAGCAGCCCGATCCTATGGGGCTTCCAATGTGCGCATCATCTTTGTCTATTTGATTCCGAGAATGATCCCACTTCTTATCCCTGCGTTAGTTTCATCGGTGCCCTCATATGTTTTCCTGGAGGCTTCTTTAGCTGTGCTGGGATTAGGAGATCCTGTTTTACCTACCTGGGGTAAGGTGATCGAAAATGCCTTTACGGATGGGGCTTTATACCGGGGTCTATATTATTGGGTGTTAGAGCCGGCTGTGTTGCTGATGCTGACCGGTTTAGGTTTCGCCATGCTCGGCTTTGCGTTAGATCGCATTTTTAACCCAAGGTTGAGGGACATTTAGTTGATGACCAGTACAAATCAAAAGCTCCTACGCGTTGAAAATCTGGTGATGTACTTTGCGACCCTGCGCGGCCCGGTGCAGGCGGTGGATGGCGTGGATTTTGAGCTGGGAGTCAATCGCGCCGTGG
>Ga0209101_1002346_pt1 | contig 12564 bp, 6 predicted proteins | sample ConPoolayeCmetaG_FD_185481 | JGI IMG/M metagenome (GOLD analysis project Ga0209101, IMG submission 185481) | Hot spring microbial mat communities from California, USA to study Microbial Dark Matter (Phase II) - Cone Pool mat layer C metaG... ... | reverse complement strand
CCGTTGCACGGCCGCCAGCTGCTCCTGCGTATGCACGATATCATTCTGCCGCGCCGTGATGCCTTCGTGGGCGCGTGCCAGCTCGTCCTGCCGCGCCGTGATGCCTTCGTTGGCGCGTGCCAGCTCATCCTGCCGGGCCGTGATGCCCGCGTGGGCGCGTGCCAGCTCATCCTGCCGGGCGAGCATGTCGCTCTGTGCGGACGTCAGTTGCGCGTGCGTCTGCGCAAGCTCATGCTGGCGGGCGATGGCTTGCGCAAGCGCGGAGTGCAGTGCACTTAGTTCTGATTCGAGCCGCGCAGTGTGAAACTGCAGCGATTGCAACAGATCATCCTGCCGCAGCGCCATATCCTGCTGGGCGTGCTCGGCCCGCTGCAATACTGCGAGCAGATCGTCTTGGCGCGCCGTCAAGTCTACGATCGCGTGGCTGGCGGCGCGCACGCGGGCCAGTAACTGCTCGTTCACGCTCTGGCAATGACTGATCAGCGCCATCATGCCGTCCAAACGTTGCTGCGTCTGGCCTACCGCTGGTTCAATCCCGTCCATGCGTTGCAGCATCGAGCCAATCACGGTTCCGTGGTGCTGTTGAAGTTCCTGCACCTGCTCGATAGCCGCCGTCAGATTGCGATGCACGTGATCACCTTGCTCGCGGCTAAGCTGGAGCTGGTGTAATTCTACGCGCACGGCGTCCGTATCACGCTCCAGTCTGTCCAGCCGCGCGTGCAGACTGTCACTCTGCTGCTGCAGCGTGTTCAGCACGCGCACGACGTTGGCGTTAAAAGTGTTCTGCGCGCTGGTGATATGCGCGATACAACGTCCGACAAGGCGCTTCAGCTGCTTGAAGCGTGATGACGGAGCGGGTTCCAGGGGCATCTGATAATGTTCCTGGATGTAGGTATGTGCGGAGGATACCGGCATCTTACACCTCCACCAGCTGGGAATACAGCTGGAGCAACGCGCTGGTGCAAGCGCTCAAATTAAAGCGACGCGCGCGCGCCAGCCCCGCCGCGCGATAGCACGCACACGCCTCGTCGTCATCGGCCAGCCGGCACATGCTCGCCGCCAGCGCTTCAATGTCCTCCGGATTGTCCAGCAGCACGCCGGCCTCTCCCACCACTTCCGGTAACGACGATACGCGCGTCGTGATCACCGGTGTCCCGCACGCCATGGCTTCCAGCACTGGCAGGCCGAATCCTTCATGGAGCGAAGGATACACTAGGGCGCGCGCACCGGCATACAGGGCGGCCAGATCATGATCGGCCACGTAGCCAACAAGGCGCACGCGCGTTCCGCACGCAGCAATCTGCCGGTCTAGCGGCGTGTTCAGCCAGCCGCGCGCGCCGGCAATCACCAGCGGACATCCGGGATCGTGCTCCTGCAGCGCAGCCAGCACGCTGCTCAGATTCTTCCGGGGCTCCAAGCTTGCCACGAACAGCAGATACCGCTCCGGCAGCCGCAGCTTGGCGCGCACACGCGCCACCTCCTCCGCACTGCACGGATGGAAAATAGTGTCGTCATACGTGTTGTATACCACGTGGATGCGTTCCGGCGCCACATGCAGCAGGCCAATCAGATCCTGACGCGTGTGCTCTGACACCGCCACCAGCGTCGCATCGCGTTTCACCGCCCGCTCGATATTCTCCCTGCACAAATCAATGTTCTCACTTGTGTGGAACTGAGGGTGCGTAAGAAACGACAGATCATGCACGGTATACACGAGCGGCGCACCGCAATGGCGCGGCGCCATATACGCCGTGCTGTGCACCAGCGCGACATCCGGCACGATGGTTTCACGGCTGGCACAGGCCGGCAATGGGCCGCGGTATAACGAGATGTTCGGCGCCGCAGGCACGGGGGCGTGGAACCGCCGCCCATACTCGGGATGCACGAAGCTGCCGAAGCCCGGCAGCAACACGTATTCAAAGCGCTGGTCAGCGCTGCGTGCCAGGCCTTCCACGAGGTTGCGCGCATAGCGGCCCACGCCGGTGATCTGCTCGCCAATCGCGCGGCTGATGTCAATGGCAATGCGCGGCGCCCGCGCACGCACCGCGCGTGCCACGTGCGGCGCAGACACCCCGCGTGTGCGCGCGATCTCGGCCAAGCGCGCCCGGATGTTGGCTGCCGCCCTCTCCACGCTCCACCGCATGGCGGCGTCCTGCGCCGCGCGCGCACCTTTTGCGCGCGCTTCTTCCTGGTTGCTGTACACATGCCGCAGCAGATGGCGCAGATGGTCCGCATCCGGATCGGCCCACTTGAATCCCGCATAATACGGGCATTTGGCCACCGCGGGAATCAGCGCGCGTACCTGTAAGGGATAGGAGTTTGCTTCGGTCATGAAGGCCGTCGGCGCGCTCCAGTACGTGGCAATCACCGGCAGTCCGCAGGCCATTGCCTCCAAAATGGGCATGCCCCAGCCCTCGCCGCGCGACGTCAACACAAAACAGTCGCACGAACGGTACAAACTGCCCAGTTGGTAATGCGGCACGTACTTGTTGATAATGAATTCGATACGCCCGCCCGCCGGCGACAGCTGCAGCGCCCGCAGTTCAGACTGAATGTCAATTCCTGGATCTGTGACATTGGCTTTGCACAGCAGCACCACGGGCTCATGCGCCATGAACGTCTCGTTAAATGTCTTTAACAGCAGTTCGGGCGCCTTGCGTTCGCCCCATTCAAACACTGTCAAGAACTTGAAGTCGTCACACACAGGATACTTGACGATCTGCGGATTGAAATAATTCGTGTCAACCCCCAGTGGCATCACGTAAATCGGCTTCTTCACGCCTGAGGCAAGGAACGTGTGGCGGTTGAAGTCTGTCGGCACCCACACTTCGTCCATCATGTTGGCCTGCACCACCCACTCATCCGGTATGCCGCTGACTTCGAGCATGGTGTAGCCGATTTTGTAGGCGCCGTCGTTGGCCATGAAGGCGTCGCCCTGGCCATACACAATGTGCGGCACACCGCGCGGCATGGCTCGCTGCTTCATGATATTTACCTGATAATACGTCGTGTTCTCCGGCTCTTCAACCGGAAACACCGTGCCGCGCCCATACAAATAGCGGTACGTCATCTCGACATTCTGCCGGTCCAGCTCCAACAGCAAATCTTTCGACGTCATGCCATAGCCGTGCGGACGTGTCACCGTCGAGTGCCACACGGCTTTCATGTCGTAGCGCGCCGCCAGCACCTGCCCCCAGTGCTTCTTGAAAATTCCCTGCGAGCGCTTGAACAAATCGGCATGGCTCACGCGGTTCTCGCTGGTCGAAACGTTTTCGTGATGGATGATCGTGACGTCACCGCTGCAGACCGTGCGGAAGCCGGCTTGGCGCGCGCGCAGACAGTAGTCGGTGTCCTCGAAATATGCGAAGTAATCTTCTGACAGCAAACCGATCGCGTCAATCACGGCGCGCTTTAAATACACGCACGCAAACACCACACTCTCCACGTCGCGGATGCCGGCATACTGGTTGACGTCCTTTTCCATGCTGCCGATTTGCTGCCCCCAGAATGTCTCCAGCGGCATGTACGCCCCGGCGTGTTGCAGCATGCCGTTCGGGCGGCGGATGCGGCACCCCACAATGCCAATGTCATCCGCGCTGTACGCCGTCGCGCTCATGCGCTGCAACCAGTCGCCGCACTCCGGCAGAATCTCCGTGTCGTTGTTCAGCAACACTATGTCCGCATCCGGCGGCGTCTGACGAATGGCCTGGTTGTTGGCGGCCGCAAAGCCTACGTTGCGTTCGTTGGCAATCACCGCGAGGTTCCTGCAGCCGCGCAGGTACTCCAGTGTGCCGTCCGTGCTGCCATTATCAACCACCACGATGTGGTAGTCCGGATACACCGTGTATTGGCGCAGCGTCTCAAGACATTTTTTTGTATACGCCAATCCGTTCCACGTCAACACGACTATCGTAACTGGAGGTGTCGTCATCAGGTCACCTTTCCGCCTTAACTGCCAAGATGGCATAGTCCAGATGGCCGTAGAGCAGCTCGTTCAGCTTGTTCACATTTTCCGCCATGGGCGCCTCGTCCACGCTGGCCAGGCGCACATCGTCGGGCACGGGCGAGAGCGGCACGATCGTCACGTCCTGCATGCCACATTGCGTAAGTATGTATTTTACCGTGTCGGGATGGAAGGGGCGCTGATGGGTGAAATCGCGATAAAACATGCTCAACGCAAAAAAACTGGTAACGTTCGGCGTCTCCAACACCAGCCGCCCGCCCGGCGCCAGTTTCAACGCGCTCAATTTGAGAAACAACACCAGCTCGGGCGGCGTAAAATGCTCGATGACGTGACACGAGATGATGCCCTGCAGTTCGTGGTCGGGCAGGGCGCGCAGACAGGCGTTGGCGTCCATGCGTTCGACGTCCAATCCTTTGGCGCGGCAGTGCCGCACCATGTCTTCGTTGATGTCCACGCCGCGCGCGGGCATGCCCGCCGCACGGCACGCATCCAAAAACTCACCGCGGCCGCAGCCAATATCCAGCACATACGCATGCGCCACGTCCGCGCGGCAGGTGCTGTTGCGAAAGAACGGCAAATAGCGCTGTACGCGCGCGCGAATGACATCTTCGGGGCCGCGGTCTTCGTTCAAATACGGGAAGTACAAATGTTCGTTGAGCAGCTCGACGCGCTGGCAGTTTTCGCTGGGCGGAGGCGCGGATGATGCGGACGCAGACGGCGCCAGCGGCTGCGGTGCGGCCAGCTCCAGCATGATATGATCAAGACGCTGGCGCAGAGCCGCGTTTTCCGCCAAGGCGTGTTGCAGCCGGTTCTCCAAACTCTCAACATGCGCCAGGCGCCGGTCAAATTCACGTTCACGTGCCTCCAAACGTTCAATGCGCTGCCGCTGACTGACCAGGGTGCGCTCGTATGATTCCAGCTCTTCGATCCGCGCACGCTGCGCGTCCAGCCGTTCGCTCAACCGCCCCGCCACGCGTTCTGTCTCTTCAATCCGTTTCGTCGTACGCACCTCGCTGTCGCGGAAATACTGCAGCACGCGCACCGTATCCTGAAACGTGTCGGCAACTGTATTGAGGATGCGCATGACGGTGGCATTAAATTCCACCTGCCGTGTGGTGTACAGGCGCAACAGGCGCATGAAGAGCGCCTTGAGCCGGTAGAAACGCGTATTGCCGGGCACGGTGCGCGGATCATAGATGCGCGCCGCATGGTCGAGCTGAAAGAACAGGTGCGGCGGCAAGTGGATATTCTCAAATTCTTGCAACGGCGGCGGCGCGCTCTGCATATCCACTGACGGCTCCGGCACTATCGCCGTCCCATGCTGGCGCCGATGGTAAATCTCGCGTAAGACTTGCTCCACATCGGTCTCGCGCGCACGCACATCTATTTCAACCATGTCTCTCTCTCAGCTGGCGCTCTGCACTCCCTCACACAAAAAAAACCTTCTTCGCGCTTCAGGGGCAGTTTTGTGTTAATCTATCATTTTTCACACTATAACAAATCATGCCGGAGATGTCAAGCACGCCGTACCCCCCAGATCCGGCGACTAGCGGCATAGGCGTGGAGGGGCAGCGGCCTCGCTGCCCTTGTGCCCGCGCGCACAAGGCCGCCGGGCTGGCGACTCTCCGTAATGATTCCCATACCAATGATGGGAGGGGCAACGCCCGCCTTGCCCTTGCGCCCTGCAGCCATCAGGCCGTCGTGGCCGGCGGTCCTCCCTAGTCGCCGAATCTGGGTACGCCTGCATGAATGCCAAGCGCCGGCTTATCCCACCCAGCCGCAGCCGACGTTCCGCGAACACCGACCGCGGCTGCATGTCCGCCGCATCCGTGCCCGATTCCTCATTAGTAATTGGTCATTTGACAAAGGTTCTTTGTGTTTCCTTTTTCTCCAAATCGTAAATCGTAAATCGTTAGCTGTCACTCTACGTTCTCACCGGCTGCAGCTTCGCCCACGGCACGCGCACTACGAGCCCGCCTGTGCGCACACTCACCGTCCGCGCCTGCTCGTCAACCGACAAAACGGTTGCCGTACTGCGCAGTGCCGGTACGTAGACCTCCATGCCAGCCGCCAGCGTGGCGTGAAAGGCGCTCAGTTCCCCAGGCGTGAGCGGCGGCGCGGCAGGTGCCGGCGGCGCAGAGTTAGACGGCTCGGTGCCCGGCGCCACCGTGCGTGGCGCGCGCCGCACGTCCGGCCGCTCGCTCACGTGCGCAAAAGGCACCTCCAGCACCATGGTGTCGACCGCCACACGCAGCATGCGCTGCCGTGCGCGCACGGCCTGAACCACGCCATAGGCGCGCAGCGGCACGACGTACACCCGGTCGCCCGGCCGCAATGCAGCGGCGAAGCGCCGTTGCTGCTCGGCACGGGGCGTGCCCTGCAGCAGCTCCTCGATGCGGGCGATCAGCGTGCGCGCGGCGGCGCCGTGTGGTTCCGGTGCGTTGCTGATCGCATGCCGGTAGTCGTCCAGCGCGGCGCGGATGTCGCGCATGAGTGTGTCAATGCGCTGCGCTGCGGCTTCTTCCGCCGCCCGGCCGCGCTCATCGGCTGCTGCTGACGCAGCCCGCGCGGCCGCCAGCAATTCCTCTGCGCGCCGCCGGCTGTTGTCCGCGGCCGTGCGCGCGGCGTGTACGTGATTCAGAAGTTCACGCACTTCACGCGTGCCACGGTCCAGCACACTCTTCGCACGCTCGATCACGTCGTGCGGCATGCCCAGCCGTTCAGCAATCACCAGCGCATTACTGCTACCCGGCTGGCCTACAAGCATGCGGAAGGTTGGCTGCAAACTTTCCAGATCAAACTCCATGCACGCATTCTGCACGCGCGGTGTGGTGTACGCATATGTTTTGAGCGCCCCAAGATGGGTCGTGGCAACCACATGTGCGCGGCGCTCCCTCAACATGTCGAGCACGGCCGTAGCCAGCGCCGCGCCCTCGGCCGGATCGGTACCGGCACCAAACTCATCAAGCAAGACGAGCGCGTGTGGAGTGGCACTGTGCAAAAATTCAGTGATATGGCGCAGGTGCGATGAGAAAGTACTCAAGCTCTGCGAGAGACTCTGCTCGTCGCCAATATCGGCCAGCACCGGTGCATACACTGGCAGGCGGCTGCCGGCCTGCGCCGGAATGTGCAGCCCGCATTGCATCATCACGGCCAGCAAACCTATGGTCTTCATCGCCACGGTCTTGCCGCCCGTGTTCGGCCCGGTTATGATCACCATGTCATATTCCGTCCCAAGTTCGAGTGACAACGGTACTACGGCCCGCGCGGCGTCTTCCCACGCCGCCTCCGTTGTGCCACGCAAAGCCCAATGCAGCAGCAGCGGATGGCGCGCTTCGCGCACGTCGAGTACGTGATCATCGCTGAGCACGGGGGCATGCATATGCAGCGCCGCGCTGAACGCGGCCTTCGCCACTGTCAGATCAATCCATCCCAACGCGTCCAGAGTCGCGCTGATGTCGTCACAACGCGCGGCCAGCATGCGCGTCAGTTCCCACAAAATGCGCGCCACTTCGCGCGCTTCTTCGATGCGCACTTCTTCGAGTGTATTGACAAGTTCGGTAACTGCGTGCGGCTCTACAAACATGGTAGCGCCAGAGTTTGACTTGTCAATCAATGTACCAGCGACGGCACGGCGTTGTGAAGATTTCACCGCCAGCACGGGACGCCCGTTGCGTGAGAAGATAAGCCGTTCTTCGAAGACGCCCTGTAACTCCGGCGCGTCTAGCATGCGTTTAAGCCGCTCTTGAATCTGGCCGCGAAGCACCACGCTGCGGCGCCGCAACTCGCGTAGCGCCGGCGAGGCAGTATCCTTGACACTCTGATCGTTATCGATGCACCGCTCGATGGCCTGCTGCACTGCGCGAAAATCGCCCATGCGGTGCGCATAGGCTTGCATACGTGGTGTACGTGCCGCGTGTGTGGCAAAAAACACCGCCACGTCCTCGGCAACGCCTAGCGTCGCCGCGATATCCAGCAACTCGCCAGGTTCAAACGGCGTGGAACGCTGGCGGCTGGTGTGCACTAAAGGCTCGATGTCGCGGATGCCGGCCAACGCAGGGAGCTGGCCGCTGTCCGCAAGCGCGCGCATCTCGCTGGTCTCATCCAGCCAGCGCTGAATCTCCGCCCGGTCGGCAGACGGCGTCAATGCCGCGGCACGCGCGCGCCCCAGCGGGGTGCGTGTGTACGATGCCACGATCTCGCGCAGCGCCGGGAATTCCAGCACCCGCACAGTATGGTCAGGAATCACCGCCTTCCGCGCGGTGCACGCACCACGCGCCGCTTCTGTCACGCGGTCAGAATTGCCAGCGCCCGCTCATTGTGGCTGGTGTCCATGACGATCTTGGCAACGGGCGCGTCACTGACCGTGCCATAACAGTAAAGAATGTTGATGCCGGCCGACGCCAGTTTTTCCGCGATGCCCGCAAGCGTGCCCACGGCCGCGGGGCAATCAATGATCAATACTTCCTGCCAAATCACATGCATGTCGCCCAGCACCTCAGCCGCGCGAAACGGATCGTCCGTGTGCAGCACAAACCATGCGTTGTTGTCACGCCGGTACGCGCTGATGCCAAGAATATTGATGCCGGCATCGCGGCACCTGCCCGCCACGGTTGCCAGCAAGCCCACCTGATCCGGCGCACACAAGTGCAGTTCATGTCCTTTGATGACTTTCATATTGGACCTCCTTTGGTGATGGTTATTTACGTCAATCGAATCGCAACATATTATAGTAAAATTCTTGTAACACGTCAATGCCACACGGGATTTGTATAGAGGGGCAACGGCCTCGCTGCCCTTTTACCACGCGCTCACAAGGCTGCCGGGGCCGGCGGCCCTCCAAGAATGGAGGGGCAGCGGCCTCGCTGCCGTTTTACCACGCGCTCACAAGGCCGCCGGGGGCCGGCGGCCCTCCATAAGAGTAGAGGTCGTGAGCGCATCAGGCCGCCGGGGCCGGCGGCCCTCCATAAGAGTAGAGGTCGTGAGCGCATCAGGCCGCCGGGGCCGGCGGCCCTCCATAAGAGTAGAGGTCGTGAGCGCATCAGGCCGCCGGGGCCGGCGGCCCTCCATAAGAGTAGAGGTCGTGAGCGCATCAGGCCGCCGGGGCCGGCGGCCCTCCATAAGAAATGGAACCCTGGCGTCAGGAAGACTTCACGGCCTGTTTTGCAGTTATTGCAAAGTATACTTTGATAGCCTGAAACCTGTGACCTGCTTGCGAAATGCACACTATTTTGATATACTATTGTGAAATAACAGATGCGATTGCCCATAACCAATCAGTACGAGTTCCACAGATGTCAGGTCCGCTTTCTCAGTTAGCCACGTTGCGCACCGCGCGCACACGCCGTATTTCCAGTTATGACCGCACCGGCGGCAACACGGATTCAATCCGCATCGAGGCGGGGCAAACCGTGACGATCGCCGCCATCGAAGGCACCGGGGTCATCCGGCACATCTGGTGTACGATTGCTCACGAGGATCCGATATACCGGCGCAACATGATTGTGCGCATGTACTGGGACGGGGCGCGCCGCCCGTCGGTGGAAAGCCCGATTGGCGACTTCTTCGGCCAGGGCTGGGGTGAGGAATACAACTACGTCGCACTGCCGCTATGCGCGGCGCCCGCGCGCGGCAAGGCGCTGAATTGCTATTTTCCCATGCCCTTTGGGAATGGCGCCCGTATCGAGATTTGGAATGATTCCGACAAGCCCTGCAACGCGTTTTATTACTATGTAGATTACGAGGAATGCAGCGCGGTGGAAGGGCAGGGGCGGTTTCACGCCTGCTGGCGGCGCACCGTGAATCCCGCCGCACCCGGAGTAGAAAACGAGTGGAACGCGATTTTTGGCCCGCCAGCCTGTAATCTCACGGACCAGTTTAATCACCTCATCATTGACACACGCGGCCGCGGCCATTATGTTGGTGTGAATTACTATGTTGATTGCCCCACGCCTGTCTGGTATGGCGAAGGCGATGACATGTGGTTTGTTGACGGCGAATCATGGCCGCCGTCGCTGCACGGCACGGGCACAGAAGATTATTTCAACTCTTCCTGGTGTCCGCGGGAACTGTATCAGCATCCATATTTTGGCTATGCGCGGGTGAATGAAGGGCAAACCGGCTGGCTGGGCCGCACGCATTGCTATCGCTTCCATCTTGAAGACCCGATCTGCTTTGAGCAATCACTGCGTGGCAGCATTGAAGTGGGCCACGCCAACTACATCATGGCGGATGTCGTGACGGTGGCATATTGGTATCAGCTACCGTGCGTAGCGGCGCCTGCGGTACCGCCACGGGAGCGGCGGCAGAACATGCCGCAGCTAACCGCAGTGGACATACACAACTGGCGTGAAGCATTCCGCCAGGCGCACGGCGGGAAGAATGTGTGGGGGAATGAGAAGCTGCCGAAGAAGTTGCAGCGAGCGCTGCACGCCAAGGCGCGGCGCGTTTCGCAGGCTCCAGCGGCTGCGCGCCGCGCTGCGGCTGCTGCCAAGCAGGAACAAGATGCGATGCTCAATCGCCGGCCATGATGTGCCTGCCGCCGCGGCGCGGTGTGCTACTCAAGCCGTACGGGGAAGGGCTGGCCAGGCAGCATGATGGTCATGATGATACGCGGGATGTCCGTGTTGTCGTGAATACCGTTAAACAGGGCGCTGCCGGGGCCGGCGGCGAAAACAGCGACATCGGCGCTGCTGTGGTCCATGGTGGTCCAGCGCACGCCGGCGTGGGCGTTGAGAATGTGTGTCGCGGCAATGGTGACGGGATCGTGGCCGCGGTAGGATGAGAAGACAAGGTCATCTTCTGGATTGAGCGGTCCGCCCTCCATGCTCAGTTCGAACGCGCGCTGCAAGAGGCGCCATTCATGGGGTGCAAGGGTGAGGCCGTTTTCTGCATCATCGAAACCAAAATGATCGCGGAGGAGCGGCTTCATATGATCGAAGGAGGCAGCACGTTTGCCGGCGTCGGGTCCGCCGATGAGAGTGGAGAACCAGCGGGCAGGCAGGCTGCGGAGCGAATGGGAGGCACGATAGGTTTCGAACGCGGATTGAAAGAGGGCGGCACGGCCGCGCTGGCGGGCGAGGAGAGCGAACTGGTTGCCGTGCTGGCCGACCGTCATGCCGCCGGTTTCGTGGTCGGCGGTGACGATGAGGAGCGTTTCATCGGGGTGATTAGTGAAGAAGTCCCAAGCGGCGGCGACGGCCTCATCGAACGCGAGTGTTTCGCGGACGACGGCGGCGGCGTCGTTGAGGTGAGAAAGTTTGTCAATACGGGCGCCTTCAACCATGAGGAAGAAGCCGGTCGGATTGTCTAGAAGCTGAATAGACTTTGCGGTGACGGCGGCGAGTGTGAGCGCGCCGGTAGGGGCATCAATCGCATGAGGGATGTCGAGCACCGCGATGCGTTTGTAGGGGCCGGGCTGGGCGGCGAGCCAATCTTCGGAGGAAGCGATCCAGGAGTAGCCGTAGTCGGCGGTCAGGGAGTGGGCATCGCGCCACGTGACGCCGGTCGCGTTGGTGGCGGGGTTCCCGGTGAGGACGAGGCTGGCGAGTTCATTGGTAAGCGCGCAGAGCATGTTGGTCGGAATGGCCAAGCCAAGCGGGTCTTCGAAGGTGCTGGCAGCGACGCACAGATCAATGCCGCTGCGGAACAAGTCAACCGCAAGAGGGAAGGCGAGAGTGCGGTCTGGGCGGTGGCCGTAAAAGACGGCGGGTGTGGCGCCGACGAGGGAATCAGTCGTGACGATGCCGGCTTTACGGCCATGGCGTTGGGCGAGGGCGGCGAGGGAGGCGTATTTCGCATGGTTGGTACACATGGCGATGAAACCGTTGGCGGTTTTGATGCCGCAGGCCAGGGCGGTGCCGCCGGCGCCAGAATCAGTGATAAGGTGATCGGCGCTATGCGTATGGACGATGCCGACAGCAGGCAGGGAGGTCATGTGCAAGGGGAGTCGGACAGCGCCGGTGCAGGCGCCGCGGAAATATTCGGCGAGCTGGATGTGAGGCCAGCCCATGCCGTCGCCGATCATCATGATGACATAGCGCGGCGCGGCCGGCTGTGCCATGGAGAGCAGCGCTGAAGTGAGCGCTGTGAGTGCGACAAGGTGTAGGTGTTTCATACTGTGGTAAGGTGGTTAGCAATCATTGTACATTCATTATAGCAAAACTACACGGAAATAGTTAATTTTGCGCCACGCGTGGAATTTTGATATGATGAAGAGATGATGGAACGTTGTGCAGCATTGTGCTGCGTCACCACTATGAATGAACGACTATGAAACTGCGTCAGCTTGGTTCAAGTGAATTGACTGTTTCACCTGTTTTCTTCGGCGCATGGGCGTTGGGCGGGTGGTATTGGGGAGGCACCGATGACGACAAGGCCATCCGTGCAATCCATGCTTCGATTGATGAAGGCGTGCATTGTATTGACACGGCGCCCGTCTATGGCTTCGGCCACGGTGAGGAGATCGTGGGCCGCGCAATCCATGACCGGCGCAGCCGCGTCGTGCTGGCCACCAAGTGCGGCCTGCGCTGGGACATCGAACAAGGCGAAAGTTACTTCAAAACGGCTTACGCGGGCGCCTCATATTCCGTCTTCCGCAA
>Ga0209101_1002345_pt1 | contig 12567 bp, 12 predicted proteins | sample ConPoolayeCmetaG_FD_185481 | JGI IMG/M metagenome (GOLD analysis project Ga0209101, IMG submission 185481) | Hot spring microbial mat communities from California, USA to study Microbial Dark Matter (Phase II) - Cone Pool mat layer C metaG... ... | reverse complement strand
GAATGCCAGCAACGGGGCCATGCGAGGTGTCTTCTCAGGGGGCTGCGGGCGACGCGGGGCGGTGCGACGGCGGGAGGGCCTCATGCAGAGGGACCAGGCGAACACCGGTGCCGACCGCGGTGTCCAGCCATTCCTCCCAGTGCCGCATCCGGTCGAGGTCCTCCGCCAGGATCCACGGATGGAAGCAGACCGAGGCGAAGGACTTTTCTTGTACCGCTCGGCGGACGTAGCGGTGGTGGTTGGACATGGCCAGCTCGCGTTTTTCGGCCCGGCTCCGTAAGAGGCGGTCGTCCGTGCGGATGGGCACGCGCACCAGGGGCGGTTCGCCGGGATGCAGCACATACAGCTTGCGGGCGTGGTCGTGCTCCGCGCTGTACACGAAGCGGTGCCGGCCCAGTTCGCCAGCCAGGCGGTCATCCCAGCGGCCGCCGGCGGCGCGGAAGCCGATGGGTTGCAGGCCGCGGGCGTTAAAGGTGTTGCGACAGGCGTAGAGCATCTGTTTGAGGGCGTCGAGGCTGAGGGCCCGGGCGTCCTCGTCGGCGTAGCCGAGGGCGGCGATCTCGTGGCCGGCGGCGAGGATCTGCTCCAGTTTGGGGAAGGCGGTTTCGCAGAGTTTGGCAGGGCAGTGGAAGGTGGCCCGGAGGCGGTGGTGCTGGAGCTTCTTCATCACCAGATCAAGGCCGACATCGGAAAGATACTCGCTGTCATAGGCGACCCCGCGTTCATAATCGAAGCACAGCCCGACCGTAGCCTGGGCCAGCGGAAGCTCCACCCGCGCCGCGGCGGCGGCTTCGGATTTCTTGCCGAACAGGCGTGACAGAAAACCAAGCGGTCGGTCGGACAAGGCGGAGGCTCCCGCGTCGCGGCGACGACGGCTGCTATTCTAGGGAGGCGTGCGACGTTGCGACAAGCCCGCGGGATCGGCGTCGGTTTCCCGCCGCGCGAGCGTGCCCTACAATTCCCACGATGCGGTTGGATGACGAGATCTGCTGCTGCTATCACGTTTCGCTGCGGAAGCTGGTCCGCTACGCCGAGCGAGAGCGGCCGGCCCGGCCCTCGCAGTTGTCGAACTGCCTTGGCGCCGGCACGGGATGCGGCTGGTGCATTCCCGTGCTCAAGAAGATACACGAGCTGGCCGTGAGTGGGCGGTTGCCGCCGGAGGCGGCGGAAACGGCGGAGGGGCTGGCCGGCCTGCCGGCGACGCCCGATGAATACGCCGCCCAGCGGGCCGCGTATCTGGAATCGGAGCGGAAGAACGAGTTTTGAAACGGTCGAGCGGCCCGGCCGTCGAGCGGGACCGCCGGGTTTCTTCCGTTGCTGCCTCAAATGATGTCCGCGGCATCCGCCCGCAGCCAACCTTTCTTGCCGTCGGGCAGTTCGACGAAGTACCACTGGGCCCCGTCCACATCCGGGCGGGATTCAAGGAGGCGGAACTCCACGCCCGCGGAGAGCGGCTGTTCCAACTGCGGTTCGTAGTAGTCGCCGTTTCCTTTGCGGAGTTCGGTGGATTCGGCGACCACCACGCCTTCGATGCGGTACTGCCGTGCGGTCAGGTCCCAGGCCACGCTGGCGGCCAGCACCAGGGCGAGCAGGCCGGCGGCCAGTGCGGGCCACTTCAGCCAAGGTGCCCGTCGCCCGGCCGGCAGCCGGGCGAGCATGATCAGCCAGAAGAGCGCGTAGGCGGCCAGCCCCGCCTGGACCCGGGCGGCCAAGGAGGTGCCGACGTGCCAGAAGAAGAGCGTGGCCACGGCCTCGCTCGTCGCGGGCGGGGGGATTCGCACCCGACACATCCGCCGGGCGGTTTCCAGATTGGCCCGCGCGCGTTCGTCGCCGGGCATCCAGCGCAAGGCCCGGCGGTAGTTCACGACGGCCCGCCCGACCTCGCCGAGCCGGAGGTAAGTGTTGGCCAGGTTGTAGTAAAGGCCGCCATTCCGGAGGCCGCTTTGCAATAGTGACTCGAAACCGGCGAGGGCCTGTCGGTAGAGACGCTCGGCCTCCGCGGCGTCGCGGCCTTTCATGGCGACGGCGGCGTCGAAATCCGCCAGGGCCTGGCGGAGCACCGCTTCGCGGGCGGGCGGCGAGTCGTCGGTGGACAACGGGGCCGGCTCCTCGACGGGGTTCAGGGCCAGGCACCAGACTAGCAGCAGAGTCATGTTCATCTCGGCGGGTCCGGGCCGGGTCGTCAGGTCCAGCGGCAGCGTTCGAGTCGGTCGATCAATGTTAAGGCGGCCGCCGCCGCGTTTTGCGGCAGGGCGGAGGACTGTCCGCCGTATTCGGCCAGTTCCAGTGATTCCAGCAACTGATCCGCCGCGGCGACCAGTTCCGGGGGGATCTGGTGCCGGATCAGCGCTTGGACGGCTTCTTCACGGGTCAAAGCGAGGGCCGCCGCCCCCGTGCGGTCGGCGACGTAGCGGACGAGCGCGCCGCGGACCACGCTGGGATTGCCGGCGGGGGCCGAGCGGAGCTCACGGCGGGCGTTCCTGGCGGCTCGCAGGCGTCGCCGCCAGACGAGGTCTTCGCGATAGCGCGCTGAGCGGCGGTGCGCCACCCAGGCCAGGAAGTAGGCGGCCGGCAGGGCGGCCAGCAGGGCGATGGCTCCGCGGCCCAGGCCGGGGCGGTGATCCGCCAGTAGGCGGGCGATGTCCGCATCGTTGGCCAGCAGCCCTTCGGTCGTCTCCGTCAGCGGCACCGGCGCCAGGGTGATGGGGCCGATCAGGCCGTCGGGGATCAGCAGGCGTTCGGCTGGCTTCACGGTCAGGGGGATCGGGTCGGAGTAGACGGTCTGGAAGGTCGCCGTGTCGGGATCGAAGAAGGTGAAAGGGATGGGCGGGATCTGCGTGACGTCTTCGCGGCGGGCGCGGATGGTCTGCGCGAAGATCTTGCGGCGGCCGCGGACTTCACCGGCCAGGGAATCGCCGGCGACTTCGAAGTCGCGGGTCAGCGCTTCAACCTGGCTGAGCTTCGGCGGGCCGAGCTGTTCCAACGGGCCTTCTCCGCTGATTTCGAGGGTGAGCGTGATCGGATCGCCGACGGGAACGACGGTGGGCCGAGCGGAGGCGGCGATGGTGTGCGGGCCGATGGCGCCGTTGAAGTCGGGCGGCCGCCCTTCGGTGGGCACCGGCCTGATCTTCAGCCGGGGCAGGGTCGGCACGGCGCGAATCCGCCGGGAATCCCGCAATTCGAGGTTGAAGAGCCCGCGGGTGATCCGCTTCGGGTAGTTCCAGATTATGGCGATTTCGCCGAAGTCGAAGTCGCCTACGGTGAGCGGACACACCTGGGTCCGGACGGAATACACGAAGTAGGGAACGGCCTCGCCGTCCGCGTCGAACCGCGTTGCCTCGCGATAATCGACGGACTCCCAGTCGGCCTTGGCAAAGACGCCGAGGCTGCTGGCCTGACCGTCGAGCAGGCTCCACATCGTTCCGGCCGGCAACGTGCCGAGATTGGGCTGCTGGTATTGGCGCACCCAGAGGTAGAGAGTAAGCGAGACCGTCTGACCAACGTAGGCCGTCTCGCGGTCCGCCTGGATTTCGCAGATCAGATCGGAGCCGGAGTTGTCGCGGGTGACCTGGAGCCGGACTTGCCCGGTGTGATAGGTCAGTCCTCGCCAGGTCACCGCGAAGGGCGGCAGAAGCAGCGTTCCTTGGTTGCGGGGGACGACGGTGTAGCGATAGGTGTAGTCCACGCTGGCCGATTGCCGCCCGTTGATGATGGAGATCCGCTGCGATCTGCCGACGGGGTTGCCGGGATGGGGGGTGATCTGGAAATCCGGCGTGGTCGGCGGGGTCGGCACGGCCTGCTCGTCCATGTTGGACACGACCACATCGACGGCGAGCGGCTCCCCGACGAAGGCGGTCGTGGCGGACATGCGCAGCTCGATGGCCTGCCCCAGCAGCGGGCCGCACACGGCGAGCACCAGGCCGCACGCTGGCAGGAAGACCATTTCGCGGCGGGTTCGACGGGGTCCGTGCATGGTTACCAGTCCTTGTCCACCTTGATGCGGCCGACCCGCTGGGCTTCGCGTTTGCAGGCCTCCCGCCGCTGGCGTTCCGCGTCGCGGGCCTGCTGGAGTATTTTTTCCGCCTCTTCGGGACTGAGCTTGCGGACTTCCCGTTGTTCGCCGCCGGACCGATCGTTCGGATCCTCCCGAACCGCGTCGGCGGCTTCTTCCCGCTGGTCCTCTCCGCGATCGGCCGGCGATGGTTCACCCTCCTGTTTTTCCATCTCGCCGTCCGGCTCGCCCGCCTGTGGTTGGGAGCTGGGCTGCGAGGAGGGTTGTGAAGCGGGCTGCGGTTGAGAGGATGGCCGGCTCTCCGGTTGGGAGGACGGCTGATCCTCCTGCTTTTCCTTCTTTTCCTCCATCAGCCGCCGCAGGTGAGCCAGGAGGCGGCCGGCCAGTTCCTTGTTTCTGGCCGCGTCCGCGTCCTGGGGAGCGATTTGCAGGGCGTCCTGGTAATAGCGGAGGGCGCGTTGAAGCTCATTCGCGGCCTGCGGCAACTCGCCCTGGCCGATGGCGGCCTCCGCGGCGGCGTGGACCGCCCGCCCGAGGTTGTACCTGGCTCGGGCCTCCAGTTCCGGCCGGTCTGCCCGCAGGGCGTCCTGAAAAGCTCGCTCCGCTTCATCGAAGCGGCCCAGGCGGTAGTGGGCCAGGCCGCGGTTGTAAGCCACCTCCGGCGAATCCGGGAGGAGCCTGGCCGCTTCCTCGTAGGCGGCCAGGGCCTCGGCAGGGCGGTTTTCGTTCAACAACCGGTTGCCCTGTTCGACCAGGCGGGCCGCTTCGTGGCGATCGGTTGCGGCGGGTGGGCGGTCGTTTTGCCCGGCCGCCGCCGTGGCGGAGAGCAGGGCCGCGGCGGCCAGCGTCGCACGGGCCGTTCGCATCAGGCCGAGGATGAGGCTCATGGCGATGACCCTTCAGTCGGCGTTCGGGGGCGCCGTCCGCCGCGTCGTTCACTGATCAACATCTCCAGAACCAGCAAGGCCAGAGCGGCGGCCGCGGGCCAGTGAAACCGCGGGTACTGGCGGGGGACCTGCCGCTGCTTGTTCAGTTGCTGCTCCAGCGGCCGCAGCCGCTGGTCGTAGATCCACTCCAGGGTCCGCTGCGTGGGGGTGATCTGCCCGCTGGGGTAATACTCCCCGCCGCCGACGGCCGCGATCGTTCTAAGCCTGGCCGGGTCCAGGCGGGACCAGACCTGCTGGTTCTCGTACTGGAGAAAGGTCTTGCGGCCGTCCTGCACGAGCGGAATCAAGGCGCCCTGTTCCGCATCGCCGATGCCGATGGTGAAGAGGAGAACGCCGCGTTCGCGGGCCAGGCGGGCTTCTTCGACGGCCCGGTCGCCGTGATCTTCGCCATCGGTCAGCAGCAGGATCACGCGCTGGGCCCGCCGGCCGGGGGCGAAGCCCTTGACCGCGGCGGCGATGGCCTCGCCGAGGTTGGTGCCGCCGAGCGGGGCGCTGTGCGGGCCGACATCCTCCAGGATCAGTCGATAGAATTCGTAGTCGTCGGTCAGGGGGCAGACCAGCGCGGCCTTGCCGGCGAAGGCGACGAGGCCGATTGATCCGCCGCTCAAGCGGCCCAGGAGCCTTTGGATGTCGTCCTTGGCGCGGTCGAGCCGGGACATGGACATGCCGGCGTCCTCGGCCAACATGCTGCGGGACACATCGAGGCAGACCATCAGGTCGATCTGGCGTTGCTGCACCTGTTCGTAGTAGGTTCCCCAGCGGGGTCCGGTGAGGGCCAGGACGATGCAGACCATGGCGGCGAGGATCATCGCCGCCTTGACATACTGGCGGCCGCGGCTCAGGTCCGGGGCCAGCGCCGGGAGGAGGTTGGCGGAGGCGAAAGCGCGGAGGGCCGCCGCCTTGCGGGCGAAGCCGTAGGCCATGACCAGGCCGCAGAGCACCACGAGGAGGAGCCAGCGGAGAGCGGCCGGATTGTCAATTTGCAAGTCGGACATGGCGTTTGTTCAGGGCCTATCCCGGGGCGGCCTCGTCCTCCCAATCGCGTCGCCGGTCCCGGCCGGTTCCCGCGGGACGAGGGGAACGGTCGGGCGGCGAGTCGCTACGGTATCTTCCTGAAGCGGGTGTGGGCGAGCACGATTTCCGTGGCCAGCAACACCAGCGCCGCCAGCAGAAGCGGCGGCCAGGTGACGCCGCGCCATTCGGTCCAGACACAGGCCAGATCCTGGTACTGGTAGTGCTTGGTTTCGTCCACGACGCTCCGTTCGAGCCGGTCGATCTCCTCGTAGATTTTGGTCAGCGAATTCGTGTCCTTGGCGCGGAAGTACCTTCCTCCGGTCTTTTCGGCGACACGCTGCAAGGACTCCTCGTCCACATTGACCGGCACCTGCATCGGCCGGCTGGGGAACAGGAGCCCGCCGAACTCGCGGGTCTGGAACTCCGGAGCCACGCCGATGGTGTAGATCTTCACGCCCAGTGCGGCGGCCACCTCCGCCGCTTCCTCGGGCTGGTGGCGGCCGGCGTTCTGCTCGCCATCCGTCAGCAGGATGATGACCTGGCTCTTGATACTGAAGGCGTCGTGGCCCTCGAACCGGCGTTGGATGTTGCGAATCCGTTCGACCGCCAGGACCAGGGCGTCGCCGATCGCGGTGCGATTCTCCGGATCGCGGTCCGCGGGCGTGCGGATCTTGCGGAGGGCCTCCACCAAGGCCGCGTGGTCGCGGGTGAGCGGCGTTTCCGTGTCCGGAAACATGGCGAAGGCAATCAGCCCGATGAGGTCGTCCGGTCGGCCCTTTAGTTCCTTGCCGTCGCCCAGCACGAAGGCTTCGACCACGTCTTTCAGGGCCTGGAGCCGGGTCTGCATCCGGCCGGAGGCGTCGGCGAAGTCCTGCTGGTTCATGCTGCCCGAGCGGTCCACCACGAGTTGAATCGCCACGCCTTCGGTCGTGATCCGGGTTTCCTCGTCGGCCTTCTGCGGTCGCGCGATGGAGACCACGAGCAGGACGACGACCAGGGTCCGCAGGATCGGCAGCACGTGGCGTGCGTGGAGGCTCCACGGGCCGCGGGCTTCGCGAAAGCGACCCACGCCGGCGAAGCAGAGGGCCGGGCGGCGGTGGGGTCGCCAGGCCCACCAGGCCAGCGGCGTGAGCAGCAGGGCGACCAGAAACCAGGCGTACTGCATCTGGTACATATCCGACGTCGGTTGATCCTGAAGCCCTTGTCGGCGAACCGAACAGCCGGTTGCTCGCCGGACCTAGTTGTGACGATCTGCCGCGGCCGCTCCTGTCATTTTTGAGGAGGGTCCGGCCCGTCGAATCGCCGGAAAGCGGATATTCTGCCGTTGCGGCGGAGGAGAAGCAAAGGAGGGAGGGCGGGTCTCCTTCACGCCGGCCCCACGGCGGCCCGCACCTCGGCATACATGCGGCGATAGCGGGGAATCAGCCCCGCCCAGTCGAATCGCTCGGCGGCCAGTTCGCGGCCGCGGCGGCCCATTTCGGCCAGTTGCGAAGCGTCCAGTGTGATCAGTCGCCGCAAGCCCTTCACGATGTCGCCGCGGGTCGGCGGGACCACCAGGCCGGCGCCGCGGTGGGCGACCTCCGGCAGGTTGCACTCGGTGGAGATGAGCATCGGCAGTCCCGCGGCCAGGCCTTCGATGATCGACATGCTCAGCCCCTCGCTCATGCTGGGTTGAATGAGCAGTGCGGCCCGACCCAGGCAGGCCAGCACCTCCTGGCGGGACAGCATGCCCGTGAAGGTGACGCGGTCGGAGAGGCCCTTGCGGGCGATGGCCGCTTCGAGCATCGGTCTCATGCCGGCTTCGTCCGGCCCGGCGATGACCAGATGCCAGCCGGCGGCGGCGGCGAGCAGGTCGAAACAGGCGCGGAGCATCGGCACGATGCCTTTTTGCGGGTGGATCCTCCCCAGGAACAACAACCAGCGGCGGTCGCGCATCTCGGGCCGCCGGGCGATGAGTTCATCCGCCGGCGGCAGATGGGCGTAGTCGCGGACCCGGAGGCCGTTGGGGATGACGATGATCCGATCGTTGAAACGCAAGGCCCGCATGTGCTCGGCCTCGCCCTCGGCGAGGGCGTGGAGGCAGGCCGCGCGGCGAAGGTTGCGGTGTTCGAAGAGCCAGCCGATGGGGCGTTTCTTCCACCAGCTTCGCCGCCAGGCCCAGGGCATCATCATGCTGTGCGGGGTCATGAGGTAGGGCTTGCGGAGTCGGCGGGCGGCGACGCCGATCGCATGATTCTGCGCCGTCCACAACCCGTGCAGATGGACCACGTCCGCCTGGCTGACCAGCGTCGCCGCTTCGCGGCGGAAGGCTTCGGAACGGCCGAGGCGGCTGCCCGGATTCGCCTCGAAAGACAACACTTCGACGCCCGGCACTTCCGGCGGCCGGCCGAAGCGGTCCCCGCAGAGCGTGGCGATCCGGCAGGGTTCGCCGGCGGCGTTCAATTCGGCGGCCAATTCCGGCAGGACGCGGGCGATGCCTCCCCACGCGGGATCCAGCGATTGCACGACATGGAGGATCATGCGGATACCTATCGGCCGCGGCCCGGGCTGGTTCGCGGCCGCCGGCGACGAACCGGTCCGGCCGGTTCCCTGGCGGCAAGCCGGAGGGGTAGCCTATCCGCCGGGCGGCGATATGCAACCCGCGGCTTGGCCGGGGTCGCGGTCGTCCCTATGATCGCGGTCGATGTGCGGCATCACGGGATACGTCCAGCCGGCGGGCCTGCTGCCGCCGGAGGTGCTGGAGGCGATGCTGGCGGCCGTGCGGCATCGCGGGCCGGATGGCGTGGGCCGCTGGTCCGACGCCGCCTCCGGGGTGGCTTTCGCCCATTCCCGCCTGAAGGTGCTCGACCTCACCGAGGCCGCCGACCAGCCGATGCGGTCCGCCGACGGGGCCGTGACGCTGATCTATAACGGGGAGATTTACAACTTTCGGGAGCTGCGCGACGAACTGCGGTCCGCCGGCGCGTCGTTCACGTCCACCGGCGACACGGAGGTGCTGCTGGAACTCTGCCGCCGCGACCCGGAGCTGCGGTTTCTGCCGCGGCTGAACGGTATGTTCGCCTTCGCCGTGTGGCACGCCCCGACCCGCACGCTGACGCTGGCCCGCGACCGAACCGGCGTCAAGCCGCTGTTGCACGCGCCGCTGCCGGGCGGCGGCTTGGCCTTCGCCTCGGAGATGGCGGCCCTGCGGCCGGTTCTCGCCGACGAGACCATCGACCCGCGGGCGGTCTTACAGCTTCTCACCCTCGGTTTCATCGCCGCGCCCCGCACGATCTTCCAGCAGGTCTGCCGGTTGCGGCCGGGGCATCTGCTCCGCTGGCGAGCGGGGGTCGCCGACGTCCGCGCCTGGGCGCCCGCTCCGGGTGAAGCGGCCACGCCGGACACCCTGCCCCCCGACTTCGACGCCGCCTGCGGGGAACTGCGTCGCCGCGTGGCCGACGCGGTCCGCTGCCGACTGGTCGCCGACGTTCCGGTCGGGGTGTTCCTCTCCGGCGGGATCGACTCGGCCATTGTCGCGGCCGTGGCCGCCCGCGAGTCCGGCGGGCGGGTGAAAACTTTTTCCGTGGTGTTCCCCGACGACCCCTTTTACGACGAGAGCCGCTACTCGCGGGCCGTCGCCGGGATGCACGGCACGGAGCATACCGAGCTGCCGCTTTCCCTGGCCCGAGTCCGCGGGGCGATCCCGACCGTGCAGAACCATCTCGGGGAGCCTTTTGCGGACAGTTCCGCCCTGCCGACCTACCTGCTCAGCGAGCTGACCCGGCGGCATGTCACCGTGGCCCTCAGCGGCGACGGCGCCGACGAGCTGTTCGCCGGCTACAACCGCTACACCGCCGTCCACCTCATCCGCCGTTTCGGCTGGTTCGCGCGGACGCCGCTCTATCGCTCCGCGCGGGCGGTGATCGAGCGGCTGCCTGCTCGGCGGGAACGCCGTCTGGGCGGGCTGGCCAGTCAGCTCAAGCGGGCGATCCGCTCCCTCGACGCACGGTTGCCGCATCGTTACGCCAACTGGATGCGGACCGCCGACGACCGGACATTCGCCCGACTGCTGCACGAGTCGGCGACCGCCGGCAGCCGGCTGGAGGAGATCGTGCAATTGCTGTGGCACTATCGCGGGCAGCCGCGGGAATCGGCCGACCTGAACCATCACCTGCTGACGGAGTGGCGGTTGTCGCTGCCGGACGACATGCTCATGAAGGTGGACCTGATGTCGATGGCCCACGGGTTGGAGGTTCGCTCGCCGTTTCTGGATTATCGGGTGGTGGACCTGGTGTTTCCGCTGGATTGGCGGTGGAAGCTGCGGGGCTGGCGGAAAAAGCACCTGCTCATCGAGGCGTTCAAGGACGATCTGCCACCGCTCCTGCATCGGCGGCCGAAGAAGGGCTTCGAGGTGCCGGTCGGCCCCTGGCTCCGGGGGCCGCTGCGGAAGATGGCGGAGGAGTTGATCGAGGCCGACCGCTGTTTCTTCGGCGGCTTGCTCAGCCGCGAGGGCGCTCGGGCCACGCTGGCCGAGCACGCCGCCGGCCGGGCCGATCACAATTTCTGCCTTTGGGCGCTGGTTTCACTGCTGGCCTGGCAGCAGCGGCACGCCCCGCGGGCGACGCTGCCCGCCTGAGCACCGCGGCTTTCGCGTCCCCGCGACGCGGTCTGCTGGCTTCCAGCCACGCCGCGGCCGCAGTACAGTAAAGCGGCCATGCCCGACGTTCCGCCCGACCCGCCGACGATAGGCATCCTCGGTCTCATCCGTTGCGGAAGCCGCTTGCTGTTGATTCAGCGATCCGACGCGGTGAAGGCCCCGCTGACCTGGTGCTTCCCCGGGGGGCACATCGAGCCGGGCGAGAGCCAGGAGGCGGCCCTGGTCCGCGAGATGCGCGAGGAGCTGGGGGTGGAGGTCCGCCCCGGCGAGTACCTGCTCACGCAGACCAAGCACGCCGGTCAGCTCGTCCTGCACTGCTGGTCGGCGACGATCGTGGGCGGCCGGCCGGAAGCGAATCCGCGTGAGGTCGCCGCCCTGGCGTGGCTGACGCCGGAGGAGATCCGCCGCCACCCGGGCCTGCTACCGGGGACGGTGGAGATACTGGATGAAGCGGGGTGGTGATTTCCCATATTGAGGCCCACCGTTTGGGGACGGAGTGCCTTTGTGCGGTCTCATTCAGTCCCGTTCTGTGCCGATGAATTCACGGTGCTGTCGGCGAGGTTCGTTCCGCCGCTCGCGGCGGCATCCCCCACCGGGCCGGGTCCTGCCCGTAGAGGCGTTTCATCTGTCCGTAGAGCCGTTTGTGCAAGGCCCTGAATTCGCGGGACTGCTCGAAAAAGTGCTCGGTGGCCACGGCGAAGAACTCCGCCGGTTCGGAGGCACCGTAGGGGTCGAGGAAGGTCCGCCGCCCGCGGCGGTTTTCTTCGAGAAACAGCTCGTATTCATCCATGAACACGTCCGTCCACTCCCGCCGTTCTTCCTTGCCGGCCAGCGGCGGGCTGCCCTCGGTGATGCCGAATTGCATGTCCAGCGCATGGGCGAATTCGTGATAAACCACGTTGTACCCGTCGCAGGGGCGGGCGATCGAATGCCGCACGCTGTCCCACGCCAGGATCACCGGCCCGCGGCGCCAGGCTTCGCCCGAGTGGACCTCGGCGATACGGTATTTCCGCCCGTCCGGCCCGACCGCTTCCACCACCTGGCCGAAGTCGTGGGGGCGGACGATGACTTCGCGGAGGCGGGGGTACACGTCGAATTCCGGCCGCCCGACGAGGAGTAGGCCCGCCTGGGCGGCGATGGCGACCTTGATTTCTTCCGTGAGTGTCAGCGGCCCGACGCCGACGTATTCTTTTTCGGCGACGAAGATCTGAATGGCCTTCCGCAGCCGCAGGCGGTGTTCCTTGGGGAGCAACGGCCAGCGGGGGACGGCGCGGCGGGCCGCCGGCAACCACTCTTTGGGGAATGGCTGGGCGAGGGTCGCCTCGCGGCGATATCGGGCGGGCCGGAAGACTCGGTCAAACCAGGACATCCGGGTTTCCCTGTGGCTGCGGCGGTTGGCTTGTGCCGGACAACCACTTGCGGCAAAACGCGAATTGTAGCAGACGCCGGAAAAAGTGCGTGCTTCCCGAAGGCCGAGACGCTACACTGAGACTCTGCTGGGCATGTAAAGGAATGCAGGCGGCGGGAACGGGTTCCCCCGCCACGTCTTGCGGAACGGACTCCGGCGCCAGAGCGGGACTGGTTGCGGGAGCGTCTTCATGCAGCGGGGTTATGTTTTGTCGTTCCGGCCCGCCAGCGGGCGGGGCACCATCGTCACGGAACAAGGCAACGCCTTTCAGTTCACCACGACCGATCTGCCCGATCTGTACGGCGGCGACGTGGTCGCGTTTCAGACGGGGCAGGACCCTCCGTTCGAGGCCCGCGACGTGCATCTGGTGCAGCGGTGGCCGGAGGCCATGTGCGGCACGGAGCAGTCGCTGGTCCGCGAGCTGTATCGGGCCCTGGAATTGAGCGAGCCGGCCCACTGAAGGGAGTCGCGCGACGGTCGGAGGGCTTTCGCGGCCCCGTGGCGTGCGGCTAATATGTGCGGGCAGAGCGGCGGGTCTTCGCCGGGGAGA
>Ga0209101_1002343_pt1 | contig 12568 bp, 12 predicted proteins | sample ConPoolayeCmetaG_FD_185481 | JGI IMG/M metagenome (GOLD analysis project Ga0209101, IMG submission 185481) | Hot spring microbial mat communities from California, USA to study Microbial Dark Matter (Phase II) - Cone Pool mat layer C metaG... ... | reverse complement strand
GTATTACAGTAGCTGTAATGGGTGGGGGAATAGATCAGCCATATCCAGCAGATAACAATGATTTGTATACAGATATTGTCCAAAAAAGTGGAGCTGTTATATCAGAATATGAACCCAAATCAAAACCAAAATTATGGATGTATCCCCAAAGAAACAGAATCGTCGCTTCATTGGCGACTTTAGGTGTTTTGGTAATTGAAGCTGGAGAGGAGAGCGGTTCATTAATTACTGTTGAATATGCAAAAAAACTTAATAAGAATATTTTCGCTATTCCTGGGCCAATTACGTCAGCGGTTTCAAGGGGTACTAATATGTTAATAAAAAAGGGGATAGCAAAAATCGTTACTAAACCAGAAGATATAATAGGGGTAAGCCAAAAGCCAGACGTAAAAACCCAAGAAAGAATGAATAATCTAAATTCCATTGAAAAAAAGATATATTTTTTATTAAAAAACGACGAGATGACTATAGATGAAATAGCTGTCAAGTTGAGAGAAAATGCGGCCGTGGTATCTGCTATGGTTTCAATGCTTTCTTTGCGCGGGCTGGTTTCTGAAGCAGGTGGGAGGTACTTTGTAGTATAATATGTCTGTCTTATGGCGCAAAAGGTAACTAAAGCTGTGATTCCTGCTGCGGGTTTTGGGACAAGGTTTTTGCCCCAAACAAAGGCAATGCCAAAAGAAATGCTTCCAATAGTAGACAAGCCCGTTATTCAGTATGTCGTAGAAGATTTGGTTAAAGCAGGGATTACCGATATAATCATTGTTACTGGTTATCACAAGCGTTCACTGGAGGACCATTTTGATTATCCATCTCGTGAGCTCATAGAAAACTTGAAATTAGGCGGAGAAAACAAAAAGCACTTGCTTTATGAGGTGGAATCAATAAGCAATCTGGCTAATTTTGTTTATGTCCGCCAAAAAGGACCTTACGGTAACGGTACTCCTCTTGTTAATGTTCGTCGTGTTGTGGGCAATGAACCGTTTATCTACACATGGAGCGATGATTTTATAGCCGCTGAACCAAACGAGTTTGAACAGTTAATTTCAGTGTTTGAAAAATATGGCTCAAGTGTTCTTGCAAGTATTAGATTGAAAGAAGATGGGGATTATGACAAATATGGTGTAGCCGGTGGAAAAGAGTTGGAAGATGGGATAATTGAAGTAGAGACAATATTAGAAAAACCTGGGAAGGAAAAAGCTCCGAGCAATTTGGGTAATGTTTCTAGTTTTATATTTACACCGGATATTTTTGACTATTTAGATGAGGTGCTTAGAAATCTTTCTCCTAGGGAAGAGTTTTATTATAACAATGCTTTGAATTTAATGCTTAAAGATGGCAAAAGAGTGCTTGCGGCTGAAATTAAAAACGGGAAATTTTATGATACCGGCAACAAAATGGGCTACTTAAAGGCGGTAGTTGACCACGCACTTAAACACCCGGAAGTGAATGGGGAGTTTAGGGAATATTTAAAGAAAGTCACTAATTCTTCTTGAGACGCCGACGGGACTCGAACCCGTGTAGAGAGTTTTGCAGACTCTTGGCTAGCCTCTTGCCTACGGCGTCAAACAATATATTTTGTATTTTATCACATAAACCCCCTCCGCAGTGGGAGAGGGTTTTAACAAATCAATATCCAAGAATATTATTCTTCAGTAACTGTTATTTTTTGAGGCTTTGCGGCTTCAGATTTGGGGATTCGCACAGTGACGACCCCGTTTTTAACTGTGGCTTTAGCTTTGTTCCATTCGCCACCAGATATGGCCGCGCTATAATAGTACTTATAGCGGGAGATAGTCTCTCCAGTTTTTGTTTTTTCTTCCTCTTTAGCCTCGGCTTTAATTGTAAGAACACCATCTTCAATATGCACATTTACGTCTTTAGCTGGTACTCCTGCAACAACAGCCTCTGCTAAAATTTCATTGTCTGTCTCGTTTATTCTTAAACCTCTTTGAGGGCTGAAATCTTCCAGCTCATCAATAAAGCGGGGAAGAGAGAACAGACTTCTAAATGGATCACGAATAGCCAACTGTGTCATAATATATCACCTCCTTTTGTAGATAATTTTCACGAGTGAAAATATTATCACTCTGTATTAAAGATTGCTAATATTATAATAGGAAGTTCAAACTTTATTGTCAAGAGGTTACAATTAGGAAATATGTTACGGTTGCCGCCGCCCCAAAAAAATACCACCCTTTTATTTAAGGCTGTGTTAGCATTTTTACTCGTTAGTATTATAGGTATTTTTTTGTACAACGGTGTATATCAAAGAAAATCGGCGTTGTTGATTGAGTCAAGCCCAGTAGCAAAGGTATACATAGATGGCAATGAAAAAGGAATGACACCACTTGAGTTAGTAATAGATAAAGAAGAAGTGATTTTGCACTTGGTTGCTAAAGGTATTCCACTCCCCCCTTGGGGGGCCAAAATAAAACTTACCGAAGGGGTCAAAACTATTGTGCGACGCAATTTTGGAGAGAGCGAGGGATTAGATTCGTCTCAAATAATTTCTTATAGAAAAAACTTTAGTGGTAATGCAGAAATTTCTGTCGTATCTGTTCCGGACGAGGCTGACTTGTATTTAGATAATCAGCTATTGGGCACTTCCCCGCTAAGAGTTGATACCTTAGAAGGAAAACACATTTTAAGAGTTGAGAAAGAGGGATACAAAGATGAGATTGCCGAAATAATTGCCATTCAAAACTACACTGTGACATTAATATTTGAGCTTGCTCGTGCAATTGATTAATAATCTGTTACCCCTCCGTATAAAGTCCATATAACTAAACCAACCCACAGTGCAATTGACACAATTAGGGCCTTGTCGGTTAGGATGAGCTTTTCTGGCGATTCTGAACGTTCTTCAAATATTAACGATTCATATCTCATGATGCCAAAAATGGTCACTGGGATAGTTATCATAAGCAATTTATTGATTGATGCTGTATTGGATAATTCCGCCAAAAATAACCATAAATCAGTGACTATTTTTGGCGACTCATAGAAAGTAAAAAGCGCCCAACTCATCCAGGCAGCGTTGCCAAACATAGTTACGTAAGAATTTAAAAGCTCACGGGAATATTTTTTAAGTGTGTCTCTCGTCTCGCCTGCTCCCATTAAAACCGCGTATTCAGCACGTCTCTTACCTGCCGCCAAGAAAAGTGAAGCCGAAACTACACACAGCAAAAACCACACCGACAAGTGAGCATCAATTATAAACGCTCCAGAGTAAACCCTAATTACAAACCCGGATGCAATTATAAGGATATCAATAATATGTATTTGTTTTAAGGCTACAGAATAGCCAATTTGCAGTACTATGTAACAAAGAAGCAAAATAAAGAAAAAGTGGGATATTGATTCTGCCCATACCAATGAAGTCAATATCAAAACAAAAGCTGTAGAAGCAGCTATAAAAATAGAAATTTTACCGCTTGCTATTGGTCTATTTCTTTTTTTTGGATGAACCCTGTCTCTATTAACATCAAAAATGTCATTTATGATATAAATGCCGCTTGCGGCCAAGTTAAATGTCCAAAATGCCCAAAAGGTAATCGCAAATTTCTGAAAATTAAGAAGCTCTCCCGAAAAAACAAGTGCCGCAAAAATGCCTAAATTTTTAATCCAGTGTATAGGACGAGAAAGTTTTATTAATTGTATTGCTGTGGCGATTGACTCCTTAACCATAATATCAAGCCTAACACAAAAAATATAAGACCTATTATAGTATACAGTTTCCAGGTGCTGTTGGCCCAAAGAGCAATTGCTCCAAGCATTGCTGTTGAGATCCAATAAAAGAAAGCAATCTTTTTTTTGCTCCAGCCGGAATCAAGAAGTCTGTGATGGAGGTGTTTTCTATCACCCCAAACCGGCGACTTGCCTTCTGAAATTCGCCTTATTAGTGTGTACAAAGAATCAATAAGCGGAATTCCAAGAACTATAAATAAAGTCCCAACCTTCGTGGTTGTTAAAATCGACAAAACCCCTAGAAAAAAACCTGCCAAGTTTGAACCAGAAAACCCCGGCATAATTTTTTGCGGATAGGTATGCCATGGCAAAAATCCTAAATAAGCTCCTGACAAAATTGCTGCAAGTATGGTTACCGGCCATTCTGTGATATCAGCTGAAAATTTTAATGAAAGTATTGCTATTACCAATCCAGCTATAGTGACTACACCAGACAATTGTCCATCTACCCCTTTGGCTCCCCAATTAATAAAATTCATAAGCATTACAATCCAAAAGAGAGCAAAAATGTCTGGAAGGAGCCAGATGCTTCTTGTTTTACCAAGCAAAAAGAAATCAATTCTTGGGTAAGAAAGATCAATTATGCCAAAAGGGCTGTTCCAAAAAGCAATTCCAATACCGGCGGCTATTGGAATACTTGCGGCCAAAAATTGAATTAAAAGTCTTATATATGGGTTGATGTTGTATTTGTCGTCAAGAATACCCATTAGAACTAGAATAGAAGAACCTCCAAGTATACCGGCAAGGTGTTTGTCTTGAGGTAAAAGCAAAATTGATGCGACTACTATTGATAGAAAGATTGCCGCACCACCTCCTCTTGGTGTTGGCTTTGTATGTATAACTTTTGGGTGTTTGTTTTTTTTAGGGTCGTCAATGATATCAAACTTCCAAGCAAGCTTAATTACAATTGGTGTTATGCAATAACACAAGATAGCCGAGATTGTGAAAGGCAATATTAAAAGATTTTCAATAAGCATTAAATGTTACCTACTAACAAGATAATTTTGATAGTTGTTATTGCAGAAAGAAGAGTGGTTGCAAGAATGCCACCAAAGAGGACCTTTTTGAGGAAATCATCTTGAGTTAATATGCCTATGATAATACTTATAATGCTGATAAAAAGAGCAGATAGCGATGGCAATATTAAGTTAATTCGAGACGATAATTGTTCGGTTCCATAAGGGTTTCCATAAAAAAGAGGTATTGTTGGTGGAAGGATTTTTTGTGCAAAGACGACCAAAAGAATAATTATTAGGTTAACGGCAATTAAAAAGATACTCCACCTTTTAAAAGGCAACAAATCAATTATCTTCTGCGAGTTTGCCAGGTGCATGAAGCTTATTTTAACGCGGCACAACAAAATTTGTCGACTTCCAGATGCTTGCACCTTCAATATCTTCCATTGGAATATATCCGTTCTGTAAGAAATTTAACAAATTTGGAAAGGAAGGAGCTTCGGGAAGGATTATTACAAACTTCGGCCTTCCTGTTTTTAAGTTCATCAGTACTTCATCTTGGGAAGAAAAGTCGGATATGTGGTAGTCCGCAACAAAACGCAGTGGTGGCAGTCTTTTTGAAAGAGCATAAATACTGGAACTGTCTCCCCAAACAAAGATTGGGTCGGTTTTTTTGCTCGAGGTTATTAAGAATTCTGCGATTTTATAATTTCTTTTAACATTTTTATTAAAAGATTCAAGGTATTCTTGCCTGCTAATTCTCCCTGTAATAAAGGAAACAAAGCGCTCGTAATAGGCAATAGTCGGGTAATACCAGAATTGGTAGCGAAGTATTGTCAAGAAAACAAGCAATAATGGTATTGTTGCCAAAGATTGTTCAACGGACTGGGCCACGGATAGCAGGCCAAACAAAAGGCTGACCGCCGGAACTATTTGTATGAGATAGTGCGGATAAGGACGCTCTGAAAGTGTTGCAGCAAAAAGAGAAAAAAGCAACCAGGCCGTGATGAACAAAAAACTTTTAGAAACCTTTTTCTTAAATAAAAGTAAAACTATTAAACCGGATAGTAAAATGCCTCCTCTAACAAAGAGTGGCCCATTTCTTATCAAAAATGGCTCTGCCGCATCTGCTGGCCTCCACGATGAAAGGTAGCCTATGTTCTGGAGAAATACAGCCGAAAAATATTGATTTAGAGCACCGCGAGACCAGTACCAAATTATAGTCAAAAGAATAGGTGCGCTAAACCCTGCAAGTAAAATCGTTATATTTCTAGATAAGGAGATTACGTTTTTATGGTTGATTTTTATACTTATTACCCAGAGAAAGATTATAGCTCCTATGTCGAAAACCGCAGGCAACTTAAATAGTGCGCTAATTGAGAAAAGAAATCCCGCCAATAATATGTTTAATGCGTTAAGTTTTTTTGTAAGCAAAATCAAAAACGCTGTCATTATAGGAGCAATCATAAAAAGTTCGGCATTTGGTATTGGCCCTTCAAGAAGCGGTATTGTTGTTAGTATTGCAAAAATGAAAGTTGCAATTTTAACGACCAACCCGTTTTTTGGAAACAAGACAGAGGCCAGCTTGGCAAAAATAATTGTTGTGAACATCATCCAGCCAGCCAAAATTACCCTAAACCAAAACACATTTCCCGCCAGAGCGGCGACAAAATATAAAAGCGGCGGCTTATTGTCGTGTATGTTTAAATAAAGAACTAAACCTCTTTTGACAGCTTCTCCTAAGCTAAGATATATCATCTCGTCGCCATAATGGTATGGTTCGAAAAAAGTTGGAATTCTAAATAGGAAAATAAACGCCAATATCAAAACAAGCCAAAATGGTGTATGAATTTTTTCTAATATCCTTTTAATCATAAATTTCATTTAGTTTTTCTCAGTGTCTAAGCTACTCTGCTCCTTATTATTTCAGTATAAACAACAATATTTTCTTGAGCAACTTTTCTTTTGACGCTAATATCACCAGACATTTTGTGGTGCAATGTCAAATTTACACTTTTTCTGTAACCTTATATTCTATATATTTTCCCATCATAAGGCGGGTGTGAGCATCAATTCCCGGCAGAGCACCAAATATTAAACCAGCTAAAGGCATGATAACGAATTCTAAAGGCATTAAAATAGCGCGCCAAAGGGGAAAATTCTTTGGCCTTTTTGGCTTATAAAATCTGTCTATAAGGAGCATAATCACTAGAAAGCTAAGAGATAGTGTAAGTACGAACGAACTGATTCTGGGCACTGTATAACCCAATGTTGTCCTGCCAAAAGCGGGGTTAATAATGGTTGGTAGAGTTAAACCAATAGTAATGATAAACCAATTAACGGGCCACATAAAATGCTGCCAAAAAACAGAAAAAAGCCTTGTGGTTTTATCTATAAATGGCACCCCTGGCACAAACAAATAATTTTTAATAATCCATGGCGTATCCGAAACTCCCCATGCCCACCGTTTTTGTTGTTGATATTGGCTTTTTAAAGTTTTAATTAGTGATGTCGAAAGAACAGCGTCGGCGTAAAGTGGAAGATATATTGGTTCAACCTCCAGCCCTCCTCTTTTTTTATAGAAAGCTTTAAAAAATATTCCCCAATCTTCAGGAATTTTATCTGGATCCCAATATTCAGCTTCATCCAAAAGCTTAAAAGAAAGCGTATAATTTTGTCCATTGATAAGCCTATCCCTTCGGGGCAGTTGTGATAGATTCCAAATTGAGCTTAAAGTTGATGGTACACGGGTAATTGCTGGCAGATCCCAAATGTTGTTGTAAAACATGACAGCTGGCTGCCAAAAGAACTTGTATCTATTTGGGTTGTCTAAAAAACGGAAAGTTAAATACGCAAAATGGTTTTTGTGGTAAACGTGGTCTGCGTCGCAAGATGTTACTGTTGCATAGTCCATATCGTATTTTCCGGTGTCAATTAGTAGTTTTTTTATTTCAATTGCTGCGTAACGTTCGTTGCTTGCTTTGCCAATAGCCTCACCAGCAGCAAGTTTATGCACTGTAACCATAAAATCGCCAAAAATGTCTTTGAATTTTTGAGTAAGATATTTTGCTTTTGCTTCTCTTTCTTCTTCTGGCGCACGCGCTTCCATTGCTAAAACTACACTTAATTGTTTTCTGGGTAAAGTTTGTTTGGCAAGAGAGTCTATGGTTCTTTTTAAAATATGCAGAGGTTCTCTGTATGTAGGGATAATAACTATATGCTGAACCTTTTCCCAGTCCGGGAAGCTTTTTAAATCTTCAACCCAATCATATTTCATGGATGCCTGTATTCTGAAGTGAGATAGAGTTGCAAAAATTGCAATCTGAAAAGATTGATAAAACCAATATATGTTAAACAAAAGTACAAAATAAGCAACTACGTTGGGAATTAAAAGTATACCCCAGTAAGGAAAAAGAATTAGGTTCCAACTAAAAAATCCAGGCAGAATCTCAAGCAGTCTATAAAAAAAACGATAATGCCCATATATAAACTTTTTTATAAATTTCATATTCTCGGGAAAAGCGGTGGATTGCTTTTAATAGTTTCGCTATTGAATTGCTTTTGAATCTCTTCTGCTGTTTTGGGCATAAATGGCTTAAGATGGTACCCAATTAACCTTATTTCAGCAACTGAAGTTTCTAAGATTTCATACAATTCCTGGCCATTTTTTGTCCAAGGTTTAGTTTCACTTAAGAATTGGTCTGTATTTTTGATGTGCCTCCAAATCATTTTTAATGCTAAATCTGGTTGCATCTTTTCTATTGCGTTTTCTATGTGACGATCTTTGCTTTGCTTTTTGTATGGATATGAAAAGCCTGATTCCTCGCACAGTTTCGCAACTCTGGCAACAAGGTTTCCTAGTCCGTTTGCAAGATCTGTGTTGTATTTTTTATCAAATTCTTCTTTTTTGATGTCTCCATCATGCCCGAAACCGACGGCGCTTAAAAGAAGGTAGCGCGCCCCGTCAGTTCCATATTTGTCAATGAATTCACGAGGAGCAATTGCGTTTCCAAGAGATTTAGAAATTTTTTGCCCGTCTATTGTAAAAAAACCATGTACCAATATATTTTTTGGTAGCGGCAGATCGGCTGCTATCAAAATAGCTTGCCAAATAACTGAATGAAACCAAAGGATATCTTTTCCAATCAAGTGGATATCTGCAGGCCAGAAACGTGACTTTTTTTCTAAAAATTCTGTTGCAGAGTAATAATTTATTAGAGCCTCAATCCATACGTAGACGGTTTGTTTTTTGTCCCATGGAACAGGTATCCCCCAACTAACTCCCGCTCTTGAAATAGAAATATCTTCTATTTCGGATTCTAATCGAGCAACTGTTTCTGCTTTACGACTCTCAGGGATTATATTATATTCACCGTTTTTTATTTTTTTAATTATTATTTTTGACAATTCATTAAGCTTAAGAAAGTAATTCTTTTCTTTTTGAAAGACTGGTCTAGTATTTGGATGAAGAGGACAGAAGCCGTTTTTTAATTCACTTTCGGTTAGAAATTTTTCGCAACCTACGCAATAAAGTCCTTCGTACTCTCCTTCATAAATGTAGCCATTTTCATAAATCTTTTTTAGCAATTCAGCAACAACCTTTTCGTGTCTAGGATCTGTTGTCCTTATGAAAAATGAAGGTTTAATGTTAAGAGCGCTCCAAGCTTCTTTAAAAAGGGGAGCAACTTGGTCTACATAGGTTTTTGGTTCAAGACCATTTTTTTTGGCGGCTTCTGCAACTTTTTGCCCATGTTCATCGGTTCCTGCTAGAAAAAATACATTTTCATCGCCTAATTTTTCTTTCCAGTAGCGAGCAAAAACATCGGCGTTTAAAGTTGTATAGGCATGGCCTATATGAGGCACATCGTTTACATAATAAATGGGGGTGGTTATATAAAACTTGTTGTTCATGGGGTTATTTTATCAAATAAAGTGGGTTTAGGATAAATTAAGTCTTTAAAAATTTTTTGATTTTTTCACTCCATTGGTTAGCCCACTCTTCTGCTTCTATTTTTTTAATAGCTTCCTGAATTCCTTTTTTATCTAGAAGAACTTTCATGGAAGCAATTGTAGCCGAACTGACCTTTAGATTTTCTTTTATGTTTGAATAGCTTCTGCCTTTTTTAAGCCAGTAAAGAAGACCAAGCCTTTTAATAAAATTTTCTTTTTCAGCAGTTGAGAAAAACGAGTTTAAAAAAGATTCAGCTTCATTTTTTGTTTTTAAATCAACCAGTGTTTGAACGAAAATTTTTTCCATCTGTCTTGCTAGGATGTCGTTTATTTGTCTGCTTTTTTTCATATTTTTTTAATAAAATTACCTATTTATAACTCTTTGATAGGTAAAATTCAAATACTATTACAATACCAATTATTAGAAACAAATTTAATATACTTCCTACACCTAAGTATTTTAATAAAACAAATGAGTTTATGGCTATTGTAATAAAAATACTTCTTCTTGCGCTTTTAAAAAACAATGAAGACGTAAAAAAAACCGCAAAGAAGAGAGTTATCATAAAAATTTCGATTGCTCCCCTTTTTTCTGGATCCGCAAAAAAGATGATAAGTGTGAGGATAAGCCACAATATTAACGCAAATATTAACTTTGGCGCAGGCAAATATCTTTTTTTGAGATTTCTATTTCTCTCTCTTCGGATTTCTTTTAGATGGGATGATAGAATTAGCATATGGATACTGTACTTATAATAGCAGTGATTTTGATTGTTTTTGCGATATTGCTTTTTTTCTTGAATAGTAGGCTTAAGCCTTCTGACGAGATGCTTAAAGTTTTCTCGATTCTAAAAGATTCTTCAGAAAAAGACAGGAAAATGCTTGTTGAAAGTTTAACCAATAACACTCTAGCCCTCAATCAGAGGCTTGATGCGACGGCAAAAATAATGAGCGATGTTTCAAGAAGTATTGGTGAAATTAGTGAAATTGGCAGAAAAATGCGCCAGCTTCAAGATTTTCTTCAGTCACCAAAAATTAGGGGGAATATCGGAGAACAAGTTTTAAAAGATTTGATAGGCCAAATATTTCCAAAGTCAAGTTTCTATTTACAGTATTGCTTTAAATCTGGAGAGAAGGTGGATGCGGCAATAAAAACTGCTGCAGGGATTTTACCTATTGATTCAAAATTTCCAATGGAAAATTTTCGCAGGATGTTGGAGGCTGAAAGCAAGGACAAAGAGCTCTTGGTTCGTAAAGCTTTTACCAAAGATATTAAAAAACATATTGTAGATATAAGCAAAAAATATATCTTGCCAGAAGAAGGAACAATGGACTTTGCTCTAATGTATATACCCTCTGAAGCAGTTTATTATGAAGTTATAAATAATGAAGAGCTGGTGAGTGTTGCTCAGAAACTTAGAGTTTATCCGGTCTCTCCAACTACTTTATACGCTCATCTTCAAACAATTTTATTATCTTTTGAGAGCCAAAAAATAGAAAATCGCGTTCATGAAGTTTTTCGTAGTTTAAGGGCAATTCAAAAAGATTATTCAAGGGTGGAAGAAGGCATTATGTTGCTTCAGAGACATCTAAACAATGCGTACAACACGATGGGAAATGTATTGTCTGCTTTTTCATTAATGGGTCAGAAGATAGGTTCTGCGAATAAGCTGGAAGACAATAAATTATGATGGTGGCGTCAGTAAATCGTCTGATTTTTTGAAAAATTCATTTGTCCGCAACGGAATATCTTTAGAATCCATTCCCTCTTTATATTCTTTATAGCGGTAAATATTATCATCTCCCCCCCCACTCAAAAAAACTTACTTTGCCTATGTTTCTATAATTCCCAGTAGGAATGTAGTAAAGCATGGTTTCAGGTTTTTCGGATAAGCAATCTGTGCAAATAAATAGGCCGATATTTAAAAAATTACCTCCGGGGCTGAAAAGATTTAGTTTTGGAACATAATAAAGACCGTCGGCTAAATTGAATTTCTTAAGCTCTGAAAATTTGTTATTAAAAAATCTATACATCCAGAATTCTTCTCCGCTGGTCTTTCCCCGTCTCATAATAAAAACAAAACTATTATTGCTTGGAGACTCTTTAAAGCTAAAGACTTCATCTTTGCTTTCTACCAAATTTTCTGGAGCGTTTACTAAACCTATCCAAGGAAAAGCATACATTTCATCTGTTGCCTGTTTGGTTTTCGGCTTCAAAACACCTGAATCTTGAGGAATATAAACTAAACCTTTGTATAGTAGGCAAAATTTTCCGTAAGCTTTTACAAAACTGACAGTTTTGCCTGTAATAGGAATCCCAGGAAATTCTGGATATTCCTCAAAGACATGTTCTACTGTTTCAGTGGTGGTTTTTTCAGTATCGTATGTTTTTTGATTTTTGAACAATACAAATGATACTGTTAATAAAACTACTGCTAAAGTTATCGCTATTAAAAACTTTTTAAGATTGAATTTTTTTTCTTGGGGGAGATGTTGGAAAAGTTTGTGTCGCCCCGGGAAGCTTTTCTGGGCTCGCTTTTTCAGCAGGAGAGGCTTGATTGATTAGGGGGTTGACTTTGAACCCCTCCTCTTTATGGGTGTTCATATAAATATGCTATCATACAAAACATGAAATTAAACAGGCAACAGGAGGAAGCAATTAAACACGAAAAAGGCCCCTTGCTTATAGTTGCCGGCGCCGGTACTGGCAAAACCACAGTAATTGTCCAACGGCTACTTCACCTAATTAAAAGCAAAAAAGCAATGCCGTCTCAAATACTTGCCTTGACTTTTACAGAAAAAGCAGCTGAAGAAATGCAGGAACGAGTGGATGTTGCGTTGCCTTTAGGATACACAAATATGTGGATTAGCACCTTTCATGGCTTTTGCGATCGAGTTTTAAGAGATGAGGC